>Ga0224559_1000055_pt1 | contig 61355 bp, 53 predicted proteins | sample 714S33034metaG_FD_180676 | JGI IMG/M metagenome (GOLD analysis project Ga0224559, IMG submission 180676) | Peat soil microbial communities from Stordalen Mire, Sweden - 717 S3 30-34 | ecosystem: Environmental > Terrestrial > Soil > Wetlands > Peat | place: Sweden: Norrbotten County, Stordalen... | reverse complement strand
GTCGCGAACCGCGCCGTCGCCGGTGAAATAGTGCTGGCCGTTCCAGCGTCCCCAGTACGTACTGCGATAGCGTTCGCTGTCGCCCCAGATCCCGCGCATCATCGACGGCCAAGGTTTTCTGATGGCGAGCAAGCCGCCGCCGACCGTGACCTCCTTGCCGGCCTCGTCCAGAACCGCGGCGTCGATGCCGTAGAAAGGCACGGTGGCCGCACCCGGTTTGGTGGTCACGGCCCCGGGCAGTGGCGCGATAGCGATGGCGCCGGTTTCCGTCTGCCACCACGTGTCCACGATCGGACAGCGTCGATTGCCGATCATCTCGTGGTACCAAAGCCACGCCTCTGGATTGATGGGCTCGCCCACCGAACCAAGCAGGCGCAGCGACGAGAGGTCGTGGCGCTTGGGCCAGGCATCGCCCCATTTCATGAACGAACGAATCGCGGTCGGGGCAGTGTAGAAAACCGAAACACCTTCGGCCGCCACGATTTGCCACATGCGATCGGGTTCGGGCCAGTTGGGGGCGCCTTCATAGATGACCTGGGTCGCGCCGAGTTGCATGGGCCCATAGATGACATAGCTATGCCCGGTGACCCAGCCGATATCCGCCGTGCACCAGTAGACGTCGTCGGGCTTGAGGTCGAAGATCTCGCGGCTGGTGATTTGCGTCCCCAGCAGATAGCCGGCGTGGCTGTGGACGATGCCTTTCGGCTTGCCCGTGGTGCCCGAGGTATAGAGGATGAACAGAGGATCCTCCGATTCCATGCTTTCCGGCGGCACCGGCTTCCCGGCCTGCGCGCTCAAATCCTCGTAGTAAATGTCCCGGCCGGGCTTCATGTGGTGTGGAAATACGCTGCCGCCGCGTTTCGCGACCACCACGTGCCTGACCGAGGGGCTTTCCCGCAAGGCTTCGTCGACGGTGCTCTTGAGCAGGATGTGCGCGCCTCGACGCCAACCACCGTCGGCGGTGATGACCGCGACCGCGCCACAATCGTTGATCCGGTCGCGCAGCGCTTCGGCGGAGAAGCCGCCAAACACGACGGTATGAATCGCGCCAATGCGTGCGCACGCCAAGCACGCCATGGGCAATTCGGGAATCATCGGCATGTAGATGGCGACCCGGTCGCCCTTGCCAACGCCCAGGTTGCGCAACCCGGCCGCCAGCCGTCCAACTTCCTTGTGTACCTGCGCGTAGGTCAGGGTTCGCACGTCGCCGGGCTCGCCCACCCAAATGAAGGCCGCCTTGTGCATGGTCGGGGTGCCGATATGGCGGTCGAGGCACTGGACGGAGGCGTTGAGACGTCCCCCGGAAAACCAGCGCGCGTTGGGGCGATCCCATTCCAGCACCTTGTTCCACGGCTTGTCCCAAACCAGGCGGCGTGCCTCCTCGCCCCAGAATCCCTCCGGATCGACGAGGGAGCGCTCCCAGCGCTGGCGGTAGTTTTCCAGGGATGGCGTGGCCGTGTTCGCCGACCACGACGGGGGTGGGAATTTGCGCGTCTCGCGCAGAATCCGTTCAAGATTGCCAGTCGGTACGCTCTCGCTCATCGGTGCCTCCTAGGTCGGACTATACAGGACTAAGTCTATCTCTTTTGGGCGTTCGCGCCGCCAGAACACGCACGCTTCGCGCCTCGTGCTCTACCTGGATGCTGGCTCAGGCGTTCGCGTTACAAACGCACCCTCATCGGGACCGCGATTGGGTACGGAAGACGAAGAATTTGTGCATGGGATAGTTCCACAGAACACTGACCAGCACCGCCACCAGCAGGCGGGCGCGCAGGTAGCCCAGGCCACTGCGAATGGCAAGGTGCTCCCCTAGGGTATTGAGCGCAAGGCTCGCGCTAGAGACCAGGGCGTAGCGCAAGGCTTGTCCCGTGGCCTTGGCATCGGCGCGACGAAACACCCAGCTGCGGCCGAGCAGGAAGTTCGTGAGAGCGCCACATAGGGCGCCCATTGCAGTGGCGGCCACGGGATGCACGCCGGCGATCTCGACCAAGGCGATCATGACGCCAAAATCGACGCCCCCGGCGGCTAGCGCACCGGCATGGTGACGAAGCCTCTCACCGCGAACTAGCCACGCAAGCATTCAAGGATACAGATTCACTTTCGCGACAGTTGTTGCAAGCGATCGACAATCGTCTGCGCTGCACGCGGGCGGGCCAGGCCGCGCATGGCGGCGCTCATGGCCGCGCGCTTGTCGCGATTGCGCGCCAAATCGCGGACGGCGGCGGCTAGGTCGTGGGCGGTGGCCTTGCGTTGATCCAGCACCACGGCCGCGCCGGCGTCGGCGAAGCGCGCGGCGTTCTTGCTCTGGTGGTCGTCGGCGGCGGTGGGCAGGGGCACAAGGAGCGCGGGGCGACCGGCGATAGCCAGTTCGGCCAGGGTCAGAGCCCCGGCGCGCGCGATGACCAAGTCCGCCTGGGCATAAGCCGCCGCCATGTCGTCGATGAACGCCGTCGTAGTCACCCGATCGCCGAGGCCGAGGGTTTGGTAGCGGCCGGTCACGCGTTCGAGATCTGCGCTTCCGGTTTGGTGCACGAGCGAGAAGTCGGTTCCGCCTTGAGCCAACAAAGGCGCCGCGGCCATAACCAGCTCGCTGACGGCGCGCGCGCCCTGGCTACCACCCACGACCAGCAGGCGACAGGTCGAATTGGCTTCGCTCGCGGCCGCGCCTTCAAGCGCCGCGACGATCTTCCGGCGCACGGGATTGCCTAAGTGTTCGATCTTCCGCGCGGGAAAGAAGCGAGCCGCGTCCTCGAAAGCGACGAAGACCTTGCGCACCAGCCGTCCCAACGTGCGGTTGGTGAAGCCAGGCACGCTGTTCTGTTCCTGGATGGCGGATGGGTAGCCAAGCAAACAAGCCGCCAACACCATGGGGCCTGAGGCGTAACCGCCCACGCCGACCACCACGTCCGGCTTAAACCTGCGCAAGATGGCGAACGAGCGAAGCAGGGCCAAGGGCACGCGCAGCAATCCACGCAAAGTGCCGAGCAAGCCCATGCGCTTGAGGCCACTCACTTCCAGGGTTTCGAGCGCGTAGCCGGCGGCCGGCACGGCGCGGATTTCGATGCCGCGGCTGGTACCGACGAACAGCACCTCGCCGGCTTTGCGGCCAACCCATTCTTCGGCGATGGCGATGCCGGGAAAAAGATGGCCGCCCGTTCCGCCACCGGCGATCAGCAGACGCACGTCACCGAACCTCGACCACAACGCGCACGTCGGAAGCGTCGCTGCGTCGGTTCTTGGATCGGTTGCGAACCGTGCGCAGCGATTGCCACAAGGTCATGCGCGCCGGCTCGGGAGCGCGGGCCGAGATGTTGACCAACACGCCGGCCATGAACAGGCTCATCACCAGCGCCGTGCCGCCGTAGCTGACGAACGGCAGTGGCAACCCCTTGGTCGGCAACAATCCCAGCACCACGCACATGTTGACCAAGGCTTGCAATCCAAATAGGCAGGTGATGCCGAAGGCCAGGTAGCAGCCATAGGGATCGCGGGCCCGCATGGATGCGCGCAATCCGCGCCACACCAGGATGGTGAAGGTTGCGAGCACCGCCAGCATACCGATGAGGCCCAGCTCTTCGCCGACCACGGCCAGGATGAAATCGGTGTGCGCCTCGGGCAGGAAGAACAGCTTTTGGTGTCCTTGGCCAAGTCCCTGGCCCCACACGCCGCCCGAGCCGATGCTGATGAGCGATTCGTAGAGCTGGTAGCCGGTGTCGCGGCGGTATTGCCAGGGATAGAGGAACGCCAAGAGGCGTTTCATGCGCCAGGATTCGCCAGTGATGAAGATCTTCCAGCCCACCGGCGCGGCGATGAGGATCGAAATCAAGATGTAACTCGTGCGCGTGCCGGCGACGAACAACATGCCCAGCGCGGTGACGCCAATGATCACGGCGGTTCCCAAGTCAGGCTGTTTGAGCAGAAGGCCCAGGAACACGCCGGTCATGAGCAAGGGTGGCAGAAAGCCCATGGAAAAATCGCGTACCTTCTCGGCCTTGCGCGCGAGCAGCACGGCCAGGTACAGCACGAGAGCGAACTTGGCCAGCTCCGAGGGCTGGAACGACAAAGGCCCCAAGCGGAACCAGCGAACCGCACCATTGATGGCCGGTCCCAGTTTCAAGACCGCGGCCAGCATTGCCATAGCCAGAAAGAGCAGGGGATACGTGATCTTGCGATACACCGAATAGTCGAGGCGCGAACTTAACGCAAAGGCCAGCAGGCCCGCGCCGGCGTACACGGCCTCGTGCTTGAGGAAATAGGTCCAGTCGGCGTAGGTTTTAGCGGCGAAGACCGCGCCCGCGGAAAACACCATCACGATGCCAAACCCGGTGAGGGCCAGCACCGCGGTCACCAGCGCCAAGTCCGGACCCTTCGACACCGAGGCTTCGCCGAATTCCGAGCGCAGGTCGCGCTTGCGGCCCGGCAGCCAAGCGACAATGCGTTCGCGGCGTTCGCGCCATTCCATCAATCGATCTCCGGATCGATGGGGATCTTGTCCGAGGTGTTGGCAATCAGGGTTTGCACCGCGGTTCGGTAGACTTCCGCGCGGTGAGCGTAGTCGCGGAACATGTCGAAGCTCGAACAAGCCGGCGACAGCACGACCGCGTCGCCGCGCTCGGCGAGGCCCGCGGCCAATTGAACCGCCTCGTCCATGTCGCCGGCCATCTCGACTGGCACCACGGGAGCCAGAACCTTGCGAATCAGGGGTGCCGCCTCGCCGATGAGCACCGCGGCCCGACCGTTGCGCTTCATGACCGCGGCCAGTGGGGCGTAGGATCCGCCCTTGTCCTTGCCGCCCGCGATGAGCACCACCTTGCGTGGGAACCCGTCCAGCGCGGCGACCACGGCGCCCACATTCGTACCTTTCGAGTCGTCGTAAAATTCGATGTCGTTGAAATCTCCCACCAGCTCCATGCGATGGGCCAGGGGACGAAAGGCCACCAAGGCCCCGCGCGCTTCCGACGGCAGCGCGCCGACCAGGCGGGCAGCGACCAGGGCAGCCAAGGCGTTTTCCTGGTTGTGACGGCCGACCAAGCCCGGCAGCAGCGCCGGGTAGAATTCGACCGGCCCGCCCGGCAAGCACACGCACAAGGAATCCTCCTGAACCCAGCCACCCACACCCAGGGCGCGATGGGTGGAAATCAGAATGCAGCGGCTGTGCACGCTGCGCGCGGCCCGCTCGACGTTGGGATCGTCGATGTTGACCACCGCGAAGTCGGAGGCGGTCTGGGCCGAGAAGACTTTTTGCTTGGCGGCCAGATACCCCGAAAAATCAGGGTAGCGGTCGAGATGGTCGGGGGTGAGGTTGAGCAGGACTGCGACCTGTGGCCGGAACGCCCGCACGGTTTCGAGCTGAAAACTGGAAGCTTCGACCACGCAGATCCCACCCTCGCGCGCCGCATGCGTGCCGACTGCCTCGGCCAGCGGCGTGCCCAGGTTCCCGCCCACGAAGGTCGGGCGGCCGCCGGCTCCAAGCATGGCGCCGCACAAGGTGGTCGTCGTCGACTTGCCGTTGGTGCCGGTGATGGCCACGATGGTGGATTCGATGAACCACGACGCCACCTCGAGCTCGCCGGTGATGAAGATCCCCTTGGCGCGCGCGGCTTCGACCTGGGGCAAGGGCGGCACGCCAGGGGAAAGCACGATCATGTCTTCAGCTAAAAACAGCTCCGCCGGGTGTCCGCCCAGCTCGCGGCGAATCGCGCTCGGCAGTTGCGACAGCTCGGTTTGCAAGGCCGACGCGGGCTTGGCGTCGTTCACGGTCACCACGGCGCCCTGGTTGGCGCACAGTCGGGCCGCAGCGATGCCGGAGCGGCCAAGCCCAACCACGAGGACGCGCTTGCCTGCCAGACGTTGCGAGGGTGACTCCATCAACGAACCTTCAAGGTCAGTAGCAATCCAACGATGGCGCAGAAAAAGGAAACGATCCAGAAACGCACCACGATGCGCGATTCCGGCCAGCCCTTCTTCTCGAAGTGGTGGTGAATCGGAGCCATGAGAAAGATGCGTCGCTTGGTCGCCTTGTAGTAGCCGACCTGGATGATGTCGGAGAAGCCCTCGACAACGAAGATGCCGCCGATAACCGGCAGCGACAGTTCGGTCTTGGTGGCCAGCGCCACGAATCCGATAGCACCGCCCAGCGCCAACGCGCCGACGTCACCCATGAATACCTGCGCCGGGTGGGTATTGTACCAAAGGAACCCAATACTGGCGCCGGCAATGGCCCCGCAGAACACGGTCAACTCGCCCGCGCCCACAACGTGCGCCATGCCGAGATAGTGCGCGATATTGAAGCCGGCCAGGGTCTGGCCAGCGGCGTAGCACAAGAACATGTACGCGAATGTCGAGACGATGACCGGGCCGATAGCCAGGCCGTCAAGGCCGTCGGTCAAGTTGACGCCGTTTGAACATCCCATGACCACGAAGACAAGCCCCGCGAGGGCGTAGAGCAAGAGTGGAATCTGGATGCGATAGTGTTCGAAATTGAGGAGGGGAACGGCGACACGTTGGCGGATCTCCGGCGCCAGGCCGCCGCCGTAGAAGAGCCAAGCCACGGCGACGCCGCCCACCAGGAATTGCACCAGCAGCTTCAACTTGCCGGGCACGCCGCGCTTGTTTTTCTTGGTGATCTTCAAGAAATCGTCGACGAAACCGAGCGCGCCGTAGCCAACGGTAACGAAAAGCGCCGGCCACACCAAGGGGCTCGTGAGGTCGCACCACAGCACCGTGCCCGTGACCAGGGCCATGATGATGAGCGCCCCGCCCATGGTCGGTGTGCCCCGCTTGCTCGCGTGGGTCGCAGGGCCATCTTCGCGAATGACTTCACCAAGCTGCCGGGCGCGCGCGCGGCGGATGAACCACGGCGCAACCAGGAAGGTGATGGAGAGCGATGTCAGCGTCGCCAACATCGTGCGCGTCGAGACGTAGCGGAAGACGTTGAAGAATCCCACCTCCCCGCGCAGCCGTTGGAACAGGTGAAACAGCATGGTCTAGCTTCCCAACTTTCTTTCTAGCGCTTTTTCTAACGCTTCCAGGACGCGCTCGAGCCGCATGCCCCGCGAGGCCTTGACCAGCACCCAGTCGCCTGGACGCGACCATTCAGCGATGCTGACCGACGCGAGATCCACATCGAGGGTGGCGAGAATGCGATTCTTGGCCAAGCCGGCCGAGCGCGCGCCCCTCGCCGCATGGCTCGCCAGATCTCCGACGGCGACTAGGCCGGCGAAACCCAGCTCGGCGACCTTGCGACCGATCTCCTCGTGCTGCTTGGCGGCCTCGGCGCCGATTTCGAGCATGTCGCCGATGACCGCGAAGGTTCTGCCCGAAGCGCCCACCGAAGTCGCCAGCGCGCGCAAGGCCGCGAGCATCGAGGTGGGGTTGGCGTTGTAGCAATCATCCATGATGGTCCGACCGGCCTGGGCGATGAGCCGCGAACGGTGGGGTGGCAGAGCCACGCCCTCCAGGGCCGCCGCGGCTTCGAGCAACGGAACATGCAGCGCCGACACCACGGCCAGAGCCGCGGCGGCGTTGCGCGCGTTGTGCTCACCGGCGAGTGGCAGACGCAACACCAGCGGCGTTGCCCGCACCGCCAGGCGCACCACGCAGCCCTTGTGGCCCGCCGGCACGATGTCGAGAACCCGAACCGGGATGGATCCGGTAAGACCGAAGCGCAGCTTGCGCGATTCGGGCAACTGGCTCGCCTCGCGCTCGATGCGCGCGTCGTCCGCCGGAAATACAGCAATGCCACCTTTGGCCAGGCCGTGGAAGATCTCGCCCTTGGCTCGCGCCACCTCGTCGACCGTGCCCAGGCGTTCGAGATGCGCTCCCGCCACGTTGGTCACCACGCCCACATTCGGTTTGGCGATGTCTGCCAGATAGGCGATCTCGCCGCGGGCTCGCATGGCCATTTCGAGCACCCAGAAGTCCTCGGCCTCGGTCGATTCGAGCACGGTCAGGGGCAAACCCACGTCGGTGTTGAGATTGCCTTGCGTGCACAGAACCGTGCCACCTGCGCCGAGCGCGGCGGCGATGAGTTCCTTGGTGGTGGTCTTGCCGTTCGATCCGGTGACCCCGACGACGCGGCCCTTGAACCGCGCTCGCACGGCGCGCGCCAAATCGCCGAGGGCACGGCGCGGATCCGGCACCGCGATGACGGGAATGGCGTCGCAACCCGCCGGCATGCCCCGCGCCGCCGCCACCACCACGGCCGCGGCTCCGGCTTCGGCCGCGCGACCGCAAAAATCGAAACCGTCGACGCGTTCGCCGGGCAAGGCAAAGAAGAGGCGGCCGGGTTTGACCTGGCGGCTATCCGTGGCCGCGCCCGTGAAACTGGGCTTGGGACGGCCAGGCGTATTGAGCATGCTGCCACCCATGGCGGCGCAAGCCCAGGCCAAGGGGCGATTCTTCGGACCAGCGGGCGACGTCATGCGCGCCTCCTGCCGGCGAACGCCGCGGCCGCGATTTCGCGGTCATCGAAGTGCGTCTTCTCGGTGCCGATGATTTGGTAGTCCTCGTGCCCCTTGCCCGCCAGCAGCACCACGTCCCCCATGCGCGCCAGCGAGACCGCGCGCGAGATGGCGGTCCAGCGGTCGGGCTCGACGTGGAAGCCGGTCTGGCCATCGGCGAATTCGGCGGCCGAGCGCTCGGGCTTGCCGGTGCGGCGCACGCCTTCGAGAATCATGTCGATAATCGACTCGGGCTTCTCGGTGCGCGGATTGTCGGAGGTCACGATGGTCAGATCCGCCCGCTTGACCGCGGTCTCGCCCATGAGCGGCCGCTTGCCTCGGTCGCGATCGCCGCCGCAGCCAAAGACACAAATCAGCCGCCCCTTGGTCAACGGCCGCAGAACATCCAGGGCGCGTTCCAGGGCGTCCGGGGTGTGGGCGTAGTCGACCACGCACAACACGCCGGCTTCATTGGCCACGGCTTGCAGCCGGCCCGGAACCCCTCGCAGTTTGGCCACGCCCGCCGCGATGGCGCCGAGTTGAATGCCGTGGCCGAGCGCAATTCCGACCGCGGTGAGAATGTTGGCTACGTTGAATTCACCCACCAGCGGCGAGGCGATTTCAAGGGTGCCGGCTGGCGTTCCCAAACGCAGGCGCGTGCCGTCCGCGCCAAGCTTGCGGTCAAGCACCACCACGTCGGCGCCGTGGTCCTGCCGGGCGAGCGTGAGCACCGCGCACGAGGCGTGTTGCTGCATGGCGCGTCCCTGTTCGTCGTCGGCGAAAAAAACCGCCGTTGCCGCGGGCGCCATGAGCGCGCGAAACAGAATGATCTTGGCGGCGAAATAGCGCTCCATCGTGCCGTGGTAGTCGAGGTGGTCTTGCGTGACGTTGGTCAGCGCGGCGACCTGAAATCGGCAACCCGCGAGGCGCCCTTGATCGAGCGCGATGGAGGAAGCTTCCATCACCACGTCGCTGGCGCCTGCTTGCTTCATCTCGGCCAGGTTCCTGTGCAATTCGAGCGAGCCGGGCGTGGTGAGCGCGGCTTCCTTGTGCCGGCCGCCGAAACGGTACCCGACGGTGCCGATGACGCCGGGCTTGCGGCCGGCCGCGGCCAGAATGGCTTCCACGAGATAGGTCGCGGTGGTCTTGCCGTTGGTTCCGGTCACCGCGGTCAAGCACAGCGCGGACGCGGCCTGGAACCGGTTGGCCGCAACGATCCCGAGTGCTTGCCGTGCGTTCGGCACCAGCACGAGCGCCGCCTGCGAAGCCAAGCCCGCCGGATCCGCGCCCTCGGCTTCGGTGAGGATGGCGGCAGCGCCCTTGGCCAGGGCCTGGTCGATGAATTTGCGCCCATCCTGCTTTGTGCCGGGAATCGCGACGAACAGATCGCCTTTGCCTACCCGGCGCGAATCGTCGCGCACCTCGGTGATTTCCATCGCTTCGTCGCCTGATACCAGCCGCGCCCCTTGCACGCCTTCGATGAGCTGTGAAAGGCGGAGCATGCCTAGCCTCCTGCTCGCTGGAAGGAGACGCGGCACGGGGTGCCGGGCGCGACCTGCCCAGGCTTGGGCGATTGCCCGGTGGCAATGCCGCTGCCCGAGGGCACAAGCTCGACACCGGCCCGTCGCGCCGCCCGAATGGCTTCGCCCATGCTCATGCCTGTGAAGTCGGGCAGCACGACCACTCCGCCCGGCGAAGCAGATTCTTGCTCCTCGTCCTCATCGGCGAGCGGACCCAGGTCGGCATCGTCCTGCTCGTGCGAGACCGCAGCGGCTGGCTCGTCGAGCCCTAGCCCTTCGGGTTCTGTCTCCGTGTGCGCCGCCTCGGGTTTTGGTGCGGCCTTGGCGCGCGCGAGAATCGGCGCGGTGGGCGGCACTCCGAGGTAGCGCAGCGCCGATTCGGCGATGGCCTTGAAGGCGGGAGCGGCCACGATGCCGCCGTAGTGAATGCCTTGCGGCTCGTCGATCATCACCGCGATGACCAAACGCGCGTCGTCGGCCGGCACGATGCCGACGAAGGACGAGAGGAATTTGGTTGGGTCGTAGCGTCCGTTGCTGACTTTTTGCGCGGTTCCGGTTTTGCCGGCCACGGCATAGCCAGGGATGGCCGCCGCCTTGGCGGTTCCGTCCTCGGTCACTCCCTGCATGATGGTGAGCAGCGTGCGCGCCGCGCTCTCGGACATCACGCGCGTCTCGCCGCGCGCCTCGGGCGGCCGTTCGACGGGCTCGGGTTTTCCGTCGGGGCCGAGGTAGTTCATGGCCAGTTTGGGCGGGTGGTACATGCCGTGCGCCGCGATGGCGGCGAACCCGGCCGCCAGCTGCAGGGGAGTGACGGTAAGGCCCTGGCCAAAGGCGTGCGTGGCGAATTCGATCTCGCCCCAGTGCGCGACCGGGCGCAGGATGCCCCGGCGTTCGCCCGGCAGGCCCACGTAGGTTGGCTGGCCGAATCCGAAGCGGTCGAGGGCGTTCCACAAGGCTTCCTTGCCGATGCGCCTGGCGATCTTCACGGTGCCGATGTTGCTCGAAAACTTGAACACCTCGGCCGCGCTGAGCACGCCCTTGGGGTGGTCGTCGCGGATGTGGAACTTGCCCACGATGAGCTGTCCCATCTGGCAATCGATCCTGTCGTCGGGCTTGACCTTGCCGGCATCGAGCGCGGCGGCGAAGGTGAAGGTCTTGAGCGTCGAACCGGGCTCGAAAGTGTCGGAGATGACCCGGTTGCGCGCCCCGCGCTTGGCGGCATCGAGCGGGTCGTTGGGGTTGTAGGTCGGCACGCTGGCCATGGCCAGGATTTCGCCGGTGCGCGGGTCGATCATGACCGACATCCCGGCCTTGGCGTTGTACTTCTGCACCGTCTCGGCGAGGATGCGCTCTGTTTCGTAGGTCAGGTAGCGGTCGAGGCTGAGAACCAGATCCTTGCCCGCGCTCGACGATGAATCGATTGCCCCGTCGACGAGAAGGTCGCGTCCCAAACGGTCGTGCACGCCCACGACTTCGATGCCGGTGCCGTGCAAAGCCTTTTCGAAGCCCAACTCCACGCCTTCCAGACCTTTGCCGTCGAGGCCCGAGTGCCCGACCACGGTGGCGGCCAGGGCGCCGTTCGGATACACCCGGCGCGGCTCTTTGCGCGTGCCCACGCCGGGCAATCCCAGGGCGACCACGGCCTTGCTCTCGTCGGGCGTCACGCGCCGCTTGACCCACGCAAAGTACTGGGCCTGCTTGCTGGCCAAGTTCTTGTCCAACTCGCGCTCGTCCATGCGTAAGGCCTTGGCCAGCTTGCGGCTGGCGTCTAGAACGAAAGCGAGCTGGCGCGGATTGCAGTACACGGAATCCAGATCCGCAGACGAGGCGAATTCGTTGCCCTTGCGGTCGAGAATGCGACCCCGCCGTGGCGCAATCTCGATCTCACGCAAGTAGTTGTTTTCAGCCCACTCACGCAGCTGAGCGGATTCGCGCACCTGCAGTTGGAATGAACGCCGGCCGACCACAATCGCCAAGGCAAGCAGGCCGATCCCGAACAGGGCGACGCGCAGTTTTGTCCAAACCGTGGTCATTTCCTGCCCCCATTGCCGACCGCGACGGCGCGAATGTCGGCTTGAGCAGGCGAGTGCATGCCGAGCTGGCCGCGCGCGATGCCGATGATGCGCGCCGGATCCTTGAGCATTCCGATCTCGATTTCGAGGTGGCGGCGCTGCTCGGTCAACTCGCGCAATGTGCGCTCCTCCTTGCCCAACGCGATTGCGACCTCGATGCGCTTGGCGTGGACCGCCACATGCGCGGTGGCCGCCAGGGTCAAACCCAGGACGATGAGGCTCACAAGGCTGATGCTAAGCCTCCGTTCCGCCTTGCCGGGCTCGACCACCGCGGTTGCCTCGACAATAGGCAGAGTCATGACGGCAACCTTTCCGCCGCGCGCAGCTTGGCCGAGCGCGAGCGCGGGTTGCGCGTGCGCTCCTCGTCGCTGGCAGTGACGACGTGCTTGGTCAGAATGCGCAGGCTGGGGCTTGCCTCGTGGTCGTGCCCGGCAAGCGCGCGCAGTTGGCGTTTCACCATGCGGTCTTCAAGCGAGTGGAAGCTGATCACCACCAAGCGGCCGCCTGGCTTGAGGCAGGCAGGGGCGGCGGCCAGAAACTGCTCGATTTCGCCGAGCTCGTCGTTCAAGGCGATACGCAAGGCTTGGAAGGTGCGCGTTGCCGGATCCTTGCCCCGCTCGCGCGAATGCACGACCCGCGCCACCAGCGAGGCCAAATCGCCGGTCGTGGACAGCTTCCCGCTCGCGCTCGCCTCGACGATGGCGCCAGCAATCTTGCGCGCGAAGCGTTCCTCGCCCAGGTCGCGCAGGATTCTTTCGATTTCGTCCTCGTCCGCCCGGCGCAGAAAGTCGGCGGCAGTTTCTCCCTGCGACTGGTCCATGCGCATGTCGAGCGGTCCGTTGCGCCGAAAGGAAAATCCGCGTTCAGCGCGATCGAGCTGCATGGACGACACGCCGAGGTCGACCAGGCAGCCATCGAGTCCGCCCGCTCCAGCCTCTTCCAAGATCGAGGTAATGGCAGCGAAGCGCGCATGAACGAGCAGGACCCGGTCGCCAAAGCCGGCCAAGCGTTCGCGCGAACGGGCGATGGCCTCACCATCCCGGTCGATGCCGATCAAGCGACCGCTCGGAGACGACCGCTGCAAGATCTCCGCCGCATGACCACCGAGGCCAATGGTGGCATCGCAATACACCCCGTCCGGCACCGGGGCGAGCATTTCCATCGCCTCATCCAACAAGACGGGCGCGTGACCAGCATCGGGAGCGGGTTCGAGGGTCAATGACTCACTGATTCTTTTGCCGTCCGTGACCACATGCGCGACCTCGGACAGGGAATAGAGGCTTGGCGAGGGCGGTTCGTCGCCTGGGAGAAAACAACCCATCATCGCGCGGACAGGGGCCAGGTCAATTTTTTTTGATCGGTGTTTTCCCCAATAATTGCAAGCATATTGCCAGGTTGTGCGAATCCGCGTGGCAGCCAATCTGGTGTCTTCCCGGGTGTTTTCCTGAGTGCAACATAGTAACCAATATCACACACAAACCGACACATAATGTGCCTAACCCCGCTTGACTTAAGGTTTCTTTTGGGCGATAAGGCAGGTGTCAAGAACTGGGTCAGCCAGGAGAAGGAGTGGTCGTCCATGGATGCGAGGTTGTTCGAGCTTGACGAAAAAATGGGAATGCTGGCCGAGAAAGCCAGCTGCTTCCCCGAAAAGGTCACGAGTGACTACCAGAACAAGCTGGATGTCTCGTGGCTATTTCACGACAACGCCCTCGATGGGGTGGTTCTCTCCTATTCCGAGCTGAAGGCCGCCATCGACCATCGGATCATCAGCGACGTTTCCCTGATCCCAACCTACGAAGAGGTCAGAACTCACAAGAAGGCGGCCGACTACCTGCGCGAGCTGGCCAGCTCGAAGAAGCCGCCGGTCGTGGATCTGGACTTTGTCCGCAGGATCTTCGCCATGGTCACGCCAGATGCGGCTGCCAAAGGGTTTCCCTATCGCAAGGAAAACCCGCTGCACCGCCTCTACTATCACGAGATCTGCCCGCCCGAGAAGATCGTGTACCAGATGCGCAAGCTAGGGGAATGGCTGGCTTCGTCGGATTTTTCCTCGCTCCACCCGGTGGTGGCAGGCACCCGCCTTCAGCTTAAGCTGCTGCGCACCTATCCCTGGACGAAGAACACAGGCAAGGTGGCAAGGCTGCTGACCAACTACACCTTGCTGCGGGCGAAGTACCTTCCGGCCATCATCCATTCCATTGACCGACAGCGCTACTACGAGGTTCTGCGCCACGAGAACGAAGGGCTGCTTGGTTTGGTCGTGGAATCCTTGGAGAACAGTATCGCGACGACGACCAGGTTCTTCGACGAACTTGATGGCCTGAAGGCGCGCCGGGCGAGCTAGGGTTTTCTTGGGTCTTGCCGCAACTGGCGTAAAATCGACGCCAGGGTCGTCCTTGTATCGTGCGGGCGACGAAGGTGGGCGGCTGTTCATGGTCCGCTTCCGTCGCTGTGGAGAATGGCCAGGGGATGAACACACTAGCGGATCAGGTCGTCGAGTTCACCATCGCACTCGTGCGCGCGCTCAACCGGGTGGCGAAGTTCGACCCGTCGAGTCCGCAGTTTCCCCGCATGCGCGCCCGGCTTCTCAAGGAGCTGGGACGCCTGCAGCGCACGCAGCCCGAGATTGGCTACGTCGTTGGACCCCCGGCCGTGGCCGGCGGACCGCCGGAAATCTGGGTCGACGGGACTTCCCCCCAGCGAATCGAGCTACGCCGCATCGTGGGCCCATCCATCGGCGGGGCCTTCATCCTGCAACTCCTGGAATTCCTGCAGCATCGCGGTCTGGCGGCGATGGCTTTTCAGCGCGGCATCACCGAAACGGAGTGGAACTCGTTCTTGGAAATCGTGCCGGGTCCGGTCGCGGACAAGACCCCGGCTGGCGAAAGCAAGCGCCTCATCCAGGCTTTGCTTGAGAAGAAAGTCGTGCGGGTATCGCTGGTGAGCGAGGCGGAGCAGCCGCCCGCCAACCCCGATTTGTCCTGGCAGGTGCGGCTGGCCTATGCCCGGCTTGCGCGCGACCTGCGTTCCGCCGCCGCGCTGGGGCAGGCCGCCCCCGCCACGCTGATAGAACAGAGCGAGCGTCTGGCCACCGGCATGGGGTACTCGTACTTTCGCAAGTTCGACGTCATTCGCGGCATGCTGTTCAACGCCGGCACGGTCGACAAATTCGTGCAGGACCAACCAGTGCTCAGGCAAGTCCGCGCCCTGGACATCCTGACGCATGGCATACCGCCGCTCACCCTGCACGGCACGACCAAGCTCATCCTCGGCGAATCCGGCGTCGAGACCGATCTCCCGCCCGAGCCGGCCGCGACCGTCCTGCGCGCCATCACCGAGCGCTTGCTCAAGACGCCCTCGTCGCGCCAGGTGGACGAAATCCTGCGCACGATGTGTCGGCGGAAAATCGTGCCGATCACGCGTTTGCCGGTCGAGCTGCAGGAATGGGTTCTGGCCGAAAACTGGGTGGAAAGCATGCGCACCGGCGTGACCAAGGAGCCGCCCAAAGGCAGCGCGGAGAGCAACCCGGTGCGCATCCTGCAAAAGGGAGCGCGCTACGCCTTCGTCCAGAACCTGCCCGTGCAAGCCACGTCGATTCTCGAAAGGATCAAGACGGTCGCTCCCAAGGCCGTGCCCGAGGTCTTCGACATGCCCACGGTCGAGGCGGTCCTCACCGGATTTCCCGAGAACGTAGTCGACCGGCGCGCCTTGCTCGCGCTTCTGGAGCAGGGTGGTGACACCGCCGCGGACTCGGTGGCGGCGGTGATTGTGAACGGCGAGGCCAAGGTGCGCGAGGCCGCAGCTTGGATCCTGACCGAGATGAAGGCTCGCGGTGTGGAAGCCGCCCTGCGCGCGCTCGGCCAGGAGATCGACGACGAGGAACCTGCACGGCTTTTGCTCGCCTGCGTGTCGGGCAAGGCACCGACCACTGCCGCCGACGTCATCATCCGCCAGTGCAAGCACAAGTCGGCGCGCGTGCGGCGCGATGCCCTCACCGCGCTGGCCTCCGCATGCCCGCCGGCGGCCGAGGTTCACGTGGCGCTGGCGCTTGAGGATCCGGATGAAAACGTACGCATCCGTGCCCTGCTCTTGTGCGCCACCACGGGCGTGGGCAGTGAAAAGATCATCCCGCGCGCCATTCGGCTGGTGTCCAAGGACGCGCGCGGGGCGCCGCCCAACGTAGTGCGTGCCGGCATCGAGGTAGTGGTACGGCGCCGGGAAGCAGGCACGTTGCCCATCGGCGATGCGGAGGCGGCGCTGTGCCGCCTGGCCACGCCCATCGGAGTCTTCGGCCGCATGCTGGGCCAGACCTCGCCGCCCGCGGCCGTGCTCGTGACCGCCATCGCCGCGCTTGGCCGGCTGGGAACGGATCGCGCCGAGAAGTTGCTTGGTCGCCTTAGCCGCAGCAAGGATCCCGATATCGCGCTGGCGGCCCACAACGAGCTCGATCACAAGGGCGGCAGGCGGCCATCCTCAGCCATGCCGACGATCGACAGCGGTGTCATCAGCCTCGACAAGAAGGCGTCGCGAGGATAGCCGCGTTGGCGAAGCCGGGCTATGCCCGGCGGAGCCAGAGCGCGCGAAGGCATGGAAACCCTCCGAGGGTTTCCATATCGGGCTATGCTGAGAGATAGGGTGCGACCTTGGCCGCGTCCTTGACCACCAGAAAGTCCTCGACGAAGAGGGCGTCGAGGCCCGTGGTCATGAGGCACTTGATGGCCTCGTCGACGGTATTGATGATGGGCTCGCCGCGGATGTTGAACGAGGTGTTGAGCACGCAGTCGATGCCGGTGAGGCGCCCGAATTCCTTGATGAGCCGATAGTAGCGCGGATTTTGCTTCTCGTTCACGGTCTGCACGCGGGCCGTGCCGTCGACGTGGGTGATGGCGGGCAGGACATCGATCATCTCGGGCCGCGTAGGGTAGGCGCGCAGCATGTAGGGCGAGGGCACGTCGCTGGCGAAACACTTGCCGCAGGATTCCTCCAGCACCGACGGTGCGTACGGCCGGAAGGGCTCGCGGAATTTCACCGTGGCGTTGAGCAGATCCTTCATGTCCTTGCGCCGTGGATCGGCCAAGATGGATCGGTTGCCAAGCGCGCGCGGGCCGAATTCGGCGCGGCCCTGGAACCAGGCGATGACAAGCCCGTCCGCGATCATGCGCGCCGCCGTCAGTTCGGGCGATTGCGGCGGTTGCAATGTGTGGTAGCGAAGCTGGCCGCGTTCGAGCACCGCGCGGACCTGCGCGGGCGTGAAGCCCGTGCCCAGGTACTCGCTGGCGACTTCCATGGATCGCTTGCCGCCGTGAAGGAGGTGCTCGACCACGAGCGCGGCACCCACCGAAGTGCCGGTGTCGCCGGCCGCGGGGTAGAAGAAAAGCTTGTCGAATTCGGTCTCGCGCTGCAGGCGGCCGTTGGCCACGCAGTTGAGCGCCACGCCGCCCGCCACGCACAGATTTTTCGCGCCGGTCAGCTTGCAGGCCAAGCCGGCAAGGTGAAGCATCGCCTCCTCGGTCACCGCTTGCAGGGCAAATGAAATGTCTTCGTGGCGCTTGTCGACCGCGCTCTCGGGCGCGCGCGGCGGGCCCAGCAAGGCCACCAGCTTGTCGCTGTAGCGGTGCGGGCGGTCGTGAAAGTACTCGAAATACGATAAATCCAGTTCAAAGCCGCGTTCGGTGAGCGTGATGAGCTTGCGCAGCTTGGCCACGTACTCGCTGTCGTGGCCGTAGGAGGCCAGACCCATGACCTTGCCCTCGCCGCTGTTGGCGCGAAAGCCGAGGTAGTCGGTGAGCGCGGCATAGAGCGAACCGATGGAGTGGGGGAAATCGATCTCGGCGAGAAGTTCGAGGCTGGTGCCACGGCCGCGGTAGATCGTCGTCGACTGGCGCTCGCCGTAGCCGTCGGCGGTCAGGATGGCGGCGTCCTCGAAGGGCGAGGTGAAGAACGCGGCCGCCGCGTGGCACAGGTGGTGCGTGATGTAATGGATGGAGAGCTTGCGGCCCGTGGCCAGATGGAAGGTCTGCTCGACGCTGTTCACGTGGCCGCCCAGACGCGGAATCAAATGCGACGGCACGCCGTAGAGATATTCGAGGTGGTGGCGCACCGAACTCGTCAGGCGGCGCGGAGGCGCCTCGGCGTGGATGCCCGAGTTCCAGAAAAACCCCACGGCATCCAAGTCGCCGAGCTTCAGCCCCTGCGTCTTCAAGCAAAAATCGATGGCCTTGTCGGGAAAAGACGGGTCGTGCTTGATGCGCGAGAAGCGTTCCTCTTGGCTGGCGGCAAGAACCCTGCCGTCGACCACCAGGGCCGCGGCCGCGTCGTTGGAATGATTGATGCCCAGGATTTTCATGATCCGCCTCATTGTAACCGGTAGCGTGGTTGCCTGGTGCGGTCAAAGAAGGACCCTGGTAGTGTTGCCGCCGATGAGCGACCGAGAAAATACCAAGGCAGCGCCCAAGGCCGGCGGCCGCGGCGCGCGCTTTGCTGGAGCCATGGACGAAGCCGCCGCGGCCTTGAACGCGAGCGTGGATTTTGACCGTCGCCTCTTGCGCGAGGACGTGCGCGGCAGCCAGGCGCACGCGCGCATGCTGGCCGAGGTCGGATTGATTTCGGCCGACGATGCCAAGCAGATCGTGGCTGGGCTAGACCAGGTGGCGGGCGAATTCGAGCGTGGCGAGCGCCCGATGGATCCGGCGCTCGAGGACGTGCACATGAACGTCGAGAATCGGCTCATCGAGCTCATCGGCGATGCCGGCCGCCGCCTGCACACCGCGCGCAGCCGCAACGACCAGGTGGCCACCGACATGCGGCTCTATGCGCTTTCCTCGTCCGCGGCCATCGTGGTCGCCATCGACAAGGCGCGCGTGGCCCTGTGCCGACGGGCGCGCGAGCACGCGGCCACGCTCCTGCCCGGCTACACGCACCTGCAGCGCGCGCAGGCCATCACGCTCGGCCATCACCTTCTGGCCTATGCCGAAATGCTCGGCCGCGACCGCGGACGTTTTCTCGACGCCGCCCGCCGCGCCGCCGAGTGCCCGCTCGGTTCGGGCGCCTTGGCCGCGACTTCGCTGCCCATCGACCGCCAGAAGACCAGCGACAGCCTCGGTTTCGCCGGGCCGACCCACAACAGCCTGGACGCGGTTTCGGATCGCGATTTCTGCGCCGAGCTGGCCTTTGCCTGCGCCCTCTTGGGCGTGCACCTGTCGCGCATGGGAGAAGAACTGGTGCTGTGGTCGACCACGGAATTCGGTTTCGTGCGCCTCGGCGAGGGGCACTGCTCGGGCAGTTCGCTGATGCCGCAAAAACGCAACCCCGACATCGCCGAACTGATGCGCGCCAAGCCCGGCCGCTTGATTGGCGACGTGGTCGCGCTGCTCACCGTGAGCAAGGGCCTGGCCCTGGCCTACAACAAGGATTTGCAGGAATCGCAAGAGCCCTTCTACGATGCCATCGAAACCACGCGCCTGGTGCTCGACGTGCTGCCCCGCTTGATCGCGGGCCTGGAATTCAACGCCGAACGCATGAAGGACGCGGCTAGCGATCCGGCGCTTGGCGCGACCGACTTGGCCGAACACATGGTGCGCGAAGGAGTTCCCTTCCGCAAAGCCCATGAAATCGTCGGCAAGCTGGTTCGCCATGCCGAGCGCTTGGGCGTGTCCCTGCGCGATGTGCCCGACCACGACCTGCCGCAGATTGCGCCGGAACTTCACACGGCCCTGTTGCAGGCGCTCAGTCCTGCCCGCGCCGTGGCTGGCCGCGCGGTACTGGGCGGTCCCGCACCAGCGCAAGTCTTGCGCGAAGTTCAGCGCTTGACGGCCGAGCTCAAGGGGCTCGGCCACGACGTCTAGCGGCCGAGAACGACTTGACCTCAGCGGCGGATGCGCAGACGAACCAAGGCCGGCGGCTTGTCGAGAGAGCCGCACCCCGAGCAGCCCGAGGCGCAGGCGCGGGCTTTACGCTTTGCCAAGAGGTGGAAAAGGCCCCACGTCCCTGCCGCGGCGACGATAGCGATGACGACGAGGTTTTCCATGCTTCTTCCCTCAGACGAAAAGCCGGCCCACCTGGTAGACGAGCAACGACAAACCGTAGGCGATGCCGGTCAAGCCGCCCAGCTGCAGCAGCGCCCAGCTCCATTTTCCGGATTCTCGCCGGGTGACCGCGACCGTGGCCATGCACGGCGTGGCGACCAGCAAGAAGAGCATCATGCTCAGTCCGACCAAAGTGCCGTAGTCGCGGGCCAGCACGGCGCGCAGATCATCGGTGCGCTTGTCGGTGTCGCCGAGCGAGTACACGATGCCCAGCTGGGCCACGAAGATTTCCTTGGCGGCGAAGGCGCCGATCATGGCGGTCACGATCTTCCAGTCGAAGCCGAGCGGGTGGAACACGGGTTCCAAGGCGTGCCCGATGCGACCTGCGACCGAGTATTCCAGGGCCTCGGCTTTGCGCTGGCCAGCCACCTGCTGCTCGGTCAGAGTTCGCGGGTCGTCAGCCGAAGCCGCGCTCGTAACCGCGACCTCGCCAGAGGCGATGCGCGCGTCGATGCGATACTGGCGCGGCTTGGGAAACGCGGTGGCGGCCCAGAGTAGAATCGAGAGAGCGAGGATGGTCGTGCCTGCCTTGCGCAGATAGAGCCATGCCCGCTCGAACATCTTCATGGGTACGCTGCGCAGGGTGGGCAGGCGGTAGGGCGGCAATTCCATCACGAAGGGCGCGTCGTCTCCGCGCATGATGGTCTTGCGCAAGACAAGCGCGAGAACGAGCGCGAGGCCGATGCCCACCGCGTAGATCGACCACAGCACGGGCGCGCGCCAGGCTGGCCTGAAGAAGGCGGGAATGAGCAACATCCAAATGGTCAGGCGCGCCCCGCACGACATGAGCGGCAGCACGAGCATGGTGATGATGCGATCGCGCTGATTTTCCAGGGTGCGCGTGGCCATGATTCCCGGCACCGAACATCCGAATCCGGTGAGCATGGGAATGAAACTCTTGCCGTGCAGTCCGAAGCGATGCATGAGGCGGTCGGTGAGAAACGCCGCGCGCGCCATGTAGCCGGTGTCTTCGAGAAATGCCAGGCCAAGGAAGAGCAGAACGATGTTGGGCAGGAAGACCACCACGCCGCCCACCCCGCCGATGATTCCGTCGACGAACAGGGAGCGTAGAAGCGAACCGGAACCCACCGGCCACAGGGCCGACACCTGCGTGGCGGCGAGATGAACACCCGATTCAATCCAACCCATGGGAACTTCGCCGACTTTGAAGGTGAGCCAGAAGATGGCGTACATCACCAGGGCGAAAATGGGCAGGCCCAGAATCCGGTGCACCAGCACGGCGTCGATGCGGTCGGTGATGGCGCGGGCGTCCGGACGCGAGTCCTGGGTGCGCACCTCGCGCAAAAGTCCGTCGACGAAACCGAAGTAGCAGCCGGTCACGAAGATCACGATATCGGTCCCGGTGCGCGCCTCGATGCGTTCGCGCTGGCGCTTGGCCTCGGCCAGAACCGCGGCGCCGCCGGGCATCGCCGCGACCTGCGCGGTGTATTCGCCATCGCCCACCAGCAAGCGCGTGGCCATCCAGTCGCTGGCGAAAATTTTGGCCGCATGCGCGGGCAGAAGCGGCCGCAACGCCGCCAGGGCGCGATCCATGGTTTCGCCGAGAACCAGGCGGTTGTCTCCCATCCGCGCGCCCGCGGCGCGTGCGATGGCCCGCTTCAAGTCCGCGACGCCCTGGGCGCGATGCCCCACCGTCTCGACGACGGGAAAACCCAACAACTTTTCCATCAAAGCCAGGTCGATCTTCTGCCCTGCCGCGCGCGCCTCATCCGACATGTTGAGGCAGAGCACCGGGTTGGCCCCCGTCTGCATGACCTGGGCAAGCAAGACCAGATGGCGCTGCAGCTGCATGGAATCCACCACCACCACCACCACGTCGGGCGCGTCCATCAATTCGTCCTGCGCGACTCGCTCCTCGGGCGAATAGGAACTGAGGCTGTAGGTTCCGGGCAAATCGACCACGCTGGCCGGACAATTCTCGATGTCGCAGCTCCCCGACCGCCGCTCGACCGTGACGCCGGCGTAGTTGGCCACGTGCTGGCGGGCCCCCGTCAGGGCGTTGAACAGCGATGTCTTGCCGCAATTGGGATTGCCAGCCAAAACGACGCGGATCTCTCTGGCGGGAAGGGCGGAAGCTGCGGGTACTACGAGGTTGGACATCGCGACAACACCTACTGCTTGGGCGTATCCCTTTCCGCCTGACGAACGGCGATGGAACTGGCCTCGGACCGCCGCAGCGCCAGTCGAGCACCCTGGCAGCGAACCCAGAAGGGATCGCCTCCCAGACCCACGCGCTCGACGTCGATCTGGGTGTTGGGCAACACGCCCATGTCGAGCAAACGCTGGCGAAGCGCCCCCACGGCCTCGACCTTGGTGACGATCGCGCCCTGGCCGGGCTTGAGATCGGCGAGACTGATGGACGCGCGCGCCTGCTTCTTGGCGCAAATCGCGCACGCGCCGGGCAGGTGCGCATGCGAGGAAACCGAACCGTGATCGTGCGCCAAGGGACACTGGTGGAAACTTTCAATCACCGTCGGACACCCGCCCAGGAATTCGAAGAAGCGGGCCAGCCGATCCATGGCGTCGTCGGTTAGGCTGTGCTCCATCGCGCAGGCCTGCTCGCTGGCGGCTGGCTGCGGCATGCTCAGCACTTCCTCGAAAAAACGGGTGAGCAGACGGTGACGCGAGAAAACCCGGCGGCCCGCCTTCTCGCCATCGGGTGTGAGCGCGATGTATTCGCGGCGCTCGTAGCGGACCATGTCCATCTCGGCCAGCTTGCGCAGCGCGATCGACACCGACGCCGCCTTCACGTCGCGCGCCTTGGCCACGTCCTTGACCCGCGCGAAACCCTGTTCCTGCACCAACAGATAGATGGTTTCGAGGTAGTCCTCGAGCGACGAACTCATCTCAGTGTCGGGCGTCTTGTTAAGAGCTGGAGTCATTGTTAGTCAAGACTAACATCGGCAGCAGTCGCTGTCAATCCCCGAGTGGGACCGTGAACCTGATGATTCACATGAACACCAAGCGCAAACCGCAGACCTCGCGAAGGGTCTCGAAGTCGCGGTCGTGCGCCAGAACCTCGACGTTGCGCTCGATGGCGATGGCGGCAACGAGGCAGTCCACCGTTCCGCGAACGGCGCGTCCGGCGGCCCGGCAGCGCCGGAAAAGGGTCGCGGCGTGTTGGTAGGTCTCCGGGTAGACCGGCTCGAACCAAAGGCACGTCGCCAGAAGGCGCTGCAACTCGGCCGCGTGCCTTTCGTCGCGGGCTCCTTGCAGGATTTCTTGAGCGACGACACCCGTCGTGAACAGCGGATCCCCGCGTTCGGGGGCGAGAGTCAAAATTTGGTCAGTCCGGGAACCCGTGGCACGCAGCCACTCGATCCATGCTGAGGTGTCGACGAGCATGGAACGAGCGTGCTACTGCGCCTTGCGCATCTCGGTGAGGTTTCCGGTCCAGCCGGATCCCCGGAGCCGCACCGCCAGACGCCGCTGTTCCTCGCGGTTGACCAATTCTTCGAGCGCCCGCCCGAGAATCTCCCGCGTGGTCCGGGCACCGGTGAGTTTGCGGGCCCGAGCGAGCAGGTGAGGGTCCACGACCACGTTGGTGCGTTTCATACACCATTTGTACACCACCGCGGCGCGAATCGCCAGGCGCCCGATCGCTTTTGGTCCGGCCCACGAATCTTGGGCAGATCCTCGGTCGAACCGGCGGTTCAGACCAGCGCGGTGTGACCGAAGAATCCGCGCCGCTTGATGACTTCCGCGATCTCCTCGGGCACCATTTTCTCCCAAGCGCTGCTCCCCACCTCGATCAAGCGCAGCACTTCGCGCGGAAGAATGGGCAGCACGCTGGCGTCGTAGCCTTCGAGCTGCACGAGCGAACTCCGTTCGAAAAGGTAGCGGTACAAGGGGGCGAGCCCAAAACGCACCTGCACATTGGATGCGGTGATGAGACCGCCTGTGGGCGCGTCGAGCATGGGATAAACGTACAGTTTCAAATCCTTGCCGAACAGCCGGCCCACCGCCTCCAAGATGCCACCCTCCATGTCGGCGTAGTACTTCTCGTCGAAGATCTGCAGCAGGCTACCCGCGCCGAGCACGAAGGCGATGGGGTAGCTGGAGCAGCGGCGCAGGTAGCTGGCCAAGCGGTAGTATTCGAAATAGTCGGAGATGAGTACGGTCTTCCCAGCCGCGCCGAGAACGTCGGCGCGGGCCAGGAAGTCGCGCGGGTCGATGGCGCCATCCTCGGTGAGGAGATTGCGCATGGTGATTTCCATGACCTCGACGATGTCCTGCTCGGGCCGATCCTGCGCCTTGGCGAAGGCCGCGCGCGCCGTGCGCAGCATATCGATGTTGACTTTGGTCACCGGGCGAAAGGAGCCGCGCTGGACGAGCACCGGCTTGCGGTGCAACACCTCGCTCGGCTGCAACACCTCGCCCTTGGAATCGAACATGGCCGCCTGCGATAGCCCGAGCTGCACCAGCTTGAGCGACATGAGGCGGTTGTCGACGTGGCGAAACTCGATGCCCGAGAATTCGATCATGTCGATTTCCAGGCGATCCGTGGACAAGTTGTCGAGCAGCGATTCGACGAGCAGCTCGGGCTCGTGGTGCAGGAAGAACGCTCCGTAGAGCAGGTTCACGCCGACCACGCCCAGCGCCTCTTGCTGCAAGCTGGCCTCGCGGTCGAGCATGCGCAGGTGCACGACGATCTGACTTTCATCGTCGCGGGGGTGGGCTTGGAATTTCAGCCCCATCCAGCCGTGGCACTCCTTGGTGCTGCGGAAGCCCTTGGCCGCCACGGTGTCGGCGAAGACGAAGAATGCCGTGGTGTCGCCGCGCGCGGCGCTTAGGCGCTTGACGTTCTTCTCGTGCTCGTAGTCGAGCATGCTTTGCAAACGATCGCGCGAGACGTAGCGTTCGGTGTGGCCGTAGATGGCGTCGCTGACCGCCATGTCGTAGGCCGAGATGCTCTTGGCGATGGTGCCCGATGCGCCCCCGACGCGAAAAAACCAGCGGGCGACCTCCTGGCCGGCACCGATCTCGGCGAAGGTGCCGTAGCGGCGTTCATCCAGATTGATGGACAGCGACTTGCGGTGCGTATCGAGCACTTCTTGGCGAGGAAGACCGGGGCGTGGCGTGATCATGGTTGGCCGACGATTCATCAATCATTGACGCCACCGCCCGGAAGTCAAGGCCGAGCGGCGCTAAACCGGATCGGGGCTGGCTAGAACAGGAGGTCCTGGAAGAAGTGCAGGCTGTTGGGCGAGTAGCGCCAGTAGCCGCCGCGCAAGAGTTCGGCAAGCGCCAAAGCCGCGCGCTTATAGCGAGACCGACATTCGGCAATCTCGAGCCGCCGCCGCTGGTGCTCCACCTTGCCGTCTACCATGACAAGAAATTTTGGATCTCGAACCTGCGGGGCGAACGCCTGCAAACGTTTGCGGACGAGTTGGAACCTCTCATGGGCCAACCTGAAGTATGGCGGCCCCACGCTGCGCGCCTTCTCGTAGAGATCCTTCAACCCAAATCTCTTTCCGCCGATCTGCTGCCCTGGGTGTTGGCGGTACTTCAAGGTCGCCCGTTCAAGCAGTCGAACCGGCGCCATGGCACCAACGATGAGGGCGATCCATGCGTCGTGAACCCACTCTCCAGGAATGGGCAGGACGAAGGGGCGCCAGCTGGAACGGACCATCATCGTCGCGCCCGTAACCAGCCATTGCCGCAGCAGAACGTCGAAGACGCTTCCGGCCAGCGCCTGGCGCCGGGCCGCGCGGCCGAACTGGATCGATTTCCACAAGGTGTGGCCAACCGGACGCAATTCCATGTCGACCACTTCGGCATCGGTGAAGAGCAGTCCGATGTCCGGCTCGCGCGCGAAGGCCGCCTCGCTGAGCGCCAACTTCTCGGGCAGCCAGACGTCGTCTTGGTCGCTGGTCGCGATCAAGTCGCCCGAGCACAGGCCGATAGCCTTCTCGAAGTTCTTGGTCGAACCCAAGCGCTCGGGGTTGCGCTCGATGCGCACGGGAAAGGGCGCTTGTTTTGCGAAGCGTTCGAGAATGGCGATGGAGTCGTCCGCGGAGCCGTCGTCGCACACCACCAACTCGTCGGGTCGCCGGGTCTGGGCCACAAAACTATCGAGCTGGGACTGGAGGAACCGAGCGCCGTTGTACGTGCACAAGGCGATGGAGATCCGCGGTGCCAGATGGAGGCCACCCGGCGTGGTCCTCTGCTGCTCCGGCACCGGACTTGAAAACGGCGTTGTCATCGAATTCGCTTCGGGAAGATACACCCAAGCGGTGTTGGGGAACCACCCGGCAAGTGCAATCCGCGCCGCCGCGCCCGAGCCGGCAGAAATCGACGGACCTAGCCACGCTCTGGTCTATTCCGTTGGCGCATCAGCAGATGACTACGGCGCTCCGGCGCAGGGTCAATCGTGGTCCGGTCCCATGCCGAATCCCGGTCCGAAGCCCGCTCCGCCGTGACGTCCACCTTTGCCCGGACCATGCTCGGCCAGCCAAGCACGCTGCGCAGGCGTCAGCACGTCGTGCAGTTGAAAGAAGAAATCGGTCCAGATCGCCTTCACCTTCGCGTGCAAGCCATCCATCTCGGTCTGCTTGGCCGCAATGGCTTGCCGGTCCAGCGTGTCGGCGGTCCACAAGGCACGGATGGCCTTATGAAGCGCGACCATCTGCTCGCGCAAGGGCGCGGCCTGCTGCATGGCCGTGGCCTTCAGGTTGGCGATCTGTTGCTTCTGGTCCGCGGTCAAGTCCGGGATGGGCGGAAAGCCGCCCCGAAGCCCGTGGTGGCCCACGCCGGAACCACCCGGCCCTTGCGCAAAGGCAGCAGTCGAGAGCCCGGCCGCCAGGATGGCTCCCGCGGCAATCACTTTGAACATCGTGGTCATCGTATGTCTCCTCAAGTTGTTTGCTTTCACCCGATTGAACAGCAAAGCCCATACCACCTGCGCCTGGACCGACTCAGGGCAATTCTGCCGGGCTTTCCCCTGCGATTTCAAGGCTTGCGCAAGTCATGCCGAACCTTGGAGCGATTCTGGTGCTGCACCCCCCGCATCTTCTTGGCGAATTCCGCAGTCAAAGCAGCGCACGCATCGGAGCGACATCAGTGCACGCCTCTGGTTCGATCTTCCCGCCCTGCGTGATCGGCTTTCGGGTGTGCTATCGTCGCTGCGTGCGACTTCCTCTCGCTGTCTGGGGCGCTGGCGGCCATGCCCGCGTCGTGACCGACATCGTCCGCTGCGGCTCCGAGTTCGAAGTCGTGGGCTTTTTGGACGATGTGAATCCCGGAAGGCGCGCTCAGCGCTTCTGCGATGCGCCCGTGCTTGGGGGGCGGGAGCAGCTCGATGAACTCAAGAAGTCAGGCATCCGGCACCTCATTCTTGCGTTTGGCGACAACCACGCGCGTCGGAGTCTGGGGCACGAACTGGTCGAAGCAGGCTTCGTTCTCGGCCGAGCCTTTCATCCCAGCGCCGTGATTGCGAAGGATACGTCTATCCTCGACGGAACCGTGCTCATGGCAGGCGCGGTGGTGAATCCTGGCGCGACCATCGGCAAGAACGCCATCATCAACACGGGTGCCACCGTCGATCACGACTGCGTGCTAGGTGAAGCCGTACATCTCTCTCCCGGCGTTCATCTCGGTGGAGGAGTGACGGTGGGCGATGAAACCTGGATTGGCATCGGCGCCGTGGTGTTGGATGGGCGCACGGTGCGCGAGCGGAGCATCGTCGGGGCAGGAGCCGTCGTGACCCATGACCTGCCCCACGACGTAGTTGCCTACGGCGTGCCAGCGAGAGTGATCCGGGCACGCTAGCGACTCTCAAGGAAGGGGCAACCCGGGCTGGTTTGAGGTAGTCTCGGAATTCCATGGACCAACCTCGCAGGCCGGTCTACGTCACACAGCCGTACCTTCCCCCACTCGGCGAGTTCATCCCGTATCTCGAGGAGATCTGGAAGAACAAGTGGCTGACCAATGCCGGCCCATTTCACAACAAACTCGAAGCCGCGCTCGTCCAGCACCTGGACGTTCCTCACCTTTCCTTGTTCGCCAACGGAACCCTCGCGCTGGTGGTAGCGCTTCAGGCCTTGCGCATCAGCGGGGAGGTCATCACCACGCCGTTTACCTTCGTCGCCACGGCCCATTCGCTGCTGTGGAACGGCATCAAGCCGGTCTTTGTCGACATCGACCCCAACACCTTCAACCTCGATCCCGATCGTGTCGAGGCTGCCATCACGCCGCAGACCACGGCAATCCTGCCCGTGCATTGCTACGGCAACCCCTGCAACGTCGAGCGCATCCAGCGCATCGCCGATCGCTATGGCCTCAAGGTGATCTACGATGCCGCCCACGCGTTCGGCGTCCAGCATAGCGGTTTCAACCTGGCGCGATCGGGCGATCTATCGGTCCTAAGCTTTCATGCCACCAAATCCTTCAACACCTTCGAAGGGGGCGCCATCATCTCGCCGGACGAGAGGACCAAGCAGCGGATCGATTTCCTAAAGAACTTCGGTATCGCCGACGAGGTGACCGTGGTCGGGCCCGGCATCAACGGTAAGATGAACGAGGTTCAGGCCGCCTTCGGCTTGCTTCAGCTTCGCTACTTGCAGGATGGCTTGACCAAGCGTCGGGAGGTCGATCGCCGGTACCGTGTCGCCTTGGCCAAGGTGCCCGGAATTCGTCTCCAGCCGGAAGTAGTCGGCGTGGCGAGCAACTACTCCTACTTCCCGATTCTCGTCGGGCCGGAACACCCGGTCGGCCGCGACGAACTCTACCAGCGGATGCGTGCAGAGAATGTTTTCGCGCGCCGCTACTTCTTCCCTTTGGTGAGCGACATGCCGATGTACCGCGGTTTGCCCTCGGCGGCCCCGGAGAACTTGCCAGTCGCAACCTGGGTGGCGCGGCAAGTGCTGTGTCTGCCCATCCACGCCGACCTGCAGCCAGACGAACAGGACCGGGTTGTCGCCTCGATCTGTTCGGTGACGGGCTAGCCTCGTCATGATCGCGCACTCAATTCACCACCGTTCGGTCGCACCGCGACCGGAGTTTTGAAGTCGGTCACGTGGTTTCCTTAAAGCGAAATCTGGTCGCCAACTACGCGGGGCAGGCGCTTGCCTCCGTGGCTGGCATCATCATGCTACCGGTGTTCGTGCGCTACCTCGGCACCGAGTCGTACGGGCTGGTCGGCTTTTTCACCATGTTGCAGTCATGGACGCTGCTTCTCGACTTGGGTCTCACGCCGACCTTGGCTCGCGAGCTGGCGCGGTTCTCGGCGGGCGCCCTCACGCAACAGAGGGCCGCAACCATGGTCCGCGCGCTGGAGTGGGTCTTCGCCGGGTTCGGCTTTGCGTGCGCGTGGGGCATCAGTCTTTCGGCGAATTGGATAGCGCGCCACTGGCTCAAGGCCCACCAGTTGAGCCAGGACGAGGTATCGTTCTCCATCGTGCTCATGGGCGGCATGCTCGGGCTGCAATGGCTTGGCGGCATCTACCGCGCGGGACTCGTCGGCCTTGAACGGATGGTCGTGCTGAACATCGTGGTCGCGATCGCCACGGTGGTTCGTACTGTCGGCTCCTGGTTGGTTCTCGCATGTTGGAGCGCCACTCCCGCCGCCTACTTCACCTTTCAGGTCGCGGCCACGGTGGTCGAAGTCCTCGTATTCCGCGTCCTCTTCTACCGGCGATTCTCCATGACCAGCGCAGGCTTCTGGCCGCAATTTCGTTCCCTGCATGGATCGCGGGCCATGGCCGGCGGCATGGCTTTTCTGGCCACTTTGTGGGTCGTGCTGAGCCAAGCCGACAAACTTACGCTGTCCTGGCTGCTCGATCTGTCGAGCTACGGTTCTTTCGCAGTGGCCGTGTCGCTCGCGGGGGGAATCAATCAACTCGCGGCCCCAATGATCCAGGCCCTGCAGCCGAGATTCGTCGCACTCGCTGCCCAGGGCCAGGCACAGGCACTCGAGGCTCTCTATCGGACGAGCACGCAACTTATGACGGTAGGACTCTTCGCCATCGTCGGGACCATGGCATGCTTCTCAACACCGCTGCTCCTTGCGTGGACCGGAAACGCGGAGGTGTCCCAGCGGGCGGCGCGCATCTTGCCACTGTACGCACTCGGCAATGGTATCGTGGCGTTGCTGAGTCTGGCATTCGCGGTGCAGTTCGCCTACGGACGCTTGCGCTGGCAGATCATGGGCACGAGCGTTCTAGGACTCATCTGGATTCCCGGTGGATACCTGGCCGCGCGCCACGCCGGGGCCATTGGCACGGGCTGGGTCTGGCTGTTGTGCAACCTCGCCTATTTGCTGTTCTGGCTGTCGCACATTCATGCCCGACTCTTACCCGGATTCTGGCAGCGCTGGCTCTTTCTCGACGTCGGCATCGTGATGCTTGCAGAGGGTGTCGTGCTCGCGGGACTCCGATGGATCGGGCTGCCAGCCTCGGGTAGGATCCTGGCGCTCTTGGCGATTGCGGCCGTGACCCTGCTGGTCGCCGCAACCGGGATGCTGGCCGCGCCCCTGGCCCGCCGCCAAGGAGTAGAATTGCTCCATCGTCTGCGACTGGCCGTGTCCAGATAGCGAGGCGAAAGACTGCAATGAGCGAAACTTGGCGCAACAGAATTCGGCAAATCGCGGCCAGGATCCCCTTCGGGGCGGAACGCGAGTGCAACCTCTGCGGCGCTCGCCTGGGATCTTTCTTGCCCTATCGTGGTGGTTGGCGGCAGGCTCCAGCACTTCTGCGCGCCTTCCAGGTCGTGGGCAGCGATCTCGACAACTACCTTTGCCCGGTGTGCGGCTGTCACGACCGCGAACGGCATCTCCTGTTCTACCTCCGCCAAACGCGGTTTCTCGATCGGCTTCGCGGTAGCGCCATTCTGCATTTCGCCCCCGAGGGACGGCTGACCTCGTTCATCGAGATGGCGGGCCCCATCCGCTACGTCCTCGCCGATCTGTTTCCGTCGCGGCCCGGCGTGGAGCGCATCGACCTGCTTGACATTCCCTACGCTCCCGGCACTTTCGATTTTGTCATCGCGAACCACGTTCTCGAGCATGTTTCCGACGACCTCAAGGCGCTTTCCGAGGTGCGTCGCGTGCTGAAGCCGGGCGGGCACGCCATTCTGCAAACACCGTACAGCAACCTCCTAGAGCACATGTTTTGCGATCCCGGGGTCAAGTCCGAGGCTGACCGCCTGCAAGTGTATGGGCAGGAAGATCATGTTCGCCTGTACGGTCGCGATATCTTCCAGCGCTTCGCGAGCGTCGGTTTTATCAGCCGGGTCGCCGAGCACGCCCAGGTGCTGGCGGGATTCGATGCGGCTCGCTTCGGCGTCAACGTCAACGAGCCGTTCTTCCTCTTCGAGGCAGCGCAAGGAGGCTGAGACTGCGATGGACCCCAAAGTCAGCGTCGTCATGGCCTCCTACAACCACGCGGAGTTTGTGCGCGAGGCTATCGAGAGCGTTCTTTCCCAGTCATTCCCGGATTTCGAGTTGGTCATCACGGATGACGGATCTCAGGACGACACCGTCGCAACAATACGGGGCATTTCCGATGCACGCATCCGATTTCATGCATTCGGGGAAAACCAAGGCGCGTGCGATGCGATCAACAACGCCATTGTTCGATCGCGCGGCGAACTCATCGCTGTCTTGAATTCGGATGACTACTTTCTCCCCAACAAACTAGCCCTGCAATTGGAATTCCTGCGCGCCCATCCATCCGTCGGCGCCGTGTTTGGCCTGCCCAGAATCGTCGACGAGAAAGGCCACGACCTGACGGAATCGGGACATCCTTTCGCGAAGGTCTTCACCAAGGAAAACCGGACGCGAGTCGCGTGGCTGAGGCACTTCTTCGAGTCGGGAAACTGTCTGTGCCATCCCACTCTCATGGTGCGCCGCGGTTGCTATGACAAGGTCGGCTTGTACGACCCTTTGCTGATGAATCTGCCCGATTTCGATATGTGGGTGCGCATGTGCCAGTTCTTCGACATTCATGTGATGCCCGAGCACCTGATCGGCTTCCGCGTTCTCGCGCATGAACGCAACACCAGCGCGCCCTCGGCGCCCAACTTGGCTCGCGCTGCATGGGAGACCACCCATGTGCTCGGGCATTTCTCCGTTCTGCCCGAGGCCGAACTGGGAGAGATCATTGCTCCATGGCCGCAGCATGAATTCAGCCGCGAGCCATTGGTTACCCTTGCGCTGGCGGCTCTCCGCATCGGGAGACCCGGCTACGACCAGTTCGGGCTCGGACTCTTGCGCGAGTGCATTGCCCGAGACCGCCAGTCGTTCCCCGTCAAGGAGTACTTCCGCCTGGTCGGCGAGCACGATCCAGCGGGTTCTCGATTGGCCCGCCTGGACCGGTCGGCGCGGGAATCGCCGACGAGGTTTTCCCGTGTTCGGAGCCTGTTGGCGCGGCTCGGAACGCGGCGGAAACCGCGGGAATGAGATACGCGGCAGGCCGAAAGTGCTGGCGCAGGCGCCGAAGCATGCGGTGGCATCGCAAAACGAACCAGGAAAGAATCTTCCTTTTCGGCAAGCGTTCGAGCTCCACACAATCGATGGGGTAACCGAGCGCCGCCATTCGGGCGCGAACCGGTGCCAGCCGGAGATGGTAGGGGTTGTCGCGCAGGAGTTCCACCTTGACGTAGGGAACCCCAAGCTTCGTCAGCGCAATCGGCATTCCGATACACGGATTGCACACTCCGATGCGCAAACGCGGATCGCCCACACTCGCGACGACCGAAGGCTTGAACCCCTGGTCCAACAGAAAGTGAGTGAGCCCAATTTCGTAGCTTCTTATCACCTGCCATTTGTTCCGGTAGGGCAAGACGCTGGCGAAGAACCGCTCGACTTGACCGCTCTTGAGAAGCCGGGCGCGGAACACCAAGAAGAAGCTCTGGATGTGGTACTCCATCTCAAGGCTGTCGGTCATGCCCCAGAAGTCGCAATCGACGCCGCGCATACGCTCAAATGCCCCGGCAAGCGGAACCAGCGGGCCGAAGACGCTCGAATTGGTGAGCACGAGTTCGTCCCATTGTCCGAGAGCGAGCCCGCCAATAACTCGGGCCCACATGCCGAAGTCGTACCCGGTGTTTTCGCACAGCCGGTGGCTTGTCACGATACCTTCGAGCTTGGCCAACTCCTTGTCAGCGAGCTGCGCGGTGGAAGCGAAGTGGACCTCGTCGCACACCTCACGCAGCGCCGCCAGGTGGTGCACGATGTAGCGCTTGATGGTGTCGCGCGGATCGTAGTGAGCGAAGATGGCTACTCGGCGCATTGCTTTCTCACGCTAGCATGTTCCCGCGAACTCAACTGCGTCCGCCGATGGTGCCAAGCGCGATGACGTGAAACGGCGGCGCCTCGTCCGTGTAGACCGATCTGACCTGGAAGTAGCGGAAGATCTGCTGAAGCAGCGCGGCATCGAAGATGTGCTGATGGAGGGCGCGATTTTCGAGGTTGCGCAGGGAGCGGGAGCGGAATTCTTCTGGGCCTCGCGCCTGCGGATCGCGCGAGAGATCGTGCAGCGCCAAGATCTCCTCCAGATGCGTGAGATCGTCTTCCCCCGTGCCATTTCGGTAGTCGTCGAGCAGGTGCTGAAACGAGGTGATCGGCCGCCGGTGATCGAAGGTCAGGCGCGCATCGGGCAGAATGAGCAACATCACCCCACCCGGCCGCAGCACACGAATCCACTCTGCGACGCACTTGAGGGGATTGGCGGAATGCTCGAGGCTATGGCTGCTAAGCACGAAGTCGTAGCTGCGATCCGCGATTCGCTCTAGGTTGCTGGCCTCGCACACGAACTGCTGACCCACCCGGCCCTCGGCGTAACGATAACCTGCCATTTCGTCGATCGCGCCTTCCCACAAAGTCGAAGTCGCAAAGTTGACGCCATCGACGCGAGACGCGAGGGAATAGATGGGCCAGAACTCCTTGGCCTGAAACACGCCGCTCGGCCCGCCGATTTCCAGGCCAATCTTGCCCTTGAACAGGCTGTGAAACAGACGGAACTTCAGGCGCTCCTTGCCCAGCCAGCGCTCCTTGCGGGCCGCCAGAGCTTTCACCAGTCGCTCTTCGATTGAAATCATTGCCTTCGCTAGACCGTAGCACCGAACTTGCGCATCGATCGCCGGAATTTGTCAACGAGAACTAGAGGACATCGGTCCTCGTGAATTGCTGAGCAAGCTCAATGAGGGAGTTGTCCGAATAGAAACGTGCATGCACGAGGACCGGCAAGTAGAGCGGTTGCTTCTTCCAGATACTTTGCATGCGTCGATACAAAGCTGTAAAGTCTCGACGATTTATCATCCGACCCGCCATGGAAGATCCGGCATGTCAAAAAGAGCGTCGTCTTGGCGACGCCATGGCTATCGATGGTGCCTATCAGCATCGGGCTCTCATCGAGGGCCCTCCCATCCAGAGGTTCTGGCACACTGCAAAGCTGAATCTTCTCGATTGGCTGTTCCCGGTGGCCTTCGCTGACCGAATCCTTGACGTGGGGACCGGCTCGGGCGTGATGTCGGACGCGATGGCAAGTCGGGGCGCTGATGTCGATGGCGTCGACGCAAATCCCGCGGCCATTCGATATGCATCTGCGACGTTCGGACGTCCTGGCCTTCGGTTCCATCAGGGTTTTCTCGACGAACTGGCCTTTCCACCCGCCTCCTTCGACAAGGCCCTGTGTCTGGAGGTCATCGAGCACGTCTACCCGAACCAGGTAAAGAAGCTGCTTTCCGACCTATGGCTGCTTCTGAAACCTGGTGGGTGTGCGTATCTGACCACGCCCAACTACAAAGGCTTGTGGCCCATCGTCGAATGGACGGTGGATCGGTTCTCATCGATCGCGAAGATGGATTCTGACCAACACGTCACCCGATTCAATGCCAGGCTACTAAAGACATTTCTTACGGACGCGGGTTTTGAGGTCCGAGTTCTGCGAACCTACTGTACCTTCGCACCGTTCCTGGCACCGATATCCTGGGCGCTGGCGCGGAAGACGGAATTGCTCGAGCGCCGTGTGAACCTCCCCTTCGGGAATGTGTTGGCCGCCGTGGCGCGGAAACCAGGTTGAGTCGATGAAGATCGACCTCGCGGATGCCGATTCCGTCAATCTGTCCATTGTTCTGCCGATCTTCAACGAGGAAGCGGCGATCGAGACCGTCCTGACGTCGATCCAGAAAACCATTGATGAGCTGCAGGTTCGCTGCGAGATTGTGTGCGTCGATGATGGCTCTGCCGACCGAACTTCGTCGATTCTCAGCGAGTGTGCACGCCGAGATGAGCGTATCCGTGTTTTTGCGTTTTCGCGGAACTTCGGCAAAGAGTCGGCCATCGCGGCGGGATTGAGCGAGGCCCGAGGTGACGTGGTCGTCCTCATGGACGCGGATTTGCAGCATCCGCCCGAGCTTATTGGGAAAATGCTCCAGAAGTGGCACGAGGGGTTCGAGGTCGTCAACGCCGTCAAGAGTTTTCGGGGCGACGAATCGTTCGCCCACAAGCAGATGGTCCGTGCCTTCAACTTCCTCATGGGTAGCGCGGCAAACTCACCCTTCAAAGGAGCGTCCGACTTCAAACTGTTGGACCGGCAGGTTGTGGATGCCTTGCTGCAATTACCGGAACGGGCCCGCTTTTTCCGAGGGTTGGTCGCGTGGGTCGGTTTTCGGGCGGCGGAGATAGAGTTTGACGTTGAAGACCGGGTCGCTGGGGAAACCAAGTGGTCCCTCACCCAGCTTGTGCGCTATTCGCTCCGCAACCTTCTTTCTTTTTCTTCCTTTCCGCTCAAGGCCGTCGCCGTCATTGGCGGGTGCACGTTGGTGTTGACAGGTTTGCTAGCTGTTTGGACTCTGTACCGATACATCCGTGGCGACGCACTTACCGGTTTCACAACCGTGATCCTCTTGCAACTAATCCTGGGCAGTCTGTTGCTCGTCGGCGTCGGCGTGACGGGACTCTACATCTCCGAACTGTTCAATGAAGTGAAGGCGCGACCCATTTTTGTGCTGCGATCCGTGCCGAAACAGTGCCGCGGAGCGGCGCCGAAGGACTTACGGCCCGTGGAGAGCGAAGGATCCGACGAACTGTCCAGGTGATCTTCAGGCATTCTTCGGCGCTTGATGTTCGGCAGCGGTCGGTATGTCCGCCGTGTCCGCGAAACGGCGGCGGTACCACTGTCGTGCTAAGTGACGGACAATTCCAAACACCAGGCTTGCAAGCACACCCATCGCGATAATGTGATAGATACCGTAGTAACTCACCCCGTCACCCGAATAGACAAGCATGGCAATCGCCACCGTTGGCATCGTAAAGACTATCAGCTTCGACAGAAACCATTGGCGGAAAACCACACACGCCAAGAGCAGTGCCAGAGCCACAAGACCGTGCATCGGGAGGAGACAATGCACGGTACCCCATGTGAGCCGCACGGGGGTGAGTTCGCTGATGACACGCCACGCACGTTTGGCAAGAATCCCGGCGTACCAAAAAGGATCACCGACAATGTCGTGCAGCACCTTGTCGCGGGCTGTAGTGTCGTACTCATCAATGTGGAAGGGCAGGCGTTTGTAAACGCGTCGCGCATCAAAATACTCCTCTGGCCCATATTTGCCATCGGCATCGTAGATGGGGACCCTGATGCCGTATTGCCTTTCGAGGATCGGCGTGGCGTATGCGAGCGCAACCCTGTCGCTCCACTTGTACCCGTATTTTGTGTCGAAATCGCCAAGTCCACACCAGACGGGATGCCAGAAATGATGATACAGACGAGGCGTGCCCGGGAATGGGTTGCCGCCGACCGAGGCTAGAAACGCGCGTGCCTCGGCATGCTTCTTGAGGAAGAGTGAACGCCACGCGCCACCGGTTCCCATGAACGCAACCATCAGCAGTGCCACCAGTGCCAGCTTCCGTCGCCATTGCCAGCCACACAATGTCAGATAGGTACCGACGGCTGCGAGAATGATGGGCACGGGCTCGGACCGAATCGTTCGGACACAGCCAAGGAGCACGCCCGTGACGATGGGAAGAGCCCATGTGTAGCGTGTCGGTGGGAGCTTGCTAGTGAGCCATGGGAGATGCAGCGCAAGGATCAAGATAGCCGTCGTTATGGGCAATCCAATGATGTTGTCATGCGCATGCACGTGGAAGAGCTGAAATGGGTTCGACCCTAGCAACGCTACCATCACCGCGCCCATGAATGGACGGCGCATATGCCAAAACGCCGCAAACAGTGACCACAGGGAAACTGTGAACAACATGCGGTTGAACGGGATCATGGTCGTGTTCAGCGGTGCGCCCTTCAACCACGCGTCGAAAAGATGCGGGATCACCTTGCCATAGTCCCCGGACAGCCATGTGTAGGCCAATTCTTGAACGAGCGTCTCCGGATGATTCTGAATGACCCAATCTGCACCAGCGCGTCCCGGTGGAGGAGTTGGTAGTGTCGTCGCCACCGGAAAGAGGCCCTTGTACACTAGAAAGTAGGCGAATCTCCCCTCGTGTTGCACTCCGACAGACGCTGTGTTCCGGTAGCGCGTGTCCAGCGCCACAAAACCAAAAACCAGCTGCCACACCAGAATCACTGCCAATCCGACGATCAGTACCCAGGCTTGGCACGAGCTGTCGGGCGCCACCGCACGGCGCAGGACCACATGGGCCCACCGGGCGCCCCTGCGACGCTGAAAACGCTTCAGCCAGGAGGACGCTTCCACGGCGCTCCTACATCCCTATGCGGCTCGCTAGCAAGAACGGATTCATCGTAGTCTCCGTGGCAGGATATCTCAGATATGATCGTACGGCGCAACGCTGCCATCTGGTGCACAAATTCTTCCTTCGTTGAATCTCGCCAACTGGATCCTGACTGCGATGCGCCCGTCCACCGAGACCCTCGAAACTCACCCTGCGCGCCCAGTATTTGACCCGACGCGCCTGCGGGCGATGACTTTCATTCCGTGTCCCCGCTTGAGAACCCGCCCAATGAAATATGTTAGCGCGAGAACGCAATTGCCAAGCATCCCTTGATTCAATTCGGCTGTGCGAAAATTCGCCCAGCACAGCGGGTCTGGCATCAACTCGAGTGTGTCAAACCCACAGTCATCCAAGAGCCTTTGGATGCTCGCCTCGTTGAAGAAATACAAGTGCTCTGCGTGGTACAGCTTGAACAGAGCGGCCTTGTAGAGGCCCAAGCTTAGTCGAAAGCTGAGGGTTGCCAGCCCATGAAAGGGCGAGCTGAGCGTGGGCGTGCGCAAGAACAGAACACCGCCGGGCTCGAGGACGAGATGAATCGCCTGCAGCATCCCCACGACATTGGTAGAGTGCTCAATCACGTCCATCAATGTGACGGCCGAGAATTGCCCCGCCATACTGGATGCATGATCCTCAAGTGAACCACAGGTGACTCGTCCCACTCCTAGATTCAGCTCCGCCAGGGCACAGGCTTCAGGCGCAATGTCGAGCCCATGAACCTCTAGCTCCGTGGCGCGAATGGCTTGTGCGAAATCCCCGCGACTGCAGCCCACGTCGAGAACCCTGCCGCGATGCACGTAGCGCCGCAATTCGGCCGCACGGATTTCGTTCTCTCGCTGATAGGCTCGACTGCGGCGATTAGCCTTAGAGCCACCGGTCATGTGTTCGTGATACGCGGGTACGTAGAACTGAACCAGATCGGGAGCGTGTGTCGTCGTGTCTCTGAATCGCATCCTGGTGACCGGACACTCCCAGATAGTCACATCGCTTGTTGTCACCCCCCATGATGACACTACTGCCTTCTTTGCACGCACCTGCAGAACGCGACGAGCCTCAACACAGTGCAGAGAGGGCAGAGGTGACTTTGGAACTGCGGATGTCATCGTGCGGAGCGAAGCGCTGCGGTCGGTAGAGTGGTCACTTGAAGGACGCAGTCTACGACAGAATTCGGACGTTTTGGTAGATGCGACAGGGCCTTCGCGCCACATCTTGACGCGAAGTGTCTCGCACCCGATACAGGCATGTGGCACCGTGGTCCGCCGATGTTTGGACCCGGGGCCTGCTGACCTACGAGACTAGGTCCACGCGTCCGCTCGGATCCATCCCTGACTTGTGAGGTCCGCAGGTCAGACAGCGTAAGACGCTGTGGGCGAAGCCAGAACGCTCTGGCGGAATCGTTCGGGGTCTTGCGGGCACCGCACCTCGGTGCCGCCCGAATTCGCGACTAATGCGTGGGATAGCTCGTATCCAAGAACTCGCTGAGCGAGATATCCCACTTTAGCCTCGCATCCGCCGGAGCGATCTTGCGCGCAAGAATTGCGACCCCAAGAAAAGCTTCATGCACCTCCATGTATCGCGTCGATTTCTCGAATCCCAAGGGTACAACCCGACACGGAAGCCCTTCACAAACATCCACGATTTCAAACCCGGCCAGTGCGTTGAAGAGCACCGACATCCCGTGTTTGCTGTAGCGGTAAAAATCCCACGGCCGTTCGTGGGGCGGCCAGGTTGGGTGGGTGGCAACAAATACCAACCCACCCATTTTCAGAATCTTGTTGGCCTCGATCACGACTTTCCAGGGCATCGCGAGATGCTCGAAGACGGATATCGAGAAGATCGCGTCGTAGGTGTCAGCCTCCAGATGGCTGGCAAGTTCGTGAGCATCGGCGACCAGATCGACGTTCTCGCCAGGCAAGATGTCAACACCCGTGTAGTTGATGCCGTGACCAAAACCTGAAGTGTAGATGTTGCCCGATCTCGCTCGCGAGCCGAGTTCGACGATACGCGGTGCCGCAAGCGCGTTGACCTTGGCAACGAACCGTTGGAAGAGCTGATGATAGGGATCTCTTTCAGTTCGACGCGACACTGGCAACAGCGCGAGTCTTGCACCAATGGCTGGTGCGTGGCGTGCGATGACGCCGGCTATCTTGCCGACATTCCACCGGCCCGAGAGCAGATTCTTCAACAACATGAGAGCTTTCTCGCCGACACATCTACTCCAATCGCCCAGATCCCACAAGCCAGCGGCCGGATGGTCACGCAGCCAAAGGGCAGTATGATAACTTCCCCAGCGAGTCATGCCGATCTACAGGTTTCTCGACACGCTTTGGAAGATGAGGGCCCCCGCGTCCGCCGTGAACTTTCCGCCGACCAAAGGCCGGCGAGTTTCCCTGCTGCAACGGGGACAGGAGCTCTGCAAGGCGCCCTACGAGAAGGAGAAGCCGCAAGCGCAGTTTCATGAGATCAAGGACGAAACCTTCTGGCGCATATTGTCAGAGGGGCATGCCTTCACGCAGCCTACGGTCGAGCCTATGTGAGCCTCTACGAGGTTGTCCGCTAGGTCATCGCCAAGGGTATCAAGAAATACCTGCCGGATCCCTCGCGCCGGATTCTGCTCCAGAGGGTGAATTCCACGAACCTACTAGGAGTGAAGGTGTAGACCCATGAAGTTTCCGGTATCAACATTGGCCGCATCCACCACTTGCCAAGAGTCCATCCGGCGAACCGAAGGCATCTCATGCGGAATGGAATCGAGTAGACTGCCGCGCCTGACCTATAGTGCGAGCCAGGCTTATCGCGTCCCATGAAACTATGAGGTATCGTCCAGACGTCGATGGATTGCGGGCCGTCGCTATCCTTCCAGTGGTGGCCTTTCACGCCTTCCCTGGCGTGCTATCCGGTGGCTTCGTCGGCGTCGACGTGTTTTTCGTCATTTCGGGGTTCTTGATCACCTCGATTATCCTGTCCGATCTCAATCGAGGCACCTTCACCCTCGCCAGTTTCTACCGCCGCCGCGTCCGCCGCATTTTCCCCTCCCTTGGTGTCGTTCTCCTGGCCTGTCTCGCGATCGGCTATCGCTACCTGATGGCGGATGAGTATCTCCAGCTTGGCAAGCACACGCTCGGGGGGGCTGGATTCGTCGAGAACATCATTCTGTGGCGGGACGTCGGCTACTTCGACAACGCATCCGAGACCAAACCCTTGCTGCATCTGTGGAGCTTGGCCGTCGAGGAGCAGTTCTACATTTTCTGGCCACTGCTTCTCGCGCTGGTCGTTCGCTGGCGGATCCGCGTCGTGTGGTTCATCGGCGCCATCGCCCTCGTGTCCTTCGCCACCAACCTCCGGCTCGTCGGCGCGGCCCCCAGTTCTGCCTTCTACCTCCCAGTGCCACGCTTCTGGGAGCTGATGGCCGGCGCCCTGCTGGCCCAATTCTCACTTCGGAACAGCCAGGTGCTTGCCAGACGGCCGGCTGCTCAGTCCGCGGTTGGGCTTGTTCTCATCGTGCTCGCGTGCGCGGTCCTCGACGAGAAACACGCCTTTCCCGGCGCCTGGGCACTGCTGCCGACAGCCGGAGCTTGCCTTGTGATCGCAGCAGGGCCGTCCTCGCTGCTCAACCAGCATTTGCTCGCGAACCGGCCGATGGTGTGGATCGGAAAGATCAGCTACCCGCTCTATCTCTGGCACTGGCCCATCTTTTCCCTGCTTCGCATCTTCCTGGTTGATGTCCCGGTGGTTGTGCGCCTCGTGGCTGTCCTCGTCGCTACCCTGCTCGCCTGGGTCACCTATGAGGTGGTGGAACGCCCGTTCCGTTCGAAGAGCACGTCACGTTGGTTGACCGTGGCGCCGATCCTCGCTTTGACGGTGACTGGCATCGCGGGTGCGGCGGTGTGGGCCCTGGGAGGGTTGCCCAAACGCCTCGTGAATGCGCAAGATGGGCCGCTGTTTGACTACGCTCGCCACTGGGACGGCTGGAATCAGTGCGGACTTCTCGAGAATTCCAAGGATGGTGGGTGTCGCATTCTCAAGAGCGGGAAGTCGATCGACATCATGGTGATCGGCGACAGCCATGCGGGTCATCTCGCAAGCGGGTTTCGCGATCAGTTCGCGGCAGGCCCGACGAACCTCGCAGTCTTGCTGCACGCGGGTTGTTTTCCTGTATTTGCCCCGACTGCAGAGAAGGAAAACCGCCTGGACTGCCCAGGCCACGCTATGGACCGTGCGCTGCAAATTGCCATCCATTTGCCCGAGACGAAGGTGGTCGTTCTCGCGGGCTACGCAAATTTTCACATCTTCGATTCCCGGTTTCCGGACGCTCCGACCATCGGTCCAAGAAAGATCGAGGAAAACGCTGCGGCCATGGAGCGCGCGCTCGATGCCACTTTTCTGGAACTTGAACGTGCGCACAAGCGTGTCGTCTTCGTGGTGGATGTACCAGAACTCGAAGGAGATCCCAGCATCTGCCTCGATCGAGGACTCCCGTTCGTTCAGCGTCGGTGTAACATCGACATCGAAAGAAAGCGTGTCGAGGAACGCAGCCGATACCAGCTCGATATCGTCTCTCGCCTCGCAGCTCGCCATCCTCTCGTGCGCTTCGAATCTACAACCGAAACCCTCTGCGATGCATCTATCTGCCACGCCACCGAAGCCGGCACCTTGCTCTACGCTTCACGGGATCACCTTACCCCCGCCGGCAGCCGCCGCGTCGTGGGCGGTCTTTCAAGCGCGCTTCGTGAAGCCCTAGACGGTTTGTGATCGACTCGGTGAGATCGTGACCTGGGCTTGATCCGGCTCCGTGGACAAGGTTGGGCAGGTCGTTCCGTGAGGCTGCGAACGGTTCCATGCCCGAGAAGGTCGACGAGCATTGGCCGCCGCGATAGTGTTACCGTTCCTCGTGCCCATGCCTCGCCGCCTGCTGGCCGTCCTGGCCGTCTCGATCATATCGCCTGCCACCTTGGCCGGGCCGCTCGACGATGCCCATGTGGGCGATACGGGGTTTTCCGGGCCCACCACCGGCGACCTCACTGCGGTGTACTGGAATCCGGCTGGTCTGGGTCTCTTGCAAGGTCCGCAGGTCATGTTGGGCGGCGCCTTGCACACCACATCGGTCTCCATCGACCGCACGTCGATCGACCCCGCGACCGGGCAGAATCCCGGGAGCACGACCTTCCCGACCGCCACGGGCAGCGGCACCGCGCAGCCCATCCGCTGGCCGCCCGGACCGTCGGGGTTTTTCGCCATCGGCGCGGGCATCGGCCGGCGATTCGGCATCGCCTTGGCCGTCTACTCGCCGTATTCGTCGAAGCTGACCATGACTCCCACCGCCGACGGGCAGGAGCCCGCGCGCTACCACCTCGTGAGCATGGAATTCAACCATGTTGCGACTGTCATTGGACTGGCCATTCATGCCTCGGATTCCATCCAAATCGGCGTGGCACCCGGGTTTCTCTTCCCAAGCACCCATCTGGTTTTCGACGAGAACACGACCTTGGGTAGCGAAAATTCCACCACCGCCGCCCGCTACGATCTGGCGACCAGCGGAATCGTGGTTCCGTCCTATTTTCTCTCGCTCGGGGCCCACTACCGCCACCGCAATTTCGACCTTGGGTTTTCTTACACCAGCGCCCCGCTCGGTTCGGGCGGCGAGATCACCTTGCCCATGGACAACACGCGGATCGGCCTGCCGTCCAGCATGGGCGCGAGCGCCGCTCTCTGTCCCACGTCGAACCCGAATTGCGTGGTCGGTAGCATGACCTACCGCCTGCCATCGATGTACAACCTGGGCGCCACCTGGCAGGCTACCAAGACCTGGTCAATCACGGCCATCGTGCGCTGGATCCGCGACAGCGCTCAAGACAAGATCACCATTCTCGTCGCCGGCCCGACTTCGCAAACGATCCTGGGCGGAACCGTGCCCGGCCAGAGCGTTCCCGACCACATCGTGCTCTACCGTGGCTTTCGCGACAGCTTGGACATGCGCGGACGCGTCGTGTATGCGACCAAGGAATTTCGCGTGGGCGGCACGCTACGCCTCGAAACCAGCGCGGTTCCAGCCGGTAACGTGAACGCCGCCGCCATCGACGGCACCAAACTCGAACCTTCCATCGCGGCCGAAATGAGAGTCTGGCGCCAGATTCGCGTCGGCGCGGGCTATGCTTTCACCTGGATGTTCCCCGTCGACACCGGCGCGTCGGTTTTCGATCCCACGGCGGCTTCCGCGTGCGCTACGGCCAAGGGCGACCTGGGCGTGCCTGCATGCCAGGCGCGCATGAACGGCCAGGCGCGCCCGAGCGCCGCGGGCACCTACCACATGTGGCAACAAACCTTGTCGGTGCTCACCACGTTCGCGTTCTAGGCCATGCGTCGCCATCTCTTTTTCGCGCTGCTTGCCTTGGCCGGATGTTCTTCGGACCCCACGCTGGAGTACGACTTCGAGCCCATCCTGCTTGCCCGCGCGCCGGTGTTGCCCGGAGGCGCGGCCCTGGGCGGCTTGCTGGCCAAGGTCGACACCGCCACGGGCGTCCAGGCTTTGGTCATCGATTCGGCCTTTCCGTTCGACAGCCTGGCAACCACGGGATGTCCCAACAGCGCGACACCGGGATGGACCTATACCGGCACGATGAACGTGCGCGATGGCTCGGATCCGGCGGCCCCGCTACGCGCCTCGCTTCAAAATGTCGGGCTCTTCGACATCTGTCCTGGTCCCATCGGAGATGCCGCAACCCAGCCCGCGGGCGTGATGGGCAGCCCGTTGCTCGCCAATTTCGCGGTTGATCTCGTCCTACCGGCGAGCGCGACGGACATCGCACAAATGTCCTTGTGGCCAAGTTTTCCAGGGACCGACGACCAATTGGCGCCGGACGGACTGGTGCCACTTCACTTCGAACCGCGTGGCGGAGGTACCGTCGCCCAGGCCAACGGCGACAATGCCGTGACCTTGCCCGATACCCGCATCGTGCTCGCCGCTTGCGCGGCACCAAACGCTTTTGCCACGACCGACGCGCAGCAGACCTGCGCGCAGGGCGAGGTCGCGCTCAAGGCGAGCGGCGAGGACCTTCTCCTGGCCGTCGGCACTGGCGAGGGCCCGCTCATCCTCAGCCAGCCGGCGTGGGCGCGCCTGGCCGCGCAGTTGGGCATGGCGGCCGATGCCGGCGCGGCTGGACAGCTCTACACGCCCTTTTCGACGACGCCGACCTCGGCACGCTTTCTCACCTTGCCCAGCCTGGCCATTTTCCAGGGCACCACCGATACGAACTGGATCGGCGCCTGCGCCGAGCTGGCCCGTGCGCGCAGGATCGAGTGGGTGTTGGCCAGCCCAGAGCCGGGCGCTTGTTTCCAGCCCTGCGACGCGAGCAACGGACAGGCGGTCGCCACGTACCCCTATCTGGAGCTCGGCGGCCCCTTGGACGTAGCCGTGATCGATGAAACCAGCTCGGTGATGCAAGCACTGAACGTCGATGTCGACACGAGCCCACAGGTCGACGGTATCGTCGGCGCCGCCACCTTGGCCGGCACCCATTTGCGGCTCGACTATCCCAATACCCGAGTTGTCGCCTCGTGCATCGATCCCGGCAACCGCGACGCCTGCTTCGCCGCTCCCGGCTGCCCCGGGGCTTCGGCGCAAAACCTCCTGTGCTTCGGGCAGCCCACGCGCCCGTCGGCGCCCGTCTGTCCTTAGTTTCTGCCCTAGTTTCTCGCCGACTTGGTTTCGAGAGTCGCGATCTGGTCTTCGAGGTGCTGGATGGTGGAGCGCAAGGTGATCACCTCGTCGTGAGTCGCAAGGCCGAAGGTGCCCGCCGCCAGTCGGCCGGCCTTGTCGAGGTTCGACTTGACCGCTCCGCCTAGGCTCATTGCCTTCATGGCCGCGTTCATCAAACGCGGATCGCTCACCAGCTTGGATACGCGCGGGCTGCCCGCGAATTTGAACGCTTGGCCGACAACGACATCCTTGATCGACTTCAGAACCGCCATAATGAGATGGTTCTGCCACGAGCCGCGGATTCGGTCAACGCATCCGCCGACCCGCCGGGGCCGGATCCGTGTTAGAGGGTGGCTTCCCGAATGGAGCTCCTCAACAGTCCTCTCGGCAAGCTCGCCGTTTCGCTGGTTCTGCTGGCGGCCATTGCCCCCATCGTGGTTCGTTTTTTCCGCGACACCTGGACGGACCTCGAGGCCGATGCCGTGGCGGCGCGCAACGCGCGTGGCAAAGGCATCGACCCCCGCGCGCCCGTGACCTGCGTGCTGGGGGCGCTCTGCCTGCTGCTCATCAACGACTATGGCGGGTACGATTTCTACGACGACACCATTCGCCCGAGCTTGCAGGCGTGGGCCAATGCCCATCCCGGAAGCCTGGACCTGGTCACCTACAAGGATCTCGCCTGGCGCGTGTACTGGGCGCTATCGCGCTACGTCGGCTACCTGGTGCCGCTCGCCGTTTGGCCGGTCGTATTCAAGGAGAATCCCCTTGACCTCGGCCTGCGCTTTCGCGGCTTTCGCGAGCATGCCTGGATCTACCTGCTCTGTCTTGTGGTCGTGATCCCGGCGCTGGCGGCGGTTTCCCACACCCCCGACTTCAGCCGCTACTACCCGATGTACCAGGGCGCCTCGCGATCATGGCTCGACTTCTGGGTTTGGGAGGTCGTCTACATCGGCCAGTTTTTCAGCCTGGAGGTCTTCTTCCGCGGCTTCTGGCTGCGCGGCGCGCGCAGCCTGGGCGTGGGCGCCATCTTCTGCATGGTCGTGCCCTACGTGATGATTCACTTTCACAAGCCGTACCTCGAAGCGTGCGGTGCCATCGTGGCGGGAACCGTTCTGGGATCGCTGTCCATGAAGACGGGAAGCATCTGGGCTGGTTTCCTCATCCACTCGACCGTGGCCATCCTCATGGACCTCCTCGCCCTCGATCAACGGGGGCGCTTGCCGGCCTTCCTCACGCCACACTCGCTGGTCCCACACAGTTTCGGGTACACCACGCACCTCTTGTGGACCGTGTGGATCCTCGCGGCGGTCGGTCTAATCGTGCTCTTGCGCCGCCGCCGCGGGCGCGGCTGACCCCTGCCTGCGCCCCCGTCCCCGATCACTTTCCAAGCGAGATTGTGAGAGAGCCGATTGAATTGAGATCGAGAACGGGGGCGAAGGCAGGGGGGCCTATATTGGGATCACTTTGCGCAAGCAGGAGGGAAGTTTGCGCGAAGTGCAAAGTGGGCAGGGGAAAAAGAAGCGGCCGGGACAAGAACGGTGGGATGTTCGCGGGGCGTTGGTCGAACGCCACACGCTTCGAGGTGGAGGGGAAGGGTGCATGGCCAGCGGCGCCCATTCGCTCTTGTCCCGGCCTCTCGGAAAAACGCGAGGCACTACGCAAGTCGGCCATTGGCCTTTCTTGCCGCCGCTGCTCCGCCGCGAGGGTGATCTCCACGCTCCAAGAGTAGTGAAACGGGCGCCGCCGCGAAATTGCCCGCTTGCTGATTTGCGTGTCATCCCAACGGGCAACGCTCTTGTCAGGATTTGTCCTACACAGGCGTCGAAAGCGGCGTCGGCATTCATCCATTACAATCGCATCACCTTGACAGAAGAAATCCTATCCACCGGCTCCGTGCGCGACCGGCTGCTCGTTGCCCTCGCCGATCCCGAAATCGCCGCCAAGGCCCGCCGCAATCCCGCCACCCTTGTCGCCTTTCACGAGCCGATGGCGGTGTTCGAGTGGGTGGGAACCGGCAAGGGGCTGGTTCTGCTTGACCATGACAAGATTCCCGCTGGCGAGCTGCGCGTGCATGTGGACCGCGTACTCGGCGCGCACGAGCGGGGACTCTTGTTTGTCGCCGTCGCGGGTGGCGCGGAGGATGTTGGCGCCGTTCTCAAGGCGGCGGACGCGGAGGCGCGCAACCGCGACCACCTCGGCTTGTACCACGTCGACGACGCGGGCAAGCTCCTGCGCGTGGCGGGACGCCGCCTGCCCGAGCTAGAAGCGGCGGCCCGGGAACTTCCCCGGAGCAAGCCACTGTCGCCGGAGGATATCGCCCGCATCGTCGAACATGGCCGCAAGGAGCGCCAGGATGCCGTGACCTTCGTGCAAGGAACCTCGCGCCATTTCCCCCACCTGACTGTGGCCATGATCGCGCTGTGTGTTCTGCTCTACGCGCTGACCGCGGGCAACGACCTGCGCGCGCACAAGTTGGCTCTTCTGCTGTGCAACGATCCCGTGGCCGTGCGAGAGGGTCAGCTGTGGCGACTATTGACCTACGCCTTGTTGCACGACACGCGCGGCCCAACCCATCTCATCGTGAACATGCTCTCGCTCTATAGCTTGGGTACTTTCCTGGAGCCGCTGCTTGGACGCCGCCGCCTGGGAATTCTCTGCGCCACCACCGCTCTCGCCGGAGGCGTGGCAAGCACGCTCTTCACGGCCAGTCCCTCCGTCGGCGCGTCCGGCATGGTTTGGGGTTTGATGGGCGCCATCTTCGGGCTTCTGCGCAGCCGCGAGCCGCTTTTCCCCGCCCTGATTGCGCGCGGCCTACGTCAACGCTTGGTCGTGGTCTTGGCCATCAATATCGCTATTTCTTTCTTGCCGGGCATCGACCGCTATTGCCACTTCGGCGGCGGTCTGGCCGGGTACCTCGTCGCACGCCTCTACGCGCGCCATCCCGTGCGGCGCGCGAGCTAGTTGCCCTGCACCGGACCCAAGGCACGATCGATGGCCGACGGTTCGAAGCCCTGGATCGCGGTTTCGCCAATCACGACAAGCGGCACCTTGTTGCCGCCGTAGCTCATGTACTCGGCTAGCGCGGCGGAGTCGTCCTCGATATCGCGGACGCGAAACTCGACGCCCTTGCGGGTCAGGTAGTCCTTGGTTTCACGGCAAGCCGGGCACCACGCCGTCCCGAAAACCGAAACTCGGGGCGCTTCGCCTCTGGCCTCCGTCGGCTTCTCCGTCGCGCCCGCCGTGGGCCGCTTTGCGGGTTGGGGAGGCGGCGGAGCCGGGAAGTCAATCACGCTGTAGCCGCCAGCCCGCCCTAGCGCTCCGGCCTGGCCGATGATGGCGCTGCGGTATTCGAGAGGGACTTCATCGATCGAGGTCACTTTGACCACGCTACCGTCTTGATCGAGGTAGGTAATCTTGCCGCTGCGCTGCTTTGCCTTGCGCGGCTTCGTTTCCTGCGCGACGAAATTCACTTGGCCGCTCTTGGGCCTTAGCCATCCCCGTTGATGCATCGGCGGTGGCTCGGGCGCCCACGCCGCTTTGGCCATGGGCTCTTCGGGAACGCCAGGCCTGGCCGCGACCGAGCAGCGAGCGCCTTGCCCCTCGCTCTGCTTGCAGGCGCCGGGCACCGCGCTGACCAGGCCGAGAAGCAGGCCGCAGCGCCAGCGCGTAGACGTCCATTGCGCGACACCAACCGTGTCGACCGAAATCGTCCGAGCTTGCGTGTGAAGGGATCTCCCCATGGCCGCGACACTGCCATGGTAACGCGACCCAACCCGTTTCGCGATCTTGCGGCGCTATGGGGAACGCGGTTTCAGCTTGAGCTACTCAAAGTGGGCATGCTCCACCGTTCGCCGTGTACCACGCGTTCTTCTTGCACGCACGCGCACCACCGGCTCCGCAAGAATAGGTGCAGGTCAGGCCGTCCGAGGTGCAGGCCGAACCAAGCAAGGGGATCCCTGCCGGGCAGCCAGCCGTGGTGTTGGGCGTGGCGCAATGCCACGTCGGTGTAGACGTGCAGACACCGACCGGCGGCGTTGTGGGGCAGCTGGTGCACAGGCACGAAAGATCGCTGTACACGCAGTAGGCGCCGCTGGTTGGGCAAGTCTGCCCAGCGGCGGCATCCCGGGTCGCCGGACAAGTCACAACCGGCAATTGGCCGCAGGGGGGTAACAAGGTTGTCCAGGCGCCGTTGGTACAGGTCGCGCTGGGACGACAACTCGGTCGCGGGTCGGTGCCGTATTCGCAAGTCAGGCCTTCGGTGCAGGGCCAGGCGGCGATTTGCGATATATCAGTTGGACAGGCTGGTGTCACACAGGCGCCGTTCGAAGCCTCGGAGACCCCGGCAGCCAGTCGGAGGCAATTGTTGTTGTAGGTTTTGCCGTCGCAGCCGCACACGGGGGCGACGATGGCCGAGCAAATGCCCGAGCCCGTGCTTGAGCAGGTACCTGCAATGTCCGGAGTCTTGAGGCAGGCGCCGACTGGCAGTTCGCAGAACTCTACGCTCGGACATGGGATACCGGCGATACCGCCGCAGGTCTTGGCGGTTGTGCCACCCGTGCCGCCCAAAGCGCCGCCGGTGCCAATCATACCGCCGGTGCCGCCCGTGCCGAACGATCCGCCCGCGCCGCCAGAGCCTACCTTGCCGCCGGTGCCGGTCATTCCGCCGCCGTCGATGCCGCCGCCGTCGACCGATCCACCGGTCCCGACCCGGCCACCGGCCGCCCCGACACCGCCGCTGCTCGGCACGCCGCCCGCGCCGAAAGTCCCGCCCGCGCCGGTCACGCCGCCAAGTGCCGTGCTGCCTCCGGTCGCGGCCATCCCATCAACGCCAGACGAACCACCGGCCGCCGGGCCAGCATCGCCGGACGAACCTCCCATCTGTGCGCCGCCATCGCCAGACGAACCGCCCATCTGCGCGCCGCCGCTGCCAAGCGAACCACCCATCTGCGCGCCGCCGCTGCCGCTAGTGGCTACGCCCTCTTTCTGACATCCCATCACCGAGAAAAGGAGCGAAGCTCCGACACCCACGCATATCAATGATGTTTTCATGTTCGCACCCATCCTCCTGACGCCAGCAAGGAGTATTCCATTCCGCGGATCGCTCGGAGCGACCGAAAACGGTCGAGAACCAGAATACCTTCAGAGCCCGAAACTCAGAAATCTGATGCCTTCGCCTGCGTAGGGGGCCTATTTTGCCTTGCTTTGGTCACGCGAAACCGGGATTTCCACCCCGTGTTCGTCCTGCGCCGCGAAATGATCGCGCACTGCTCGCGCGGCGGCTTCGTTCAGGCCCGGAACGAGAAGCAGCTCTTCAAGGGTTGCTTCACCGACCTTTTTCAAGCTGCCAAAATGGCGCAAGAGGGAGCGCTGGCGAACCGGGCCGACCAGGGCGATGCTGGCCAAGGCCGAGCGCAGGGTGCGGCGCTTGCGCTGACTGCGGTGGAAACTCACGGCGAAGCGATGCGCCTCGTCGCGCAGATGGGCCAGCACGAACATTTCGGCGCTGCTGGGGCCGATGGGAATCGCATCCTTGCCATGCGCGAGGAAGACGCGATCCGGCCGACTCCGCCCTGAGGATCCCGACTCGCTCTCGCCCAGGGCGGCCGGGGAGGCGGTGTCGGGCGCGGCCGATTCGCGCTCCTTGGCCAGCGCGATGATGGCCAGGCCAGCGCCAGGCCGCACGTCGATGCCCACATCGCGAGCCGCCGCCAGCGCGACGGAAAGTTGTCCCTTGCCACCGTCAACCACCAACAGATCCGGCAGCCGCCAGGTGTCGCCTTCCGCGGTGGCTTCGCGCCCACGACGAAATCGCCGCGACAAGACCTCGTACATCGAGGCGAAGTCGTCGCCACCCTCGGCGCGCTTGATGCGGTAGGTGCGGTAACGTGTCTTCGCCGGCTCGCCGTCCTCGAACACCACCATGGACGCGACCGGGTCGCTGCCCTGCACGTGGGAAATGTCGAAGCACTCGATCGTACGCGGCGGGCGCTGCAGGCCGAGGCGGCGCTGCAGCTTGGCCAGCGAGGCCTCGCGATCCTTGCCGTGGTCGCGCCGGGTGACGAAGCTCGCCGCCGCGTTCTTGCGCCCGAGCTCGATGAGGGCGCGGCGCGGACCGCGCTGGGGCACGAGGATGTCGACCTTCTTGCCGCGTTTTTCGGCCAGCCACTCGGCCTTCACCTCGCGATCCGCGATGGCGAAAGGTAGAAGCACCTCGGCTGGCGGCGCGGCCTGCAAGTCGTAGAACAGGCTCACGAAGCTGGACAGGATTTCGTCGTCGGGAAACTCCTGCTTGCCGAACGAAAAGGCGCGGTTGCCGAGGAGCTTGCCCTGGCGCACGAAGAGCACCACGATTTCCACGGCCTGGCCTTCGCGATGAAAGCCGAGCACGTCCTGGTCGATGAACGTATCGAGCACCACGCGCTGGGATTCCAGCACCGATTCGAGGGCACGGATGCGATCGCGCAAGCTTGCCGCGCGCTCGAATTCGGTGCGGCCGGCGGCTTCCTTCATGCGGCGACCGAGGTCATCCAAGAGTTCGTCGTTCTTGCCTTCCAGAAAAAGCCCGACGAAGCGTACTTGTTCGGCGTAGTCGTCGACCGACACCGGCAGCACGCAAGGAGCCAGGCAGCGCTTGATCTGGTACTGCAGGCACGGACGCCGGCGGCTTTCCAAGGTGTGGTCGGTGCAGATGCGCAGCTGGAAGTGCCGGTTCACCACGCGCAAGGCTTCGCGGCACGCGGAGGCGGAGTGGTACGGCCCGAAATAGCGGGCGCCGTCGTCGGCCATCTTGCGCACGACCTCCAGGCGCGGCCAGGGCGCGCGCGTATCCAGGCGCAGGACGAGGTAGTTCTTGTCGTCGGTGAGTTTGACGTTGAAGCGCGGCTGGTGCTGCTTGATGAGGTTGTTTTCGAGCAGGAGCGCTTCCTTCTCGTTGCGCGTGACCACGGTTTCGATGTCGGCCACGATGCCTTCGAGGAGCGGCACGAAGGCGCGCGTGTCGCCGCTGGCGGGCTGGAAATACTGGCGCACGCGACCGCGCAGGTTGGCCGCCTTGCCGACGTAGACGATCTTCCCGCGCCGATCTTTCATCAAATACACGCCCGGATCGGCGGGCAGGCGGTCGAGGATTTCGGCAAGCGTCCGCTCGGCCGGCGCGATTTCAGCGTCGCGCAGCAAGGGCGGGTCGATAAGTGGATCCTCGATCTCGGACACGGTGGCGAAGTCTACCGTTGAAAAAACTCGATTGGGATGAAGAGAGCACGGAGGCTTGAGTTGACGACCGCCAAACTTTGGCGCCTTACTTGTGGCCATGTTCGGCATTTGGCGACGAGTCCTGGCCACCTTCGCGGTCGCGGTCGCGGTCGCGGTCGCGGTCGCGCTGCTCGCGCCCACAGGATCGCGTCCCGCGCAGGCGGCCGGCCGCCCGGTGGCCTATCTGACTTGGTACGGGCAATCCTGTTTTCTCCTCGAAAGCGCCTCGGGCACGCGCATCGTCATGGATCCCATTCCGACCAACCTCGGGTACCTTCCGCCCGCGGATCTGCGCGCCGACGCCGTGACCATCAGTCACGAGCATCCGGATCACAACAACCTCGCGCTTTTGCAGGGCAAGCCGCGCGTCTTGCGCGGGCTGACCGCCGACAAAAAGGGCTGGGTGAGAATAGACGAGCGGGTCAAGGACATTTCGGTGCGCTCCGTCGGCGTGTACCACGACGGCAAACACGGTGGCGAAAACGGGCTCGATACCGTCTTCATCTTCGAGGTCGGCCCCCTGCGCATCGCCCACCTCGGCGATCTCGGCCATGCCCTGACCGACCAACAGATCTCCGAGATCGGCTCGGTGGACGTCGTGTTGGTGCCGGTTGGCGGCGGCGGCGCCCTTGATGCGCAGACCGCGACCTATGTCGTCGATCAAATCCGGCCCCGCCTAGCGGTCATCCCCATGCACTTCAAGACCGACGCGTCGACAACCAAGGATCTCGCCACCGTGGACGCCTTCTTGGCCGGCCGCACCAACGTCCGCCGCGAAAAGTCCAACCGCATCGCCGTCACCGGTCTGCGCACCAAACCCTCGGCCGAGGTCGTGGTCCTAGAATACAAATGAACCGTCCGGGGCCGCCGTCCGCGCGCGACCATGCCATAATGCCCCGCCATGATACGCCGTCGTTTTTCCGGCCTGCGCGTTCCCGCCCTCTTGCTGTCGATTGTCGCCGCCTTCGCGGGTGGCATGGTGGTCGCGCGGCCGCTCTCCGCGGGCCGCTTCGACCCGTACCACAAGCTCACTGTCTTCACGAAAGTGCTCTCGTACATCGAGAACAACTACGTCGAGGACATTTCGGAAAGCGAGCTGATGTACGGCGCCGCTCGCGGCCTGACCGAGGTCCTCGACCCGCACTCGCGCTTCATGGATCCCGACGAATACGAGAAGCTCAAGCAGGAAACCGAGGGCAACACCGAGATCATCGGCATCGGCATCGACCTGGAGAAGCGCAAGCGCGGCTTCGTCGTCGTGTCACCCATCGAGGGCTCGCCCGCCTGGCGCGCGGGCATCGAAACCGGCGACCTCATCGAACGCATCGACGGCGTGGATGCCACGCCCCTCGATTGGAACGACGCCGTCGCGCGCATCCAGGGCCCGGCCGGCAGCGAGGTCGTGCTCTCCATCAATCGCCGCGGTCGCTCGCTCACCCTGCGCATCAAGCGCGAGAAATTCGAGGTCAAGGCAGTCGAGTGGCGCATGCTCGCCGAGGGCTACGGCTACATCAAGCTGCGCATCTTCTCGTCGATCACCGATGCCAAGGTCCTGGAGGGCCTGGAGGACATCGAGAAGCAGGCCGAGAAGACCGGCGGTATCAAAGGCATCATTCTCGACGTGCGCCACAACCCGGGCGGACTCCTCGACCAGGGCGTGAAGGTCGCCGACCGCTTCATTGCCGACGGCCTTATCGTGCGCACCGTGGGCAAGGCCGGCAAGGAGATGGACCGCCAGATGGCGCACAGCCGCGGCACCTGGCTGGGTTTCCCCATGGTGGTGCTGGTCGACGGCGCCACGGCCTCGGCCGCCGAGATCGTCGCCGGGGCGCTTCAAGATCATGAACGCGCCGTGGTCCTGGGCAGCACCACTTTTGGCAAGGGCTCGGTGCAAACCGTGATGACGGTCGACGGTTGCGGAGCCAAGCCGTGCGGGCTGAAACTCACGGTTTCGCGCTACTACACGCCGAGTGGTCGCTCTATCCAAGGACAGGGAATCGTGCCCAACATTATCGTCGACGCGACGGCGCCGCCGGTCGATGCGATTGATGGCGAAATGATGCGAGAGCGCAACTTCGATCGCCATCTGCGCAACGAACAGGGTGAAAAACCCGTCGAGATCAAGCGCCTTCCCGACTACCAGCTGCAAGTCGGGCTCGACTACTTAAAATCTTGGGCCGTGTTTTCCAAGCAATCTGTTAAAAAGGGCTAGCCTCGCGTCGCCGTCGCGTCGCGACAACAAAAGGAGAGCACGATGGTTTCCTGTCCAAAATGCGGACACCAGAATCTACCCAGCGCAACGACCTGCTCCCAGTGTGGCACGACCTTGCCCGCCGCCATTCCCGGCCTTGCTCCGCGCGCGGGGGGCGCAATCGACAGCGTCGAGGAATATGCCCGGCAAATGGCCGCGCGCGAGGCGGTTCGCAAGCGCAACCGCATGCTCATCGGCGCCATCGCTCTGGTGGTGATCGGCTTCGTCATCTACAAGCAGGTTCAAGATCGCGGTCGCAAGGCCGCCGCGCAAGACAAGCTGAACTTCGCCGAGAGATTCGTCGAGCTGGAGAAGCGCGAGACCGGCGCGTTCTGGAATTGCGTGATGGCGAGCGAAGTCGACATCGGCATGTTCCAGAAGGGCGAACAGTTCCAGCAGCGGATCGAGTCCGCCTATTTCACGCAGCAGAAGACCTTCGCGGATTACCTGACCAACGAATGCGTGCCCAAGATCGAGCGCGCGCGCCAGGCCTTCGGCGGCTTGAGGGACGCGCCCACGGAGCTGGCCGGCCCGCTCGAGAAGTACCGCGAGGCACTGCCCAAGCTGCAGGCGGGCCTGGAAGACTACGCCGAGAAGATTAAGAATCGTGGCTCGGTCAAGGACACCGACCAGCTCATCCAAGAGCTGGGGACCGCGTGGCACACCACGCCCGACATCACGGCCGAAACGGCCGCCTACGAGAAGTTCCTTTACTGCGCCATTCCCGACCTGGCCAAGAAGAAGGACGCCCAGGAAGTCTTGGAGTTCCTCGCCGACCAGTGCTTCAAGAAGGATGCGGTCGTGTTCATGGATCGCGCGCGCAAGGAGTGCGGCCCGCTACTCGTGGTCGCCGACAAGGAAGCCAAGGTCGACCCCAAGTCGGTGCCGACGTGGAAGCAATCGCACAAACAGTTCATCGAGGAAGACATGCGCCAGCTGCAAGCCTGGGAGAGCTGTGGCAAGAAGTCGCGCAAGGGCAAGAAGAAGGAGGATCTCGAACAGTTCCTCGCCGCGGTCAACGACTACATGGCCGCTCGTTCAGGCGTCGCGTCCGCCGCCCGCGGAATCCAGGAAGCCGCCAAGTAGTCCTTCGCCTTCCATGCACCAAAATCGGGCGCCCCGCGGCGCCCGATTTCGTTTCAATCGTCCCGGCGGACTCGTGATAGCGTTTCGCCATGGCCAAATCACCCTGTCCCCTTTCCAAGACGCAGTTCCTCGACAAAGCCGAGTCGGTGAAGATCACCATCGGCAACTCCGAAATCGTCGCCGAGAAGCGCGAGTTCTCCACCGGCTCATTCGGCTGGTACTACAACGGCAAGATCACCATCACCGTCGACGGAAAGCCGCTTTCCGTGCAGATCGGATTGAACCTGACCGTGGTCGGCAGCAAAGAAGCGGAACGGTAGGAGGCTCTGCCATGGATGGGACGGACATCGTAACCAAGGACAAACTCGTGGCCGATCTAAGGTTGCTCGTAACGGACGCCGAGGAGTTGCTAAAGCTCACGGCCGAGCAGGCTGGCGAGAAGGTCACGGCGGTACGGGACAAGGTGCAGCGAAGCCTGGATCAAGCCAAGGCCAAGCTGACGGTCATCGAGGACAAGGCGGTCGAGAAGACCAAGGCCGCGGCGCACGCCACCGACGCCTATGTCCACGAGAATCCGTGGAAGGCAGTGGGAATTGCCGCGGGGGCCGGCCTTCTCATCGGACTGCTGATCGGACGCCGCTAGAGTTTGAAGATGGCGAACGAACCCGTGGCCCCGGGCGTTCCCCAAGGGGTTCTGGCGTCGGCAAGCCATCTGCTCGCTGTCCTGGTTTCCGCGGCCGAGACGCGGGTGGGGATCCTGGGGAGCGAGCTGGAAGAAGAGCTGGTTCACCTGAGCCGGCTGGTGCTTGCCAGCATGGCGATGCTGTTCTGCCTTGGCCTGGGTATCGTCTTGCTATCGGTTTTCGTGGTCGTGCTCTGTTGGGATTCGGATCGTTTGGCGATTCTCGGGTTGCTGAGCGGCCTCTTCCTGGGTCTCGGCGTGGTCAGCGCAATCGTGCTCGTCGTCATCGCGCGTGGCCACAAACGGCCACTGCGTGAAACCGTCGAGGTCTTGGCCAAGGATCGACAGATTCTGGAGCAAGGCCGGTGAAGCTGTCGCTGACCGAGATCCGGCGTCGCCGCGGGGAGCTTGTGGAACGCGCCCGATCGGAGCGCGGCTCGGTCAGGAAGTTGCTCGACAGCCAGAGAAACCTGTTCGGATGGGTCGACACCAGCGTGACCGCCATCAAGTTTCTCGAGGCGAACAAGGGGTTGTTGATGCTCGGAGCATTCGCTTTGGTCGTCGTGCAGCCTCGCCGATCCCTGCGCTGGGCGGGCAGGGCGTGGAGCCTCTATCGCTTTGTGCGCAAGGTGAGGCGCGCTTTTAGTGCGTAGGGGACTTGGGCGCCATCTCCGGTTTCCTGCTCACCGTGTGCGGGTGCACGCGCCGAACCAGCATCATATGACAGCTCCATAGCAAGTACCGGGCGTGGAATAGCAGGCCCCTGTTACGCAGTAGCCGTTGCAATCGGCATCCGTGGCGCATGTCTTGCGGCCACACGTTCCACTGTTGCAGCCAAAGTCAGTCGGGCAATCCGCGTCGTTCCGACATGCCGCCGGGACGCAATGGTGGTCGGTGCATGCTTCACCGGTGCCGCAGTCCAAAGAACCCGAGCACCCTGGAATGCAAGTCTTGCTTCCAGTCGGACAGACACATCCCACGGCAACGTCGCAGATCGAAGGTGCCCCGTCACCCTGGCAGTCGCTGTCTGATGTGCATGGTGACGTAACCCGAAGACAAAGGCCACACGGCGGGGCGCCTCCCAGCGGAACACAGGTGGCCCCCTGCCGAACGTCGCAGTCCGCATTTCCGCGGCATTGGTTGGCACCAAGAGTGCGGCTGTTGGTCGAACCTTGGGTGCTCGGAGCGCCGCCTGAGCCGCCAGACCCCGCATTTGGGCCGCCGCCACCGGTCGCTACGGCACCTCCACTACCGCTTGTGCTCCCGGCGTCGTGGGTGGGCAGCGTTCGCATTCCGCTCCCGTCGCACGAACATGCCAAAAGCAGGCCCGCAACCAGAATGTGCAGTCGGGCTAGTCCGGGAATTCGCTGCTGAACGTCTTTCATCGTGGACCTCGTCATCTGTGGCTCGTGCGACCATGCGGATGCCTGGCCAAAGACTGCAACTATCGCGCCACGATCCCGCAATCGGCCAGCGTGGCCAAGTCCCCATGGTGTCGGCGCCTTCCCCGAAGCACGTGACAGCCACGCCTCAGATTTCTGAAGCGATGTTCGCAGATCGCGCGGCACAACAGCCACTTCGTTCTACTGAACGATGGCCATAAATAGCGCTGGCAGCACGCCGAGGAAGAGCACGGCCCCGGCCAGTGGGAGCATGCGGTAGGCCGGGCAGGACGGGGTTCTCGAACCGCAATTGCCCTCATCGAATCGCTTGCACGTTATCGAAGCGGCATTGCCTTGATACGCCAGAGCACGCAAGAGCAAGCTGTTTTCCGTGGCAAGGACCGACCTTCCAGCGCACTCAAGAAGCAAGCGACTGACCTTGCGGTTGGCGCAACTTACTCTATGCGCCCTGTACCTCGCCATCCGAGCTGGTGCCTCTTGGGCGGCGGAGCCGTCGCGGAAGTCCGCTCATGGGGAAAATGCTGGACACAGCCATCTTCCGGCGGCAAGCGAGACGCCTGTGGACCTGGCTGCCGCAAAGGCCGCCTTCCAGGATGGCTTGCGAGCCTTCAACCTGGGACTCTGGGACGATGCCATCGCGGGCTTCCAGAAATCCTATCGGCTGTCAGGTGATACGGCCCTTCTGTTCAACGTCGCACAGGCGCAGCGGCAGGCAGGACATCGCAAGGAAGCTCTTATCGCCTACAAAGCATACCTGCGCGAAAACCCCGAGACACCTCATCGCGAACTGGTCGAAGCGAAAATCCGCGACTTGGAAGTGAGTCCCTCGGTGGCGGCAATGCTTCCCACGGCGGCTAAGCCGGAGGGTGATCGGCTGGCCGGTATCTGGGAGGATCCATTCGATCCGGATGCCAAGACGGAAGCCGCTTCATCGGCAGCGCCGGAGCCGATCGGGTCCGAGGAAACTGTTTCGTCGACGGCTGTTGCAGTGGATTCTTCCGGCAGCGAGCCGCCGTCATTGAGGAAGGCCGCGCTCGCGCCCGTTCCGGCCCCGGCAACACCGACAGCGCCAGCCGCGCCGCTGGTGCAGACAGGGAACGGTCCGGCACCAGAAGCAGCCGCGAAACCCGTCGCGACTCGCTGGTGGCTGTGGACCGGGATCGGCGCCGCCGTGGTAGCCGGCGTGGTGACCGCCGTGATTCTCTCCACCAGGGCTCCCCAGCGCGACGGAACCTGCCCGTCGGGCTTCGACGGATGTTTGCCGGTGGGGAAGTGAACCTCGTGCGACGCCTGGTCCTCCTTGCGCTGTTCATGTTCGCGACGTTACCCGCGTGCCGGGAAAAACAGCGGACCATGCTGGTGGTCGAGGTGGATAGCAATCTGGCCGTGCCTGGCGAGATGAACAAGATCGACCTCGCGGTCACCGCCAATGGCAAGACCCAGCACATGCCCTACTTGCTGATCGGCGGCTACACACTGCCCGTGCAAACAGCGCTTGCGGAGACCACCGACAACGCCGGCACCCTCGACATCGTGGCTACCGGATTTCTCGATGCAACGGCTATGGTTCACGAGGAGGCCGTCGTCGGTTTCGTGGAAGGTCAGTCCCGGTTGCTCAAGCTCTTCCTCGCTGAGGAGTGCAAAGTTGATCCATGCTCGGACACGGCCAAGACCTGCACCCAAGGTGGCACGTGCGTGAGCAAGGTGCGCAATCCGGGCGGTCTACTTCCGTTCGACCCGGCGACGATGCAGAAGAAAGCCGACGCCGGCTCGGATGCGACCACTGGCAACGGTCCGCGAGATACCGCGCCCGCTGCGGACACGGTCGGCCACTCGGACGTTGGTGGTGCTGAGGTTTCTGCATCGATACCCGATGCGGCACCAGATGCTGGCGGCATCAGGGACGTCGCCACGGATGCCCCCGCGCAACCTATCGCTGATGCGGTATCTGATGTCTTCGTTGCTCTTCCGGATGCGCCCGCCTCCATGGCAGATGCGTCGGCAGAAACCGCGCTCGATATTTCGGTAAATCTGCCCGAGGTGCCGTCGATTTCGCTGGATCAGGCACCAGCGTTGGATGAAGCGCCTTCGCTCGATGTTGCGCCTGATCTGACCTTGAGCCCCGATGCGAGCCCCGACGCAGGCGTTTCGATGCCCGACGTTGCGCCAGACTTGTCTATCGATACAAGGGACAGCGCGGTCACGACGGCGGATGCGGCCATCGCAGCTGACGGCCCGCTTGCAACAGGAGTCTCGCAGATGGCGGCGGGCTTCCAGCACACCTGCGCGATTCGGCCCGATCAAACGATTGCCTGCTGGGGAGACAGCGAGGCCGGCGAATCCCAACCGCCGGAGGGTACTTTCACCCAAGTCAGTGCGGGGGATCTGCTCACATGCGCGACTCGGGTGGACGGAACGCTGGCTTGCTGGGGAAGAATCGACATATGGCCAGGTGCCCCGCTGGGCGGCCAGCTCTCCGGCGTAAGCACCAGAGGCTCAAATGCGTGTGCCATCACGCCCGGTGGCCAACTTGTCTGTTGGGGCGGAAGTGCATTCGCCATTGCAGCGCCCCCCTCAGGCACCTTCCGGCAGGTCAGCGTGGCCGAGGACCACGCATGCGCCCTCAGAACCGATTCAACCGTTGCCTGCTGGGGCCCGAGCAGCTACGGCCTTTCCACACCGCCCTCGGATACTTTCCTGGAAATCGGCGCGGGCAGCTCGTTCGCCTGTGGCATCAGGACTGACGGCAGCGTCGTGTGTTCGGGAGCCAGCGGACGAGTTCAGCAGTGCAATTCCCCGTCCGGCACTTTCTCCCAGATTAGTGTCGGTTACGATCACTCATGCGCCATTCGTGCCGACAGGACGCTGGCCTGCTGGGGTGACAACACGTATGCGCAAGCCAGCCCGCCGGCGACCCCGTTCGCGCTTGTCACCGCAGGCTTTCAGCACACGTGCGGCGTGACGAACGACGGGTCGGTGATTTGCTGGGGCCGCGACTACCACGGGGAGTGTACCTTGCCCATGACCGGCCTGATCGACATCGGTGTCGGTGAAGCGCATGTCTGCGCCATCCGCGGTGACGATTCAGTCGCCTGCTGGGGTGACAACACGGAGGGCGAAGTCATTCCACCCGCCGGCAAACTCACCACGCTGAGCGCT
>Ga0224559_1000054_pt1 | contig 61409 bp, 58 predicted proteins | sample 714S33034metaG_FD_180676 | JGI IMG/M metagenome (GOLD analysis project Ga0224559, IMG submission 180676) | Peat soil microbial communities from Stordalen Mire, Sweden - 717 S3 30-34 | ecosystem: Environmental > Terrestrial > Soil > Wetlands > Peat | place: Sweden: Norrbotten County, Stordalen... | reverse complement strand
ACTACCGAACCATCGCGCCCGTCGACGGCGGTCGCGCTGTCGAGGTCATCGACCAAACCAAGCTACCGCACGAATTCGCGTTGGTGCGGTTGTCGTCGCTCGACGATGCCGTGGCCGCCATCGCCGACATGATCGTGCGGGGCGCGCCGCTCATCGGCGCGACGGGTGCCTACGGCATGGCGCTGGCGCTGCGCCAGGATGCCACCACCGCGGGGCTGGAGTCCGCGCGCGCGCGGCTGGTCGCGACCCGTCCCACGGCGGTGAATCTGCGTTGGGCCGTCGACGAAGTCGTGGCCGCCGTGGCGCCGTTGCCCGTTGACCAACGCGCGGACGCCGCTTTCGCCTGCGCGGCCGAAATCTGCGACGAGGACGTGGCCGCTTGCGCTTCCATCGGCGAGTACGGCAAGCAGATCCTCGCCGAGCTGGCCAAGAAGCATCCCGGGCAGCCGGTGAACGTGCTTACCCATTGCAACGCCGGCTGGCTGGCCACCGTCGACTACGGGACCGCGCTGGCACCCATCTACAAGGCGCACGAGGCAGGCATTGCCATGCACGTGTGGGTGGATGAAACCCGGCCGCGCAACCAGGGCGCGTCGCTGACCGCGTGGGAGCTCGGCCAGAATGGCGTCGCCCACACTGTCATCGCGGACAATGCCGGCGGGCACCTCATGCAGCATGGCCGCGTCGACGTCTGCATCGTCGGTTCGGATCGCACCACCGCGAGCGGTGACGTGTGCAACAAGATCGGGACCTATCTGAAGGCGCTGGCCGCGCATGACAATCAGGTGCCCTTCTACGCAGCCCTGACCGGCCCAACCATCGATTGGGAAATCACCGACGGGGTGGCGCATATTCCCATCGAGGAGCGCGGCGCCGACGAGGTGCGCTGGATGCGCGGCCGCACAGCGGAGGGTGCCCTGGTGGCGGTCGACATTCTGCCCGCGGGCAGCAAGGCGGCCAATCCGGGGTTCGACGTTACTCCCGCGCGCCTGGTGACCGGCATTATCACCGAGCGCGGCGTGTGCCCTGCCACCCCCGAAGGGCTGAAGCGCCTTTTTCCCGAACACGACGTCTGAAGACTCGCGGCGATGCTTGCATCGCGCTTGGCTTTCGCGGGAAGGGAAACTATGGTTGCACGCCATGCCCCGTATTGCTCCCTTCCGCGCTCTCCGCTTCGATCCATCGCACCTGCCCGACGCCGCCAAGGTGATCGCGCCGCCCTACGACGTCATCTCGGAGTCGCAGCGGGCCGTGCTGGAGGCGCAGCACCCTCGCAACATTGTTCATCTCGATCTGCCGCGCGGCGAGGGCGACGCGAAATACCAGCACGCCCGTGAATTGCTCGACGCATGGATAGCCGAGGGCAGCTTGCGCGAGGACGGCGAGCCGGCCATCTACCGCTACGAGCAGACCTTCAGCTTCGACGTCGGCAACGGTCCGCGCACCTATGTGCGCAAGGGCTTCTATGCGCTCGTCGAGTTGTCGCCCTTTTCTGAGCGCGTGGTCTTGCCGCACGAACATACGCTGTCCGGTCCCAAGGTCGATCGCTTCAATCTCATCAAGACCACGGAGGCCCACTTTTCGGCCATCTTCGCCTTGTACCGAGATCCGCGCGGCGAGGCCGAGGCGGCGCTCGAGCGTGCCACCTCGGGTGCTGCCGATGTCGACGCCACCACCCCCGATGGTTGCCGGCATCGGCTGTGGGCCGTGACCGAGCCCGCCGCCATCGCGGCCGTTGTGCATGCCATGGCGCCCAAGCAAGTCATGATCGCGGATGGCCATCACCGCTACGAAACCATGGTGGCCCTTCGCGACGCGCTCCGGCCCAAGGGGGCAGCGCCAGGCTCCGTGCAGGCGGATTTTGGTCCGATGTTTTTCGCGCGCGCCGAAGATCCCGGCCTGCTCGTGCTGCCCACGCATCGTATGGTGCATGGGATCGCGCAAGAGCGGCTCGATCGTCTGGCCGACGCTTGCCAGCCCTGGTTCCACGTCGAGATGGGCAGGGAAAACGACGCCGCAAGCATCGGCGAACGCCTGCGTCGCGAAGGCGAGGTCGCGGTTTCCTTCGCCGCGCGCTGGCCCAAGTGCGACCAGACCCTCTGGCTGCGTTTGCGCAAGGACGCGGATCTATCGCGGCTGGGACCGCCTACGCTCGGCTGCCTGGACGTGAGCGTGCTGCATGGTTTGATCCTGGGCCCGGTGCTCGGCATTGGCGCCGAGGCCATGGCCAAGCAGCAGAATCTCGCTTACAGCCACGACCTCGGCGAAACCCTGGCGCGCGTGTCGAACGGCGATGTGCAAGCGGCATTTCTCATGAACGCGACTAAGGTGAATCAGGTGCTCGATGCGTGCGAGGCGGGATTCGTTCTGCCGCAGAAGTCGACCTACTTTCAGCCCAAGCTGGCCACGGGCTTGGTCATGCAGAAGCTGCGGGCCGGCGAGCCGCTGGCGGAATAGTTGGCCCAGGCAGTGGAAGAGTCGGAGATCACGCGCGACACGCTCTTGCGCGGGCGCGTGCACCTGTTGCAACCCCGCCGCGGACTACGCAGCAGCTTGGATCCGGTTCTGCTGGCGGGCTTTCTTGTGCCGCCTTTCGGCAGGTTCTTGGACATCGGCTGCGGCAGTGGTGCGCTCTCCTTCCTACTCTTGGCGCACGATGCGGAGGCTCGCGGCGTGGGCGTCGAGATTCAGCCTCGCCTCGCGGCGCTGGCGGAACAAGGCGCGAGCGAAAACGCCTTTGCGTCTCGCTTTCGCGTTGTAGCCGGCGACGTGCGCGCGACGGGCGCGTTCGAAACCAACGCCTTCGATCTGGTTGCCACCAATCCTCCTTTTCGACCGGTGGGCACCGGCGTGTTGCCGCCTCTGTCGGAGAAGGCGCTTGCCCGCCACGAGGTGGCGCTGACCTTGAAGGAATGGCTGGACGTCGCTGCCGTGGCTTTGCGACCGCAAGGCAGGCTAGCGGCGATCTTTCCCTTCGACCGCTGGGAGGAACTGCGCGCCAGCCTGGCATCACTTGGGTTTTGCGTCGCGCGTTCGCGCCCAGTGGTTTCGCGGCTCGGCGCCAAGCCGCAACGGATTCTTGTCGAGGCAAGAAAAGCCGCGGTCGTGGCGGTCGTTGAACCGGTATTGGAGCCTGCATTGATTGTCCACGACGAAAATGGCTACTCCGCCGATGTTCGGCATATGCTGGGCGAGAAAGCATGAACGCGCGCGCGCGATACAAGCTGGCCTACATGCTGGCGATCTGGTTTGGCTGCGGACGCTTCCCCCTGATGCCCGGCACGGCCGGCACCCTTGGCGCCATTCCGCTTTATCTGCTGCTCGTACGAGGCGGGCCGTTCGCGGTGCTGGCGGGCGCCGTGGTCGTGACCTTGGTCGGCGTGTGGGCCGCGAATCAGGTGGTGCGCGCGACCGGGCTCAAGGATCCGCAGCTTGTGGTCATCGACGAAGTGGCCGGCGTGCTTATCACCCTCGCGGCGGCGCCCAACAACTGGAAGGGCTTGCTTGCTGGCGTGGTTCTCTTCCGCATCTTCGACCAATTCAAACCCTTCCCCGCGCGCAGGGCCGAGGGCTGGCGCGAAGGTTGGGGTGTGGTGATGGACGACGTCTTCGCTGGGCTATGGGGCGTGCTTGTGCTGCTGGTCGCGCGGAAGATGGGGTGGCTTTAAGAAGCTAGGCTTCCGCTGCCCTGACGCGCGCATTCGCATCCCCATTCCCTCGTGTTAGCATGGACCCGCATGAAGGGAGGCGGACATGGTCGGCAGCGAAGCAGCTGGAGAATCTGACCTACGCCGCTTTCATCGCGGCGATGTCTTGAGCCTTGCGCTCATCGCGCTCGCCTACTTCCTTGCCCACAAGCTGGCATTCTTCTTCCCGGATGCGGCCATGGCGCTCATGGCCATTTGGCCGGCGGGAGGGGTTGGATTGGCGGCGCTCTTGCTGTGTCGGCAGCGGCTATGGACTGCGATTCTCGTCACTTTGTTCGTGACGGGGGCTTCGGCGGATCTGTTGGCTGGTCGGCCTCCAGTCAGCAGCCTCGGGTTTGTGACCGCGAACGTCTTCCAATCGTTTTCTTGCGCCTGGATCATCGCGCGATGGCGTGGACAGGACATTCGGTTCGCGCGCATCAAGGATGTCTCGGCACTGATTTTCGCCGCGACGGTTGTCAACGCCGCCACGGCATGCTTGGGCGCGGGCGCCGCCGCGCTTACCCATGCGGCGTCGTTCGCCAGCTTCTGGCTCTCATGGTGGATCGCGGGCGGCCTGGGAATTCTTCTTGTGGCGCCGGCGATCGTCACATTGTTCAGGGCCAAGGGAGCCTGGTGGCGGCTCGGCGCTAGTCGTACCGTCGAATGGGTGCTCTTGGCCGCGGTCTGGGGCGTGGTGGCGTGGATGACCTTCGAGCCCCGCTTCGTCAGAGTCCCGCTCCATCCCTACATGCTGGTGGTGATTCTTGCCTGGCCGGCTTTGCGCTTCGGCCAACGTACGGTATCGCTTGCGTTGATCGGCCTGGCGGTGATTGCGATCTTGAGCGCAGCGGTGCCGGAAGGCCCTGGCCCTTGGGGCGGTACCACGGCGGTGAGTCGTCTGCTCGACATCCAAGTGTTCCTTGGATTCACGGGGGTCGTGGGAGTCATGTTGGGTGCCAGTTTCACCGAAACACGTTCACTGTTGGATTCTCTCCACGAGAGCGAGCGAAAATACCGCAACCTTTTTAACAACGCGGAGATCGGGATGTTCAGGACCCGGGCCGATGGCTCCGAGATCTTGGATTTCAACGACAAGTATCTGGAAATCTTCGGCCGCACGCGGGAGGAGATGGTGGGCAATCCGACGGTCAACCATTGGGCCGATCCGGCAGAGCGGGCGTCCATGATGGAGAAGCTGAAAGTGGAGGGCCGGGTGACGGATTTCGAGTGTCGGATGATCGAGAAAGGCGGCGCGGTGAAGCGGTGCTTGACCTCGCTGCGGTTGTATCCCAAGCAAGGGATCCTGGAGGGATCGATTATCGACATTACCGATTTCAAATGCGCCGAGGAGGAGCGGCTCAAGCTCGAGCAGCAGGTCGCACAATCTCAACGGCTGGAGTCGCTGGGGTTGCTCGCTGGTGGCATCGCCCACGACTTCAACAATCTCATGGCCGGTATCTACGGCCACGTCGAGCTTGCCCTCGATGGTTTGCTCGACAAGGAGGCCGCGGACAATCTCGCGCGGGCCATGTCTTCAATGGGAAGGGCGCGCGATCTCACGCGGCAGCTCCTCACCTTCGCCAAAGGCGGGGCGCCGGTTCGGTCGGTGGGCCGGTTGTTCCCGTTCGCGGAGGAAAGCGCGCGGTTTGCCTTAAGCGGTGGGCGCGCGACATGCACCTTCGATATTCCCGCCGACCTGTGGCCGTGCAATTTCGATCGCAACCAAATCGGGCAGGTGGTGGACAATCTCGTCATCAATGCCCGCCAGGCCACGCCCGGCGAAGGCTCCATTCGAATCTCCGCGCGCAATGCCAGGCTTGAAGCGGGAGAGGCCGCGGCGCTCCCGGCGGGCGACTACGTGATCGTTTCCATCGCGGACAGCGGTATTGGCATACCACCCGAGGTGTTACCGAGGATCTTCGACCCGTTCTTCACCACGAAAGAGCAGGGCAGGGGGCTCGGCCTGTCGACCTGCCACTCCATCATGCGGCGGCACGACGGCGCCATCACCGTGGAATCAACGCCGGGCAAGGGCAGCACGTTTCACTTGTATTTGCCGGCGGCCAGGGCGGCGGGCGATGTCCGCCCGGCGGAGCGGCCCGCGGCGAAACATCGAGGACGCGGCAGGGTGCTGGTGATGGACGACGAGAAGGCCGTAAGCGACGTTCTCGCCTCCATGCTGACGTCCTTGGGCCACGCGGTGGAAACGGTGGGCGACGGCGGGGTGGCGGTGGAGCTGTTCGCCAAGGAGCGCGAGGCGGGGCGGCCGTTCCGTGCCGCGTTCCTGGATCTCACCGTTCCCGGCGGCATGGGCGGAGGGGAGGCGGCGCGAAGACTGCGAGCCATCGACAAGGTCGTGCCCCTGTTCGTGATGAGCGGCTACGCCGAAGATCCGGTGATGGCGGATCCGGCCGCGCATGGCTTCAGCGGCAGCTTGCGCAAGCCTTTCGCCAAAGCGGACCTGTCCGATCTGATCGACCGGCACCTTGCTTCAGATCCCAGGGTGCATTCCTGACCCTTACTTCACGCCAGCCTTCTTCGCGGCTTCCCACAACTCGTTCTGCTCCGTCGTCGATGCCGACTTGATGTCGCGCCCGGCGCTTGCCAGGTGTTCTTCCATGTGCGCGAAGCGACGGCCGAAGCGATCGGTTGCCTCGCGCAGGCTGTGTTCCGCGTCGAGATCGAGCTTGCGCGCCAGATTGACGATGGCGAAGAGCAGGTCTCCGAGCTCGCTGGCCATGGCCGCGCTATCCTTGCTCGCGCAGGCCTGGTCGAATTCGGCCAACTCCTCCGCGACTTTTTCGCGCACCCCCGCGGCGTCCGGCCAATCGAAGCCGACCGCGCCGGCTTTCTCGCCCGCGCGCATGGCGCGAATCAGGGCCGGGGCGCTACGTGGAATGCCGTCAAGCGCGCCCTTCTTGCCTTTCTTCGCCTTCTCGGTGGCTTTGAGCTTGGCCCAGCTTGCAAGAGCCTCGTCGGCATTCTTGGCGTGGATTTCGCCGAAAACGTGCGGGTGCCGGTGCACTAACTTGCGCACGATTCCGTCGATGACCTCCTCGATGCCGAAACGGCCCTCGGAATGGCGGAGTTCCGCCTGGAACACCACCTGCAACAGCAGATCGCCCAGCTCTTCGCAGTGGTCGGCGACGTTGCCGGATTGTAGGGCATCGACGACTTCGTAGGTTTCCTCGACCAAATAGGGCAGCAGGGTGGCCAGCGTCTGTTCCCGATCCCACGGGCAGCCGTCGGGCGCGAGCAGTTGCTGCATGAGCCCCACCAGGCGGGGCAGGTTGGCGCCGGTTTGTTTTCCCGGCAAAGGTTCGAGATGGATGGTCGGTGTTGGTGTTTCGTCGCTCACGGCCGCGCATTCTAGCAGCCCTGCCCGCTGAACTAGCTGCCTGGTTCTTGCCGAGGGAACGTGCTACAGAGGAGCGAAGCCGTGAGTCATCGTTCTTCCGACAGCAATCGTGGAAGCCAGGACGTCGAGTCCGATCGCGTTGTCCTTGACGACAACCGCGTGGCGTTGACGTTGTTCGGAGAGCGCAACGCCAATCTCAAGCGCATCGAGCTCGAAACCAACGCGCGCATGCACTCGCGCGGCAACGAGCTGACCCTCATGGGCAGCGCCGACGCCATCGCTCAGGCCCGCCGCCTCGTCGAACAGCTCTACCACATGGCCAGAAGTGGCCGCCCCATCGGACCTGAGGACGTGGGCCGCGCGGCCGAAGTTCTGCGCGGGGACAGCAACGCCAACCTGCAAGAGGTTTTTTCCGACACCATTCTGGTTGGTAGCCGCGCCCGCCCCATCGCGCCCAAGGGCCTGGCGCAGAAACGCTACGTGGACGCCATCCGCGAGCACGACATCGTTTTCGCCATCGGCCCCGCCGGCACGGGCAAGACCTACCTCGCCATGGCGCTGGCATTGCGCGAACTCCTGGAAAAACGGGTCAAGCGCATCGTCCTCACCCGCCCGGCCATCGAGGCGGGCGAGCGCCTTGGCTTTCTGCCCGGCACCATGGAGGACAAGGTTTCGCCCTACTTGCGGCCGCTTTACGATGCTCTTCACGACATGCTCGACTTCGATCGCGTCGAGCAGCTCATGGAGCGCGGCATTCTGGAGATCGCGCCCATTGCCTTCATGCGCGGCCGCACGCTCAATGATTCGTTCGTCATCCTCGACGAGGCGCAGAACACGACCAACGAGCAGATGAAGATGTTTCTCACTCGGCTTGGCTTTGAATCCAAAGCCGTGGTCACCGGCGACGTCACGCAGATCGATCTGCCCGACCGCCGCCGTTCCGGCCTGACCGAGGCCGAGACACTGCTCAAGGATGTCGACGGCATCGCGTTTTGCTATTTCACCGAGGTCGACGTGGTTCGCCATCCATTAGTTGCCAAGATCATCCGCGCCTACGAACGCAAGACAGCGGAATCCGAGGCCTTCCGGGCCGCGTCTGCGCGTTCCGATAAGTAACCACCGGCAAAAAGCCCTGCCATGGCTGCGCGGAAAAAGACGGCGGAAGGAAAGCAGCCGGCCGCGCGCGCCCGCTATGAACGCGACGAACTTCTGGCCATTTCGCGCGCCCTCGCTTCCGAGCGCGACATCCGCAAGCTGCTCGACTTGATTCTGTTCAAGAGCCGACAGATCAGCGGCGCCGACGCGGGCAGCGTGTACGTGCTCGAATCCACGGACAAAGAGGCCGAAACCACCCTCCATCGCAATGGCCGCGACAAGGGCGGCCGTCGCCGTTTGGCCGCGCACGGTGAAGGCAAGCGAGCCCTCCTGCGCTTCATGCTCTCGCACAACGATTCGATGGCCGTGGATTTTCAGGAGTTCACGTTGCCCGTGGACGAGAAATCTATGGCCGGCCGGGCGGTGCTTCATCGCAGGTCCATCAACATTGCCGACCTCGGCACCGTCGCCTCCGCCGACCTTGCGGGCCTGGGCCACAACCGCAGCTTCGATCAGCAGACCGGGTACCAAGCGCGCTCGATGTTGACCGTGCCCATGATTTCCGCCGAGGGCGACGCCATTGGCGTCATCCAGCTCATCAACAAGAAGCGCGAGCCGCGCAAGAAGCTGCGCACGCCGGCCGACTTCGACTCGCGCGTGGTTCCCTTTCAGGCGCGCGACGAGGAAATGCTGGAGGCGCTCGCCGCGCAGGCCGGCGTCTCGCTGGAGAACGCCATCCTCTACGACGAAATCCGGCGCCTGTTCGAAAGCTTCGTCGACGCTTCCGTGACCGCCATCGAGGCGCGCGATCCGACCACCTCCGGCCACTCGCGCCGCGTGGCCACCCTGTCGGTGGCGCTGGCCGAGACGGTCGACGGCATCTCCGAGGGTCCGCTGCGCGAGGTGCGCTTCTCCCGCGAGGAGCTGCGCCAGCTGGAATACGCCGGTGTGTTGCACGATTTCGGCAAGGTCGGCGTGCGCGAGCAGGTCTTGGTCAAGGCCAAGAAGCTCTATGCTTGGCAGCTCGGCGCGATTTCCATGCGCCTGGGTTTCGTGCGCAAGTCCATCGAGGCCGAAATTCTGCGCGGCAAGCTGGCGCTCTTCCAATCGGGTGGCGGCGCAAGCGCCGAGGCGGTGGCGCGCCTCGATCGCGAGCAATCGAGTCGCCTGGCCGCGGTCGACGATTGCTGGCAGTGCGTGCTCGCGGCCAACGAGCCTTCGGTGACCGAGAAGCCGGTTCTCGCGCGTCTGCGCGAGCTAGCCGGCTTCACCTATCTCGACGGCGGTGGCGTCGAGCAGCCCTTCTTGACCCAGGACGAGCTCCTGGCCCTCGAAGTTCCGCGCGGTAGTTTGACCCAGGACGAACGAAAGCAGATCCAAAGTCACGTCGACCACACCATCAATTTCCTGCGCGCTATTCCCTGGGGGCGGGAACTGCGCCGCGTGCCTAGCATCGCCGCCGCCCATCACGAAATGCTCGATGGCAGCGGTTACCCCACGAACCTTCGCGGCGAGGCTATCGCCATCGAATCGCGCATGCTCACCATCGCCGACATTTTCGATGCCTTGACCGCTTCGGATCGACCCTACAAGGCCGCGGTACCGGCCCAGCGCGCGCTCGGCATCCTGGAAAGCGACGTGCGTGCGGGCAAGTGCGACCCCGAGCTGTTTCGCATTTTTGTCGAGGCCGAAATCTGGAAGCGAGTGATGTGACCATGGTGGATGTACTCGTTCGACCCGAGGTGCGCAAACTGGTGGCGGGACCGCTGCGCCTTGCGCTTGCCCGTCGCTTGCGCGCGGCCTTGCGCGCGCTCGATCGCCCGCGTTGCCAAGTCGCAATCCTGCTGACCGGCGACGACGAGATCCGCACTCTCAACCGCAACTACCGCAAGCTCGACCGCGCCACGGATGTGCTGAGCTTTCATCAGCAGGAGCTGCGTGGCGAAACCGACCCAGCGGGCGACGGCCTCTTCCTCGGCGACATCGTCATTTCGGTGGAAACCGCCCTTCGCCGCGCTTTGTCCCGGCGCCTGCCCGGCGAACTCGCGCGACTTGCCATCCACGGTCTGTGCCATCTCTTCGGCCACGACCATTCCCGCGCGGGCCAGGCGCAAGTCATGCGCAAGCTGGAGCAAAGACTGCTGCGTGTGTCGCGCGGGTGATAGGGCTCCGGCTGTCTTTTTGGGCAAGTCGGGGCGCTGCCCTCTTCGCCTTGAAGACGGAACAGCGTAAACTAGAAGGCAATGCAGTTCCATGCTCCTTCCATGCTGGGCGCCGCACTGTTGGTTGCGGCGCTAGTCCTCGTGCCGGGCTGTGGAAAGGGCCTTTTCGACCGCAGCTTCGGCGCGGACACATCGGACGCGACCGTCGCCGATGGCCCGGATACGGGCGCGGCTGCCGGCCCGGATGCGGCGCCAGACGCCGGCCGAGATACGGGCGCAGCCACCGGCTCCGATGCGGATGCGGTCCCGAGCGTGGATGCAGATCCGAACGGCAACACGACGACCGAAGGGACCTTCGACGACACGGGAGGCTTTCTGAACCTCTGGGAGGCACACGTCACCATCGGATCCGGTACCTTCAGCGCGGGTTCGTCGGTGACGGTGACTCTTAGCCGGATTTCAACCATTGGTCACGACGGTGCTGTCGGCCCGGTTTTCGAGATCTCGGTTCCGCAGGCCGGCCTGTTGCGACAGGATGCAACGCTCACGATCGATATTTCGCCACCGGTCGCGACGGAAGTCGGCGCCAATCTGCCGGCTCTGGTGCTCGGTACTCTCGACCCGAATGCCTCTGCGGCCAACCAGCAGTGGGTTCCGGTTTCGGCGTCCACGTTCGATCCGGGCACGCCGTCGGTGACGGGCCCGATAACAGGATTCGGCAATGCAGCGTTCCTGCAGTTTGCCGCCGTCATCAAGTGCCCTCCGATCACAACCTGCCCGTCGGGGCAGAACTGCAGCGCCGGTGGCGCGTGCAACCAGTGTCCAACCGGCTCGCCGTGTCCGTAGCCGAGCCGCGCGCGCGAATTCGTGATCGTCTCCGGGTGTAGGCGGGACAGGGATTGAACCTGCGACCCGGCGCGTGTAAGGCGCCTGCTCTACCACTGAGCTACCCGCCTGAATGGGCTTCTATTTTAGGGGAAAAGGCTAGTTCTTGCTGATTCTTGTCCCGGCGCTTCATTCTCACTACGATCACATTTTGCACGGACTTTGCCGAAAGGACGGGCAGAGATACCACGTTCCCCTTGGGCTGGGATAGTTTGGAGTCTCAAGGTTTTCTCCATGGTGGGGGAAGCCGTCAGTGCTTGGCCAGCCATCGCACGCGTGCGGCGTGCGGATCGGACGGATAGCGCGACAGGAACAAGGCAGCCCGGCGAGCGACCTCGGAAGCATCACGCTTGGCTGCAGCTGCCTCCAGCGCCACCACGTCGGCATCGGGGGCAAGGGCCCCGCTAGGGAAGTCGCGATGGTAGCGTTCGATGATGTGAACGGCTTCGTCGTGCTCGCCCAGCATGACCGCGGTCCTGGCCTCGTCGATGAGCGACACTTCGGCGGCCAAGGTCGATGAATCCTCTACCGACGGGCGGACAACCTGGTCATGGGGAGCTTCTGCTCGGTGTTCGATGGGGCGTGCTCTTACTTGAAATGGCCACTTCGAGGTCGTTGCCGGAGACGCTGTTCGCCGTTCCGACAGGGGGGCGGCTTCAGCGGAAGAGACGGGGTAGGGCAGCGGCACGGGGGCGGCACCAGGCGCACGGGGCGACGGTGGTGCTTGTCGATCAAGAATCGGCACAGGCGAATTCGCTTCTCGGCCTGGGCGTCCAACCGTCACGGCAGCGGTCACCGCGCTTCCTCCGATCGCTCCCAGCAGCAGCCATTTCGCCGCCGCACCACGAACCGCGCGGGCGCCGGCTGCCTTTGCCAGAGTCCCGGTAGCGGTTGAAGACGATTGCCCATGGACGCCGGAGAAGTCGCCGCCTGACGACTGGCGAGGGATCGTCGCACTTAGAGTGCCGGAGAAACGCGCCAGGGCGTCGCGCACGTCGTGCGGCGGCGCATCTGAATGCGCTGATTCCACGAGACTGCGCTCGAATTCCACGTCGCCTTGGTTTTTGCTATCGAACGACATCAGCGACGACCTCCGCAGGAAATCAGCCCGGCTCGGACGCGTTTTGCGATGGCCGAGAACGTCTCGCGCGCTCTGCGCAAGCGAGAGCTTGCCGTGCCGACCGGGATCTCCTCGATCTCCGCGATCTGTCGCACTTCCAGCCCTTCGAGTTCGTGCAGGACGAAGACGGTTCGCAGATCCACGGCATTCGATTGAGCACGTCGTCCAAGATCTCCCGCGCCTGGCGCTCGGCTATTTGTTCTTCCGGCGATGGGCATTGGTCGACCAGCAAGGGAATCTGCTCCAGCTCGGCGAGAGGCATTGCGGTCTTCTGTCGCCGCAATTCGCCGGCCGCGATGCGCAGGGCAGCGCCATAGAGAAAGGAATGTTCTCGCCCTGGTTGAATGTCGTTCAGGCGCCGGGCGGCAACCCAGAAGACCTCTTGGGTCGCATCGTCGAGCTGAGCCGGGCGCACGCCCAGTCGTCGCAACAGACGCCACATCGAGGCGTAGTGCGCTTCGAAGAGTGAGCGCAGATCCATCGCCTCGGCCTTGCTGGCAGCGGAACGCGCAGAACGGGCGTGCTCGGTCAATTGGCCAACCTTGGACCCGTTTGCGGCGGACGGCAAATCACTTGCGGTGGAGTTCGCATTCATTGCCTAGAAGTGCCCACCTGCGCCCAGCAGGGCCTCGGCCGTCCAGCCCACCGCCCCGGCGGAGGATTCGAAAATGCGGCTGCCATCGGCGCGTTCGGCCGTTAGTTGACCATAGGTGACCCCGCCACCGAGCTGGGCCCCGACGTGGAACCAGGAAGTAAAGTCGTACTGTGCCTCTGCCCCGATAATCACGGTGCCGAAACCGGCGTTCTTCGATTGAATCTGGGCACCATCCGTGCCCTTGGTGCGCAGACTCATGAGCCCGCCGCCTAACTCTGTGCAGAATAGCAGTACTAATCCCCGCGTGTCGTAGAGGGGAGATTGGCAGAGGCCAACCCCGAAGGAGACCCCGTCCATATCGGTTGTCGTGCCCGTCGATTGATAGGATGCGGGGCCTAGGAAGCTGAGGCGGACCCGTGTGACCGGGCCGGCGAGTCGTTGCGTCCCTTCTGGCGTTGTGACGAAGTTAGCTCCGGCGAAAGACAGCTCGAAGCGGGGCAAAACCACCGACGGAATCATGCCCACGGTTGCCCCAGCGTAGGCTGTGATGCTTCTTTGCAGATCGAAGCGCAGCGGGCCCGCACCCACCTGCACCGTCTCGCTGCGTGGTGGAAAGCTTTGGGTGTGGCCGCGCAGTCGCGTCTCGGAAGGCGCATTCGGAGGAGCGTTCTCCTTGGCTGGCAAGGTGTCTGACTCTGTTCGAGCTTCGCCCGTGGGGTGAAGCTCGATGGCGGTAACGACGGCGAGGGCGTCGGCCACTTCGTTGCAACTCTTGCCGCGGACTTCGCGCTTGCTCGTGGCGGCATGGTCGTCGCGAACCTGAAAGGTGCCCACAAAATCATCCCCTTGCTTCCGAATGGAGACGACCATGGTGCGGCCGGTGGGTGGCGTTTCCGCACCGTCGAAGTTCGCGCCGCGACTTGCGACGGCTGCCGCGAATTCCGGCCGGGTGGGACAGCCCGACGGCGCCTCGTAGGCAAGCGTGCCGGCGGCGAGCGCTGGGGACGAAAGAACCAGGAAGGCCAGGCAGGCAAGTGCAGTGTTCACGATGATCTGATGTCGGCCCTTCGCGGCCACGATCACAAAAAGAAACCGCTCGCGAATTTTGCGAAGCCTCCGCCGCAGATGGTGAGATTGGACAGTCGTCGTGTGCAATGGGTATGGGCATAGCTCGGGGGTGGCGATGTGCAGGTTTCCATGGTTGACGTAGCAGATAGGAAGGAGGCCGATTTCGCGGCTCTCATGCAACGAAGACGGGAACGCGATATGCGCGCCCGCGATCGCCGACGTGGCATCTTGCGGAAAGTCGCGGGTCAGGGTCGGCTTGCAATCTTTGCGCTACAGTTGCCCGTTCATGGTCGCCTCGCCTCAGTCTCCGCCTCAGCCTCCCGCGCCCGTGGGGCTCGGAAAGCGCCTGCGGGCCAGTGCCCTGCGTTCCCGGCAGACCCTGGGCTTGGTCTGGCGCTCGTCGCGCACGGGAACCCTCGGCCTCGGGGCTCTGACCATCCTCTCGGCGTCGCTGCCGCCGATGGTCGCGGTCGTGGGCAAGCTGATCGTAGACGCCGTGGTAGCACGCGACAGTGCCCGCGCCGTGCGCATGGTGCTCATCGAGCTGGCCGTGGTCGCTGCCATGGCACTCCTCGAACGCTCGTTGGGGCTTGTGAGGCAGCTGGTCGGCGCGCGCCTGGGCATCGACGTCAACCTGGCCATCTTGAACAAGGCGGAAACGCTCGAACTGCGGCACTTCGAGGATTCCGAATTCTACGACAAGCTGTCGCGCGCGCGCCGCGAGGCCTCGCTGCGCCCGCTGTCGCTCATCGAAAGCAATTTCCAGGTCCTGCGCAACGTCCTGACTTTGGCCGGGTACATCGTGCTGCTGGTGCGCTTTTCCAACCTCATGGTGCTGGCCCTGCTGGCCGCCACGATTCCGTCCTTCATCGCCGAGGCGAGATTTTCGGGAGCCGCCTTTCGCCTGCGCAACTGGCGTTCGCCCGACACGCGCCGGCTGCTCTATCTCGAATACGTGCTGGCCAACGACGAACACGCCAAGGAGGTGAAGCTACTTGGCCTTGGTCCCTTGCTGCTCGGCCGCTATCGCAGCCTTTCCGAGCGCTTCTACGCCGAAGATCGACACCTGGCCGTGCGCCGTGCGGGCTGGGGCTATGCCCTGTCGCTGATCAGCACCGCCGTGTTCTACGGGTGCTACGCGGCCATTGTGGCCACCACCGTGGCCGGTCGCCTTTCGCTGGGCGACATGACCTTGTACCTGGTCGCCTTTCGCCAGGGGCAGCAGAGCTTTCAGTCCATTCTGAGCGCGGTGGGCAGCATGTACGAGGACACGCTCTACATGTCGAACCTGTTCGAGTTTCTGGCCATCCCGACCGAGCGGGTTCGATCGAGCACGCCGGCGGCGGTTCAGCCTGAGGCAGGCATCCGCTTCGAGGGCGTGGGCTTTCAGTACCCTGGCTCCGAACGCTGGGCCTTGCGCAACATCGACCTCTTCGTGCCCAAGGGACAAAGCCTGGCCCTCGTCGGAGAAAACGGGGCAGGGAAGACCACGTTCATCAAACTTCTTTCCGGCCTGTATCGGCCAAACGAAGGGCGCGTTCTTCTCGACGGGCGCGACCTCGACGACTGGGACGAGCAAGCCCTGCGCGACCGCATCGGCGTCATCTTTCAAGACTTCAACCAGTACCAACTTCTGCTGCGCGAAAACATCGCCTTCGGCAGCGCGGAGCACTTGCAAGACGACCTGCGCCTGGCCCGCGCCATCGACCACGGTGGCGCGCGCGAGCTGGTGGCCAGCCTCTCCAACGGGCTTGAGACCCAACTCGGCCGCTGGTTCAAGGAAGGCGTCGATCTGTCGGGCGGGCAGTGGCAGAAGGTGGCGCTGGCTCGCGCTTTCATGCGCGACGAGGCCGACATCCTGATTCTTGACGAGCCCACGGCCGCCCTTGACGCCGAGGCCGAGCACGCGGTCTTTCAACGTTTCCGTGCCCTGGCCCAGGGGCGTACCACGATTCTCATCTCGCACCGCTTTCCCACTGTGCGCATGGCCGACCGAATCGTCGTGCTCGAGGGCGGCGCCATCATCGAGCAAGGCACCCACGCCGAACTCTTGGCTGCGGGCGCCCGCTACGCCCGCCTGTTCGCTTTGCAGGCCGAGGGCTACAGGTAATCTGATGCTCGGCACAGGGATGGTTCGAGGGGATTGACGTGCAGGCTTCGCGATCGCTTGTTGGCACTGGACGCCCTGCCCCTAGAAGGTAAACCCAAGACCGCCGCCGCCGGGCAACAAAAACAGGGAGACCGGCGGCTTGCTCTCGTCCAGCGGCTTGCCATATCCGATCAAGCCATCGAAGACGCCATAGATGTAGGTCGCTGCGAGGACGCCACAGCTGATCCAGTTGGCGGCTTTCACGGTGGGCGCGGTGTTGTCGTGGCCGGGCATGGTTTTGTCTTGCTGTTGCCACGATCTGAGGAGGAGGTCCGACGTGGCGAATGTAGCCAGCGACGCCACGCCGACCCCAAGCACGATCCAGCCGCGGACGTTGTCGCCGTTCTGGAACTGCCCCACCGGGGGAATGAAATTCCAGAACACCTTTCTGTGTGAACGCTGGCGGGCAAGGTCCTTGTGGCGCAGGTTCTCGAAGAACGCCACAACCTCGGGTCGTGTCGTGGTGGGATCGAGGCGGGCCTTGGGGTTCTTGCGCAAAAGCTCGGCAAAGGCGGTTTCGGCGCCTAAGGGGCGGTTGGTGAGGTAGAGGCCAATGCCAAGCAGCCGAAATGCCTGCTCCTCCTCCCATGGCGTTGCCGTCAGACTGCCTTCGGCCACCTGCCGCGCGGCCTCGACCATCTGGTTCATGTCGCCGTAGTCGTAGGCCGCCGACGCGCGCGCCAGGGCGGCGGCGGCGTTTTGCGGGAGCCGCAACGATCTTCGCGATTCGCGCGCCGAATCTCGGGGGCCCTTCTTTGGCGAAGGTGCCGCGACTTCGTCGGCGCTGCTGTCCTCATCGGAGCCGACCGCGTTCTCTTCAGCTGTCGCTGGCATGGAAAAAATCAGCGCGGCGAATGCGAGGGCAGTCGTGGCGACAAGCGATGCGTTCTTCATCGGTCTACCCACCAATTGACGCAGACCTCGCGCCGCTAGTCAATCTCTGGATTCGTCGCAAGCCTACTTGGGTCGGGCGATGGTCAGCCGGCCATTCGATTCGGTCACCGTCCGCTCAATGATCGCGCCGGGCGGCAGATCGATTTCGCCCGCGAGTTCCTTGTGGCCGCCTTTGCTGCGCGAGCAGTAAACCTTGTGTTTTCCCGGAGAGAGATCGCGAAAGACGGGCATCAGATCGGCGACGGGATGGTCGTCGAGGCTGGGGTAGCAGAAGCCACCGCGGGCGAAGAGCGCGATGGTTCCTTTGCGAACCGGCGCGGGCTCTTCCTTCGGGGCGGCGGGTGGCGCCAGGGCGGGCGTTTCCGCCGGTTGAACGAGATCCGCGCTTGCGGCCGGAGCGGCTTGCTCGTCGCCGCTCGCGTTTCGTGCCGGTCGTGGCTGACGGGCGGGGCGGGGCTTGGCCTTGGCGGCTGCGGTTGGCGCTGGCTGCGGGGACGGAATCGCGGCGGCTCGTGCCGTGGTCGTGCCGACAGGTGGCGCAGGTTCCGCGGGAGCGGGTTTCTGTACCGGCGGCGGAAGCGTGAGCGCGGGCGGCTGTGAGCGAGTAGGGTGGCGCGCGAAAAGTGGCCTAGCCAGCCATGCGGCTGTAAAGGCCACCGCGAACGCTCCCACCACCACCGCGATTCTGATGGCCAGGCGACCCGCCGAGAGGCGCTTGACCAGCCGAGCGGCTCTGGCGTGATTGGGGACGTAGGCGGTGGCGTGGCCGATTTCGGCCAGGGCACGCGCCAGCTGACCGTGCCGTGCGTGTTGGCGTGCGCAGGCGACCGCGCGGTCGGCCACCCATGGGCGCAGTTCAGCCTCCGCCTTCTCCGGATCGTCGAGGTAGCGCCGCAAGGCCTTTTCCGGCGCGGCCAGGAAGGCGGCGAGGGTGAACTCGCGCAAGGCGTTCGCCAGGACGGCAATGCTCTCGTAGCGCTCGGCGGGATTGGCTTTCAGGCAGCGCAGAACCATGGCCTCGAAGTCCGGTCCGACGGTCGCCACGACTTGGGACGGTCGGCGGAAGCTGCCGCGCAGAATGGCGGCAATCACGCTGTAGGGATCTTTGCCCGCGAAGGGCACCACGCCGGTGACCATCTCGTAGAGCATGGCCCCCACCGACCAAATGTCCGAGGTCGGGCTAACGTCGTGTCCGCGCGATTGCTCGGGCGACATATAGGCGGGCGAACCCACGAGAGCCCCGGTCGCGGTCATGGTTTCCATGCCGGTGATGTGCGCGATGCCGAAATCGGTCAAGACCACGCGGCTGCTGTCGCCGCTGCTTTCGATCATCACGTTGTCGGGCTTCACGTCGCGATGGGTGATTCCGGCCGCGTGGGCCGCGGCCAAGGCTTCTGTCAGGGGCAGGACGATGAGCGCGGCGATTTCCGGCAGCACGCGTCCGCCACGTTCATCGAGAATCGCGCGCAGCGTGGGGCCGGAAATCAGCTCGGCGACGATGTAGCTAGGCTCGCTCTCGCTGGCCGGGACAAAGTCGTAGATCTCCACGATGCCGGGATGCTTGAGCGTAGCCACGGCATGGGCTTCGCGGCGGAAGCGTTCGGCCGCGCCGCCGCGCGCGGCGTGGGCCATGCTCATGACCTTGATGGCGACGTCGCGGCCAAGCTGGGTGTCGCGGGCGCGGAAGACGGTGGCCATGGCTCCATGCCCGATGGCCGACAGAATCTCGTAGCGTCCCAGGGTGGCGCCGACCTTGGGAGGAACCAGGGAAATGCTAAGCGCCTTGGCCGGCGAGGTGGAAAGCACAGCGACTCCTGTCTCGCTTGGGTTTCGAGACGCCGTGCTCACGGCTACTTCACTCCCGGCCCGCCGGGTTTGCCCAGGGCGGCCTGGGCCTCGCCGAGCTTCTGCTTGATGATGGCCGCGTCGGGCTCGAAGGAGCGCGCGAAATTGAAGTTCATCACCGCGCCCTTGTAGTCGTGGCTGGCCAGCGACATCGTGCCCAGGCGAAAGAACTTCTTGGCTTCTTCGTGCTTGAGGCTGTCCACCGGCGATTGCGGTGCGTTCGCTTCGCGATCCGTGCTGGTCAGTCGTTTTTTGCCCGCGGCAAGCGCTCGCGTGTACACCGCGCGCTTCTCCGGCAGGGTGAGCACGCGGTAGCCTTCGCAGATACGGGCGTAGATGATTTCCAGGCGCTCCTTCAGCTCGCGATCGGCCAGCATGTGGTAGCGATCGGGGTGCAGGTCGTTCGACAAGCGGTAGAAGGCCGAACGAACCTCGGCTTGGGCGGCGACGGACGAGACGCCCAGCAGATCGTAGTAGGAAAGCTCATCGAGCCTGCCGTAGGTTTTCTCGACGAAACTCGTGATGCGATCGGATGGCTGTGCGGGCATGGTGAACTGCTTAATCCTCTAATAGCTCGGACAGAAGCGGCAAGTCCTCGAGGCTTTCTTCGAGGCCTTCTTCGAGGCTTTCGTTGAGGCTTTCCTGGGACTTCTGTCGATCCACCGCTTGCGCGACTTCGGTATCGCTCATGCCTCCGCGGACATTGACGGCCGCCTCGCGGGCCACGCCTGTCGCCGCGTCGCGGGCACGCACGCGCAGAATGCCGTTGGTGTCCACGCGGAAGGTCACCTCGACGGAAACTTCCCCGCGTCGCGCGGCCGGAATTCCACTCAGTTCCAGCTCGCCCAGGGGCACGTTCTCGTCGAAGCGTCGCGATTCGCCCTGGCATACTTGAATCCGCACCGAGGTTTGGTTATCGGCCGAGGTGGTGAAGATACGGGTCTGCTCCACGGGAACCGGCACGTTGCGATCGAGGATGCGCTCGGCGAAGCCACCCGTGACCGCGATACCCAAGGCACGCGGGGTTACGTCGAGAAGCACGGCATGGTTGGCCAGGTTCTCCCCCACGTGGGCCAGGTTCTCCGCTTGAATCGCCGCGCCCCAAGCCACGACTTCGTCGGGGTTGAGATCGATGCGTGGCGGGCGGCCGAAGTAGCGCTCGACCTCGGCGCGCACCAGCGGCACGCGCGTGGTGCCGCCGACCATGATGACCTCGTCGACTTGGCTGGCGGCCAGCCCCACCGAGGACAAAACTTCTTGCGTGGTTTCGATGGTGCGCGTGACCAAGCCACGGATGGCGTGCTCGAACACAGGGCGCGCGATGTGAAAGCGCAGGGCCAGCTCCTCGCCTTGGCTGCCCACCGCGATGTTCTTCAGCTCACCGCGCGCCTCGGGGAAACTCGACAGGTGGCACTTCACTTGTTCCGCGGCGATGAGCAAGCGCGCGTGCGCGGCTTGGTCGTCGCGCACGTCGAGACCGTGCTCGGCGCGGAACAGATCGGCCAGGATGTTGAGCAAGGCATCGTCGAGGTCGTCGCCGCCGAGGAAGCTGTCGCCGCCGGTGGCGAGCACTTCGAAGACGTCGCCTTCGACCTGCAAGATGGTGATGTCGAATGTGCCGCCGCCGAAGTCATACACGGCGATCCGTTGCGACATGTGCTGGCCGAGGCCGTAGGCCAAGGCGGCCGCGGTCGGCTCGTTGAGCACGCGCAAGACATCGAGTCCGGCGATGCGGCCGGCGTCGATGGTGGCGCGGCGCTGGGCATCGTTGAAGTTCGCGGGCACGGTGATAACCGCGCCATTCACCGTGTCGCCCAGGAAGAGTTCGGCGCACTGGCGCAGATAGCCGAGGATGAGGCCGGAAACCTCGGGGATGGTGTAGGTGCGGTCGGGACCGACGAACACGGCCTGCTCGTTGTTGCCTTCGCGCAGCTCGTAGGGCAGGCGCGTGATGGCCCGCTCGACTTCCTTCGAACGAAAGGGAAGCCCGATGAGCCTCTTGGCGGAATACACCGTGTTCTTCGGATCGACGATCCGGCGCGCCACGCCCTCGCGCGAGAAATACTTGAGTCCCTCGGAGGAAAATGACACCACGGAGGGATGCAGGTAGCCGCCGTGTGCTGCCGGTACGACGACGACCTGGCCGTCTCGAACGGTTGCGACCACCGAGTTCGTAGTACCAAGATCGATTCCGACTACCGACATGATGTGATGTGCGAGCCCAGGGTTGGATAAGGAAACGCCGGGAAACGATGATACCTCATCGGCAGCCTCGATCGCGAATCACAATTCGCCCGACCGAACCGGCGTCAGGCCGTATTCCAGACGCTGGTTCAGTGCGTGGCGGTCTTGTCGTTCGCCACGAGAATGCCGAGCACGATGGCCGTACCCACGGCGAGGCCAACCGCAGTGACCAGGGGCCAGCGTTGGCTGAGCCAGCTGCCGGAAGGAGCGGCCTCGGTTCCCTGGCGTGCCGGAGGGGCGGTCATCGGGAACGGCGCACCGGCCTGGCCGCTCTCGCCCGCTCTTTGCGTCACAAGCGCGCCGCTGGCGGCTTCGTCCAGGCGGAGCACGGCCGCGATGAGATCGGGCGATTCGAGCTTCGGCGCGACCGCGACGGCCGTGGCATCGCGCAACTCCTTGGTTCGTGCGTCGAGGAGACGCAGATCGATTTCGATCTTGTCGCCAAGATGCAGTTGGCCGAGGAGCGCGTAGCTGGCGCCCTTGGACAGGGCTTGACTGGCCGCCGTTGCGGTGTCGAAGACAAGCAGGGCGGTGGCGGGCACGTCGAGTGTCATGGTCGGCTGGCCGACGCCTACGGCGGCGAACCACGGGGCATGTCCCGGCTCCTCCACGCAGACGAAGTGGTCGCCGTAGGGCAGGGAGGAAACCGTGGCCGGCGAAGGCAAAAAGGGTCGCCCGTCGATGGAGATTTTGGCGCGCTCGTGAGCGCGAACGGTCAGCGCGCCTTGCGGACGCTGCCGGGCCATGGTCAAGGCCAGGCGCCAGCTCATTTCGACGATGGGGTAGGGGGACGCATCCTCGAAGGTTTGTCCAGAACCGACGATCGCGGCTTCCAGATAGGCGTCGCGCGCGGAGGTCGGGGTGATGGCCGTCAAGGGTTCGGAGTAGGGCACGCCGCTGGCCAGCTGAAAGGCCATGGCTTGATGAAAGAAGAGGCTTGGCAGTTGCCCCGGTCCCAGCCCCTCGCCGCCGCTGGCGTGGGCTTGCGCGACGGCTTCGGTCAGCACCGCCGAAGCTCGGGCGTAGGCGCCGGCGCGAATCGCCTCAATGCCCTCGGCGAGCAGGCGAGCCGGCCGCGTGTCTTCCGTGCGGGCGATGCTCACGACTTCCAAGGGGCCGAGCCCGCGCCGTTGCAACGCAACCTCGAACTGTGCGCGGGCCGGAGCATCCCACTCCGCATCCGGGGTGGTGGCCCACAAAGGATGCGTCACGGGTTGGGCGCTTGCCCGCGCGCCGAAACACGCCAGGCCAGCGAAGAGGACGAAGACGCGGCTCAAAGACATGCATGCACTGTACGTCCGACCGCTCGCCAGGGCCAGGAAACCGGAGCGCTAGCCGTGCACGACGGCGCGGGCGATGTCGTCGATTTCCTGATCGGAGAGCCACTTCTTGGTGTCGCACACCGAGATCACCCGGTGGTAGATGTCTTCCAGCTGTGCACTCGTCAAATGGAAGCCAAGGTGGGCGCAGCGATCGGCGATGGCGTGGCGGCCACTGTGCTTGCCGACGACAAGCTGACTGGCGGGAACGCCGACCGACTTGGGATCCATGATTTCGTAGGTCGTGCGCTCTTTGAGAAAGCCGTCCTGGTGGATGCCTGCTTCATGAGCGAAGGCGTTCTTGCCCACGATGGCCTTGTTGGGCTGGACCTCGACGCCGATGATTTCGCTCAGAAGCTGGCTCGACGGATAGAGTTCTTCGGTCTTGATGCCGGTGGTGAAGGGCAGGATGTCGCCGCGCACTTTCAGCGCCATGACGATTTCCTCGAGTGAACAATTGCCGGCACGTTCGCCAATGCCGTTGATGGTGCATTCCACCTGGCGCACGCCGGCCTGGATCGCGGCGATCGAGTTGGCGACCGATAGCCCGAGGTCGTTGTGACAGTGCACGCTGACTTCGGCCTGGCCTTCCAGAGCGCGCACGACCGTGCCGACCAGCTGGCCGTACTCGGCGGGGATGGAGTAGCCAACGGTGTCGGGCAGGTTGACGATGCGTGCTCCCGCCGCCACCACGGCGCGCGAGAAACGCACCAACACCTCGGGCGAAGTGCGGGTGGCGTCCTCGGCCGAGAATTCGACCTCGTCGACGTACTTGCGCGCTAGCTCGACCGACTTGATGGCGATTTCCAGGGCCTGTTCTTCCGTCTTCCTCAGCTTGTGCACAAGATGAATGGGGCTGGTGGCGATGAAGGTGTGGATGCGCGGCTTTCGGGCATGTTCCAGGGCCTTGGCCGCGCGCTCAATGTCGCCGGTGTGGCAGCGGGCGAGGGCGGCTACCGTCACCTGGCCGTACGCGCGGCCGATCGCGTCCACTGCCTCGAAGTCGCCCTGTGAGGCCATGGGAAACCCGGCCTCCATGACATCGACGTTCAGGTCCACGAGCTTCCGTGCCATGCGCAGCTTCTCTGGAACATTCATGCTGCAACCGCACGATTGCTCGCCGTCGCGCAGGGTGGTGTCGAAGATGTGAACGCGATTGTTCATGGGTCCGTCACTCCTTGGTCGGATGTCGTGAGTCGCGAAATCTAGCGCCGCTTGTGCGATTTGACGAATTTATTCTTATTGGATTTGATATCACATCGGCTTATATTATAAGCCAGACTTATAGTTCAAGGCACGGCTTCCATGGACCTTTTCACCCTCGCGGTTTTTCGCACGGTCGCCACCGAGAAGAGCTTCTCGCGTGCGGCGGTCAAGCTGGCGCGCACCCAGCCGGCCATCTCCCTGGCGGTGAAACGCCTGGAGGAGGAGGTCGGCCAAATCCTCATCGATCGCAGTGGCCGCCAACCGCGTCTGACCGATGCGGGGCAAGTGGTGCTGGATCACGCCCGGCGCTTCGAGAATCTCACCTCCGAGCTCGACGTGGCCCTGGCCGAGTTGCGCGACAATGCCACGGGTCGCCTGCTCATCGGCGCCAACGAATCGGCCACGCTCTATTTGCTTCCGCTCATCAGCCGCTACCGGCGGTGCTATCCGCGCGTGAAGGTCCAGGTTCGGCGCAGCCAATCGAGCAAGATCCCCACCGAGATCATCGAGGGCGATTTGGAGTTGGGGGTCATCAGTTACGATCCCAACGATACCCGCCTGGTCACCCGCATCATCTACACCGACCACTTGGCCTGCGTGGTCGCGCCTCAGCACCGCCTGGCGCGCCGGCGCTCGGTATCGATCGCGGATCTCGGCGTGGAAACCTTCATCGGGCATATCGTCGTCTCGCCCTACAAAGAGGTCGTGGTGCGGGAATTCGAGCGGCTCAAGGTTCCCTTGAACCGGGACCTCGAAATGCCGACCGTCGAAGCGATTCGCAAGATGGTTCAGCGCAACGAGGGCGTCGCGTTTTTGCCCCGCATGTGCGTCGAGGAAGAGATCGCGCAAGGCACCCTACGCGAGATTCACGTGCGCGGCCTCATGGCCGAGCGGAAGATCCGTTTGGTGCGGCCGGCGGCACGGACCCTGTCGCACGCCGCGAGCGCCTTCTTGGCCTTGCTCTAGTTGCTCTAGTTGCTCTAGGCCTACGCCTCGCCGTCGTCATCGGGCTCGGGCGTGTCGCCCGCGCGTGCGATGGCACGGTAGAGGGTGCGGCGATCGATGCCGAGCTTCTCGGCGGCGCGTTTCTTGTTGCCGGCGCATTCGGCAAGGACCAGCGCGATGTAGCGTTTCTCCAGCTCGGCCAAGGTGGGGCGATCGTCGATCATGCTAGCCTCGGCCATGGGCGATCCGCCGTACACGTCGACGGGCAGGTCGGACGGCAGGATGACATTGCCCTTGGCCACGGCCACCGCGCGTTCGATGGCGTTCTCCAGCTCGCGTACGTTGCCCGGCCAAGCGTAGCCGCATAAGATCTCCAGCGCTTCCGGTGAAACACTCGCCTCGGCGCGCGCCTCGCGCCGGGCGATCTTGTTGATGAAGTGCCGTACCAGAATGGGGATGTCGCCCGCGCGCTCGCGCAGGGGCGGCATGCGCACGGTGATCACGTTGATACGAAAGTAGAGATCTTCGCGGAATCGCCCCGCCTTGACCTCGGCCTCGAGGTCGCGGTTGGTGGCGCATACCAGGCGCACATCCACGCGAATCGCCTCGGTTCCACCCACCGGTCGCATTTCCCCGTCCTGCAGGACGCGCAGGATCTGCGCCTGCATCTTCGGTCCCATGTCGCCGATTTCGTCGAGAAACAAGGTTCCGCCGTTGGCGGTTTCGAAGAGGCCGCGCTTGTTGGCGATGGCGCCCGTGAAGGCGCCGCGCGCATGTCCAAACAGTTCCGATTCGAGCAAGGATTCCGAAAGGGCGGTGCAATTCACCGGCACGAAGGGTTTGTTGGCGCGCGGAGAGCGTGTGTGGATGGCGCGCGCGACCAGTTCCTTGCCGGTTCCCGATTCTCCGACGACCAACACCGTCGCGGTCGAAGGCGCGACACGGGCGACCAGCTTGTACACGTCGAGCATGCGCTGGCTCTTGCCCTCGATCTCGGCGACGTGGTTCCTGTCGCCGCTCGGGATGGGCGCCGCCCCCGCTTCGGCGGAGAGCCGCCGTCGTTCCAAGGCGCGGGCAACCGTGAGCCGCAATTCCTCGACGTTGAAGGGCTTGGAAACATAGTCGTAGGCGCCGTGGCCGATGGCTTCCATGGCGCCGGTGACGTCGCCGAAGGCGGTGATGAGGATGACCGGCGTGCTGGGCGACTTCTCGGTGAAGGCGCGCAGGACATCGAGTCCATCCACGCGCTCCATGCGCACGTCCGACAGGACCAAATCATAGCGTCCGCTGCCGGCGCGCTCGACCGCCGGGGCGCCGTCGTCCACGGCCTCGACCTCGAAGCCGTCGCCGCGCAGAATCTCGCACAGCAGATCGCGCGCGACCGCGTCGTCTTCAACCACCAGCATCCGGGTCATGCGGCTCCTCCTGTCGACAGTTGGCGTGGGCTGGATTCTCCGTCGGCCACGGCGTGCACGGGCAGGCGCACGGTGAAAGTCGAGCCTTTGCCGGCCACGCTCTCGACTTCGATGGATCCGCCGAGGGCCTTGGCGAGTTCGCGGCAGATGGCGAGGCCAAGCCCGGTCCCCTTGCCGCGTCCCTTAGTGGTGTAGAAAGGCTCGAAGATACTGCGCAGATCCTCGGGCGAGATGCCCGCGCCGGTGTCGCTGACGGCGATGTCGACCATGGTGTCGTTGGTGCGCGCCGAAACCGTGACCTTGCCCTCGCGTGCGATGGCATCGAAGGCGTTGGAGAGCAGGTTGATGACGATTTGCCGGAGCAGCCCGGGATCCGTGACGAAGTCCTGCGGCTCGTCCATGACGTCCAGGGCTACGGCAAGCTTGGCGCCGCTTTCCACGCCGCCCGTGACTTCGATGGCTTCTTGCAGAAGCCGCCGCAGCGAGGTGGGCTTGCGTTCAGGTTCGAGGCCACGGGTCGAGTCGAGGTAGTCGCGCACGATGCGGCCGATGCGGGCGATTTCGCGCGTGGCCACGTCCAGGCGTTCGCGCAAGGCTGGCTGCAGATCGCGTTGCAGGAGCGCCAGCTGCAGGTGTCCCGAAACCGAGGACAGCGGCGTTCCGATTTCGTGGGCGAGCTGCGCCGCCAGCTGCCCCAAGGTGGCGAGGCGAACCTTGGAGGCGTTATCGCGGCGCAAGTCGTTGAGCAAGCGGTTGAGTTGCGCTAGCGCCGCGTTCTTGCGCGACAGATCCTGGGTGGCCAGGTCGATTTCCTGCGCCAGGCGATGATTGAACTCGCGGATTTCGCGGTTGGCGTTCGAGAGCCGATCGAGCATTTGATTGAAGCCCAGGGAAAGCCGGCCCACCTCGTCGCGAGCGCCGATGGAGACTCGGCGGTCGAGGTTTCCGCCCTCCACGTCGCGCATGGCTTCGGTCAAGGTCTTGAGTCGCGCAAGCACGATGCGGTTGATGAGAAAGCCGATCAGCAAGACCAGCACGATGAGGTGCGCGACGCCCAGGATAAGCGACCAGCGCTCGGTGACTTTAATGGTCGTTGCGACGGGTTCGAGGCTCCAGTGCATGAGCAGGTTGCCCTGCCACGGCCCTTTCAAATCCACGAAGCGCTGGAGGATATAGACGTCGCCCTCGGTGGCCTTGCGCGCGGTCACGATGGAGTCGCGCGGCAGGTAGGGCAGGCGGGTGATTCCTGGGGCTTCACCGCGCGGGGCCACGATGCGCACCGAGGGCGTGCTGGGCACGTCGTGTTCGATATCGAGCTGCAGGCGCTGAATGCGTGGGTGTCGATTCAGGTGTTTGTCCAAGGCGATGGCGTAGTCGCGCTCATCGGCATCGGGCTCGACGCGTTCGAGGCTCTGTTTGATGTCGTCGGCGATTTCCTCGGCCGAGGATTGCGCCTGCCGGGTCAGTTCGCTGCGCATGGCGTAGATGCGCACCCACAGGGTCGCGCCAGCGGTTGCCGCCGCGCTGGCGGCAACCAGGGCCCACACTTTAGCTCGAATCGTCACATCGCCATCCTATCCGCAATCTCCCTCGCAAGGGCGAGATCCGGCGTCGTCGACCGTCGAGGCGTGGCCCAATAGCAAAGAGCCCTCGGAACAACCATCCCGAGGGCTCTTTGAGAAGAGTCGGTGCAGCCGGAAAATCCGGCCGTCCTGCGCGCTTCGAGGCGTGGGTTGGCCTACTTCTCGGCTTCGCCTTCCTTCTTCTCGGCGCCCTTCTTGGCCTTCTTGCCCTTCTTCTTGGCCGGCTTGTCGGTGTCGGTAGCGGCCTTCTCTTCCGCGGCGGAGGCCAGCGTGGTGCTGGCGAACGGGATCGCAAAGGCGAGGGCGAGCAGGATAACGCGAGTGAGCTTCATTGGGGTCTCCTTGTGTTCTTGTTCATTGAGCCTTGCGGCCCGATCACAGACTACCATTTGCACTGGCCGTGCCATGCAACAAGATGGTTCAAGTTGTAATGCTTTCAGTGGGTTACTGACCGAAGATGCATCCGCAGCCGCGGCCGTGTGAGGCGTTTTTGCCAGCGCCAGGTTGGCGGTGGTGAAAATTGCCTCACTGCTTGTTGTCTGACTGAGTCAAGATGGCGATATTCTTGGCCCCAGCCTTCTTGGCCACGGCCATAAGGTCCACCGCGGCTCCGAGGAACACGCTCTTGTCGCCGCGCAGGAGCAAGGTCTCCGAATCGACCTCGGTGAGGGCCTTGTGGATCTCCTCTTCCAGGTGGGCCGGGTCGATCTTGCGGTTGAACAGGAAGAGTTCGTTGCTCTTGGTCACGGTGAGGACGGGATCCGTGCGCCGCTTGGTCACGGCCCCCGCCGCGTTGGACTTGGGCAAGGCCACGCGGACGCCGGAGCGCGAGGCGACCTCGGATTCGACGATGGCGGTGGAAGTGACCATGAAGATGATAAGGAGCACGAGGAAGACGTCGGTCAGCGGCGTGATGTTGATCTCCGCGACCAGGGATTCCTTGCCTTCCCCCTCGACGTCGGCGTCCGCGCTGGCATCGTCGATCTGGACGTTCATCGCCATGGCTTATCTCTGGGCGCCTGGCTACGACGGAGGAGCCTTGCCCGGCGCCTGGGCCGGCGTGGCGGCGATGGGATTGCCATGCGCGCTGGCGAATTCTCCCAGGACTAGCAGGAACTCCTCGCAGAAAACCTTGTACTGAACCGCGATGTTGCCGATCTTCGCGACGAAGTAGTTGTAGGCGATGATGGCGTAGATGGCGACGAGAAGGCCGGCCGCGGTGGCCACCAGCGCGGCGGCAATCCCTTGCGACACGACTTTGAAACCGCCGGTGCCGGCTTGGGACATGGACTGGAACGCCTTCAAGATGCCGACCACGGTGCCGAAAAGTCCGACGAAGGGCGCCGACGAGCCCACGGTGGCCAGCGCCCACAGGTAGCGCTTGAAGCCGGCGATGGCGACCGTGCGCTGCGAATGTACGGCCTCGGTGGTTTTGTGCGGGGTCCGGGCGAAGACGCGCAGGCCACGGCCAAAGACCTCGCCCAGCGGATCGTTCGCGGTCTCGCACAGGGCAACGGCTTTGGCCAAGTCGCCGTTGCCGACGGCCTCGACCACGCGGTGCTTGAACACCTCCGACTTGGGCAAGACGCCCCACAAGGAGTAGATGCGTTCGCAGATGACGGCCATGCCAGCCACGGACCAGAGGAGAAGAAGGGTAAGAATCGCCCATTCGTCGTGGATGAGATTGCGGACTGTTTCCCAGGTCATGGAATTGGTCTAGTAGCGTGCGTGCTCGCCAGCCCTTTGTCCAGCTTCTCCGCTACAATGCAAACCATGTCACAGGGTGGACCAGCCGCAAGCTCGCCGAGGTTCGGTCGGCGGCTCTTGATCGCTGGTGTGCTGCTCGATCTCGCGGAATTGGTGTGTTGTGGTCTGCCGCTCTTTCAATGGCTGCGGAATCTGCCGACGGAGCGCATGTGGCTGGAGGTAGCGTTTCCCTTGACGCTCGCGGTGTGGGCCGCGGCGGCCCTGCGCATGGCCTACTTGTTGCGACCGCTTCTCGACGTGGCCGCGGCAATTCGCCAAGGCGGCAAAATCCAACCGCCCAAGGCCGAGGAAATCCACCAGGCTCTTTCGCGGGCTCCGCGCGAAATCGCGGTCGTTCATCTGGTGGGCTGGGCCGTGGTCGCGGTCGTCCTGTGCGTGCACGCGGCTCGCGCGGGCGAGCGGGATGCATTCTCGGCGGCTGCGCTGGTGCAGATGGTCTTGCTTGCCTCGGCGGGCTTGGCCGCGACACGCATGCTGGCCATCGAGATCATTCTGGCGCCCGCGCGGCCCTTCCTGTTGCCCGGCCTGCAGGGAATCCGAGTCTTCGCGGATCGCTACCGAGGCGCTCTTCTAGCCGTGGGGCTCGCGCTGCTCGGTGTGTGGCAGCTGCTGTTGGCGTTGTTTGCGAGCACGCTGGTTCCGGTTTCGGGCGAGATCCTGACCTCGGGCAGCTTCGTGCTGTGGCCCATCTTGGTGCTCGGCGCCTTCTTGTGGTGGCGTCTTCTGGTGGCGCGCCTGCTCCCCGTCGAGGCGTACTTCAACCTGGCCGTGCGGACCAAGGGTGGCAAGGGGCCTTCGCGGGACGATCCCAAGGCCGTCGCCGCCTTCGTGGCCGCACAGCGCGCACCCTACGCCCTGGCCAAGCTTCAGATGGCCGTGCTGCTCCTCGCCGGAGCGGGCGCCACCTTCTATCTTGTCGCCGCCGCTGGCTTGGCACTTCGCCTGGCCGGCCGTCTGGGTCTCGTCCTGGCGCTGGTGTCGCTGGTTGCCACTCACTACCAAACGATCCTGGTGCAGCAGTTTCTGCGTCCTCTCATCCAGCACCTCGGTTCGCGACACGCGCTTCCCCTCGAAGAAGTGCGCGCTCCTCACGGCCTGGGTGTCAAGCTCGGCGTCTCCGTGGTGGCGGTGCTAGTCATTTCCTGCGCGTTTGTTTGGCTGGCGGCTTGCGGGCGTGCCGACCCATTTCTGGGATTTGCGCCCATGGTCGTCGCCGCGGCGATGATGTTGGGCATCGTGGCGCTCGTCGTGCGCAATGTGGTCGCGCCCCTGCGCGCCCTCGAGGAGCGATCCGGGGAAATGGCCAGAGGCCAGCTTGCGCGGCCGGTGCCGCCGTGGGGCGAGGCGGACGAGATCGGCCGGCTAGCCGTCATTTTCGAGGAGATGCGGCGCTCGTTGCGCGACCGTCTGCGTTCCACCGAGTCCATCAACGTGGATTTGGAGCGCGAGGTTCGGCGGCGCACCGAGGCTCTTGAACAGCGCAATGCCGAGCTTTTCGAAGCCATGGAAAAGCTGCGGCGGGCGCAGGACAACCTCGTGCGCAGCGAGAAACTGGCCTCGATGGGGCGCCTGGTGGCGGGCATCGCCCACGAAATCAACAACCCGGTCAATGCGGTGATCAATTCCCTCGGCCCGCTCGACGAAATCGTGAAGAAGATCGCCTCGGGTGACGCCGGCCAAACGGCAGCGCTGGGCAAGGAGGCCGAGGAGATCTTGGCCGTGGTTCAGCGCGGAGCCACACGCACCAAGGCCATCGTGCAGGCCCTGCACGGCTATGCCCGCGGCGATGATTCGGTTCAGCGCGAAGTGAGCCTCGCGCGCAGCGTGGATGACAGCTTGGGACTTCTGCAACACCGGCTGCGCCATGTGAAGGTCAACAAGGATGTCGATGCCAAGGCGCGCATCATGGGCTTTCCCGGTCAGATCGATCAGGTGCTGATGAACCTCCTCACCAATGCCGCGCAGGCCATCGGGGAGGGTGGCGGCACCATTACGGTGGGCGCGCACTGCCAGGACGATCGCGTGTTATTGCGGGTGGCCGATGATGGCCCGGGAATGTCCGCGGAGGTTCTCGCGCGAATTTTCGATCCGTTCTTCACAACCAAGGACGTGGGCGAGGGCTCGGGCCTCGGACTGTCCATCGTTCACGGCATTGTCGAGCGCCATGGTGGCAACATCGATGTCGACAGCCATCCCGGGCAAGGAACCAAGTTTTCCATTTCATTCCCCCTGCCTCCTGCCGCTAACTGGCCGAAAACTTGACGGATCTGGACGCAGGTCTACGGTGGTGATGTAGGTCAGAGTAGTAGGTGCTCTGCATACTCCGACACACACCAGGGACAACATGGCAACGACCAAGGGAGAATCGAAAGGACGTCGGCGGGAGATCCTCGGCATCGGACTGCTCGGGCTCGGGCTTTTTCTGCTGGTTTCGCTCGTCTCGATGCACGTGGGCAACAAGCAGCTCATGGGGCCGGGCGGCGTCTCCGTCGCGTCGGGTGTCTACGCCCTGGCGGGCGTGGCTTCGTACATTTTGATCGCGGCCAACTTGATCGTCGCGGTTCGCCTCTGTCGAGGCAAGCACGTATTCGACGGCGCCATGGAGGTGGCCGGCTTCTTGGCGCTGCTGTGTTCGTCGGCGGTGCTCCTTCACCTGCCGTTCGCGGATGGCCCTGTGCTCCTCCACGGTCCAGGCGGGCTTCTGGGGCAGTACCTGGGACAGATTTCCGCCAGTTTCATCGGCGGAGTTGGCGCGGCCTTGGCCGCGACCACGTTGCTCGCGACAGCCATCCTTCTGCTCACCGATATCAAGGTGGCCGAGGTTCTCGATTCGCTGGCCTGGGCCGGTCGTCACGCTGGGCGCGCCTTGCTGTGGACGGGGGGAGTCGCCTTCCGTGGCATCTCGGTCACGGCGCGCGCACTTGGGCGCGTGGTGGTCGCCATGTTCCCGCAGAAGGCGGTGGACGAGGATGGGGCGGAAGAGGAGAGCGCGGAGAAGCTGGAGGCCACGGAGGCGGAAGAAGTCGATGCGCCCGATGAGGCCGAGAGCGACGCGGTGATAGTCCGCGAGCAAATGACCACCGCTGACGTGGCCGCGTCCAACGAGATCGAGGAGTCGGTGACCGATGCCGAGGCACTGGCCATGGGCCAGAGTGTTCCCGCCCTCGGGCTTTCCGAGGGCGTGTCAGCGGCTGGCGCGCTGGAGGCGGGTGCAGATGACCACCCCGAAACCGAAACGTTCCATGAAAACGAAGAGCGCCGGGCCGTGGCCGCCGTGGTGGCCGAGGTCGCGGCGGTCGAGTGCGCGGCCATGGCTGAGGCGGAAGCCGCCGGGGCGCAAGCCGAGGCGCCAGGAGCCGCGCAATCGGGGATCACCATCATCGCGCCGGTGACGAGCACGCTCGACGACGGCCCGACCGAGGCCAACCAGCCAGGCGTCGCGTTCACCCACCCGGCCATCGTGGCGCCGGTCGTGCGGCCGGCCGAGAAGCCCGTGGCGAAGAAAGATGACTCGGACGGTCCGGGATTCATCCGGTTGTCGGACGGAGCGTTCGAGTTGCCGTCTTCGGATTTGCTGGAATACAAGCCGCCCAAGGGCACCGAAACCGACGAGGCTACCCTGCGCGCCATGGCCGAGCGCCTGGAACAGGCCCTGGGCAACTACGGCGTGCGCGGCAAGGTCACCGCCATCCAGATGGGCCCGGTCATCGTCACCTTCGAGTTCGCCCCCGCGCCCGGCACGCGCACCGGCAAGATCGTGCAGCTCGAAAACGACCTGGCCATGGCTCTGGAGGCGCAGTCGGTGCGCATTGTAGCCCCCATTCCCGGCAAGGCCGTGGTGGGCATCGAAATCCCGAACAAGAAACGCGAGACGGTCTATCTCAAGGAGATCCTCGAGGACGACAGCTTCCGCAAGTCGGCTTCGAAGCTGCAAATCTGCTTGGGCAAGGACACCAAGGGCGCGCCGGTCAGCGTGAATCTGGCCAAGATGCCCCACCTGCTCGTTGCCGGTACCACCGGCTCGGGCAAGTCGGTCGCCGTCAACGGCATGATCACCAGCATTCTCTATTCCGCGAATCCGGAGGAAGTTCGCTTCATCATGGTCGACCCGAAGATGCTCGAGCTTTCGATCTACGAGGGCATCCCGCATCTGCTTCTGCCGGTGGTCACCGATCCGCGCAAGGCGGCGCTGGCTCTGCGCTGGGCCGTGGACGAGATGGAGCGGCGCTACGAGCTGCTGGCCAAGAGCGGCGTGCGCGACATTTCCAGCTACAACGCCAAGCTGGAGGTGGGAGAGAGCGTGGTCGCGGTGGACCAAGCCATGGTGGAAACGCCGTCGAAGCACAAGAAGCGTCTCACGCTGGTCATGGCCGACGCCGAGGGCCACGAGCAGGAGGTGGAGGTCGACGCCGAGAGCGGCCCCATGCAGGCCGCCGGCGACGGCGCCATCGGCGAGGAGCTGGCCGAGGAGATCTCCAATCAGGCGGCGGCGGCCCAGTTCGCCAAGCAAAATGCCGAACCACCGGCGCGCAAGCTGCCCTACATCGTAATCGTCATCGACGAGTTCGCCGACCTTATGATGGTGGCATCGAAGGATGTCGACACCGCGGTGGCACGCTTGGCGCAGAAGGCGCGCGCGGCCGGCTTGCATCTTATCTTGGCAACGCAGCGGCCGTCGGTGGATGTCATCACCGGCGTCATCAAAGCGAACTTCCCCAGCCGCATCGCCTTGCAGGTGGCCTCGCAGATCGATTCGCGCACCATCATGGGCCAGCCAGGCGCGGAAACCCTGCTTGGCAACGGCGACATGCTTTTCTCGGATCGTGGCACCAAATTGAAGCGTATCCAGGGCGCCTTCCTGTCGGACGACGAAGTTCACCGGGTGGTCGATTTCTTGAAGAAGCAGGCCAAGCCGGTCTACGACATGAATATTCTCACCGCGCGCGATGACGAGGACGGCGAAGAGGCGGCGGGCGCCAACGACTTCCACGACGAGTTCTACGATCAGGCGGTGGCCATCGTATGCGACACGCGCCAGGCCAGTGTGTCGTTCATCCAGCGGCGGTTGCAGATCGGATACAACCGCGCCGCGCGCATGGTGGAGCAGATGGAGCGCGAGGGACTGGTCGGGCCGTCGAACGGCATCAAACCGCGCGAGGTGCTCGCCCCTCGCGGCGAATACCTGAGTCAGCCCGGGGCGTAAGGTTTGCGCTAGACTCGCCCGCCATGACGACGTTCCTCTTCGCTTTCTTTCTTGCTGCGGCGGCACCTGCGCCGGTGTCGGCGTCCGCGGTCCCGGCGCTCGATCTGAAGACCGTGCTCGAGCGCATGCAGAAGCGTTACGACCAGGCCAAGGACTTCCAAGCCCGTTTCTCGCAGGAATACAAGCGTGCGGTGGTCGGCCGCACCACGCACTCGACGGGAAAGATTGCCTTCAAGAAACCGGGCCGCATGCGCTGGGACTACGAGGCGCCCGAGACGCGCATGTTCCTGTCCACCGGGCAGGTCTTGTGGCTCTACGAGCCGAGCGAGAAGCAGGCCTTCAAACAGGATCTCAAGGCTTCGCAGCTGCCGGCGGCCTTGGCCTTTCTCATGGGCAAGGGCAAGATCGTGGACGAATTCGACGTGACTTTCGCCAAGGACGCCAAACAAGGCCGGCCCGGCGACTACCTGCTTGCGCTCGCGCCGAAGCAAACCCAGTCGACCTACAAGTCGATTCTCTTCGTCGTCGATCCAAGCGAGTTCCTGGTGCGCGAAAGCGTTCTCGTGGACGCCCAGGGAAACAGCAACCACTTCACCTTCGACAAGCTCGAGGTGAACACGAAGATCGCCGACTCGGTCTTCAAGTGGACCCCGCCCGCGGGCGTGCGCGTGGTCGACACCGGCCAGATGGGCAAGTAGCCCCGTCGGCAACGACGCTACTAGCCCTTGCCGTCGCCCTGTGACAGATAGGCGAGGATGACATCATCCAAACTCTGTTCGCTGAGCAAGGGGGCGGGCACCACTCTTCCCGAGGAGGAGTCAGGGCCTGCGTCGGCCGTGCGCGGAGCTTGCTCGGGTTCGGGAACCGGAGCCATGGGCCGCGGCGGTGGCTCGGATCTGCGCGCGCCGGGCGGAATGGCGGCGGTGACGTGGCTGCCTTCCTTGACGACGTACGGGCCGCCCGATACGGCGCGCCGGCGCACGGGGGTGGTCACCGGCTTGCGGGTCGCACTCACCGCCGGGGCGGTGCCGCCGACCACGATCTGGCGTTGCACCACCACGGGCGTGATGGGGCGGGCTGGCACGGGACGCGCGGTTGACCGAGGCTTGGTCGGAGGTAGCGGGGCGGTGATGCGCTCGCTGGTGGGGCGGCGAAGCGTGTAGCTTCCCGGTCCAGAGGCCACCGGCCGCGTCAGACGTCCCGGCAAAGGTTCGGGGGTTGTGGCGCGCTCCTCCAAGGGCGCTGGGATTGAATCGAGGTCGAGAACATCCGCCTCTGGCGCCGACGGCTCGGCAGCGGCTGGGGGCGGCTGCCGCGAAGCAGCCGTGGCGGGTGGCAGATCGGAATCGACGGCAGGTTCCTCGGCGGGAAACGTTTCGCCGCGCGAGGCGAAAAAGCTCGCAATGCGCTGATCGTAGTCCGCATGCTTGAGTTCCTTGAGGATGGCCTTGTGCTGCGACTGCATGAGCGCCCGCACTTCGTCCTCGGGCGTCTTGGGCTCGTACTCTTCGCGCTTGCTCGCGAGAATGCTGCCCGCGAAGAACAAGTGCGTGAAAATATGGGGATTTCCAGGCCCCGAATCCTCGGTCTGCACGTGGAATATTTGCCCGCCATACTTGACGTTGTGGTTGTACCCGAGCAGGGGGCTTCGCATGCTCCTTGGGAGTATAGCGCTTGAAATGTTCATGCTAAACTGGCATTCAGAGTTTCTGCATGGTCAGCATCACGGCAACAAAAATTCGTGATAACTCTCGCGACCCATCGTGCGTGGTGAGCCTGGGCCGTGCTTTTCAGGGTTTTCTCATCAGCTACCCGACCATCGGCCGAGGCATGGTGATTTTTCGCGAACCCAGCGGGCACCGCATGGTGACCACGCCGGTTCGTCGCGTTCTCGGCGAATTCGGCGAGCCAGACATCTACGTCGAGACCGAGAATTCGGTCTATCGCCTGCGCGTCCGCGTCGGTGCCGCCGCCGTCGACAGCGCCCGCGCGGTCAGCAAGCGCTAGCATCTCCCTCGGGCGCTGGGCGTCGCAGCGGCAGTTCGAACCAGAAGGTGCTGCCCTGGCCGACCTCGCTCACCACGCCGATGCGTCCGCCGTGTGCTTCCACGGCCAGCTTGCAGAAGTAGAGCCCGAGGCCCGAGGAAGGCACGCTCTGACGAACGTCGGTGTCGAGCTGGCCGAACTTCTCGAAGATCTTCGGATGATGCTCGGCCGCGATGCCCGGCCCATTGTCGCTGACCTCCACGCGCAGGCAATCATCCCTGGTCAGAAGCGAAACGCGGACTTCGCCACCGGGGGGGGTCAGTTTGACCGCGTTCGTGACCAGGTTCTGCACCACGCGGGCGATGGCATCCCGGTCGATGGCGGCGCGCAGATGCACCGGTTGAAAGTGGATGTTCTTCTCATCGGCCAGCGAACGGATGGAATCGATGGCATCGGATAGGGTTGCGCCCACGTCGCAGTCGACGATGGACAGGCGCATTTGTCCCGCTTCCAACTTGCTGGCATCGAGCAGGAGGTTGACCATTTGAACCATCCAGCGCGAGGCCTTCATGGCCAGATCCAGGTTCTGCGTCGATTCGATGGAGATGAAGCCCGCCTCTTGCTCGCGGACCAGGTCGAGGTAGTTGAAAACCGCGGTCAAGGGCGCGCGTAGATCGTGCACGATCATATGCACCATGCTGTCGCGCATGCTCTCGAGCTCGCGCTGGCGTGCGATGAGGCTCTCCAGGTCGCGTTGTTGCCGACGAAGTTGCAGGTGAACCGCCACGCGCGCCTCGACCTCCTCGACGTGGAATGGCTTGGTGATGTAGTCGACACCGCCAGCCGAGAAGGCGCGTATCTTGTCGATGGGTTCGCCGTAGGCGCTGATGAAGATGATGGGGATGGCGGCCAGCACCGGATCCTTCTTCAATTCCGCGCACACCTCGTAGCCATCCATCATGGGCATATTGATGTCGAGCAGGATGAGATCCGGGGGATCGGCGTTGGCGGCCTGGAGAGCCAAGCGCCCGCTGGGAACCGGCCGCGCGCGGTAGCCGCGGCGTTTGAGCATGTCGGCCAGCATCTGGAGATTGGCTGGGGTGTCGTCGACGACCAGGATGCTGGGACTGATGAGGTCGGGGGAAACGCTTTCTCGCATGAAACAACTAGCTCCCAAGCCTATCGATGACACCCTGGTAGTCGAACGTGCGCACCAAACGGCGCAGTTCCTCGGCGGCGGCGGGCGCGGTTTCGGCCAGGGTTCCCACGATTTCCAAGGCCTTATCATATTCGGCGGCGACCGTGGCGGAGCGCAAATCGTCAAGGAGGTCGCTGGGTGCCTGGGAGAGCGCGCTGGCGGCCCACTCGGCGCTTTCGCTTGGCGCGGGGCCAGGTGTCTCATGAGATTCGGCGTACAGGTATTCGAGGTGAAGATGGGCTCCGAGTTTCTCCAGAATTTCCACGTCGTGGAAGGGCTTGCCCACGAAGTCATCCATATCCTCGGCGAGCGCGAGCCGCCTGTCCTCCTCGAAGGTGCTTGCGGTGACGGCGATGATCGGCGTGTTTCTGCCGCGCTCGCTTTGCCGGATCTTGCGCGTGGTTTCGAAGCCATCCATGCGCGGCATGCGCAGGTCCATTAAGACGGCGGCGGGGCGGAATATCTCGAAGGATTGCATGGCCTGCGCGCCATCGGCCGCCTCGCAGGTTTCAAATCCCACCGAGGTCAGGATCTTGACCAGCAGGGCGCGGCTATCTCGCTGGTCGTCGACGACCAGGATGCGCCACGGGCCCGGCCCGGACTTGATACGCACGATTTGTCGCGGACGCGGCTGGTTGTTCAGATCGACGGGATTCCCCTCGACGAGCGGCAAGTAGAAGTGGAATCGGCTGCCGCGCCCAGGAGCGCTTTCGGCGACGAGGTCACCGCCCAGGAGGCGAGCGAATTCGCGGCTGATGGCCAATCCCAAGCCCGTACCGCCGGCGCGGATGCCGTTCGCCGTCTGGAAGAACTTGTCGAACAAACGATCGAGATCGGCGGTTTCGATGCCCGGTCCGGTGTCTTCGATGGTGGTGACCAAGCGTCTACCCTGGGGTGTTTGCTGGGTGCGAATGTGCCAAGTGACCTGGCCACGTTCGGTGAACTTCACGGCGTTGCCGAGCAGATTGATGAAGATCTGGCGCACCTTGCTTTCGTCCGCGACCACGGCCGCGGGAAAGTCCTCGCACATCCGGACCACGAGCGAGAGGCGCTTGCTCCCGGCGCGCAGCTTGAACATGCTCGCGATGTCCTTGACCAGAGCGCCGAGATCGAAGGTCGACGGATGAATCTGGGCGCGGCCGGCTTCGATCTTGGACATCTCGAGAATATCGTTGATGAGCGCGAGAAGGTGCTCGCCGGAGCGGTTGATGGTGGCCAGCTGTTCGCGCTGCGCGGTGGAGACCTCCGGGTCGCGCAGAAGAAGTTGCGAGAATCCGAGAATGGCGTTGAGCGGGGTGCGAATCTCATGCGACATACTGGCGAGAAAGAGGCTCTTGGCGCGGCTGGCGCGATCCGCTTCGGCTTTGGCTTCGGCCAGCGCCTGGTTGGAGCGCTCGATCTCGGCCGTGCGCGCCACGACCCGCTGTTCGAGTTCGGCCGTGAGATTGCGCAGTTCATCGGCGACGCGCTTGCTTCCGCTGACGTCGCGCGCGACGGCGATGATGGCGGGAACGCCGCCGTATTCGATGACACGCATGCTGGCGTCGAAGACTAGGCGACTTTGGTCCTGGCGGATGTAGATCAACTCGTGGTTGGCGCGGCCAAATTTGCAGATGGAATCGATGCGCGCGGCGAAGACCGACGGGGCGACGCCCGACATGTCGAGATCCCAGATGCACTTGCACAGGATCTCGTCGCGCGACAATTCCAGCTCTCGGCAAGCGGTTTCGTTGGCGTTGATGATGCGGCCATCTAGCTTGAGGACCAGGACAACGTCCGTGAAGCTGTCGAAGAGCATCTTGTAGCGCCGTTCGGAATGGCGTAGCTCGGTGACGAGCCGGATGCGTTGGTCTTCCGCGCGCCCGAACTCGAAGCGGCGCCGCGCCTCGGCGATTTCGCGCCTCACGCACATGCCAAGGTGGTCGAGGCTCTGGCGTGGAATGTAATCACGCGCTCCGGCGCGCATCAACGCCGCGACCTCCTGGGCGGGCATGTCGTCCGCGACTACGACGAACGGGATGTCGAGGGGCGAGGAAGCCAGCATGGCCAGGGCTTCGCGCGGCGAGAAGTTCTCGACGTTGTCGCCGCACACGACGGCATCCCACGGCTGGTCGCGCAGCAGGTACGAGAAGTCCGCCACGCAATCGACGCGGCGGGATTCCACGTCGTAGCCGGCGCCGGTGAGCTGCGCCAGGATCGAGGCGGCGTTTTTCTCCAAGCCCTCGACCACGAGGACGCGTATGGATTCGCCGGATTCTGTCACGAGTCGAGTGTCTCCTTGACGGTGTCGCGCATCGCTGCCTTCGCGGGCAGGACGCCGTGATGGAGGTGGTCGAGAGCCCACCACGGCATCGTCATTTTCGTCGCCTACTTGAGGCCAGTCGAAAAGGCCAAGCGGGCAGGGAACCTGGTTCCCATGACAACCCTGCTCTCCTTCCAGGTTTCGGACTGGCAAAAGCCAGCAACCTGACGCGAGGCCAGTGAGGTGTCATCGCTCTGGCGCGCGGAAGTCCCCGAATTCACGGGAATTGCGCTGGTACGTCTTTTGCTCTAGCTGGCTCGTGGAGGAATCCAGTCATGGCGGAGAACGCAAAGGAAGAAGAACAACCGGCGGCCAAGGCTCCCGAGAAGCCGAGCAAGTTGATTCCGATGATCCTGGTGGCGAACAGCGTGCTCATGGGGGCCGTGCTTGCCGTGGTGCTCTTGCGCAAACCAGCCGTGCCGGTCGCCGTGATCGCGCCGGTCGCTCATGCTGCCACCGCCAACCCAGCGGGCGGGCCGGGCAGTGCTGGCGGCAAGGAAGAAGGCGGCAAGCACGGCGAAGCCGCTGGCCATGGGGAGGGTGCCGCTCCCGCGGACACGACCGGGGCGCCGGGGCCGATTCTCAAGCTGGAAAACTTCATCATTCAATTGCGTAGCACCGACACCGATCGCTATGTGCGCGTGGCCTTCGACTTGGAACTCACCGACGAATCCGACCGGGCCGCGGTTACAGCGCGCATGTCGCACATTCGCGATGCCGTGATTTCGTACTTCTCCGACCGTTCGCTCGACGAATTGCGCGGCAGTGAGGGTATCGAGCGCATCAAGCAGGCGATTGCCAAGAAGCTCGACGAGATCTTGCTCGCCCACCGTGTGAAGGCTGTCTTCGTTACCGAGTTGGTCATTCAGTAGACCCCCCATTTTCATTCGGAGCGAACAACCATGGCGTCTCCACTCGATCCACAAGAACTTGAAGCGCTGATGCAGGCGATCCAAGAGGGGCGGGTAGGCCCCGAGCCGAGCGCGGGTGGCGCGCCGGCCGATGGCTCGGTGGTGCAGTACGATCTCACCAGCCAAGATCGCATCATCCGCGGGCAGATGCCGACGCTCGATTCCATCAACGAGCGCATCGCTTCGACCTTTGGCAAGGCCTTGGGCGGCCGTTTGCGCGTCGAACTGCGCGTGGTCTCGAACCCCGCGGTCTTGATGAAGTTCTCCGAAGTCACTGGAACCGTAGCCGATCAGACCATCACCGGCGTGCTCAGCTTGGGCGCCGGACATGGTCTCGCGCTGCTCGTGGTCGAGGGCTCCCTGACGCGTGGTTTGCTCGGCGCCGCCCTCGGAGATCGCAGCGTGGCCGCTGGAGCGGCCGGTGCCGAGGCGCGCTCCGAGCTGACAAACGTGGAAAAGCTCGTGCTCAAGCATCTTCTCTCGATTCTTGCCGACGGCATGGCCGTGGCCTGGGAAGGCGTGCTTGCCTTCAAGCCCGAGGTCCTGCGCTTCGAGTCCGATCCGCGCATGGCCATCATCTCGACCCCCTCGGATGTCGCCATCCTGTGCTCCTTCGAGCTGACCGGCGCGCTCGACGGGAAGTTGATGCTCGCCATTCCCTACTCCGCAGTGGAACCAGCCAAGAAGCTTCTTACCTCGCCGCCGCGGCTCGGCGGTCAACGTGATGCCAAGTTCTCGCAGGCCCTGGCGCGCGAGATCGAGGCGGTGGAGGTCGAGCTGCGCGTCGAGATTGGCCACCGCACGCTCAATCTGGCCGACCTGGTCGAACTCAAGGCGGGAGATGTGATCACACTCAACACCAGCGAAGGATCGCCCTTACCCGTGTTCGTGCAGGGACGTCCCAAAATGACCGCTTCGCCGCGCGTGGTGGGCGGCAGCATGGCGGTCGAGATCTTGAAGGCCATCGCCCAACCTCATCAACCAACGCGGGCGGCGCGAGCGGCTGGCCAGGCTTTTGCACCTTCAGTGCAAGGTCAAACCTAAGCGACGAGGAACTTTCATGGCTGACGACAACATTTCTCATGGTGGCGAATCTGCGGCTCCGAAGAAGCTGGATTTGCTTATGGACGTCCCTCTCGATCTCTCGGTCGAGCTGGGGCGCGCGCGCATGTCGATTCAGGATCTGCTCAACATGAGCCCGGGCTCGGTTATCGAGCTCGACAAGGTGGCTGGCGAGCCTCTCGACTTCATGGTGAACGGTCGCTTGGTCGCGCGTGGCGAGGCGGTCGTGGTCAACGACAAATTCGGCGTTCGCATCACCGACATCGTCAGTCCGTCGGAACGCATCGCGCGTCTGCGCTAGTTGGAGGTCGTCATGTTGCTTCCCGTTGCATTCTTACCACTCGCCGCAGTTCTCATTCAGGACGTCAAGGCCGAAACCACAGCTGGCGCCATCAGCATCGACGTCGAGACTTCCGGTCCGGTCGCGAGCGAGGGCGTGCACGTGGTGCCGGCCGGCGCCCACCACCTCTACCTCTACCTCGACAAGACCCGCACGGGGCGAAGGACGTTCGGCGACGGCGCGGACGCCATCGTGGTGTACCCACGCGCGCGCTACACCAAGCTGGAAATCCCGGCGCCGAGCCACTGCGCGGATCCGGTGACGGTCGAGACCACGCCAACCGGAATTCGCGTGCGGCCAACCTGCGAGGATAGCGCGGCGGGTGCGCGCGCGACGACGGCCCCGCCACACCGGCATGGTGGCGCCGTGGCGCTGCCCGTCCACGACCCGGGCGCTGGCTCCACGGGGCGGCCAACGCCCTTCAACCCGCGCGCGGCCCTTGAACGCAACAAGGAGCGCGGCGAATCCCTGCGTGCCGCCCTCGCCCTGCCACCGGAGTTTGTCGCGGCGGAGAAGGCCGCCGAGGGTGCTTCCGCGGATCCTGGCTACCATGTGGCCGACGAAGCTAGCGGTAGGCCGGGCGAGAAGAGCGCCGCACCGGCGGTGGCCAAGGGGCCAGCGGAGCCCGCCGAGGCCCTCGCGGATCGACCGGCGGCGCCGGCGGCGCCGGCCGCGCCGGCCGCGATTCCCGTCAAGCCCGCGCTTGCGCAGGCGGCGCAGCCCGATGCTCCCGCCGCCGCCATCGCCAACGTCGAGCCGTCCGCGGCTCCGCCCAGCGCAGGTTCGGGCGAAAACGGCAAGTCCAGCTCGAGCACCGCCTCGACGGTTCTGGCCGGCATGTTGCTTGTGGGGCTGGGCATCGCGGCTACGCTATTCGCCCGCCGGCACGCCAAGCGAAATCGCATGATCCGCATCGTGGAAACGGCCTCCATCGGCTCGCGCCGCTCGTTGGTGGTGGCCTCCATCGGCGGGCGCACCATGGTTCTCGGGGTCAGTGAAGCAGGCGTGGCCCTGCTGGACGCGCAGAACGCACCGTCGGCGACAAGCGAGACACTCTCGCCGACCTTGGCAACGCCGCCCAGCGATCCCGCGTTTGGCCTGCGCGAGTTGCTGTCCGGCGGCGCCTTGGGCAAGGAGACGAAGCCCGACGGCGACCAGCACGAAGGGTCGTTGCTCAGTCGCCTCTTCGAGGGCGCGAAACGCCCCGCCGAGGCCACGCGCCGTTCGCGCGAGTTCGACGAGCTACTCGCGGAGAGCTTGGAAGACCAGGAACTGCGCCGCAAGCTTGCGCTGGGCGAAGGCGGACGGGTCGCGTGAACATGCCCGTCGCCGCCGCGCCCTCGCTCGCGAATCTGGCCAACACGGGCATGCAAACCGTCGCCGCCGGGGGCTCGACCGCGGTCAAGTTGTTCCTCGTCCTGACCGCCCTGAGCTTCGGCACTGCGATCATTCTGTCGGTCACCTCGTTCACCCGCATCATCATCGTCTTCTCGTTCCTGCGCCAGGCGATGGGCACCCCACAGCTGCCGCCCAACCAGGTGCTTATCGGCCTTTCGCTCTTCCTGACCATGTTCATCATGGCCCCCACCGTGAAGAAGGTGCACGAGCAAGCGCTGACACCGCTCATGGATGACAAGATCTCCGTCAGCGAAGCCCTGGATCGGGCGCAGGCGCCGCTCTCTGATTGGATGCTTAAGCAAACCAAGGACGACGACCTGCGCTTGTTCTTCGAGGTTTCCGGTGCCGCGCGGCCGGCCCGCGGCGAGGCCATTCCCTTCACTGTGGTGGTTCCTTCGTTCATGATTTCCGAGCTGGGCACGGCCTTCCGCATGGGCCTCTATGTGTTCATCCCCATGGTGCTCATCGACTTGTTGGTTTCGATGATCATGATGTCGCTCGGCATGATGATGCTGCCCCCGACGCTGATTTCGATGCCGCTCAAGCTGGGGGTGTTCATCCTGGCCGGGGGCTGGCATCTGGTGGTCGCCTCGCTGATTCGGAGTTTCTGATGTCGGCCGACCTTCCAGCCAGCCTCATGCGCGAAGGGTTCGGCGTTCTTGTCGCGGTCGGCGGGCCGTTCATGGTTGCCCTGCTCCTCGTCGGGTTGCTGGTTGGCCTTCTGCAGGCGGCGACGCAAATCAACGATCCGGCGGTCGGCTTCCTGCCCCGAGTCGTGACTGGGCTCTTGGTCGCCTACTTCACGGGCCACTGGGCTTTGGAGCGTCTGGCGAACTACTTCGCGGCGGCATTGCGGGGGCTTTCGGGACACATGTGAGGCGATGACGTCCAACCTGTTCCTGCCCACGGCGGTCGGCTTCTTTCTGGTGCTGGTCCGCTGTACCAGTCTCTTCATGCTCGCGCCCATCTTCAGCGCAAAGACGATTCCCGCCTTAGTGCGCATGGGGTTTTCCGTTCCGGTGGCCGTCGCTGTCTTCATGGGCGCTGGCGCGCCAGTGTTCGGCGGCTGGGAGAGTGTGCCGCGACTCATTCCGGCGGTCGTGATGGAAGTCATCCTGGGCGCGAGCGCGGGGCTGTGCGCGCGGTTCGCCATGGAGGCGGCGATCGGCGCAGGCAGCGCCATCGCCATGGCCATGGGGGTCAGCCTGGGTTCAGCCATCGATCCGATGCACGGCGTGGAATCGACGGCCATCGGCGACTTGCTATCGTTCCTCGCCACGGCCGTGGCGCTCGCCACCGGTCTTCACCGCGAGGCGGTGGTGTGGCTGTGCCGTTCGATTCGGGAAACGCCGCCAGGTTCAGATTTTTCGGTCGCCACCATCGCCACGCGTGTGATTTCCGACGGGACGGAATCTTTCGTGCTGGCCGTACGGCTGGCCTTTCCCGTGCTGGCCGCGGTTACGCTTGGCCATCTCGGGCTCGGGCTCATCAACCGTGCCGCGCCTCAATTCAATCTGTCCAACATCGGATTCACGGTCGCCTTGCTGGCCGGCGGGGCGGCGTTCTACGTCGTTGCTCCCAGCGCCGCCGTATTGGTGGCGCAGACGGCGCGTACGGCTTTTGCAGGAAGATAGGCCCAAGGGCTCCCTTCCATGGCGCAAGATTCGGATCAAGACGAGAAGACAGAACGCGCGAGCCAGCGGCGTCTTCACGCGGCTTGGGAAGAGGGCGACATCGCGGTTGCGCGCGATGTGGGCATCTTGGCCAGTTTGGCCGCGGGTGGCGGCGTCCTGGTGTCCATCGCTCCGGCCATGCGCGATGCCATGGTGAACCTGGTCTACGCCGCGGCCGACGGGATTGGCAATCCCTCGCCGGATCGCCTGGTTCCCTACCTTGCGCGGCCCACATTGCTGACTCTCATGGTCCCCACCTCAGTGGCCATCGCGGTGGTCATCGTGTTCGCCATGCAGACCCGGCTCGGCCTGTGGCCCGAGCTGACGTTTCCGAACTTCGCGCGCGTTTTTTCGGGGGGACGCCTCAAACGCCTTTTTCAGAAGGATGCGGCTATCGACATGGGCGTTTCCCTGGTCAAGGTGGTGACGCTGTCATGGGCGCTGTGGAGCATCTTTCGCGCCACGTTCATGTCGCTGCCAAACATGCTGATGATGTCGACGGCCTCCCAAGTCCAGGCGGCGTACCAGCCACTGAGCACGGGCCTGGCCAGAATCCTGTCGGCGGTGGCCCTGCTCGCAGGCCTGGACTTTGCATTAACGCGCTTTCGGTACAACCGGCGCATGAAGATGACCAAGGACGAAGCCAAGCGCGATGTCCGCGAGGAAGAGGGTAACCCGATGATTCGGGCCCGTCGGCGTCGCAAGCATCGCGAGTTGGCCAAAGGCCTGGTCAAGGTCGAGGTCCCGCGCGCCGATGCGCTGATCGTCAACCCGACCCACATCGCCATCGCGATCCGCTACCGACCTGGCGAGGACTCCGCTCCACGCGTAACCGCCAAGGGCAAGGGGCAGTTGGCCGAAATCATGCGCGACCTGGCGCGCGAGCATGGCATCCCCATCGTCGAGGATATTCCCCTCGCGCGGCTGCTCTATCGCCGCGTGAAGATCGGCCGTAGCGTGCCCATGGAGACTTTCAAGGCCGTGGCCGCCATTCTGGCCTATGTCTACCGCATTCTTGGCCGTAACCCGATGCAGGCGGCGGGAGGTGCGCGATGAGTGCCGCCACCGCCGAAGCCGCCAAGGACCCACGTCCACGTAGCGAAATGGTGCTGGCCGCGGCCGTGCTAGGCGTCGTCGCCATTCTCGTGCTGCCCTTGCCTGCCTTCGCGCTCGATGGACTTCTCGGCATCAGCATCGGTATCTCGTTGCTCGTGCTCTTGGTTTCCCTCGGCGTGGCCAAGCCGCTCGACTTCTCGGTTTTCCCGTCGCTGCTTCTCATCGTGACCTTGTTCCGCCTCGGACTGAACGTGGCGACCACGCGCCTCATTCTTCTCGACGGCGCCGCTGGCACGAGCGCTGCCGGCCATATCATCCAAGCCTTCGGGCAATTCGCGGTCGGCGGCAGCCTCATCGTCGGCTCGGTCGTGTTTCTCATTCTTTTGGTGGTGAACTTCGCGGTCATCACCCGCGGTTCGGGCCGTGTGGCCGAGGTCGCGGCACGTTTCACCTTGGACGCCTTGCCCGGCAAGCAGATGTCGATCGACGCCGACCTGGCGGCGGGCATTATCGACGATCACGCAGCCCGCGCCCGACGATCGGCGTTGGAGCAAGAGATCGAGTTCTTCGGGGCCATGGACGGCGCCAGCAAGTTCGTGCGCGGCGACGCCGTCGCCGGTTTGGTTATCACCCTGATCAACATCGTGGGTGGACTCATCGCGGGCGTTGGCCGCGACCACATGTCGCTCACCAGTGCGGTGGAGACCTTCACCATCCTGACCATCGGCGACGGGTTGGTCAGCCAGATCCCGGCGCTTCTGATTTCGACCGCGGCCGGTATCATCGTCACTCGCGCCAGCTCTGGCGCTCGCCTGGGCAGCGAACTCGGGGCGCAGATGTTCGGTCAGAAGCGCACGGTCAGGCACGCGGCCTTTGTCCTTCTTGGTATTGGACTTTTGCCCGGAATGCCCCTGCTTGTTTTCTCGGCTCTGGCCGGGTTGGCGTTCTGGTTCTCGCGCCGCCAGACACGCAAGCCAATGCCGACCCCGGCCAGCCAAGCCGCGGCCACCGGTCCCAAGCAAGAGACCCTCGGTACGCTCGTCGATCTCGACACCCTCGAGCTGGAAGTTGGACATGGCCTTCTGTCCATCATCGATCTCGAACGCGGTGGCGAATTGCCTGGCAGGGTCACGGCGTTGCGCAAGCAGATCGCGGGCGAACTCGGCGTGGTGATTCCAGCCGTGCACTTGCGCGACAACTTGCGCCTGGAGGCGAACGAGTACCGCATCAAGCTGCGCGGTTTGGATGTTGCCACGGGCACCGCCTATGTCGACCGCCTGATGGCGCTCGATCCCGCCGGCGCACCGCCACGACTGGTCGGCGTGGACAGCTTGCCAGCCAAAGAGCCAGCCTTCGGTTTGCCCGCCCTGTGGATTCTGCCCGGCGATCGCTCTCGCGCCGAAAGCGCGGGCCTCACCATTGTGGATCCAGCCTCGGTAATGACCACCCACTTGTGCGAAGTACTGCGCCGGAATGCCCACGAATTGTTGGGCCGCCAGGAGGTTCAGGAACTGCTGGCCCACGCGGGCAAGGAAGTTCCCAAGTTGGTCGAGGACGTGGTGCCCGGCACGATCTCGCTTGGCGAATTGGTGCGAGTCGCGCGTGGAGTGCTTCGCGAAGGTCTCTCCATTCGCGATTTCCGTAGCATCCTCGAGGCCGTGGGCGACGCGGCTCCGCGAAGCAAGGACACCGCTTTCCTGGTCGAGCAAGTCCGTCGCCGTCTGGCGCGCCAGATCACCTCGCGCGTGGCGGACACCAAGGGCGTGGTGCATGCACTCACGCTGGACCGTGGCGCGGAAGATCTCTTGCGCAAGTCCCTCGGCCAGAGCGAAGGCGAAGCAACCCTGGCGCCCGACGTGTCCGTGGCCAAGCGTTTGATCTCGAACCTGGAATCCCACGCCGCCAACTTCGCGGCCATGGGGCGTCCGACCACGCTGGTCGCGCCGCCCGATCTGCGCCGCCCCATCTACGACTTCGCCTCGCGCTTCATCCCCGATTTGTGGGTGGTGACCGCGCGCGAGCTAGTGTCCGGCACGCAGGTCGAACCCGCCGGCACCATCGACTTGAATTCAGCTTCTTGGACCAAGGCTGCTTGATAAGGACCGGAGGAAACGCATGAACGCAACCGTGAAGACCTTTCGTGGACGAGACCCTAAGGCCGCTCTCGATGCCGTCAAGGCATCGCTGGGAGACGAGGCCATCATCCTGAATACGCGCGAGGTCGGCGGTCTGTGGGGCAAGCGCGAGATCGAGATCACGGCCGTGCGACCGGGCGAGGATGCGCCGAAGAAGTCGCGCCGGCCAGTCGACGTGGAAAGCGAGGTGGCGGCCTTGCGGCGCATCGTCGAGGAGCTGCGCGCGGAGGTATTCGGTGGTCGCGCCGAGCCCAAGTCGATGCCCAAGCGCGGAGAAGACTCGGCGCCAACGCCCGCCTCTCGTCTCCAGCTTCGCCTTGTCGAGCGCGGGGTCGAATCGGCGCTCGCCGAGGAGATCGCGCGCGAGGCACTGCGCGGCGCCGGCGGTCCGGGTGAAAAGGAAGTCACGGCGGCGCTGCGACAGTCGCTGCGCGCGCGGCTGGCGGCGGGCCGGCCACCTTGGGAAGGCGAGGGGCGGCGTCTGGTGGCCCTGGTGGGGCCTACGGGAGTGGGAAAAACCACCACCATCGCCAAGATCGCGGCTCGATCCATTCTCGACGCTCGCCTCAAGGTATCGCTCGTGACCGTCGACACTTATCGCATAGGCGCGAGTGAACATATCCAACGCTATGGCGAGATCATGAACGTACCCACACACATCGCGCGCGACGAGGCCAGTTTGCGCGAGGCGATCTTTCGCTCGGGGGACGCGCACCTGGTGCTGGTGGACACCGCCGGTCGTTCCGATCCCGCGGCGCTGGCGGCGCAAGCCCAGCTTCTGCGCAAGGTCGAAGGCATCGAATGCCACCTCGTGCTCTCGGCGGCCAGCGGGGCGCGCGAGATTCGCGCGGCCGCCAAGCGCTTTCACGCCTACCAAGCCCAGCGGCTCGTCTTTTCGAAACTGGACGAATCCGAGGGTTGTGGCGCGATTCTTTCCGGCACGCAAGAAGCGCGCGTGCCGATTTCCTGCATCACCGACGGACAACGCGTCCCCGAGGACATTCATCCCGCGGGCGGGCAAGGGCTGGTCGATCGCGTCTTGGGCAATGGAGGTTGAGAGTGGATCAGGCGGAGAACCTCAGACTACGCGTAGCGGGTGGCAAGACGCCCGGTGCTTTGTCGACCGAGCCCCTACGCGTAATGGCCGTGACCAGCGGCAAGGGCGGGGTGGGCAAGACCATGCTGACCGCGAACCTGGCCGTGCTCGGCGCCAAGCGGGGCAAACGCGTGCTGGTCATCGACGCCGATTTGGGGCTGGCCAACATCGAGATCGCGTTTGGCGTGAAGCCCAAGAGGCACATGGGCGACTTGCTCAATCCCGACGTGGCGCCGGATGACGTGCTCATCGAGGTGCGACCTGGCATCCACGTCCTGCCCGCCGCCTCGGGCGTTCGGCAACTCACCCAGCTCGGCGAGGAGGAGAAGCTGCGTCTCATCAACACGCTCGATGGCCTGGCCGACCGCTTCGACCTGGTGCTCATCGATTCGGGCGCAGGGATTGGCGACAACGTGCTCTTCTTCGTCGGCGTCGCCCAGGAAATCATTCTCGTGGTCACGCCCGAGCCGACCTCGCTGGTGGATGCCTATGCGGCGGTGAAGGTTCTGTCGCAACACATGGGGCTCAAGGATTTCGGCGTGGTGGTGAATTCGGTCGTGGACGAGATGGCCGCGCGCGATGTGTTTCAGAAGCTGGTGACCCTGGCCGATCGCTTCTTGAGCGTGCGCATTCGCCACCTCGGCTACGTCACGCGCGACGAAAACGTTCACCGGGCCGTCATGGCGCAAAAGCCAATCACGGATCTCTTCGCCCAGGCCCCGGCCAGTCGCGCGCTCGGCCAGATCGCCGATCGTTTGTTCAGCATGCCCCCGCCGCTCGCGGTGGACGGTGGCATGAAGCTGATGTGGCACCGCCTATTTCGGGAGGCCGGTGTTCCGCGCTAGCCGGACATGAGCATGCACAGGGCGATCGCGACCTATGCCAGCGGCGTACCCGCTCCCTCGGACGAGGCGGCGCTGCTCGACAAGTACCGGGACTTGGTCGACCGCCTGGCACGTCGCCTGGTGTGGCGCACCGGCATGCAAAGCGCCTACGACGACCTGTGGTCGGCGGGAGCGCTGGCGTTGCTCGAGGCCGGACGGCGCTACGACCCCGCGCGCGGGGCTTCCTTCGCCACCTTCGCCGAGCATCGGGTACGCGGCGCCATGATCGACGAATTGCGCAGCATGGACCATCTGCCGCGTCGCCTGCGCAACCGCACCGACGACATGGCCAAGGCCAAGCGCAAGCTGGAAGAGGTGCTGGGGCGGGAAGCGACGGTGGACGAAATCGCCAAGGAGTTGGAGCTGGACATCGACGAGGTGGCCGGGATCGCGTTGCTGATGGAGCCGCATCTGCCTCTCGATTCCGTGCTTCATCGCATGACGAGCGAAGACGATTCGGACGCCAGTCTAGAGCGCGCAGAAACCGTCAGACGTCTCACGCGCGCCATCGAGACCTTGCCCGAACGTCTGCGCATGGTGTTGGCCCTGCACTACGATGAAGATCTCACCTACCGCGAGATCGCGAAGCTTCTGCAAGTCAGCGAACCGCGCGTGTGCCAACTGCACGCGGATGCCCTGAAGAAGTTGCGCGAGGAAATGTCGCAAGACGAGTAGGCTTGCCGTGCCGTAGCGGCTCACCCGTTTGCCTCATCTTCATTACCGTGGTAATAGATTGGCATGACGCTCGCCCAATCCAAGGTGACGGCCCAAGGTCAGATCTCCCTGCCAGTCGAGGTGCGGCGCAAGCTTGGGCTTGGCCCCGGCTCGGTCCTGGAGTGGGTAGAGGATGGCGAGAAGGTCGTCATTCGCAGGGCTGGTCGCTACTCATCCGAGGAGCTTAGCCATGTCCTGTTTCCATCTGGTCCGCCCAAGGCAAGATCGCTTCAGGACTTGAAGGAGGGCATCCGCAAGGCGGTGAGAGAACGCCATGCGCGCCGTTGACACGAACCTTCTCGTGCGCCTCATCGCTCGGGACGATGCCAAACAGGTTGCCGCGGCGGAATCGTTCGTTGCCAAGGGAGCTTGGGTGTCGCACCTAGTCTTGGCGGAGACGGTGTGGGTTCTAGAGGCTGTGTTCGGGTTGGAGCACGGACAGATTGCAACCGCGATCGACATGCTTCTTCGCCATACGCAGCTCACGATTCAAGATAGCGATGTCGTCACCGCCGCCTTTGAGCTCTATCGTGGCCGGTCAAAGGTGGGCTTCGCCGATTGCCTGATCTTGGAAATCGCAAGGAAGGCTGGCCACATTCCGGTCGGCACGTTCGATCGCGAACTGGCCAAACTCGAAGGGGCAGCTCGGGTCTAGCGGCGCTAAGCTCGGCTCCGGCGCGCAGATGTGCGGCGCGGGGCTTCGCTGGGGATTCCGAGGTGGTCCAGAATCTTGCGTATCGCTTCTGGCTTCGTGATCGCGGCCAGCATCTTCATGCGGCCCTGGCACTTCGGGGATTTCAGCGCGTCTGTCAGAAACACGCGTTTCAGATCTACTTGCCGAAAATCCTGACGGAGGGCAGGAGCTTCTCGTACTGGAGCATGGCCGCCGAGACCTGATCGGGCTTGACGCCGAGGTCGCGAAATACGCCGTCCGCGGTATCGAAGCGGCGTTTTTCCGCCACGCCGATGCCCACGATGTCGGCGAACACATCGGCGGCGGCGACCAAGTTGGCCGAGAAATGGTGTCCACCCAGCTTGTACTCGTGGTGGTGGGCGGCGGCTTCGACCGTGCTGCTGGGGAGCTTCCACACCGTGCACACCGCGGCGCCGACCCTGGCGTGGTGGGTGTGCAGGGCGTCCATGAGGATGCTGTTGAGCACGGGCTCTCGGGCCATTTCCGCGCTCGCCTTGCCGCTCTTCACACAGCGGTCGAGAAGGATCAAATGGCCAATATCGTGCAGCAAGCCAGCCGTGAAGGCGGCTTCGACGGGTAGGTGGAGGGCGGAGGCGAGCAACCGCGCGGCCAAGGCGGTGGCGGGAAAACGCGCGGTCACGCGGTTGACATACTCGTCGAAACCGAAGATGCGGAACATGGTCGAGCTGGTGACGACCATCATCACGATGTCGTTGACGTTGGACAGGCCGATACGAACGATGGCGTCACGCACGCTGACGATAGGCATGCGCGGGGCAAACATGGGGGAATTGGCTACCGACACGATCTGCGCGCTGACGAAGGGATCGCGCGTGACAGACTTTTCCAGGCGAAGCGCGTCGGTGGAGGACTGTTGGCACAGAGCCATGACCTCGGCGGCGACGTCGGGCAGGCTGCGCTTGATGGCCTTGCTGTCGTGACAGAGTTCGTTTGCGACCTCCGTGACGTCCTGCGATAGTTCCGAAGGATCTGGCAGAGTTATCGTGCGTTCTGCTTTGCGGAAGCCGAGCATGCTGTGTCCCCCAAACTGATTCGGCAGAAGTGTCTCCGTGATTAAGGGGAATCGCAAATACCCTTAAGGTTTGTCGCGAGCGTGCCGCAAACGATCCGAGGCTTCCTCATGATCGTCGGACAAATCAAGCTCTCGCAGGCCAAGATTTCCCTCGACGAACTCGCCGTACACGTCGAAAAGGCCATCCTCGAGCAAGTCGCGACCGCGCGCTTCGACTTGCCCGCCATGCCCCGTGTCGCGGGGCGCGCCTTTGCCCTTTTACGCAAGCCGGATTTCGATATCGGCGAAGTGGCGGACCTCATCGAAACCGATCCCATGGTGGCGGCGCGGCTGGTTCACCTGGCCAACAGCGTGGCCTACGCGACCGTGGCCAAGGTGGACTCGGTGCGGGCCTGCGTGGCCCGTTTGGGTGCGCGTGAGCTGACCTTCTTCCTGATGGAAATTGCGGCTCGGCAACTCATTGATTGCAACAATCCGCGCATCGCGCGCATCTGTGACGGACTTTGGGAACATTCGCTGTCGGTGGCCATTTTGAGCCGGGATCTTGCCGGGGCCTTGCGAGGTTTGGATGGCGAAGCCGCGTACCTGGCCGGGCTTCTGCACGACATCGGGCGGCCCATTCTGGCGGGCATGCTCCTCGACGCGGAGACGCGGCTGCTCGGCAAGCGCGTCGAGCGCTGGATTCTGCCGTCGAAATGGCTGGAAATCGTGCTCAGGTGCGAGCGCCGGGTGGGGTTGGCGGTGGCGGGCGCGTGGAACCTCCCGACATCGGTGGGGGACGCCATCGAAGCATGCGATCAATTCGAACCCGCGCGCCCCTCGCGGCTGGCCAATGTCGTCTGGTTGGCCAACGCCCTGGCCGCGGCGACTGGCCATGATGTCATCTGCAAGCCCAGCAAGCAGCTCACGGCGCTCGTGGCCGAGGGCGCGGCCCTGCTGGGTCTCGACGAGGATGTCATTTCCGCCGCGGCCGCGGCCTTGCCCGCGCTCCTGGCCGCGCGCATGGGCTAGGATATCGTCGCCACGGCCGCGTTGGCAACCGAGGTCTCGGGCTATGCAACCGACGGGCGAAGCAGCAGGGCGATTTCGTCCATGGTCTTGCGCTCGGCCTGCTCTTCGGCGCTCGCCATGTCGGCTCGGCGGGCCTCGACGGCGCGGCGAAGTGCTTCGGCGCGGGTGCGAGCGCCGAGGTAGCGGGTGCGCGTCTGCGACAAACTATCCGAGGCCGTCTCGACGGCGTGCTCTGCCTGCCGTGCTTCCAACAAAGCACGCGTGTGCGCCGACTCGACCAGGCTCCAGTGCGCCGCACTCGATAGCCTGCGTTCGTCGGTGGCGGCGCGTGCGCGCGCGAGCGAGAGCGCATGCGTGGCATCGGCCACCGTGCGCTGGGCGTCGGCGAGCGCCAGGCGCGCGCGATCTTCCTCGGTCTCGCGCAGCCTGGCGACGGTCTCGAGCCGCAGCTTCTTCGTCACAAAGATCTCCTCGGTACGAATCGAAAGAAACTGAAGGGCCATTCGCAGCGAGAGCAGAAATCGTGCCGGTGATTGTCGTCGAATTTGCGCCCATGTCCGGTAGACTGGGCAAGAGCTGCCGGGCAGGGTCTTCCGATACCAGGCCAAGTTCACCGTGCCAGGGCACTTGTGGCATAGGTTTCACCACAAGTCGGCACCGATGTGTCCCGACTTTCGTCAACAGTAGCGGCCTCGTCGGTGTCACGAGTCTGACTCGTTTCCTGGCACTCGGATTGCTTTGCTCTTGAGTCGAGGAGAACCCAAGTGGCTGACGGAATTTATGTAGGCATGTCCGCTGCAATCGCGCGCGCCGACCAACTCGACGCGATTGCGGACAATCTGGCCAACGTCGATTCGCCAGGGTTCAAGAGCGTGCGTCCCGCTTTCAGTTCGTTCCTTCCGCCCGGCGGTCCCACGGACAAGGTTCTGTCTGGCGCGGTCGCGACAGCAATCGATATGCGTCCTGGCGCTACCCAGACAACGGATTCTCTCACCGACGTCATCCCCGATGGCGACAGTTTTCTGGCGGTGCAGATGGCGGGTGGAAAGACGGCGTATACGCGCAATGGTCACATCGAGACGGGGCCTGATGGCATTTTGCGGATCGCGGGGTTACCCGTGCTCGGCGATACCGGCGATCCCATCGTGGTTCCGGATGGCAGCAATCTCTCGGTCGAATCGACCGGCGAAGTCAAGTCGGGCACCCAGGTAGTGGGCATGTTGTCCTTGTGGAGCGGCGATGGACCGATGGATCGCGTTGGCCAATCCCTGATGACTCCATCGACGGGGACGCAAATGAGTCAGATGAGCGACGGCGGCGTTCGCGTCGGTGAATTGGAGTTGGGCAACGTCTCGGCCCTCGAATCGACCGTGCAAATGATCGGTGCTCAACGCAACTACGAACTTGCCATGCAGGCCATTCAGACCTACCGCCAACTCGACCAAACCTCGGTCAAGGCTGGCCTTGTCCGCTGATAGGGGGAATCATGCTGCGCTGTCTCTACACTGCCGCCACCGGGATGGAAGCCCAGCAAACCCGACTGGACGTGATCGCGAACAACCTCGCCAACAGCAGCACCACCGGGTTCAAGGCGTCGCGCGCGGATTTCGAGGATCTGCTTTCGGAAACCATTCGTTCCGCCACGGCGCCTTTGCCCCAGGGTGGCGGCCGACCCGAGCCCTTGCAGATCGGGCTTGGCGTGACAAACGGATCCACCACGCGGTTGTTCAGTCAGGGGGACTTGACCAACACCCAGAACCCGCTCGATATCGCCATCAATGGCATCGGGTTCTTCCGCGTTCAACGCTCCAACGGCGATTTCGCCTACACGCGCGCCGGCAACCTCCAAACCGATGCCACCGGGCGCTTGGTCACCCAGACGGGCGAGATCGTGGATCCAAGCATCACGATACCCCAGGACTCAACCGCCGTCACCATTCGCGCCGACGGCACTGTTTTGGCCACCATTCCCGGTCGCACCGCTCCGTCGGAGCTGGGCACGATTCACCTTGCCGTGTTCACCAATCCGGGTGGCCTTGAAGCGATCGGGAACAATTTACTCGGGGCAACAGCCGCCTCGGGCGACCCTGTTCTTCTCAACCCCGGAACGCAGGGGGCCGGCTCACTCAGCCAGGGCTATCTCGAAAACGCCAACGTGCAGGCGGTGCAGGAGATGGTCAACATGATCACCACCCAGCGCGCCTACGAGATGAATTCCAAGGTCATCGAGTCGGCAGACCAAATGTTGCAGAAACTCACATCGCTTCGCTAGGCGGGATCCATTGATGTTCTTAACTACACTCGCTCTCCTCGCCGTTTCCAACACGGCAAACACCGTTCCGGAAATCCTGCCCGGCGAGGTGAGCGAGTCCCTACAGCGTGCCCTGGTCGTTCCGGGCGCGCGCATCGTGCCGCTTTCGTGGTCCGGCTCGAAGCAGTGTCGGATTCGCAACGCCAGCGTGCCTCGGGCCGTGGATGGTTCGGGGCGGGTGGCGGTGAAGTTCAGCGGGGCAGGTTGTTCGGGGTGGGGCTGGGTTCGCTTGGAAGTTTGGGCCGAGACCACGGTCACTACCCACACGGTGCGCGGGGGCGAGGCTCTATCTGGCGCGATCGCCACCGTCGAACGAGAAATCCATCCCGGCTGCATGCCCTTTGTTGCCCCCGCCGGGGCGGTGGCGTTGCACAGCTTACCCGCTGGCACCGTTCTGGATGCAAGCGACGTCGGCCTGACCAACATCGCGGTGGGCGAGCCGATCAAGGTTCGCTTTATCTCGGGCGCCGTGGCCATCGAGACACAAGGACGTCGGACCACTTGCTTCCGCGATCACGATTGCGCGGTTCTTTCATCGGGCAAGCACGTCGAGGGGCACTTGGACGAGGACGGCCGGCTTATCGTGGAGGTTCCACGATGACGACCCGGCTCTCTCGCCATGTCTTGGCCGGCGGCCTTTGCGCCGTTGCCTTCGCGGCGGGCTGTGGGCCGGCTCATTTGGGTGAGTACACGCCCAAGCATCGCGAATACAAACTGCCAGCCGAGGGCAAGGGCGAGGAAGAACCATCCTCTCCCGGTAGCCTGTGGCGCGACGGGCGGCCGGCCTCGATGCTATTCACCGATGCACGCGCGCTGCATGCGAATGACCTGGTCGTCATCAACATCGAGGAAGTGGCGAACGCCACCCGCTCGGCGGACACCAGCTTGGCCCGCAGCTCGTCGAGCTCCGCCCAAATCGACGCCTTCTTGGGCTTGCTCAAGAAGCTCAAGATCAGCTCCACCGACTCCGGACTGAACATCGGGGGCAGCTCGACCTCGGCCCTCACCAGCCAGGGATCCACCGACCGCAGCGAATCGTTCACCGCCACGGTTCCCGCGGTGGTGGTCAAGGTTCTGCCCAACGGCAATCTCTTCGTCGAAGGCCACCGGGCTATCTTGGTCAACTCCGAGGAGCACCACTTCTACATTTCAGGGGTCGTGCGCCCCATCGACATCGATCAGCAGAACAGCGTCAAGAGTTCGGTCGTCGCGGATGCTCAGATAGAATTCGTCGGACGCGGGGATTTGACCGACAACCAAAAGCAGGGGTGGCTGTCGCGCTACCTCGGCTGGATCTGGCCTTTCTAAATCATGCGTACCTTCATTCATCGCAGCATCGTCGTCATCGCGGCCATGACCCTGGCCTCGCCAGCGTTCTCTGCCCCGGTTCGCGTGAAAGAGCTGGTCGACGTGCAAGGCGTGCGCGACAACGCCCTTTACGGCTATGGGTTGGTCGTTGGGTTGTCCGGCACGGGCGACTCGACCATGGTTCTGTTCACCGCCCAATCCATCTCCGGCATGCTGGGGCGACTGGGCATTCGCATCGATCCCGCGGATGTGCGCGTGCGCAACACGGCCGCGGTCATGGTGACCGCACGCATGACTTCTTACTCCAGGCCCGGCACGCATATCGACGTCAGCGTGGGCTCCATGGGCGACGCGCGCTCGCTCGCGGGTGGCGTTCTTCTCGTGACGCCATTGACCGGGCCGGACGGCCAAGTGTATGCCATCGCGCAGGGGCCAGTGCAAGCGGGCGGCTTCGATACCAGTGCGATGGGGACGCGCGTGCAGAAGAACCAGCCCACCTCCGGGACGGTTCCCGGCGGTGCCAGCATCGAGCGCGCCGTGAGTGCCAATCTGGAAAAGGGACCCCTGGTGCTCGGTCTGCGCCGTCCGGACTTCACCACCGCGCTTCGTATCGCGGACGCCATCAACAAGTCGCTGGGCGGCGAATCCGCGCGTGCGGCGGATCCCGCATCCGTCGAGATCAAGCCCGCCGACGAGTGGAAGGGCAAGATGGTCACCTTGCTGGCTAAGATCGAAATCTTGGAAGTCGATCCCGATCAGCGGGCGCGTCTCGTGGTCAGCGAGCGAACCGGGACCATCGTGGCGGGCGAGGGTGTGCGCATCCGCCCCGTGGCGGTGGCGCATGGCGGGCTGTCCATCTCAGTGACCCAAACTCCCTTCGTGTCGCAGCCTAACCCCGGGGCCCGCGTCGGTAGCACCATCTCGGGCCGGACCACGAACATACAGGCGCAGGAAGCGCCTGGTCGGGCCGTGGCGCTGCCGGCGACCACGACGGTCGAGGATCTGGTCAAGGCCTTGAACATGATTGGCGTGGGGCCGCGTGACCTCGTTGCGGTCTTGCAGGCGATGAAAGCCGCGGGCGCCATCGACGCCGACCTGGAGGTGATGTGATGAAGCCGATTCGCGATGCGGCCGAAGGCGCGCGCGCGTTGGAATCCATCCTGCTCAAGCAGCTCGTCCAGGACAGCGGTGCCTTCAAGGGCATGAGCCAGGCGGGCGGCAAGATTTACGGCGAGATGTTCTGCGAAGCCTTGGCCAACGCGGTCGCGCAAAGTGGCGGCGTCGGAATCGCCAAGCTCGTCGAGGGATCCTTCGAGCAGGCAGGCGCTGGTGGCCAAGCCGGCGCGTCCGATGCACATGCGGCCAGCGACTACTTGCCCGGCACGAGTTCCACGCCAGCCGGAGACACCACCGGCGCCACGAATCCGACACCCGAAGTTTCAAGTGGGTTCGGACCGCGAACCGATCCCATCAACGGCTCGCATCGTTTCCACACCGGCGTCGACGTCGCGGCGCAGGAAGGAAGCGCCATTCTTGCCGCCGCTTCAGGCACCGTCGTTCGCGCGGGGCGGCGCGGGGGCTATGGCAATGCCGTGGAAATCGACAACGGCCATGGCGTGAGCACTCTCTACGGGCACGCCTCGACGCTTTCCGTCAAAGAGGGCGACCGCGTCAGCAAAGGCCAACCCGTTGCTTTTGTTGGACATACGGGACGCGCGACGGGTTCGCATTTGCATTTCGAGGTGCGCAAGGATGGAAAACCGACAAATCCAGAACCGACCCTTATTAGGTGGGGCGAACGTGCCGACATTCTGATCGGCAGGAAACCCTAGATTCGGCATTGGAGAAAAGCCATGAGGGTCGAAAACAAACAATCAGTAGGTGGAACAGACGCGGCGCCGAGCAAGTCGGCGCCTGACAAGGCTGTACCCCGTCCGCAGGCGGACAAGGTCAGCATCACCCAAACCACGCAGGTCCAAGCCGTTGTGCAGGCGGTGCAGGCCAGCATAGGGGCGGACCGGGCCGCACGCCTGCAAGAACTGGAAACCGCCATCCGCCAGGGCGGTTACCAGCCTGATGCCGGCCAACTGGCGGAAAAGATCGTTCAAGCCGCCGAAGTCGACGCGCGCTTGAGCGCCATCTTCGGAGGATAGCTCATGAACCCATTCGAACAAGCACTAGACATTGCGACCCGGATGCGCGAGGCGCTCCAGACCGAGCTTGCCGCGGCCCGCGATCAGCGCGTTCTCGTGCGCAAGCTGGATGTCCAAGGCTTGTTCGAACGGGCTCGTCGTCGCGGAGAATTCAACATCAAGCTTGCCCAGATGCAGGGGGCGCTGGGTGAGGCTCTTGCGGCTGTCGCCGCCGCGTTGGGGACAGCAAAGGTTACGCTGGAAGTGCTGCGTGCTTCCGAGACCACATCGGCCGAGGCGTTGGCCGAGGGACTCTCGGAGCTGCGGGCTTCGGCTCAGGCGCTCCAGGAAATCGACAATTTCAACCAGGGGCTGGGCAAACGTGCCCTGGCTTGCGTGCGCGGCTACCTCTCGGCGCTATCGCCACGAGCGGACGCGTATGACCGCTTTGGAGGCATTCGCGGTGACAACGTGGCCACCTTCGTGCGGCAGGTGGCGTGAGTCATGGATCTCATCGGCGTCATCGGAAATGCCGGTCAGGGGCTAGGAGTCTTCCAGGCCAAGATGGCCACCGCCAGCAACAATATCGCGAACGCCAACACTCCTGGATACTCGCGCCAGACCGCCGTGGTCACGGAAACCATTCCCGAGGAAAAGGCCGGAACAGCCGGATACATCGGGCGCGGCGCGACCTTGCAAGGGGTCGTGCAAAGCCGGGACCAGTTCGTGGAGGCTCAGATCAATACGGCGTTTGCTAACAGCTCAAGCACTTCGGCTCAATCCGACGCTCTCTCCACGGTCACGGCGTTAGATCCAGGGGCAAGCGGCGGGATTACGGATGCACTGGGAAACTTCTATTCTGCATTGCGCGACCTGAATCAGAATCCGGGCGACTTGAGCTTGCGGCAGGCGGTGGTCAATAGCACACAGGCAGTCGCGACCGCATTCAACCAGACCGCGACATCACTTTCCTCGGCGCGGACCGGCATCGATGAAAACCTGACGGGGCTGACCAACCAGGTGAATGGCCTCTTGTCAAGTGTGGCGACACTGAATAATCAAATTGCCCTGGCCGAGAATTCGGGAGGCACTCCCAATGACATGCTGGATGTCCGCCAGAACGACATCGACCAACTGGCCCAACTAATTGGGGCCAAGCCGGTGCCCGATGACCATGGCAATATCAGCATCATTTTGTCCGGCGGGGACTGTTTGGTCAGCGGTAACGCTGCGGTCAAGCTAGGCGTTCAGGCCAACAGCAGTAACAACGGCCACTTGGATATCGTCTATACCCCTACCGATGGTAGTGCGCCGTCCACGTTGACGCCAGGCGAACTGGGTGGAGAGATGGGCGGCTTGGTGAACGCCCGGGACGCCGTCCTCGGTCAGTCCGAAGCCAACCTAAACACGATGGCCTACGACTTCACGACTGCGGTGAACGCGCAAAGCGAGCAAGGTTACGCATTGGATGGAACCCAGAAGCACGATCTCTTTGCCGCCCTGCCTAATGCGACGGACGCGGCATTGAATATGGCCGTGGACCCCAGCACCAATGCCGATCCAACCTTGATTGCCGCGGCCGGCAGTGCCACCAGTGGACCAGGCGATTCGACGAATCGCCTG
>Ga0224559_1000053_pt1 | contig 61944 bp, 62 predicted proteins | sample 714S33034metaG_FD_180676 | JGI IMG/M metagenome (GOLD analysis project Ga0224559, IMG submission 180676) | Peat soil microbial communities from Stordalen Mire, Sweden - 717 S3 30-34 | ecosystem: Environmental > Terrestrial > Soil > Wetlands > Peat | place: Sweden: Norrbotten County, Stordalen... | reverse complement strand
ACGCCCTGCTGTCGCGGCTTGCCGAAGTAAGTTTCACAGACTTTTTGCAAATCGCCAAAGCGAACATTGGACGGCTCTCGCTTCATCTGCTCTAAGACTTTTTCGATTGCGCTCATTCAATTATAGTATCAATAATGATACCGCAGGTCAATCGTCGAATTAAGCGTTGAAAACGCCCTGTTTAATTCCGGCTTTTTTCTGTGGTTGGCGGCTCTGCTGTCTTGATATAGTATTCCCCACCTCACCACGCTACCCGTAAGGTTTATTTTGAAACATCGCAGTGCAATACCCAGCCACTATGGTTTTACGCTGACCGAGTTGATTATTTTGCTGGTCATCGTCGGGCTGTTTTTGGGTATGACATTTCTGCGCGGTGCTGCACAAAAAGACAGCGCTGTGGCAAATGATGTCGTGATGATGCAGAAAGATTTAACCGAAGCGATCCGGGAATTTAAGCGTCAATTCCACTATTTGCCGGGCGACCTGCCCAACGCCGCCAACAAAATAGAAAAATTACCCGACCTCTGCCGCATCCCGATGATCACAAATAATATCGGCAATGGTCTCATAGATACCGCCAATGAGATTCAATGCGTGCCGGATGAATTAAAGCTGGCCGGTTTTTACAATGCGCATTTGGCCGTTGACGGGCTGCATGTTTTTATTACCAACAACGGCAATCAACTCACCGTGCTGGCAGCCGGTATTGCCCATGTACCCAATATTGCCGCAGCACCTTTGTTACCGCCGAACGTAATAGAAGTTGCGAACCTGTCTTGCGGCGCAGCCCAAGCGGTGGATCAACAGTTGGATGACGGAAATCTCGGCACGGGCAATTTGCAAGTTGCGCCTGCGTATGTAAATTGCGCGCCGGGTAGTGTTGTGCCTTATCTGGATATTGCGTATTAGTGAATCGTCCGTTCGCCCCGAGTGCCGCGCGCAGAGCGGTGTATCGAGGGGTGCGTCTGCTTTGATCAAATGCCCATGCAGACCGTATAAATAGTTGAATCATTCAAAGGTGAAACTGCGGTCATCGGTACACCGACACCCGTTGGAATGCCCGCCATCATCATACCCGTTGCCGTGTTGCCATCATCCATCGTGATATCAAGCTGCTTCGCGAGCTTACCCAAAATACCCTCTGAGCAAATGATGAATGTTCCCCGAATCGGGTCCGTATTCAGCGTGGCATTGATAGGCGTTTTGCCTGTATCGTTAGTACCGCTCTGAACTCCCATATTTCGGCCCACACCGTTTTCAGGTAAGTAATCTGCGGCTCCAAGCGTGGTTGAGCCCGAAACGATTCCAGCCAAACGCAGGTGCTGCCACAATACATAGGCTTCACTGGGCGTTGTTGGGTCATGGTCATTCCAGTTGCCTTCAATCAGACCGTCCCCCGGCTTGCATACATCTGCTGTGCCTGAACAGGCTGTCGCAGTGGTGAAATGTGAATTAGACGTACCTATCGTTGGGTCGTCACCCGGATAAGCTTTGTACATCGAATGATAGGTGTTGAGATAGATCGGGACATTTCTAAAATCAGCCGCCAGTTTCTTCACTTTTGCGCTGTCTATTATTGCAGGGCCCTGAATAATGGCACCGACTAGAATAGTAAAAATGGCTAGGGCAATGGAAGCTTCAACCAAATTGCTTCCAATTTGTTTTCTTTTCATTGCCCCTCCTTTCATGAAAAGCGTTCTTCCAAAAGCAAAACGCCCCTCACGTACAGGGGCGTTTCGTTCAAATTGTTGCTACGAATGCTACTTCGATTAGATTCCCATGCAAACATTGTAAGTTGCGGCATCACTCCAAGCAGGATCTGTCGTCGACTGAGATTTATTATTAGTGCCATCAATTTGGTAACCATTCGTTGGAGCTGCCATCATCGAACCATTTTGTGGGTCACCATCATCCATTTGAAGATCTAATTGCTTAACAAACTTACCTAAAATTCCAGACGAACATATGATGTACGAACCACGTATTGCGTTGCCCTTAGCATCTAGCATTGGCGAAGCTTTGGGGTCGCTGGTGCCGCTTTGGACGCCGATATTACCGCCAACTGCATTTGTCGGAATGTAAAGTGTCGAAGTTGTATCAGTTGAACCCGGTGCCAACCCCGCAAGACGAACATGCTGCCAAAATAAGTATGCTTCACTTATATTTGTAGAAGAGTCATTCCAGTTGCCATCAAGCATACCATTTCCCTGATTGCAACCAGACTTGCCAGAGCAAGATGTGACGGTAATACTTCCACTGCCAACATGAGCTTGAGCATTCTGATCATCACCCGGCAACGCTCTAAACTTATCCTGATACCCATAAATATAAACTGGGACATTCTTAAAGTCCGTCTCCAGATTTTTCACCTTGGCGCTGTTAATCAATTCTTGTCCTTTCAACACTCCGCCCAGCAGCAGGCCGATAATCACCAACACAATGGCGATTTCAATTAGAGTGAAGCCTGATTGTTTGCTTTTCATTTCTTCTCCTGTGAGACTTGTTATTGGATTGACTACTTTCGCTGTAGCACTTGCAGTATTTGTGCCAAGTTGTTATGTTTTCAGAAAGATTGTCTCCGCAACGTGCGGCAAACCACATTAGTATATTAATTACAATATGTTACAAAACAGCACCCCTGCGGCAACACGAACAACACCCGGTCGTCTGACAGGCAAAACGATTTGTTTGAACTCAAGCGATGACGAATTCTCGACGGATGCGCTGAAATGCCGACACCCTTAACCCATTCATTTAGCCGCAGCACCCCGTGGCTTGCCGTGGCTTTATTGGCCACCCTGCACCTTGCGCTGTGGTTGGGCATTGAAAGCCCGTGGACGCTACCTTTGCTGATTTCTCATTTAGGTTTTTTCCTGTTGTGGCAACCGCTGTGGCGCGGCGAAAGTAAATTGCGCCCCGGCAGTATTGTGTTCATCGGCGGGGCAAGTCTGGTGGCACTGCTCTGGCTAAACTGGTGGGTGCTGGCATTTTGGGTGACCGGTTTATTTTCACTCGTCGGCGGCAGGGTGTTTGCTTTTCACGCCATTTGGCAGCGTTGGCGCTATTTGCTGGCGATGGCGTATTTGCTGGGGGTATTGTTGCTGTGGATAACCCCGCACTTGTTTAATCTGCCCCTGGTCGTGGGTATCGCGGGCGATTTGATGGATTATGTATTGCCTGCGTTGCTGCTGATCATGGCGTTGATCCCCACCAAAAAAGAACCCGCCGAAGCCGCGCAAATTGTCGACTTCATTTACAGCCTGCTGTTGTTTTTGCTGCTGACGCTGCTGATCTTGGGCAGCCTGGCCTTTATGACACTGGCGCATGTAGATTATTTTGAAGCGCTGCTGGGTACCCTGTTCATTCTTGCCGCCATGCTGCTGGTGATGAGTTGGCTGTGGAATCCGCGTCTGGGTTTTTCCGGCTTGCAGCCGATGTTTTCGCGTTATCTGCTTAACATCGGCACACCGTTTGAGGAATGGCTCAAACACTTGACCGAGGCATCGCAACAGGAATCCAACCCCGGCGCTTTTCTTGAGCGCGCAGTCGCCAATTTCACCACCTTTCCCTGGCTATCGGGCATGTCATGGGTGTCGCGCGAAGGGCATGGCAATTTGGGCGTGTCGAGCAAACATCGCGTTGATGTGGTAGACCATGATTTGCACCTGACTGTATTCAGCCGCATGCGCATTTCGCCCTCGACCGAACTGCATGTTCAACTGCTCACGCGCTTGCTCGGCAACTTTTATCAGGCCAAACGGCGCGAACAACAATTGCGCGAGATCGCGCGCTTGCAAGCCATTTACGAAACCGGCTCGCGTCTGACGCACGATTTGAAAAACATGCTGCAATCGCTGCTCTCGCTGAGCTCTGTCGCCCAACTCCAGCCCGATAAAGCGCAGCCCATCCTGCAACAGCAATTACCCGTATTGACGCAGCGCATTGAGCTGATTTTGGGCAAACTCAAATCTCCCCAACCGGAAGACGATGCCGCCAAATTGCCCTTGACGACCTGGTGGGAAGGGCTGCGCCAACGCTACCAGCACGCGGGGCTAATTTGGGCCGAGCCGGATCATATTTTTTCTCTGCCGGAAGGTGGAGGCTGCACCATCCCCGCAGCAATGTTTGATTGCGTTGCCGACAACCTGATCGACAACGCTTGCCACAAACGCCTGCGCGAACCCGGCATCGCCATCACGGTAAGTTTGTGCTTAAGCCCGTTCAGCTTGGGCATAAGCGATTCGGGCAGCCCGATACCTCCCGGCGTCGCACACCAATTATTAAATACCGTCATGCCTTCGGAAGACGGCTTGGGCGTGGGCCTGTATCAGGCCGGACGCTGGGCCGAACAAATGGGGTTTAGTTTGACGCTGGCCAAGAATATTGAGGGAGCGGTGGGGTTTGAGTTGAAGAAGGAGTAAGCCGCTATCGCCCGATAAACTATGAGCTGCGAACTTTGCAGTAGTAGGATGGGTCGAGCGCAGCGATACCCATCGGCTCGTCACGATAATTAAATTACCCCCGGCAAAACCGGGGGCTTATTGGGTGAACCCCTCAAAGGGGCCGACAAAACAGTGAGCCGCCTGAAGGCGGCGAAAGTTTTGCTCCTTCCTCCTTGTAGGGGGAAGGTTGGGATGGGGGTAAAAATTTCGGTGTAGGCATGCTTAGTTTCTACCCCCTCCCTAGCCCTCCTCCTGCTAGGGGAGGGAATGATGTCGCTGCATATTAACTTTGCTTTGATGACTGCCGGAACGGTCAAACCTAACGGAGTCCCCCGGCAGAGCCGGGGGTTTACCCTACTGAATTATTGATGGGTATCGCTGCTCTCCACAATCGCCCGATAAATCGGGCGATTGGAAGCCATAAAGAATATTCCGCCCTGCAAACCATGAGCGGCGAACTTTGTAGCCCAACTTTAAGAATAGAAGAACATTTCACCCTGTATAAAAACGGCTGAGTCGCCTCCGCCTTGGGTATAATCCGCCCCATGAGTAAACAGTTATCCGCAGCCCCCCACGCGCTTGATCTGGCGCGCAAAGTGTTGAGCATCGAAGCCGATGCGGTACACGCTTTGGTGAAGAGCATTGATGAATCCTTTTTATCTGCGCTGAACATCATTCTTGCGTGTGAAGGCCGGGTGATTGTCAGCGGCATGGGTAAGTCGGGGCACATCGCGCGCAAGATTGCGGCGACCATGTCCAGCACCGGCACTCCCGCTTATTTCGTACACCCCGCCGAAGCCAGCCACGGCGATCTCGGTATGATTACCGCTGAAGATGTGTTCATTGCTTTGTCGTATTCCGGCGAAAGTGAGGAGTTGCTTACCATTGTGCCGGTGATTAAACGCCAAGGAGCAAAACTCATCAGCCTCACCGGAAATGCAAAATCCAGTCTGGCTCTGTTCGCCGATGCCCACCTGAATGGTTACGTCGCGCAGGAAGCCTGCCCGATGGGATTGGCCCCCACGGCCAGCACGACAGCGGCCTTGGCGCTGGGTGATGCACTTGCGGTGGCGTTACTGGATGCAAAAGGATTCGGCGAAGAAGATTTCGCGCGCTCTCATCCCGGCGGTAGTCTGGGGCGGCGCTTGCTCACTCACGTGCGCGATGTCATGCACACCGGGGAAGGCATTCCTGCGGTGGCGCATGACGCAACGCTTGCCGATGCGGTACTTGAGGTTTCGCGCAAAGGCTTGGGCATGACGGCGATTATAGATACCGCGCAAAAAGTGATCGGCATCTATACGGACGGTGATCTGCGGCGCACGCTGGAAAAGCGTTTGGATTTCAGCACCACACCAATCGCTGCGGTGATGTCGCGCAATCCGCGTTGCATCACGGCGGAAGCGCTGGCAGTGGATGCGGTGCAAACAATGGAGCAATATCGCATTAGCCAGATGCTGGTGGTAGATGCCGATAATAAATTAGTCGGTGCCCTCAATATGTTTGATTTGCTGCGCGCAAAGGTGATCTAAATGACAGTCGAAAAAATAAAACCCATACGCTTAATCGCCTTTGATGTGGACGGGATTCTCACCGATGGCGGCTTGTACCTTTCCGACTCGGGGGAAGAATTCAAACGCTTTAACTCGCTGGACGGGCATGGTTTGAAAATGCTCAAGGCTTCGGGCGTGGAGCTGGCGCTTATCACCGGCCGCACTTCGCGCTGCGTTGAGATGCGCGCAAAAAATCTCGGCATCAAACATGTGTATCAGGGCATTGAAAAAAAGTGGGATGCGATGCAAGACTTGCTCGGCAAATTGCAACTCGCTCCCGTACAAGCCGCTTTTATGGGCGATGATGTAGTTGACCTGCCCGCCATGAAACGTGTGGGCCTGGCGTTGACCGTACCCCAGGCGTCGCCTGCCGTGCAAGACCATGCGCACTATACAACCAAGCGTGCCGGCGGACATGGCGCGGTGCGTGAAGTGTGCGAGATGATCATGTCTGCGCAGGGTACGTTAAACGCTCAGTTGGCGCCTTATCTCGCATGACACGTTTAAAAGATCTGGCCGAGCGTCTGCGGTCGTGGCTGCCTTTGATTCCACTTTTGCTGTTGCTGGCCGGCACGTATTGGCTCAACCAGCAAGTACACCCCCAGGAAGCCAGACCCGACGACAGCAAACGCCACGATGTCGATTATTCAGTGGAAAATATTTCTTCAGTCACGCTTGATGAACTCGGCCACCCGCGCTATCTGATGACGGCCGAAAAGATGTGGCATTATCCCGATGATGACACCACGTTTTTGGATCATCCCCATTTCATCAGCTTACAGTCTAATCGTTGGCCAATCGCCACCTCGTCACTCACGGGCAAAGTTTCCAGTCGTGGCGACGAAGTATTTTTGTATGATGATGTTAAAGTGATGCGTCTTCCCGATCTTGAGCGAGATATGTTAACGTTCAACACTGAATACCTGCATATAATTCCGAACAAGGATCAGGCCGACACCGATTATCCGGTTACGATCAACACACAACGCGATACTATTAATGCAGTCGGAATGACACTAGACAATAAATTGCAAATTACCCACCTTCTATCCTCTGTCCACGCCACACATGTGCCCCCTGTCAAATAAATTTGCCCTGCTCATTGGATTGATGTCCTTCGGACTTGTCGGTCTGGCACACGCCGAAAAAGCGGATCGCGACAAACCCATCCACATCGAGTCGGACAAGCTGAGCCTGGATAATGCCAATCGTGTCAGCATTTTCGAGGGCAAAGTTGAACTCACGCAAGGTACTCTGCGCGTCATTGCCGAAAAGGCGGTTGTCACCGAAGACGCTGCCGGAAACAAGTTTTGTGTAGCGACCGGACATCTGGCGAGTTTTCGCCAGAAACGCGACGAAGCAAATGAATATGTTGAAGGCTTTGGTGAACGCATCGAATACAGTACACTCACCGAAAAAATCGATTTGTACGTGCGCGCCCGAGTAAAGCGGGAACAGGATGATGTGCGCGGTGACCACATTACCTACAATACGCAAACCGAAATTTTTCGTGTGAACAGCCCTCAAAACACGGGACGTGTTCGCGCCACTTTACAACCCAAAGCCAAAGAGACAAAAACGCCTCCGCCCAAAACAGCGGAACCTGTAAAGAGTGGGACTAAAGAGACTGCCGCATCGAGTGTTTCAGATTCCAAACCGGTTGCGGTATCTGTCCAAAAAGCTTCCGAGGTTACTGCTACCGATACGAATTCAATCGAACCCAAAGCAGTTGAACCCGGCGCAACTCAACCAAGTTCGATTGAGCCAGCCGCATCCGAGCCAGCCCCGGCAACTAAACAGCCGTAAAACTAAAACAAGATATGAGTGAACTTCGCGCTGTTAATTTAAAGAAACGTTATCGTTCCCGCACTGTGGTGCAGGATGTATCCCTGTCGGTCAAAAGCGGGGAAGTCGTCGGACTGCTCGGCCCGAACGGCGCCGGTAAAACCACGAGTTTTTACATGATCGTCGGACTGGTTGCTGCGGATGGCGGTGATATTTTTATCGACAACCAGAACATTACGCATTTGCCCATCCATCGCCGCGCCAGACTCGGCTTGGGTTATCTGCCACAGGAAGCATCCATTTTTCGCCGCTTGACTGTTGCGGAAAATATTCAGGCTGTGCTTGAACTTCATGATTACAATAAAGAGCAAATGGAGACTCGCCTGGAGGAGTTGTTGAACGATCTGCACATCTCGCATATCCGCAACAATCAGGCACTCAGTTTGTCGGGCGGTGAACGCCGCCGGGTTGAAATCGCCCGTGCGCTGGCAACCAGCCCCCGTTTTATATTGTTGGACGAGCCGTTCGCGGGGGTTGATCCGATCGCCGTGCTGGATATTCAAAAAATCATCGCTTTTCTGAAGGAGCGCGAAATCGGTGTGCTGATCACCGACCATAACGTGAGAGAAACATTGGGTATTTGCAACCGTGCCTACATTATCAACGCGGGTTCGGTAATGGCAGAAGGCAAACCCGAAGAAATCATCTATAATGAAGGCGTCAGAAAAGTCTATCTCGGCGAAAACTTTAAGCTATAAAAGTCCGGACTATTCCACCGCAAAATGAAAGCAGCGCTACAACTCAGGCAGTCGCAACAACTGACGCTTACACCGCAGTTGCAACAGGCTATTAAATTACTTCAGCTCTCGACGCTGGACATTAATCAGGAAGCTGCGCGCTTGCTGGACGAAAATCCGTTCCTTGAACGCGAAGACGACAATACCAATCAAACCTACAGTGGCAACAGTAGCACTGAAACTGCCGCCACACCTGCCGGCAGCTCTGACAGCACTACCCCGGAAAGTGATTCCCGCAACGAACCCGGTGACTGGGCCGAGCCGTCTTTTTCTTCTTCGGCCCCCAGTTCGGATGACGAGGACGACGGATACAGCGAAGTCGCTGCCGACAGACCCACTATGCGTGAGCACTTGCTGTGGGAACTGAACATGAGCCAGCTTGACGGGCGCGATAAAAAGATCATCGGTCTGCTGATCGACGCGCTGGATGAAAATGCTTATCTGTCCCAACCGCTGGAAGAAATCATTGAACTGTTACCGCTTGAGTTGGACATTACTCTGGACGATCTGGAAACAGCTTTGGTGCAGTTACAGCATTTGGATGCGCCGGGAATCGGCGCGCGCTCGCTGAGTGAATGTCTCTCTTTGCAACTTGAGGCAATGCCCGAAGATATTGAGGGGCGTGATCTGGCCTTGGCTATCGTGACGAGTCATCTTGATCTGCTGGCCGCCCGCGACTTTAATAAACTGAAGAAAGCTTTGCATTGCGACGATGCCGCGCTGCGCATCGCCCAGGATTTGATCGTGCATTTGCAACCCAAGCCCGGCAATGCTTTTGAACATCGTGCCGCCGATTACGTGGTGCCGGATGTGCTGGTAGAACGCCAAGGCGGTATCTGGAAAGCGCGCCTCAATCCGGAAGCAATGCCGCGCCTGCGCATCAATCAGATTTATGCCAACATTTTGCAACGCCGCGACGATCAGGGCTCGCAGCAAATGGCAGGGCAATTGCAGGAGGCGCGCTGGTTCATTAAAAATCTGCAACAACGTTTTGAAACGATCCTGCGTGTGTCACAGGCCATCGTTGAGCGCCAACGCCAGTTTTTTGAACACGGTGATATCGGCATGCGTCCTTTGGTGCTTCGCGAAATCGCCGACCAACTGGAGCTGCACGAATCCACCATTTCGCGGGTGACGACGCAAAAGTTCATGCTCACTCCGCGCGGGATTTATGAACTCAAATATTTCTTCGGCAGCGGTCTCGCCACCGAAGCCGGCGGTGCCTGCTCGTCCACCGCCATACGCGCACTTATCAAGCAACTGGTCAGCGAAGAAGATGCGAAGCATCCGCTCACTGACAGTCGCATGTCCGAAATCCTGGCACAGCAGGGCATTTTAGTCGCCCGCCGTACCGTGGCAAAATACCGCGAGGGGATGAACATCCTTCCGGTAAATCTTCGTAAATCACTCTAACCAAAGGAGCAGGCCATGAACCTCAACCTCACAGGGCGTCACCTAGAAATCACTCCGGCTATCCGCGAACATATCCTCAGTAAACTGGATAAAGTCAAACGACATTTTGACAACGTGATCGACATTAACGTGATCCTTTCCGTAGACAAGCTGATACAAAAGGCCGAGGCCAACGTGCATGTTTCCGGCAAGGCCATTTTTGCCGAAGCGGAAGACAGCAACCTGTATGTTGCGATTGACGCTCTGGTTGACTCTCTGGATCGCCAAGTGTTGAAACATAAAGAAAAAAGCAATGCACGCCGCCATGACGATTCTGGCAAAGTGGAAGCAGCAGAGTAATATTGCAAGGGCGATTGAAAAATCGCCTTTTTTTCGGTGCTAAAAACATGAGCTTAATTAGCAAAATTTTACCAATGGAAAATGTCTTGCTGGATACGGAATCAACCAGCAAGAAACGGGTGTTTGAACGCGTTGGGCTATTGTTCGAAAATTCCCAAAAATTGGCGCGCAGCCAAGTGTTTGACAGCCTGTTTGCCCGCGAAAAACTCGGCTCAACCGGACTCGGGCAAGGTGTAGCGATCCCGCACGGACGCATCAAAAACTTGCGCGAAGCGGTGGCGGCATTTGTCAAAACGGAAAACCCGATCCCCTTCGATTCTCCGGACGGCTTACCCGTCAATTTAATTTTTGTGTTGCTTGTTCCCGAGCGCGCAACCGATTTGCACTTGCAACTGCTCGGCGAACTTGCGCAAATGTTTAGCAATACGGATTTTCGCGAAAGCCTGATATCCAACAGCGAGCCGGCCGCAATGCATAAAATATTCAACGAGTGGAAAGGCTAGTCAGCCGTGGCTCAGGTCAACATTCTTAAACTCTTTCAGGACAAACAGGAACGTTTGGCGCTCACCTGGGTAGCCGGTAGTGACGGTGCCGACAGAGTTTTGGAAAGTGAGATCGTTAACTCGTCCGACAAAGGCATCATCGGCCACCTCAACATGATCCACCCCAACTGGGTGCAAGTGATCAGCAACACCGAACTGGAGTATCTGCGCAGTCTCGATCCTGCCGCATTGGGTGTGGCTTTCGCGCATCTGCAAGCATCCGGCTCATTCTGCCTGATTTTGGCAGGCGTGGAAGAAGTGCCACCGGAACTCATAGCTTACGCCAACAATACGAGCACACCGCTATTCCGTTCGCCGCAAAGCAGCGTGCATTTGATGTGGATGGTGCGTCACTACATCATCAAAGAACTGGCCGAGTCCACCACGCGGCACGGCGTTTTTTTGGATGTACTCGGTGTGGGAGTGATGATTACCGGCGACAGCGGCGTGGGCAAAAGCGAATTGGCGCTGGAACTTATCACACGCGGCAACGGCTTGGTGGCGGATGACATTACCGAGCTGTACCGCATTTCCCCCGAAACTTTGGAAGGTCGCTGCCCGCCTTTGCTACGCGACTTTCTTGAAGTTCGCGGCTTGGGCATACTTAACATTCGTACTATGTTTGGCGAAACTGCGGTGCGACGCAAAAAAAGTTTAAAACTCATTGTGCATCTGCACCGACCGTCGAGTTCCGAACTTACCAAAATGGAACGTCTCCCGCTCAGCGCCAGTTTTCAGGAAATACTCGGCATCAAAGTCAGTACCGTTAGCATACCGGTGATGGCGGGCCGTAACCTTGCGGTTTTGGTGGAAGCGGCATCGCGCAATTTTGTTTTGCAACAACGCGGCATCGACACCATGCAGGAATTCATTTCCCGCCACGAACAGCAGATGCAGGAGGAATAAGACGATGCAACTTTTTTTGGTTAGCGGCTTATCCGGCTCCGGCAAGAGCGTGGCACTCAATATGTTGGAAGATAGCGGCTATTACTGCGTGGACAACCTGCCCGCCGAGTTGTTAAACGTACTGATGAATAACCTGAAATTGTCCGGCGTGACCAAGGTTGCCGTCAGCATCGATGTGCGCAGCGGTAGCGGTATTCTGCTCATGCCGCAATATCTCGACAATATCAAGCAACAGGGCACCGATGTGCATGTTCTTTTTCTTGATGCACGTACGGATACTCTGGTAAAACGATTCTCCGAAACGCGCCGTCTGCATCCCTTGAGTGACGGCGTATTAACCTTGCCGGAATGCGTTGCCCGCGAACGCGAGTTGCTCACCGAAATTAGCAACATCGGCCACCACATCGACACCAGCGAAATTAATGCCAATACGTTGCGCGCGTGGATAAAACAATTCATCACGCTGGATCGGGCGCGCCTTACTTTGCTGTTCGAGTCATTCGGATTTAAAAACGGCCTGCCGCTGGATGCCGATCTGGTTTACGACGTGCGCTGCCTGCCCAATCCGCATTATGACCCGGTACTGCGCCCTCTGAGCGGACGCGATGCGCCCGTCATCCAATTTCTGGACGAGATACCACTGGTGCAAAAAATGTATAGTGACATCCGTACCTTTATCGAAGACTGGCTACCCTGCTTCGTTGACGACAATCGCAGCTACGTCACAGTCGCTGTAGGATGCACCGGCGGACAACACCGCTCGGTTTATCTCACCGAAAAACTGGCACAATATTTCAAAACAAAACAGCAAGTCCTGTTGCGCCATCGCGAACTCCAGCAACAAAACTGACTGTGTTTTCACTTCGCCTCATCAAACCCGGCGACTACCTCACCCTGATAGCTGGCGGTCTGTGTACCGTTTGGCTTATGATGACACTCTGGTCCGGCGGTGCTGCTGACAAAGCAATCATCCGTGCCGGCGGCAAAATATTTCGTGAAGTTTCATTATCTCTTGACCAAAAGATCGAAGTCCCCGGTCCCCTCGGAGTAAGCATCATCACCATCGAAAAACGCAAAGCTCGAATCACCTCCGACCCCAGCCCCAGACAATATTGCGTGCGCCAGGGCTGGCTGCAGCAAACAGGCGAAATTGCGATTTGCCTGCCCAATCAAGTGAGCGTGGAATTGACGGGTGGCGCAAAAAAATATGACAGCCTCAATTATTAAACTCGACACCACCGCCGAAGACCATCATGTCGCGCGCATGGCGGCTGTTGCGCTGGGCCTTACGGTGCTGGAAAACGCCATTCCATCTCCCCTGCCCGGCGTTAAACCCGGCTTGGCAAACATCGTTACGCTCATCGTACTTGCGCGTTTCGGCTGGAAAGTCGCCGCTTGGGTTTCTTTATTGCGCGTGGTTGCGGGTAGTTTGTTTTTCGGTAATTTTCTGGCTCCGGGATTTTTTCTAAGCCTGACCGGAGCCTTGTTCAGTCTGGCAGTGCTTGCACTGAGCCGCCACTTGCCGCAACGCTGGTTTGGTCCCATCACACACAGTATCCTTGCCGCTTTCGCTCACATCGCCGGACAAATGAGTATAGTCTATCTCTGGCTCATCCCGCATAGCGGTATCGCCTATCTCATCCCCATCTTTGCCACTGCTGCTTTGGTGTTCGGCACTGTGAACGGATTGATTGTGGCAAGTTTCATGGATAATGCAGAAGAGATCAAACCTGACAACAAAAAAAATTAGCCACAGAGATCACAGAGCACACAGAGATGCGTCAAAATCAATTCATTTAAACTAGGACTGTCGCTGTTTTTCTCTGTGAACTCTGTGTTCTCTGATAAAACAATTAGCCATTCGACTAATGGCTGAAAAAAGCGTCAGCCAAGTCGCTGGTTATGTGGCAAACTGATTTTATGAAAACAATCACTCTAGCCTTTACCGGAGCCTCCGGTCTACCCTACGGCATGCGCCTGCTCGAATGCCTGTTGCAAAGCGGACAGCGCGTGCATCTTGTTTATTCGCAGGCCGCACAGATCGTCGCCAAACAGGAACTGGATTTCGTGCTGCCCAACCGTCCGCATGATGCAGAAGAAATGTTCGCGCAACACTTCGGCAAATTCAGCGGCAAATTAAAAGTGTTTGGCATTCAGGATTGGTACGCTCCCATGGCTTCCGGCTCCAACCCCGGGGACGCTATGGTGGTTTGTCCTTGCACCATGGGTACCTTGGGCAAGATCGCTGGCGGCATCAGCGACGACCTCATCGCCCGCGCCGCCGATGTCATGCTCAAAGAAAAACGCACTTTGATCCTGGTGCCGCGTGAAATGCCCTTTTCCAGCATACACTTGGAAAACATGCTTAAACTCTCTCACACCGGTGCTATTATCATGCCGCCCAATCCCGGTTTCTATCATCACCCGCAAAGTGTGCAGGACCTTATTGATTTTGTGGTAGCGCGGATACTGGATCATTTGAGCGTGGGGCAGACACTGGTAAAGCCATGGGGCGACAATACTTAAGTATTTGCGTTAACCCAGCCATGAACTAAAAAGCGTAATATTCCAGCCCGACAATACGTAACAAAGGAGGAATGCAGATGTTCCAGATACGAGTTCACGGTCGCGGTGGTCAGGGCGTTGTAACGGCCACCGAAATGTTGTCTGTCGCCGCTTTTGAAGAAGGTCGCCATGCTCAGGCTTTCCCCAGTTTCGGTTCCGAGCGCACAGGTGCGCCGGTAGTTGCTTTCTGTCGCATCGACGATAAGGAAATCCGCTTGCGCGAGCCCATTATGGAACCCGACGCGCTCATTATTCAAGACCCCACACTGTTGCACCAGATTGATGTCTTTGCCGGGTTAAAACAGGACGGTTATGTCTTGCTCAACTCGCATCACAGTTTTGAAGAGCTTGGCTTGGGCGATATCCTAAAAGAACGCAAAGCCGAACGCTTTTGCACTCTGCATGCTACTGAAATCGGACACAAACACATTGGTCGGCCCATCCCGAATGTACCTCTTATCGCCGGCTTCGCCGCGCTCTCCGGCATGTTCAAACTCGAATCCGTCATTCTGGCGATCAATGAAAAATTCTCCGGCAAGGTTGCCGAGGGCAATATCGCCGCCGCGACTGAAGCCTACAAGCTGGTTAAAGAACAAATGGAGGAAGCTGCCCATGCTTAAACAGATTGAAGGCTCGAAGGCCGTTGCCGAAGGCGTCGCGCTGTGTCGCCCCGAGGTGATCTGTGCATATCCGATTTCTCCTCAAACGCACATAGTCGAAGCGCTGGGCGCGATGGTCAAATCTGGCAAATTAACGCAGTGCGAATTCATCAACGTGGAAAGTGAATTTGCCGCGATGTCGGTGGCAATCGGCGCTTCTGCTGCCGGTGCGCGCTCTTACACCGCGACGGCTTCGCAGGGTTTGCTGTTCATGGTTGAGGCGGTCTACAACGCCTCCGGTTTGGGGCTGCCCATTGTGATGACGGTAGCCAACCGTGCCATTGGTGCACCGATCAACATCTGGAACGATCATTCCGATTCGCTCTCGCAGCGCGATTCCGGCTGGATGCAATTGTTTGCCGAAACAAATCAGGAAGCGCTCGATTTGCATATTCAGGCCTTTCGTTTGGCGGAAGAACTTTCCATGCCCATCATGGTATGTATGGATGGATTCATTCTCACGCACGCTTTTGAGCGCGTGGATATTCCCACACAGGCACAGGTCGATGCCTATTTGCCGCCGTTTGACCCACGTCAGTCGCTCGACCCGAAAGAACCGGTTTCCATCGGTGCAATGGTCGGCCCCGAAGCGTTTATGGAAGTGAAGTATCTTGCACACGCAAAACAAATGCAGGCACTGGAATTAATTCCGCAACTCGCAGCCGAATTCAAGCAGACTTTCGGACGCGACAGTGGTGGTCTGGTGCGAACCTACCACGCCGAGGATGCCGAAACCTTCATCATTGCGATGGGCTCGGTGCTGGGCACGATCAAAGACACCGTGGATGAGATGCGCGCGGAAGGTCATAAAATCGGCGTGCTCGGCATTATCAGCTATCGCCCCTTCCCTCTCGCACAAGTGCGTGCCGCATTGTGGAATTGCAAACGCTTTCTGGTGCTGGAAAAAAGCCTGGCTGTGGGGATGGGCGGAATCGTGGCTACCGATGTGCGTATGGCTGTAACTGGCTCCGGTATCAAAGGCTTTACGGCCATTGCCGGTTTGGGCGGACGCGCTATTCCCAAAGCCTCATTGCACAAGCTGTTCAGACTTGCTGAAAAGGAAGAGTTACAACCCGTCACTTTCGTTGACCTGGATTGGGATGCCGTCAACAAACAACTGGAACGCGAGCGGCAAACACGCCACTCCGGCCCTATCGCCGAAAATATTCTGCACGACAAAGGCATTGTATCGGCGAAATTTGGTTAAGGAGAGATCATGGGATTTCAAACCGTTAAGTTTTACCAAACCGGAACATTCACCGTCGGCAACCGTTTGCTTGCACCGGATGAACGCAGTGTGCAGGCCGACGAGCATCGCAGCAACTCGATTAATTCCGGACATCGCGCCTGTCAGGGCTGCGGTGAAGCACTCGGCGCGCGTTACGCTATTGATGCCGCAATGGCCGAAAGCAATGGGCAGTTGATTGCGGCAAATGCCACAGGCTGCCTGGAAGTATTCTCCACGCCTTATCCCGAATCTTCCTGGCAATTACCGTGGATACACTCTTTGTTCGGCAATGCTCCCGCTGTGGCCACCGGCATTGCGGCAGCGATGAAGGTTAAAGGGCGTCACGATGTGCGCGTGGTAGCACAGGGCGGCGATGGCGGAACAACAGACATCGGCTTCGGTTGTTTATCCGGCATGTTTGAACGCAACGACGATGTGCTGTATATCTGTTACGACAACGAAGCCTATATGAATACAGGCGTGCAGCGCTCAAGCGCCACGCCGCCAGCCGCGCGCACTGCGACCACGATGCCCTTGGGCCCCGAACCGGGCAACGTATTTGGACAAGGAAAAAATGTGCCGGAGATCGCCATGGCGCATAACATTCCTTATGTCGCCACGGCGACAGTCGCCGATCTGCGCGATCTCGAATATAAAGTGCGCAAAGCAATGCGCATGCACGGTGCGCGTTACATCCAGATATTTGTGCCCTGCCCGCTGGGCTTTGGCACTGCCTCGCATGACACTATTCGCATCGCACGGCTGGCGAAAGAAACCGGCATGTTTCCGGTATTTGAAGCCGAACATGGCGAAGTCACCGGTGTTTTGAAGATACGTCACAAAGTGGCGATTGAAGAATATCTCAAACCGCAGAAACGCTTTGCGCATTTGTTCGGCAAAAATGCACATCCCGAAATGGTTACCAAGTTACAAGCTATCGCCGACCGGAATATTCGCAAGTATGGATTGCTGGAAGAAGGAGTAAAACAAGATGCATAAACCTTTTGCCATCACGCTCAAACCTGGCACCTCACTGACCAATCTAACCGGTACCTGGCGCTCTGAACGTCCGGTATATCTTGATCGTTTGCCTCCGTGCAACAATGCATGTCCTGCTGGTGAGAATATTCAAGGCTGGTTGTTCCATGCCGAATCCGGCGATTATGAACAAGCGTGGCATGTGCTCACTGAAAGCAACCCCATGCCTGCCGTGATGGGGCGCGTGTGCTATCACCCTTGCGAGAATTCTTGTAACCGTGCCCAATTGGATAGCGCCGTCGGTATCAATTCCGTGGAGCGCTTTCTTGGCGACGAAGCAATTAAACGCGGTTGGAAATTTGCAGCACCCGCATCTTCTTCCGGCAAAAAAGTATTGGTCGTCGGCGCGGGGCCGTCCGGCTTGTCTGCCGCTTATCATCTTGCGCGTTTAGGACATAAAGTCGAGATACAGGAAGCGGGGCCACTGTCAGGCGGCATGATGCGCTTCGGCATCCCCAAATATCGCTTGCCGCGTGAAGTGCTGGATGCAGAAGTGCAACGCATTCTCGATCTCGGCGTAACGCTCAAGCTCAATACCAAAGTGGAGCACATCGAACAGAGCATAAAAGATGGCGGCTTCGATGCGGCATTTCTTGCTGTCGGCGCGCATATCGGCAAGCGTACTTATATACCCGCCGGTGATGCGACCAAAATTGTGGATGCGGTGTCGGTGTTGCGTTCAATGGAAGGTGAAGACAAACCGATGCTGGGTCGGCGCGTGGTTATTTATGGCGGCGGTAACACGGCTATAGATGTGGCGCGTACAGCCAAACGTCTTGGTGCCTCCGAAGCCATCATCGTCTATCGCCGCACCCGCGACAAAATGCCCGCACATGATTTTGAAGTGGAAGAAGCGTTGCAGGAAGGCGTCATGATCAAATGGCTCTCCACCATCAAACAGGCGGGCGAGGGTGAGATCACTGTTGAAAAAATGAAACTCGATGACAAGGGTTATCCTCAGCCGACGGGCGAATATGAAACGCTTGCTGCCGATTCGGTGGTATTGGCGCTCGGACAGGATGTCGATCTCTCGCTGCTCGAAGGCGTGCCGGGATTGGAACTGAAAGACGGCACCGTACAGGTTTCGCCAAACATGATGACCGGGCGTCCCGGTCTTTTTGCCGGAGGCGATATGGTGCCCTCGGAACGTACTGTGACCGTGGCAGTCGGCCACGGCAAAAAAGCCGCGCGTAACATAGACGCATGGCTGCGTGGTGCCGTGTATCAGGCGGAAGCCAAACATGAACTGGCGGAATTCAATAATATCAACACATGGTATTACTCCGATGCACACCACACCGTGCGCCCGATGCTGGACATCATACGTCGCCAAACCAGTTTCGACGAAGTGCAAGGCGGCTTGGATGAAACGAATGCTTTGTTTGAAGCACGCCGGTGTCTATCATGCGGTAACTGCTTTGAGTGCGACAACTGTTATGGCGTGTGTCCTGATAATGCCGTGATCAAGCTTGGCCCCGGTAAGCGTTTTGAGTTCAAGTATGATTATTGCAAGGGATGCGGGTTGTGTGTGGCGGAGTGTCCTTGTGGGGCGATTAAGATGGTGCCGGAGGAAACGTAATTTCTTTTGTTTGGCTGCCGATGTAGGTTGGGTTAGCGCAGCGTAACCCAACAATTAATGTAACTAGCTGTCGGGCTACCCTCGGCGTGTTGATTTTGATTGTTTGGTAAGAATAGTTCGCCAAGCTCACCACGAACGGCCTGCATTTCCGCAACCACCTGAAAAATTGCCCTCCATCAGCTTTGCCTATATGATGCACAAAATATTGCACAAAATACCGTAACCAATATATGAGGGCATTATGGGAATTTCAGTACATGACGTGGTGGCGTTTTCTCAGGCGCGCGCCAATTTTTCTGATTTGGCTGAGCAGGTAAAGGCCGGGGCTGAAAAGATCATTACCAAGAACGGCGAAAGTTATGTTGCGCTGATTGATTCCGATCGGCTTGATTACTACCATCGCCTGGAGCGAGAGCGCATTCACCTGTTACTGGCCGATGAAGTTAGCAAGGGCTTGGATGATGTGGCAGCCGGGCGAGTGAAAGATGCGCGCCAGGCCATTCAGGGACTCAAACGCAAGCGCTCAGCTTGAGCCGCGACGAATGTGGTTAAGAGGATCACAGTAAAGCTTACCCGCAACTTCGAGAGCAACCTTGCTGCGCTTGAGCTGTTTCTGGATGAAGCGGATGCTCACCAGGCATTTGACCGTCTGCTGGATGATCTATCTGACACCATGATTCCAAATCTTGAGAATTTCCCGGCTATGGGACGGCTTTTTCTTGCACGCCCCGTATGCTCGGTAGAAATGGCCAATGCCCTTGAACGATTGCATACGAAATTGGGTAACGGTGAGTTACGTGAATATCTTTTTGCTGATTATCTGGTACTGTATGTGCAGCTCGATGAGGTCATCCATTTGCTGTCCATCAAACATCATCGTCAACTTTCATTTGATTTTCAATCTTTGTGGCCGAGCAATTAACGGCGGGAATACTAACCTGCGTGGGTTCACCAGCGATCCTACAATAACTGCTTAAGAACCTGCCGTACCGGCGTTGGTATTGCCGCCTGCAACGCCTCTTCCACATTCAACCACACACTTCCCGCCTGTTGCACCTGTTGAGGTTTGCGCGCAACACGAATCAACAGTGGAATGATGTGCAATTTAAAATGGGTAAACGTATGGGTAAATTTTTGCAACTCAATTTGCTCACGCACCTTGATTCCGTTGCGTTGAATAAATTGCGTCACTTCATTTTCACTCTCAACTTGTGGTGGACACCACAGCCCGCCCCAGATGCCACTACCGGGCCGTTTCTCCAGCAGGAGATCATTGCCATGCAGGAGCAATAAAAACGTAGTGTGTTTTTCCGGAACTGCTTTACGCGGACGCGGGGTTGGTAGTTCGTTAATACGTTCTGTCTTTAGTGCAATGCAGTCGGATTGCACAGGACAGATGACACATTTTGGACGGCTGCGAGTGCAGACAGTAGCACCCATATCCATCAGAGATTGTGTGTAGGTTGCAATGTCCTTCGGCGGTAATAATGCTTCCGCTTTTTGCCAGAGTTGTTCTTCAACCTTCTTGTTTCCCGCCCATCCCTCAATGCCGCAGTAGCGTGCCAAGACGCGTCTGACGTTGCCATCTAATATCGCACGGCTTTCATGATATGCAAGTGCGCAGATAGCTGCGGCAGTAGAGCGACCTATGCCGGGAAGTTCGATTATTTGCTCGAATTCGCGTGGAAATTCGCCGTGATATTTTTCGGCAATGATCTGTGCCGCACGGTGCAGGTTGCGTCCGCGCGCGTAATAGCCAAGGCCACTCCAGTGCGCTAGCACTTGCTCTTCAGTCGCAGCGGCAAGTGCGCTGACCTTGGGGAACGAGCTGACGAATCTCTGGTAGTATGGAATAACGGTGGCAACTTGCGTCTGTTGCAACATGATCTCGGACAGCCACACGCGATAAGCGTCCGCACCCTGCCACGGCAAGTCGTGACGACCATGCGTGCGTTGCCATTCGATAAGCAGTGAGGCGAAGTTATCCATTAAAGACAAAGCAATTAGCCACAGAGAGCACACAGAGAAAGAGAGCCGCACTTTTTAATGGGCATGTCTGGCAAGCAAATCAGACTAATTTTGCAAGCATTTGTTTTTCCCTGTGTGCTCTGTGATCTCTGTGGCATGTTTTTGATTTACTTCTTTTAAAATAAAACGAGGCCGTTTCGGCCTCAAAAATATTTCGCAATCAGTTATTACTTATTCCGGCAGCACAATTTTATTGTCGGTACTGAATTGATAATCTTTAAACACATGCTCGGCTGACAAAAGTTGATAACTGCCGTCCGGTAATTTGCGCGAGGTATCTTTCAAACGATAGGTGTACTGCCCGCAAGTCCACATTTTGAAATTTCTCATATGCGTACACAGGCAAGTTTTGTCGAATACCTGAATCTTTTTTTCTTCCGGATGCAGCGCCACTTCGCGGTTGTATGAGTCAATGTAGGAACACCTGCCATCGGAATCCAATAGGTAACCGTAGGATTCACAGCCGGGGCGTATGCCCGAACCTATCGCGGGACTGTTTTTCAACATGCGCATCGGATAGCCTGTCGGGGAAACGCTATTGACCACGATATCAGCTTCACTCGCTTTGAAGTATTCCTGTTGCACGTCGCCGGGAAGGCCACATTCTTTTGCCACTGTAAACCGGGTCGCCACTTGTACGGCTGCGGCTCCGATTTCCAAGAATGCAGTGGCATCACTGCCTGTAAAAATACCACCTGCCGGGATCACCGGAATATCAAGCTTTTCCGCTTTCAGATAATCCATGACTTCCTTGGTGATCGTGAGCAAATCGTATTGCGCCCAATCCATACCGAAGCCCAAGTGACCGCCGGCGAGAGGGCCTTCCACAACAATAAAATCGGGTAGGCGATTAATACGTAAATTTTTACGCAAGAATAGTTGCAATGCGCGTAACGATGACACGATGATGCCCAGCTTTGCATCACGAAAACGCGGATGATCTTCCATCATCGCGAATGAACCGAGGTGAAGTCCGGCTGCCAAAGTGATTCCGTCAATGCCAGCCGAAAGCGCCGCGTGCAAACGCACTTTGAGCGTTTCCTTGGGCGCATTCATGGTGAGTTTTTCCATGACGTTCACGAAGATCATACCCGGGCCGCGCTTGGCTTCCATCGTTTTACCAACATGCAAGCGGGTAGATTCGGCAACTTGTCCAAGATCGAATTTAATGTCGGTCTTGTCGGAGTTGGCCAGGTTGTATTTGTATTGGGTTAATTTCACCTTGACGAAATCGGTGTCGTAACGACGATCAGTTACCGTCGGCAGCATGGCGTCGGAAATATGTCCGACGCCCCCCAGGCGTGCAGCTTCCAATGCCAATTCGGCCGAGGAAATATCCACGCCCATGCCACCAATAATGATGGGAACCAGCTCTTGCTTGCCAAAGCGCAAGCGGAAATCATCCACGCGTTTCATTTCATTCCTTGTATTGCGATTAACTTAAAACTCGCTCCGCGACTCATTTGCTCGGCTGCGCCCCCCTCGCTTCGCTCTCCCCACTTGCGGAAATAATGCAGTGAGGGAATGTCCATACCGAGTTCAATATCAGGGGTGACTCTCGCCATGCCCGTCAGGTCGCTATATTACCTTGGAATACCGTGCATGTTCCTGTTTGGTGCGCAGATATTTGTCAAAGACCATGCAAATATTACGTATTAACATACGCCCTTTCGGCGTTACGCTGATCCATTGCGGCGATATTTTGACCAAACCTTCCCGTTCGTATTCGGCGAGTTCTTTTAATTCTGTGGCGAAATACTGGTCGAATTCGATGAGATAAGCGATGTTGAAAGATTCTTTCGATATTTCAAAATGACACATCAAAGCCTGAATGATGGCGCGACGCACAAGGTCATCCGCATTCAATTCCAATCCGCGCATGATGGGTAAAGTATTATGATCCAGCGCGTCATAATAATCCGCCAATTCGCGGAAATTCTGGCTATAGGTCGGCCCGACTTTTCCGATAGAACTTACCCCAACCGCCACCAGATCACAATCCGAATGTGTGGAATAGCCTTGAAAGTTGCGATGCAGTCGGCCCTGGCGTTGCGCCACGGCAAGCTCATCATCCGGCTTGGCAAAGTGATCCATACCGATATAGACATAACCGGCATCGGTCAAGGTCTTCACCGCGAGGCTGAGAATATCGAGCTTGAGCTGCGGCGCGGGCATGTCTTCTTCGTGTATACGTCGCTGCGGTTTAAAAATGGCGGGCATGTGTGCATAGTTGTAAATCGACAGCCGATCCGCTCCGGCCGCGATCACTTTATCCAGTGTCGCTTTGAAGCCCGTCAAATTTTGTTTGGGCAAGCCATAGATCAAGTCGATGCTGACCGATTTGAATCCGTTAGCGCGTGCTGCACGAATAACTTGAGTTGTCTCTTCCTCGCTTTGAATTCGGTTCACTGCTTTCTGCACAGCGGGATCAAAATCTTGCACACCAATACTGATGCGGTTAAAGCCCATTTCCCCCAACAGGGCAACAGTTTCATCGCTCACTTTACGCGGGTCGATCTCGATGGAGTATTCACCATTTTCGATCAACTCAAAATTCTTGCGGATCGCGCCCATTAGCTTGCGAATCTCATCGTTGCTCAGAAAAGTTGGCGTACCGCCGCCAAAGTGCAATTGCTCAACACGGCGACCATCGCCCAGAAGCGCGGCCTGCATCTCTAATTCTTTAATCAGGTAATCAACATAGACCTCTGCCTTGCTAAAGTCTTTGGTGATAATCTTGTTGCAGGCGCAATAAAAACACAGCGTATTACAAAACGGGATGTGAAAATATAATGACAATGGACGACTGATTCCACCAATCTCGCGCTTGCCCAGCCAAGTGTTATAAGTCTCCACATTAAAGGCTTCGACAAAGCGGTCTGCCGTAGGATATGAAGTGTAACGGGGGCCGTTTTTATCCAGGCGCCGAATCAGTTCCAGATCGACTTCCAAATGCCCTGCTGCATATTGTGTATTTTCGCTCATGGTTATTCTCACCTATTTGAATATAGACTCTTGGGAGCCACTATGCCAGAAGTCATAAAATTGCGTTTGATATAGGTCAAAATCCGTGTCATATTTACGGTCCGGGGATATTAATGCCCCTGCCAACATATAAATAAAGTGCAAAAAGCTGTCACCATCACTCCGACGCAAATCGCCTGCTCCAGTTGCAATCTGAGCGAGTTCTGTTTGCCTTCGGAATTTTCGCCTGAAGAATTGCATCAGTTGGAAACCCTTGCCAGCACAAAACGCGCTTACCGGCGAGGCAGCTACCTATATCGCAACGGCTCAAAATTTGGATCATTGTATGCCATTCGCACCGGCTTTTTTAAAACTCAAGTGTTGCATGAAGATGGACGCGAACAAGTAACCGGTTTTCAAATGGCGGGGGAAATTATCGGTCTGGACGCAATCAGCACCGATGTCCACACCTGCGATGCAGTGGCATTGGAAGATAGCGAAATATGCGAACTGCCATTCAACCGGCTGGAAGAGCTCAGTCGCCAATTGCCAACCTTGCAACGTCATTTGCACAAGATCATGAGTCGCGAGATCGTGCGCGACCAGGGTATTATGCTGTTGCTTGGCTCGATGCGTGCAGAAGAACGCCTCGCGGCTTTTCTGCTCAATCTGTCCCAACGCTTTTCCGCACGGGGCTATTCCGCGTCCGTATTCAGGTTGCGTATGACACGGCAAGAAATAGGCAGTTATTTGGGATTAAAGCTGGAAACCGTCAGCCGCACACTGTCATATTTTCAGGAAACACGTTTGATTGAAGTGCACAGCAAATCCATAGAATTGCTTGATATGTCTCGCCTGCTTGCACTCGTGGGCCAGCAACGCCCAACGCCAATTTGATTGGAGCGGGTGATGGGGATCGAACCCACGTATGCAGCTTGGGAAGCTGCCGTTCTACCATTGAACTACACCCGCAAGGCTGCGCATTTTACGTGCTTAGTCTTCAATACTCAAATCACAATATTTCCAAAGTGGGCAGACTACTGTGATGACTGTGGTTTTGACAGTTTCATAGAAAGTTAATGGCGAATCTATTTAATTAAGTTCACGCCAGTGTACATGTATGGTATTTTTCTACGAATTCGTTAATCGACAGGTAGTAAATATGCCAATTCCTGACTATCAAACAATAATGCTCCCTGTTCTCCAGTTGGCTGCAGATAAGCAAGAACACAAGTTTAGTGATTCTGTTCAATACCTCGCAAATAAGTTTTCACTGACAGACGAAGAAAAGGGTGAGCTTCTGCCAAGTGGCACGCAAGCCGTTTTTAATAATCGCGTAGGTTGGGCTCGCTCATACCTAAAACAAGCGGCACTTCTTTCATCCCCAAAGCGGGGATATTTCAGCATTACAGACAAAGGACTTAAGTTACTGGCTGAAAAGCCAGAAAAAGTTACTTCTGCATTGTTAGAGCGCTACACTGAGTTTCAGGAATTTAGAAACAGAAAAAAAGATCAATCTAAAATTCCTGATGAAAATGAAACAACGCACATTTCTGAAAGTGAAACTCCAGAAGACTCATTAGCATCCGCGTATAAATTATTACGAAAAAATCTTGAGGATGAAATTCTGGCATCTGTTAAAGACTCATCACCAGCATTCTTTGAAAGACTGGTTGTAGATCTTCTAGTAAAGATGGGCTATGGAGGCAATAGGCAAGATGCTGGACGTGCTCTTGGCAAAAGTGGTGATGGGGGCATCGACGGGATAATTAATGAAGACCAACTTGGTTTGGATGTAATTTATATTCAAGCCAAACGATGGGAGGGGGGTGTTGGACGACCTGAAATTCAAAAGTTTGCCGGTGCACTTCAAGGTCAACGAGCTAGAAAAGGTGTATTTATTACCACTTCAGGATTTACCAAAGAAGCGCTGGATTATGTGTCATTAATTGACTCAAAAATAATTCTTATTGGGGGAGTGAAGCTGGCATCGCTTATGGCAGAACATAACGTCGGAGTAACCGTTGCCGGCAAATATGAAGTCAAAAAAATCGATTCGGATTATTTTGATGAAGAGTAATACATAACCAAGTCGCCATTAACTTTCTATGAAACTGTCAAAACCACAGTCATCACAGTAGTCTGCCCACTTTGGAAATATTGTGATTTGAGTATTGAAGACTAAGCACGTAAAATGCGCAGCCTTGCGGGTGTAGTTCAATGGTAGAACGGCAGCTTCCCAAGCTGCATACAACGGTTCGATCCTGTTAAACGGGGACGCACCACGTTTTATTATTACCGATTTCTTCATGCACCCATGAAGGATCAAGGTCTGCACCATTCGGCCAAGTAAGAACGCCGAGCGCAATGCTGACCTGTTGAAAAAAATTGTGCATCTTTAAGTTCTGCATACATGCCTGCATCAGGAGAATTCACCAGTGCAGACATATCCACGATGCCGTTTGTACCGTCATTGCAAGTGATCGAGAGACGATAACCTGAAAGCACATTAACAGCGCGCACACGCCACGCTGCCGCCGCTTTTAATCCAATGGTGATATTTTCTTGGGTGATTGTTTCGACTCCAATTCACCATTAACCCGGTACGATGCAACACCGCCCACTCAAGCACGAGAGCCTGCGCGCGCCTAGGCAGACTCATATTAAACAATGAATGCTGCCTTTTTCATTCAAAAGGATTTTTGATCTCCACTCCAGTTCCCCGAAAATCATCAACATTACGGGTTACCACAGTCAGACCATGAATCAGAGCAATCGCAGCAATCTGCTTGTCAATCGGATTTGCGGGATGGGGGGACATCAATCGACCCCACACTTGAGCGCACTCTTCGTCGAAGGATAATACTTTATCGGCGTAGTCCATCACTACCAGAGCTAGCCACTTTTCAAGTTTTCTGGTTTGGGGAAGATCGCCGCGCTGCCGGATATTTTCCAAGCCTCGTCGAATCTCACCGATCGTTTGCGCAGAAAGATAGAGGTCGCCAGGGGCAGATTCTTGAAAGAACTTCCTTACGCCGGAATTAGCCTTCGCTCCTTTGCGAGACTCGCTGATGATATTTGTGTCTACCAAAAACACTCTGGTACCTAAACGTTACGGAAATTGAAGTCAGCATCTTCACCAACATTTGGCATGCTTGACAAAACCTCGGCAACTGAACGGCGCTTGGGTCGTTGAAGAACCGATCTCAAAATTTCACGATGTTCTGCCTCTGCGCTTCTTCCGTGGGAAGCCGCAAGTTGCTTCAGAGCAAGCGCAACCTCCTCTTCAACATTGCGCACAACAAGATTGGTAGCCACACAAAACTCCTTATTTGCGATCATAAATGCAATGTACCAAAAAAGTGATTGCATTGCAATCAAAAAAGAAAATCCAACTTAACTCCAGATAGTTTCTACTGCGTTCACTTGGGCAAAACTAAAGTTATCAGGTACACGGTTCGCCGGTGAAGCACTGTGTGAATGTTGAGTATTGCATGCATCCCACGTAAAATCCGCTTTCTCTTCAGTACGACAAGAACCCAAACGTGATTTCAGTCAGCATCAACGGTTCGCCACAAACATTTGAACACCAGATCAGCATTACTGATCTGGTTGCCTCTTTGAATCTCACCGGAAAACGCATCGCAATTGAATGTAACAGCGAGATCGTTCCCCGTAGTCTGTTCGCGCAGCGCCTATTGGCCGATGGCGACATAATTGAAGTCGTCGTCGCAGTAGGCGGTGGCTGAGCATTCCGCCCCAGCGAGCCTCTTAAACTTTATAGAAAGCATCAGTAACAATGAGCCAAGACAATTTCATTATCGCCGGCAAGTCTTATTCCTCGCGCCTGTTGGTAGGCACCGGAAAATATAAAGATTTCGCCGAAACGCAAGCAGCCATTGAAGCCAGCAGCGCGGAAATAATTACGATAGCAATCCGCCGCAGCAATATCGGGCAAAATCCGAACGAGCCGAATTTGCTCGACATTCTGCCTCCGTCGAAATATACACTGCTGCCGAATACTGCGGGCTGTTACAGCGCTGACGATGCGGTGCGCACTTTGCACCTTGCGCGCGAACTGCTTGACGGACACAGTTTGGTTAAACTGGAAGTGTTGGGTGATCCGCAGTCGCTGTATCCCAACGTTGTAGAAACCCTCGCCGCTGCAAAAACGCTGGTTGCAGATGGCTTCCAAGTGATGGTATATACCTCGGACGATCCTATCATCGCCAAACAATTGGAAGATATCGGCTGTATTGCAATTATGCCGCTGGCTTCGCTGATCGGTTCCGGTATGGGTATTCTCAACCCATGGAATCTGCAACTCATTCTGGATCGGGTACAAGTGCCGGTGATCGTGGATGCGGGTGTAGGTACGGCTTCCGATGCTGCAATCGCGATGGAACTGGGGTGTCACGGCGTGTTGATGAACACCGCTATTGCTGCCGCGCAAAAACCGGTGCTGATGGCCTCGGCCATGAAGCAGGCGGTGGAGGCCGGACGTACCGCATATTTGGCCGGACGCATGCCACGCAAACTGTATAGCGCCACGCCTAGCTCCCCCACTACCGGACTAATCGCAAAAGCCTGATGGAACAACATCCACACATTCGCAGCTTCGTGTTGCGTCAGGGACGCGTGTCTCCTGCGCAGCAGCGTAGTTTGGATACGTTGATGCCGCGCTTCGGGATACCCTACGCTGCCCATTCTTTAAATTTGGAGAATGCCTTTGGCCGCAGCGCACCCAAAATTCTTGAGATAGGTTTCGGCATGGGTGAACCTACCGCTAAGATCGCGTTAGCTCATCCGCAAAATGATTATCTCGCACTGGAAGTGCATCCTCCCGGCGTGGGAAGTCTGCTCAAACAAATTGATGCGCAAGGTATACAAAATATCCGCATCATCCAGCATGATGCGGTGGAGGTGTTGCGCGACATGGTGGATGTCGCAGCACTTGATGGCGTGCATATTTTCTTTCCTGATCCTTGGCATAAAGCGCGTCACAATAAACGTCGCTTAATTCAAGCTCCGTTCGTTGCCAAACTGGTGCAGAAAATCAAACCCGGTGGTTACATTCACGTGGCCACTGATTGGCAAGATTACGCCGAGCAAATATTGGCCGTGCTTAGTGCAGAGCCTCTATTGCAAAATACGGCTGCCGATTATGCAGAGAAACCGGCATATCGTCCGCTTACCAAATTTGAGCACCGCGGTTTAAAACTTGGGCACGGAGTTTGGGATTTGGTGTTTCGCAGGCAGCCTCAAATCGCCCGATAAATCGTGCTCCTACAGCTAGCGTTATTGTAGGAGCACGATTCATCGGGCGATGATAGCCGTCCATCCTACTTTGAATCACCTAAAAATATCTCCAGCAGGTCATTCAGAAATCGCTGCCCCAGTTGAGTGGGAGCTATTCGCTGAATATCTCTGCTCAGCAATCCCCGTTTCTCCGCCTCTTCCAACTCGCGGCGTATAGTCAACAACGGCAAGCCGGTGCGCTCGGTGAACAACGCGGTATCGAATCCTTCATTTAATCGCAGTGCATTCATCATGAACTCGAACGCAATATCCTTGTGCGTCACTGCATGCTCTTCCTGCACCGGCTCTTCACGCGCCACCGCATCCATGTACGCCTGTGGCTGCTTGTAACGCATTTGGCGCAGTACTTTATCGTGAAAACTCAGCTTGCTGTGAGCACCGGCACCAATACCGAGATAATCGCCGAACTGCCAGTAATTTAGATTGTGACGGGAGCGGTGCTGCGGCTGTGCGAAAGCGGAAGTTTCATAATGTTGATAGCCATGCGTCGCCAGTACTGCTTCAATTTGTTGCTGCATATCGCTGCTTGCATCCTCATCCGGCAACTGCGGTGGATTACGATGAAATAGCGTATTGGGTTCCAAAGTCAGGTGATAACAAGACAGATGCTGCGGTGAGAATGACAGTGCAGTTTGCATGTCCTGCAATGCCTGCTCCAGCGTTTGCTTTGGCAGCGCGTACATCAGATCTAGATTGATATTATCGAAATGCTGTTGTGCGATTTCAATAGCGCGTTTCGCTTCGTCAACCGAATGAATTCGCCCCAATGCTTGCAGATGCGCATCGTTGAAACTCTGAATGCCGAGCGACAAACGATTGACGCCGGCATCCTTAAACTGAGCGAATTTACCCGCTTCCACCGTGCCCGGATTCGCCTCCAGGGTGATCTCTGCATTTAAATCGAGCGGCAGCAACATGCGCACTTGCCGCAGAATTTCTGCCACCGCTTCACCACTCAACAAACTCGGCGTGCCGCCGCCAAAAAACACTGTATAAACCTTGCGCCCCCAGATCAACGGCAGCGCCATTTCCAAATCGCGCACCAATGCCGCAACATATTCCTTCTCAGGAAAGACCCCGCGCGCTTCATGCGAATTGAAATCACAATACGGACATTTGCGCACGCACCAGGGAATATGGATGTAAAGCGCCAGGGGGGGTAAAACTTGAAAGTTGACCGCTTGGAATTTGATACCGACGGGATGCAATAAATGAGTAGTCATAGTAGGGTGCGTTTTACGCACCAATTGTTAGTGGTGCATAAAATGCACCCTACATTTTTAACTTCGCCAGCAACACTTTTAATGCCTTGGCACGATGACTAAGCTGCGCTTTTTCCTCATGCGTCAACTCCGCGCTCATCTTGCCGGACTCCGGCAACCAGAACATCGGGTCGTAACCGAAGCCGCCGTCGCCGCGCTCTTCCTGCGCAATCTCGCCGTGCCATTCGCCTTCGGCGATCAGCGGTTGCGGATCGTCGGCATGGCGCACAAGTACCAGCACGCAATAATAATGTGCGCGGCGATCTGTTACGCCTTGCAATGCTTGCAGTAATTTGTCGTTGTTGCGGCGATCCGATTTAGGCTCACCGGCATAGCGTGCTGAGAACACGCCGGGTGCGCCGCCCAGCGCATTCACACAGATGCCTGAATCATCTGCCAAGGCGGGCAGTCCGCTCAAACGACTAACGTGGCGTGCCTTGGCGAGGGCATTTTCAATAAAGGTGCAGTGTGGCTCTTCAGCTTCAGATATGCCCAGCTGCGATTGTGTCAGCACCTCAATACCCAGCGGTGCCAGCATATGCTGGAATTCCCGCAGCTTGCCTGCGTTGTTGGAGGCGATGACCAATTTTTTCAATTCCGATGACCCCCAAGCCGTCATTCCGGCGAAGGCCGGAATCCAGTTGATACAAAAAATACCTGCTTGGCAGGAGCAAAATCAAACACATTAAATTACCAAAGCATTTTAATAAAAAGCGCTAGATTCCGGCCTGCGCCGGAATGACGAATTCATTTACTTTTCAGTACCGCGCGTTGTATCTCGATTATTTGTGTGATGCCGCCATGTGCCAGATCAAGCAATGCATTCATTTCCTCACGCGTAAATGCGTGACCTTCTGCCGTGCCCTGCACTTCAACAAAGTGGCCATTGCCCAGCATAACTACGTTCATGTCGGTATCGCAAGCGGAGTCTTCAACATAATCGAGATCAAGTACCGGCGTGCCTTGGAAGATGCCAACCGAGATGGCGGCAATAAAATCTTTGAGCGGGTTTTCTTTGACCGACCCTTTTTGCATCAGGCCGGTCACCGCATCATGCAATGCTACAAATGCGCCGGTAATGCTGGCAGTACGTGTGCCACCGTCGGCCTGGATCACATCACAGTCAAGATGAATTGTTCGTTCGCCGAGTTTTTTCAAGTCGATCACGGCGCGCAGACTGCGCCCGATCAGGCGTTGTATTTCCTGCGTGCGGCCTGACTGCTTTCCTTTGGATGCTTCGCGCCCCATGCGTTCGCCGGTAGAGCGTGGCAGCATGCCGTATTCGGCAGTAACCCAGCCTTCGCCGCTGCCTTTTTTATGCGAGGGGACACGTTCTTCGACGCTGGCGGTACAAATAACTTTTGTATCGCCACATTCAATCAGTACCGCCCCTTCTGCGTGTTTAGTGTAATGGCGGGTGATTCGAATTGAGCGGAGCTGGTTGGACTGACGTTGGCTTGGACGCATGATTGAAGTATCTCGAAGAATAAAAAACAACGCGCATTATAACTTGCAACGACTATTTTACCGTCAGTCTAAAATCACACACATCGGCTTGTCGGTCATATGTTCTTCTTCAACTTCGCCCAAACGTGCAACAACTGCGGTAGTGTTGTCGGCACGGCCTTGTTCCCGAAGTATGGCTTCCCCAATAAGATGCCCCAAAGAGACTGACAAGTCGTTATCAAATAACGCTTCGGCTATTTCATCACTCGACAACGGCCCCCACATGCCATCACTACACAATAACAACACATCTCCCGACTTCACCGCAGTACGCGACGACATTTCGACGTAAAAGTCGTCCACACCGCCAAGACAATTAGTAATTTTGTTGCGGTCCGGATGGGTCTTCATTTCTTCTTTGGAAATGAGTCCCCAGTCAACCCATTGCTGCACTACCGAATGGTCGCGCGTGACTTTGGCCACTTTCCCTTCGCGCAACAAATATAATCTGGAATCGCCCGCGTGTGCCCAATTTGCCTTGCCATCTTGCACCAGCGCCGCTATGCAGGTAGTCCCGGGACTACCTTCGAGTTCGTTCAACTCGGCATAATGAATAATCGCCCCATGGCAACTCTTCATCGTTGCGTTCAAAAATTCTTCGGGATCGGCAATGCGCGGCTGCGCTGTCATTGCAAAAGCTTGCATGAAAGTGTCAATTGTAATTTTGGCGGCTATTTCACCGTACGAATGCCCCCCCATGCCATCGGCCAGAACCAATAGCAAAGCATCATCTGTGTAGGCGTACGCCACACGATCCTGATTATATTTTCGACCACCGATCTGGCTTGTTTGGTATACAGCGAATCTCATCTTTATCTATGGTTTGTGCCGCCAATGTTTAGTCTTAATTGATGACGGTGTGCAATCGTAATATATTTAGGCTGCCGAACCTAAGTTTTTCTGTTATTACTTATTTTTGATAAATTTATCCTGACCTGCTTTGTTCGGAAGATTCGCTTCAATATCCCAGTCTGACCTTATGGTAGAATTATACTGATATTCTCTTTACGGATTGCCTTACAAAAAATAAGGTTTTTTATGTTGTGGCCGTGTATTCACTCGCGACAAAAAATCCAGATCGCATAACTATTCGCATTCAATCCCAAAGGGGCTGGCTCTAAATGAACAATTGGTTATCACGTGTTCCGCAAAAATGCTGGGCCTACACTGCACTTTTAATTTGGGCCGCTCTCTGTTTCATGTTGTTACACAAAACATCCTACGGGATTGATGAAGGTGCGGCTCAGGCATTATTGTTGGTCTGGTCTATTGCGGACAACGTTGTCAGTCCGATTGTAACGTTGGGGTTCCCTGATTTTCGGGCTCTATTCCTCGCCCCTGTCGGGTTTTTATGGACTGGCGATGTGCTGCCAGCCAAAGTTACCACCATACTGGTGACGGCCACTGCAGCCTGGGCTTTACACACTTGGCGCATACACAAAGGTGAATCTGAGAGCGCCCTGCTGGCAACCGGATTGTTAATGATTTCGCCTCTGCTTTTGGTGCAAATCGACACCATTTCTGTTGCTGCATTTCTGCTGTTTTCATTTGCGCTCGGAGCCTGGGCCGATCAAATTTACCGTGAGTCGCAGAAAGCTTTTGGGGGAATGTATTTTTCCCAGCTTTTTTTGTGTTTTGTCGCGGTTACTTTGCATCCGATCGGACTGGCATATCCTTTATCTTTGTTGTGGGCCTGGTACAAAGATCCAATCGATAAAAAGCATCAAACTTATTTCTTCGTCGGCATTGGTGCGGCAGTTTTATTGGCACTGGTCTTAACTTTAGGCTGGAGCCACATCACTTGGTTCCTGAATCCCGTCAAGAACCTTGCAGCCTTATTGCTGGGGCCGGCAACAGATGATGACTTTGGTGTTTTTCACTGGATTGCGGGAATAGCCATGTCTCTTATTCTGCTCTTGGTAATCTGGAAACAAGCGCGTAATTTGTGGGCGGACTTGCTGGGACGCACACTTTTGATTGGCCTCATTATTGGTATATTTGCCGGCGATCAAATTTTTGGCATTGTCGCACTCACTGCTTCTCTGTACTGGGGACTCCCTTTGCTGTTAAATAAATCCACCCATTTGCAGGGCGGGTTTTGGCAACAACGCGGCTTTGTTTTAGTACTGACCGTTTTTCTTGCCACCACCTGTATGCTTTCAAGCAAGTTGCGTTATCAAACTTTGCAGACCAGTGATCTTTCCCCTCGCGATAGTCTGATCAAGGTACTGGCAGAGGACAGCGGCCTGTTTTTAAATGAGGAGCCGGCTCAGGACGGCGCAACTAAAAAATCAATTCGCGTAGCCAGCCAATGGCCTGCTCTAACCATGTTGGCATGCAGATGTGACGCCCTGCCTTTGCCCCCGGATGCCAAGGATAGCGAAGCATTATTCGACATGTTGCATGGTATCGATTACTTGATTTTTGATCCCCGAGATATACAGAATGGTTCTCTTGCCCACAATCTTGCCAACATGGAAGCGGGTAAAACAGAGACGATTGTTTTGCAACAAGGTGGCGTCATTGTTCAAGTTAAGAACCGGCTCCCCGTTCCCGCACCTGACACCGGGAAGAAAATTTAATGCTTGAGATACTTATCTTTGCCGTAGCCGGGATTGGTGCCTTGTTTATTACGGGATACGCGGTTCACATGTTCGTTGGCGGCTTGGTCAGCGCCGAGACAGAGCAACAAATCATTGTCATTGTTTGTGTAATTACCGCCTGTGCCATGGCTTATATGGCGTGGGATGTAATTCAACGTCGCACAGGAAGAAAATAAACCCTGCGGGTGCGCCTTTGGGCTGCACTTACGGCAACACCCTCACAACCCTAAAACCATAGTAAAAGTCGCGAAGCACAGGCACGCCCCCGGTGCGGATCGACACACGTTCCAATTCGGGAGCAAGGTTCCAGGAGCCTCCGCGAAGAACGCGCTGACTTCCATCTCCCTGCCATGCTGTGCCGTCGCTTGGTGCCCCATTGTAATCTGCATGATAACTGTCTTCGACCCACTCCCAGACATTTCCGCTCATGTCATACAAACCCCAAGCATTGGCTGATTTTGTGGCCGCAGCATGCGAATGCTCACCGCTGTTTTTGTTATACCAGGCAAGCTTGTCGACAATGTCGCCGCCGCAGTATTTCAACCGGCCTCCGGCTCGGCAAGCGTATTCCCACTCCGCCTCGGAAGGAAGCCGATATTGCTTGCCGGTTTTAACACTGAGTTTCTGTACAAAGTCTTTTGCGTCATCCCAACTTACTTGCTCTACAGGACAGGTATCTCCGCAATTTTTGAAATTGCCGGGGTTGCTCCCCATGATGGCTTTCCATTCACCTTGGGTCACTTCAGTTTTTCCCATCGCAAAGGGAAATCCGATTGCAATACTGTGGACCGGTTTTTCATCCTCTTCTTCGTTTGACCCCATATCAAAACTGCCAGCGGGAATCACAATCATATCGGGACAAGCAGGGCAGTCTTGAAAATGTCGTCCAATTTGCAACAGCGTGTTCAGCGTAACAGGCGGAAAAGTTTTTAATGTTGCCAGGGTGTAAAACTCTTCTTTAAGTTCAAACCAGCGTGTTTTATCAGTATCATTAACCAATGCCAACTCAACCCATTCGCCACTGAATTTTACTCGTGCTTCCGGCTTGACCGCTCCTGATTGCCATTGTCTCTTGAGTTCCTCCGCCGCTTCTGCTTGTATAGGTATCGTCCCGTCCAGACTCAGTCTGAGCACAGAAGATTTACTACGGAATTTGACGGCAAGGCGATGTTTATCGATATCATATTTGCCAAGTTCAGTTTCGATTCCGTCTTCGTTGACAGTATATAAATGTTCGCTTAATGCTTTGACTCTGGCTTTGATCGGCGTCGTTTCCTTATCTGCGGACATCGATGCATCCAGTTTAGCCAAATCAGAATCCCGTTGCGCGCCGAGTTCATCGCGGCTTTTATCAATCCGCGCCTTGAACTCCTCTGCCGATTCAAGTTTTTCTTGTTGCGCCTTTTTTAAGGTATCCAGTTTTTCAGAATACTGCCGGTTAACCTGCTTGCGGGCATCGGCCAACTCTTTTTCATAACCCTCTTCGATTTGGGTAATTTTCTTGTTTAGTTCTGCAATATCCAACTGCGCTTGCTGCAAGTTTGGAAAAGTCGCGTCGGTTGAATTGACTGATATTTCAGCCGCCACAGAAATTAAGGGCGCAGCAATTATAATTAGAATTACGATTGCCATGCCGGACAATTGATGCAGTTTGGTTGCGCTCATGTTTTCAGGTAATAAAGTACTTGGGTTATTCTAACCGATACCATTCAACATACTAAACCAAGCTTGGCTACAGGATCACTTTGACTCAATTCCGGCTCAACTTTTTCTCTGCCGAATTAGCTTCAACTTCTTGCCAACCACCGCCAAGAGCCTTGAGCAAATTTACCGTGGAAAGAAACTGGGCGCCGCGAATCTGAGACTGCACTCGTAATGCCGACAATTGATTTTGCTGGATTGTGGCGAGTGTCAAAGCGTTGTCCAGTCCTTCTTTGTAACGAAGCAAAGTTATTTCATAGGCTTTGTTCTGGTCGCGTACCGCGCCGTCCTGTTTTTGCCGTGCAGCATCTAATCCATGAAGCGTGCTCAACGCGTCTTGAGCTTCCTGGATCGCTACCAACACCGATTGCCGGTAATTTGCCACCGACGCAACATAGCCGGCCTGAGCAAAATCGACACCCGCGCGATTTCTGCCACCGTCGAAAAGGGTCTGTGTGGCTTGTACCCCGATCGACCATACCAGTGAGGGTGCAGAAAATAAATTTGACAGGCTATTTGATTCAAAACCCGCAAGCGCAGGATTCAAAATCAGCGAGGGGAAATAGGCAGCCTTGGCCAGGCCAATTTGGGCATTGGCGGCAGCCATCGCGCGTTCTGCCGATGCAATATCCGGGCGTCGCTCAAGCAATTTTGCAGGAACATCAACAGGGATGGCTGGCGGCAATAGCGGCAGTGAACCTGCGCTTAATGTAAAACTTGAAGCGGGAACCCCCGTCAGCGTTGCCAGCAAGTCTTCCGATTGCTTGCGCTGATTTTTCAGCAATTCAAGCTGTGCACCGCTGGATTCAACCAGCGCGCGTTGTACAACAAGATCGCTCTCTGATGATGCGCCGAAATCTCGGCGGAAGCTGGTCAAATCGAGCACTTTCTGTTGCAACTCTATCGAACCGGATACAAAGCCGATTTCCTCATCAAGTTGTCGCAACTGAAAGTAAGCTGTCGCAACTTGCGCAGTGAGTACCAGACGCACGTTTTCGTTGTCCGCAGCAGCTTGTTCAGCACTCGCCCGCGCACTCTCGACATCTCGACGCACGCGACCCAGCCAGTCAACTTCGTAGCTAACTGTCAGGTTTGGCTTGAAGTCGTTTTGCACTGTGCTGGTATTTGGCACACTGTAGTTTCCAAGCGGTCTATTCGCAGAAATGAGGTTGCGTGATGCGCCCGCATTAAGTGCGACTGACGGAGCCATAGCAGCTCCATGCGCATTGCTTTGAGCCAACGCCTGATCAAGACGTGCAAGGGAGACTTTCAAACTTGGGCTATCCTTTAGACATTTCGCTTCGAGTTCGTCCAGTTGTTTATCACCGAAGCTTTTCCACCATTCTTTTTTGGGGTCACTATCTGCAGGGCTTGACGATTTCCAACTGGTTTCCGTTTTCCATGCAGTAGGCATATCTGATACTGCAGGCCGGTTGTAATCAGGGCCAATAGACGAGCATGCCGCGCACATAAGCGGCAGACTTAAAAGCAGCGAAATGTATCGCATGGTTATCATTTCCCTTTTGGTGCCTCAGGTGCAATTGCCACCGCTTGACCTTCACTGATCGAATCCGGCGGATTCATAACCACTTTGTCATTCGCCGTAACCCCCTTCCTGATTTCGACATCGCGGCCAAAATCAGTACCCAAAGTAACGGCTTGCAACCTGATTTTATTATCCGGCTGAACGACCGCAACTCTGCTGCCCTCGGAGTTGAACATCAGGGTGTTAGTCGGCAAAATCAAACTGCTTTCAGTTTTAAGTGTGAGCGCAATATCCACATATGCTCCCGGCAGTAGTCTATGATCGGCATTCGGCACCTGGATTTCTATTTGCAAAGTTCGTGTAGTGGGGTCAATTGCACCTGCGGTACGTACAATTAGTCCCTTGATCGACTTGTCGGCCGCCTCGGCTTGCAGAACATCGACACTGTCGCCAATATGTATCCGCGCAGCCCGATCCTGTGGCACATAAGCATAGAGACGCAGCTTGTCCACCTGCGAGATTGTAAACAATGATTGCCCGGTGCCGCCATTACCCGCATTAACCAGATCACCATTGTCAATATTGCGTTTTGTCACAATGCCGTCGAAAGGTGCTACCACTTTGCCAAAATCCTGCTGATCCCGTAAACGCTTCAGGACGGCCTCTGTCTGCTTATATGCACCGACTTTATCATCATATTCCTGCTGCGAAACTGCATCGTGTTCACGCAATTTACCCCAGCGTTCATAGGCTATCTTTGCAAGCTCGAAATTCGCATTTGCTTCTTCTACCTGTTTGTTGACATCGGGAATATCGAGCGTGGCCAACAATTCTCCTTTCTTCACAGGCTGACCGATATCTTTAAACCATTGCTTCACATATCCGGTCGTGCGCGCATAAATCTGCGCCTGGAAAATCCCCTGCAAGCTACTGGGCAGAGTCAACTTGGATTCATAGCCGCTCATACTTGGTTGAATAACTTTCACCTGCAGAATGGCAATTTCCGCTGACCTCGACGCCAATATATCCGCATTCGCATGGCGCACGAAGAGCGCTCTTCCAAGCCCGAGTAGCAGCAAGGCAAAAACAACAGCGGTTGTGATCCAGGCAAAGCGAACCACTTGGCCGCGACTCCTATGCTGTTCGGCTCCGAGGAAATGAAATTCCGGTAAACCCTGATGCCCATGGCGTTGTTCATTCATAATTATGTCCTAGACAGAAACGTTGGTTGAAGTAGAAGCATCATCGCTATTTTTACGTGCTTTGCGGTCAGCGAGTCGCTGATGGAAAGATGCAAAAACGATGGGAACAAAAAGCAGGGTCGATACCGTCGCGAAAAGCAAACCACCGATTACAGCGCGTCCGAGCGGCGCATTCTGCTCCGCTCCTTCACCGATGCCAATCGCCATCGGAATCATGCCAAGTATCATCGCCATTGCTGTCATCAGCACCGGACGCAGACGTGTAGCTCCGGCTTCAAGCGCGGCGGATAACGGTGGCATACCGGCATCTAAACGTTGCCGTGCAAATGCTATAACAAGAATACTGTTGGCTGTTGCCACACCCATTGTCATGATTGCGCCTGTAAGTGCCGGCACGCTCAAATCCGTTCCGGTCAATATCAGCATCCACGCTATCCCCGCTAAAGCAGCCGGAAGTGCAGAAATAATAATGAGCGGGTCAAGCCATGATTGGAAATTAACCACGATCAGCAGATAGACCAAAACAATAGCCCCCAATATGCCGACCCCCAGACCTATATATGACGACTGCATTGTCTGAACCTGTCCGCGCATGGAAATACGGCTACCCTTCGGCAAACTCGGCTTTGTCTCGTCAATCAGCGCCTGTATTTCTTTGGCCGTGGAACCCAAGTCTCGGCCTCGAACGTTAGCAAAAATATCGACAGAAGTCATAATATTAAAACGTGTCACAATGCCAGCTTCCCTGATCGGAGCAACCTTCACCAGATTTCCCAATGCTTGCGTAGGATTCCCCGTTGCAGCCGGAGTATTTACCGGCAAATGCAATATATCGTCGAGAGAGTTGATCTTGTATTGCGGTGTCTGTGCTGTCATGCTGTAAACGACACTGTTTGCCGGATTAAGCCAGTAAATTGGTTGCGTCTGCAAACTACCGGAAAGGGGTAGCAGGACATTTTGTGCAACATCAGACGGACTAATACCAATACTTTGCAGGCGCGGACGATCCATATTGAAGGCTAGTGCCGGCGCATCGTTACGTTGATGGATATGCACATCAACCGCGCCGCTGATTGATTTTATCCGGTTCATTAATTTGCCGGCAAAAACTGTATTTTCGGCTACATTGCTGCCGTATATCTGCACATCGATTGCCGCGGGAATACCGAAATTCAAAATTTGAGCCACGATATCGGCCGGCTGAAAAAAGAACTCCACGCCTGGAAATCGCTTACCTAGTTCCGATGGAAGCTTGTCGATATACTCACTGCTCGGGTGGTGCTCCGGTTTAAGCGAAATCAGGATTTCTGCATCCAGTGTTCCTATCGTACCCGAGTTGCTATAGGACAAATTGATACCGCTGTAGGGCAGCCCGATATTATCCAAAATTGAAGCTATTTCTTCATCCGGAATAATTTCGCGTATTACTTTGTCGACCCGATCCGAGAGCAATGCTGTATTCTCAATTCGGGTTCCCGTTGGTGCACGCACGTGAAGTTTTATCTGTCCCGTATCAACCGTTGGAAATAGATCGCGCCCAAGTAATGCATATAATCCGCAGGAGAAAAGGCAGATACTTAGAAAGACCGCCAGAAAGCTTTTTCGATGCGTCAACAGATGGCTCAGAAAAAGAATATACGTATTGCGTAATTTCTCGAACTGACGATTGAATGCCTCGTGAATCGAGGTTATCCACTGCGAAATTTTTCCACTACGCGACTGATGCCCCATCAATAATAAGGCCAGGGTCGGCACCAGCGTACGCGACAACACATATGATGCTAGCATCGCAAAAACCACTGCTTCGGCCATTGGCACAAACAAAAAGCGCGCTACCCCCTCAAGGAAGAACATGGGGACAAACACAATACAGATACACAATGTTGACACGAGCGCCGGAATGGCAATTTCGCCCGCGCCTTCGAGAATTGCCGGATAAAGCTCCGTACCCATATGTAAATGGCGCTCGATGTTTTCGATTGTCACCGTTGCATCGTCGACCAGAATACCCACTGCCAATGCCAGTCCGCCCAGCGTCATGATATTGATGGTTTCGCCTACCGCATGCAACAGTATGACCGATGAAAATATCGACAAGGGAATCGATACCGCAATAATCGAAGTGGTACGCCAATTGCCCAAAAACAGCAGCAGCATGATCGCCGTAAGTACAGCCGCAATCAGTGCTTCATGGATAACACCCATGACTGCTGTTTTAACAAATACCGACTGATCCGCCAGCAAGCTGACTTCAACGCTTTTGGGAAGCAGCGGTAGCAGCGTCGGCAATTTTGCCTTCAGGTCGTTGACGACATCGATTGTCGATGCACCGCCATTTTTATAAACCGACATGAGCAAACCGCGCTGTCCATTCTGTCTGACGATATTTGTCTGCGGTGAAAAACCGTCGCGCACGTGGGCGACATCTCGCAAAAATACCGTAGCCCCATTGACTGTTTTTATGGGGATGTTATTCATCCCGGCCATTGTTGAAGGAGAACTATTCAAGCTGATGTTGTATTCGGTATCGTAGATTTTCGCCGTTCCCGAGGGCAGTACCAAATTTTGGGTACTGATTGCATTGATCACATCCGCCGATGTCATACCTTTGGCTTGAATAGCATTGGTATCCAAATCCACTGATATCAGGCGTTGCTTTCCCCCGTAAGGAAAGGGAATCGCCACACCCGGTATCGTTACCAACTGAGGCCTCAAGGTATTAACTGCGAGATCGAAGATATCCTGCTCTGGCACCTCTTTGCTCGACACACCAATCTGAATCACCGGAACACTCGACGCGGTATACTTGATTATCAGCGGAGGAAGAGTTCCCTGCGGCATCCTCCCAACAATCGTCTCCGACACGGCCACAATTTGTGAAATGGCCATTTGTATATTGACGTTCGGCTGAAAGTATATTTTAACGATCGAGATACCATTCAGCGATTGTGATTCGATATGTTCGATATCGTTGACCGTCGTAGTCAAAATACGCTCATGTACCTGGGTGATCCGGTCTGCCATTTCTTGGGGACGTAATCCGGTGTAGCTCCAAATTACACTGATTACCGGAATATCGATTTCCGGTAGCACATCCACCGGCGTGCGGGAAATTGCCAACGGTGTGACGAGCACAATTATGATCGCCATTACAATAAAGGTATAAGTCCGTTTTAAGGCTAGTTCGACAATCCACATATCTAATAAGTACCGTTTTAGAGGCTATTTAAATTTTATCCGCTGAAATTTACCGATTCAATGCTTGCATCTGCAGTGCAGCGTAACGGGTTCCCGCCGCCACGCCCGGAGGCAGAATTTGATTGATGCGTTCAAAATCCGTTTGGGTTAGTACGACGCTTAAAGCGCCGATATTTTCTTCCAGCAGCTTTGTTTTCTTGGTACCGGGGATAGGAACAATATCCTCCCCTTGCGCCAATACCCATGCCAGCGCCAACTGTGCAGTCGTGCATTTTTTCTGCTCTGCCAAATTTTGGATTTCATGTACCAGCTCAATATTTTTCTGAAAATTTTCACCCTGAAAGCGCGGGGAGTTTCGGCGATAATCGTCTGCGTCAAGGTCGTCGACACTCTTAATCTGTCCCGTCAAAAAACCTCTGCCCAGCGGGCTGTAAGGCACAAACCCAATTCCAAGCTCTCGCACCGTGGCTATAATTTCTTCTTCCGGTTCACGACTCCATAGTGAGTATTCAGTTTGCAACGCCGCGATGGGATGTACAGCATGTGCACGACGGATCGTCTGAGGTGCCGCCTCGGACAGCCCGAGATAACGCACCTTGCCTACGCGCACAAGTTCTGCCATCGCGCCTACTGTTTCTTCTATTGGTGTATTGGGGTCTACCCGGTGTTGGTAATACAAATCGATTACCTCAACCCCGAGTCGTTTCAGACTCGCTTCGCATGCCTGGCGTACATATTCCGGTCGCCCATTCACGCCAATAAATTTTCCGTCAGATGAACGTTCGTTGCCAAATTTTGTCGCGAGAATAACTTTGTCACGTCTGTCATGAATAGCTCTCCCCACAAGCTCCTCATTAAGCCCAATGCCATACATATCTGCCGTGTCTAGAAAATTCACACCAAGCTCTAACGCGCGATGAATCGTGGAAATTGCAGCCGTATCATTTCGTCCGCCGTAAAATTCCGACATGCCCATGCAGCCCAGCCCCAAAGCTGAGACTTTCAAACTGGAACGGCCTAATTCGCGTTGTTTCACTGCATGCTCCACTTCTGAAATTGAATAACCATTCTTGCCGTTAGATCCAAATCCTGCTTTCTTATCACCCTTGCGCATCGGGCGAAGTAAAATTTATCGTTCCTGAATTTAGTCAGTTTCTTATAGTTCACTTTTGATTCGATCAAGAAACTGCTCAATCATATTCTCATTGCGCGAATAGAAAACCCACTGCCCAAGCTTCTGTGGAACAACAAGTCCCGCCCGTTGCAAGCTTGCCAAGTGGGCCGAGATTGTCGATTGGGACAAGTCTGCCTTCTCAAATATTTTCCCCGCGCAAACTCCCAGCTCAAACGAGTGAATTTGGGTAGGGAAGGATTTTTCCGGATCCTTTAACCATCCAAGAATTTCTCTTCGTACCGGATGTGCCAATGCCTTGATAATATCGTCGAGGTCGGGTGTAGGATGTTTTGTCATTGCATCAGCCGTATTTACCGCAAATCATTGCGGACATATTTCGAAAGTTTACGAATTATAGATCGCAAAAAATAGAAATACAAATGAGGTCCCGCACTCCAACCAATCTTGAAAAGAGCGTTTTGCCGCAATCCTTTTCCGATATTTGCGCTTAACACGCTGGATTCTAGTGTTTTTAAATGCAGTACGGCAAAACAGCATTCTAACTATGCAAATATGTTTTTGAACTTTGGGCTGTGGCTTTTTGCAAATTTTTACATTTGCCAATTATTTCCACTTGGCATAATCAAGAAACACAGGCTTAGTGCTCACCTGCCGGAAAAACTGGTAGCATTGGCTCACCTAATAAAATTCGCACGCACGCGATGTTTATTATTATCCAACTTTATTAATTACTCTATGCCCAAACTGCCCGAACTGCGAGAGCTTGAAAATCTTCTTGAGTTGGGCAATGGCCACATGCAATCACGCATCGCTTGTGAAGTAGATGCTAACAATCAGCGTTTTCCTGTTTATGAATTAATCTTGGGAAATCCCGACCCCAAATTACCCGCCATCGGATTTTTTGGTGGCGTACATGGGTTGGAACGCATAGGCACGCACGTCTTGCTGCACTTTCTACGGAGTTTGCTCAGCCGTTTGGAGTGGGACAAAAGTTTGCACCTTTTATTGCAGGACGTTCGGCTGGTATTTATGCCATTGGTTAATCCCGGTGGCATGTGTCTCTCAACCCGCAGCAATCCTAATGGTGTGGATCTAATGCGAAATGCACCCGTAGATGCTACCGACAAAACACCCTTCCTGTTGGGGGGGCAGCGCATTAGCCCGTACTTGCCCTGGTATCGCGGTGAAGCCGGCGCGGAAATGGAAATTGAAAATCTGGCACTTTGCCGTTTTGTGCAGGAAGAATTACTGTCCCGACCTTTCAGCATCGCGGTTGATTGTCATTCGGGCTTTGGTTCGCGTGACCGGGTCTGGTTTCCGCACGCACATACTGTTGAGCCTATCGATAATCTTGCCGATATCATTCGTCTCGAAGAACTCTATCAACATACTCACCCGAATAGCCGATACCTGTTCGAACCGCAAAGCATGCATTACCGAACTCATGGCGATATTTGGGATTACTTGTATTTGCAAGCACAGCAAGACAAAACAAAAACTTTCTTGCCCTTGACGCTGGAAATGGGTTCGTGGTTATGGGTCAAGAAAAATCCGCTCCAAGTGTTTTCCCGCCAGGGCATCTTCAACCCGTCCGTTGAACATCGCTTGCACCGAGTGTTGCACAGCCATGCCGTCTGGTTCGACTTCCTGATCCGCGCCACAAGCGGCCATGCCAACTGGCTTGCCAAAGGTCCCAGACGATTGCGTTTGCAAGAGCGTGCAGTCGCCCGCTGGTATAGACGATGAGCACGTGGGTTCTTTTACGCGGTTTAATGCGTGAGTCGCGCCACTGGGGTGATTTCCCCGATTATTTTCAGCATACCTTGGGCTCGGACAAAGTCATCACTTTGGACTTCCCGGGCAATGGCTGGCTTTATGCAGAAGCCAGTTCTGCAAGCGTGGCAGAAATGGCAAACCATTGCAGGATTAGCCTGGATCAATTGGGTATCCCGCCGCCTTATCGAGTGATAGCTTTGTCTCTTGGGGCTATGGTCGCCGTGGAATGGAGCAGGCAACATCCCTCCGAATTTGAAAGATTGGTTTTAATCAATACCAGTTTGGCGCCACTTAACCCGTTTTATCATCGGCTGCGGCCCGAAAATTATTTCTCCCTGCTAAGCTTCCTGATTCATGGTTCGCTCCGCCAACGGGAGAAGCTTATCTTGCGCCTCACCAGCACGCGGCAATATACCCAACCTCAAATCGATACCTTGCTGGATCAGTGGGAGTCGTATGCTCGTGAATATCCGGTTACCCGTACCAATATTTTACGACAACTATATGCAGCTATCGCCTTCCGTGCCTCTCAGACGGCTCCTGAGGTTCCCTTGCTGTTGCTTGCGGGGCAACAGGATCAACTGGTTAATGTTAAGTGCTCAATAGAATTGGCACATCGATGGGGCATTCCAATTAAACTTCACCCGACTGCCGGACATGATTTACCTCTGGATGATAGTGAGTGGGTTACCCGGCAGGTTAAAGAATGGGCCAGTCGCAGAATTGAACCACGTGAGGTTGTTTCCCAATCGTCGGTTCCCGAGGGTCAGTTTTGATTACTACCTTTTTGATCAACCAATAAATACTGGACATGGTGAGGAAGTATCATTAATTTCTTTGCAGGCTTCGGCAAAACGTGTTCTTCAATTGACAGATTTAACGCGTTTAGCAATCTATTCTCGAATTCTGCCGGTGACTTTGAGATAACCTCGCTGGGCACATTAAATTTTTTGATCAAACGCAAGTTATCTTCGAAACCATACGATACGACAAATGGATGCATTCCAGCGTTTATGGCTGCCAGATAGTCACTGTATTCATCGCCGCAGGCATATGAGCGCGCAGGATTAATTTCGAAAATTTGACGTGCGCGTTTCATATAGTCGCACTTATCGTCTTTAAGCGATATGCATGTAAAAAAGTCAAACCGATCAACGTCAATATCGTGCCGCTGGAACAAAAATTTCAGCGTTTCATGTGGTTCGATTGTTACATTGCGGGTGATGAGGCCTACTCGAACATCGGGAGCATTCAACAAAGTGCGCAACAGTGTCTCAATGCCGGGATACAGGATAGCCTCATGACGGTAAACCTCGGTCAATGTTTCCCGTAGACGCTTACGACTCTGCTTGCCAAACTGGTGGCGCAAATTGGTTGGAAATTCCCTGAGTCCTCCCAGAAACTTGAACAGCTTGCGTCTCTTCTGAAAGCGGTCAATATCTCCAATGTCCATCTTGTGCTGCAAGAATGTTGTCTCGATTGCACGAAAGGCATCAATAGTTGTGCCGTCTGCATCAAAGATTACCAATCGTTCTGCATTTTTATACTGAGCCATATCGAGATATTAGGTCAGTCATATGACAAACTCATTAAACCTGCAAACAGGTGATTCTTGCGGTTAAGCAGCGTAATCCAACACCGTCAGGACGTGGCTACGTTCCCCACATGACGAAGCAATGCCTCACGGTGTGTGCTTATTTCAAGCGCTAATCCAGCATAAATCCCGCCCACCGAATAACCCATTCCGCCCGACACCAGCCAAACGTCAACTTGCACGGACATCTGTTCAACCGCGGTACTGCCGCGATTTATACGAGCCACCCTATAACAAAATAAAGCCCCGTCAACAACCAATCAATCCTGCTCGCATAAAAAAAGCCTGCGTTTCCGCAGGCATTAAATTGAGATTGTACGACTCAGACTAGATCAGGAGGACCCCAAAATGTTTGCGCTATTGTCAGTATCTCTTTGATCATCAAACGGGAACTTCAGTTCATGCAATTTTGTCCGGCATACATGGAGTCTGCTTTGAAGTTCTGCCGTGCTCTTACCTAATTTATGCATTGTTTCAATGTTATTGGTAATTGTAAGTATTTCAAACTCTAATTTTAGTTTAGCCCGCTCGCTCATATCCAAAAGTACTAATTGTTTGGACAATAGTACTAGATATTTACCAAAAAGTACTAGACCTTTATTATTTTATCTAGTACTTTATTAGTGTCATTTCATTCAGGATGCTGAGCGCTGCACTCCTAATGAAGGCAGGATCGTTAATGAATTGAGCGAAAAATGCAGCAAAAGTAAATTGGAGCCCTTTTCACTTGGTATCATCAATACGCGCGAACTCCACTGCGGCATTAAATAACAAAGTATCAGGCAAGTTTGTATATGATTGCATTTCTTTCAATCGTTGATATTCCAAAATAGCCAAATATTCCTTCTTGGAAAGCAATTCAGAATCACTCAAGTGTTCTCTCTCCACTTCTAAATGGTGTTTCATTTGAAGTGTGGTCAGTTGCTTCTCATCCCTGGAAAGGGAATTCCAATGTAAGCTGTCCAATACTGCTGTATACATTTGTTGCGTCATGCTAAACCTCGCCTCCTTCGGTTGCCATTATTTCGACGCTTCGTTACTTTCAATCACAACTTTTATACTCAAGCAGTCGATTAAATTCTGCACCATTCGATTTCTAATCCTCCAATCAGAAATCGCTCCTTCAAATGAAATGATGCCCACAATGATGACTAAACAAGACTCCAACTTCCCGGCTTTTCGTATCCAATGTTGCAAAGCCGACAAAACATTACTTTAAATATGGATATTATCATTTTATCCCTTCTAAGAAAATAGGTAAGACTACCAATACAAGGATAATAATGAAGGGCTAGTTAACTGCGTGGTATGGGTAATGTGCAGTTTCTACGCGTCATTATTGGATAATGATGAAAAATGATTTGCTGGTGGTGTATTTCGGAACTCTCCCAACATTGCCCCAGAAAAGAAAAAGCACCCTTGATGTTATCGCAGGTGTTTGATTGTTGGTGGGCCCTCGCGGACTTGAACCGCGGACCAAAGGATTATGAGTGCTTTTTTTACGAACACATTAAAGCACTATGCGTCACTATACAAATAGTTACCAATCGTAAAAACACTATAGAAACACTTTACAGCACTACGCGGTTGACAGTCTGTTGACACTGACAAAATCAAGCTGCCTTCATGTACATGTCGATGTGCATGGATGAATAGGGACAAATCACACCACCACTCTCAGTACGTTCCAACATACCCAACTCAGCTAGAATAACCACGTCTTCATGCACGCGCTTAACATCGCGACTAACTGCACGAGCTAGTTCTCGTACCGACAGTTCGCCTTTGCCTTGTGCGGCGCGAACAATATCCCAACGCTTCTCAGAAAGTTGCCCAAAAAAGTGACTTGGGCTTTCAAAATTCAGCACCTCGCCTTGGTATTCATCTGCCTTGGCCGCTTTCGACATGGCACGTAAAGCACCCTTCCAGTCGGAATGCAGGGTGATGGTGAGATAACGTTCTGTCATGATGCTCTCCTAGCAGCGACCGCCGCAATAAAGTCCTCAATCAACTGGTTAGTCCCTCTAAAGGTATAAGGCATTTCAACGCCATCGAGATGACAATGGTCACCCTTACCTCGCTCATTATCAAAACCCACCAAGCGAACACCATCCACCACATACACCGCCCTGTACTTGTAACCATGCTCGGTAGGGGGCACGGGTTCGGGCACCTTCCAAACCACCAGTTCAAGTATTGCGCCATCTACTGTAATGTCTTTAAAGCGGGTGATTAGTTTGGCTGACATGTTGGCGATAATGCCAACAAAAAGAATCGTTGTCAATATAATAGACTACACCTAACGATAGAACTCCATGTGAGGAAAAGTCTGATATTCACACGAAGCTGTTGAATTGCGCTTAATGCTAGGCCAGAAGTTGCATCCAAATTTGTGCCACACCTTAGTTTAAATCTAATGTTTCAAGTTGTGGATAGTTTTTTAGTTTTGCCTCCCTTTCCTGATTGAGTTGTACTGTTTCTGAATCGATAACTATCGTTACCGGTTTCTACGATGTGACAGTGATGAGTAAGTCTATCAAGCAGCGCTGTTGTCATCTTTGCATCGCCGAATACACTTCCCCATTCCGAGAAGCTGAGGTTGGTTGTAATGACCAAACTGGTGCGCTCGTACAGTCTGCCGATGAAGTGGAACAGCAAGGCACCGCCTGCCTGGCTGAACGGCAAATAGCCCAGCTCATCCAGAATCACTAAATCGGCATAAGCCATCCGACTGGCAAGTTGCCCTTGCTTACCCGCAGTCTTCTCCAGTTCCAACGTATTTACCAACTCAATGGTTGAGAAGAAGCGGACTCGACGATGCTGGTGTTGCACTGCCTGTACACCGAGTGCCGTTGCAAGGTGTGTCTTGCCAGTGCCAGGGCCACCGACTAGCACCACGTTATGCATCTGATCCATGAACTCACAACGATGAAGCTGCCGGATCAATGCCTCGTTTACCGCACTCTGGCTGAAGTCGAAACTCGTCAAATCTCGATAGACGGGAAATCGTGACGACTTCATCTGGTAAGCAATAGAGCGCACTTCGCGTTCGGCCATCTCTGCCTTGAGCAGTGTGCCTAACATCTCCCGTGCACTTTGATATGCCGGTGAACCTTGCCTTGCCAGTTCATCAACAGCCTGCGCCATGCCATACATCTTGATCGCCTTGAGCGATGCGATCATGGCCTCATGCTGCATGACGTACCTCCCGTAATTCATCATAGCGGCTGACATTCGCCTGTGGCTCAACAACCAACATCAGAGGAGTTGGTGTATCGACAGGAACCGGTGGTGCAGGTTCAATCAGTCGTGTAAGCAGGTTCAGCACATGCTGTTTGGATGGCGTGCCGCTCTCCAAAGCCAACTCAACTGCCGTTAGCACCGCTGACTCATCGTGTTGCAGAACAAGCGCCAGAATCTCCACCATCTCCCGATCACCGCCCTGACGTTTGAGCAGGATAGATTGCAGGCGTTTGAATCCGGCTGGCAGTTCGGTGAACGGTGTACCGTTACGCAATGCGCCTGGCTTGCGTTGCCGTACGCTCAAATAATGATGCCAATCGTAGCGAGTAACACCTGGCCCATGGTTGGTAGCGAACACCCTCGCATGCTCGGCAATGATTTGTGCTTCGGCTGCAAACACCAGTCGGTCTGCATACACCCGCAGGCTGATAGGACGATTGGCATAGGAGGCCGGCACGCTATAACGATTACGATCAAAGGTAACCAGACAGGTGGGCGATACACGCTTGCTGTCTTCAACGAATGCATCGAACGGACAGGATAGTTCCATCAGGGACGGCCTCTCCTCAAGATAGACATCCGCGATGCTTCTATCCTTTTGCTCAGGGTGTTTGATCTCGCTCCAGAGCAACAAACAGCGACGATGGAGCCACTCATTGAGTGCCTCCAAGCTTTCGAATTCTGGAAGCTGGTTCCAGATGCGATGACGGGAATCTTGCACGTTCTTCTCAATCTGCCCTTTCTCCCAGCCGGATGCGGGATTGCAGAATTCGGCATCAAACAGATAGTGGCTTACCATGGCGGTGAAGCGGATGTTGACATCGCGTTCCTTGCCCTTCTTTACCTTATCCACGGCGGTCTTCATGTTGTCGTAAATGCCACGGGCAGGCACACCGCCGAAGGTAGCGAAGGCGTGGTTGTGCGCATCGAACAACATCTCGTGTTTCTGGAGTGGATAGGCACGCAAGTAGAAGGCTCGACTATGGCTGAGTTTGAAGTGTGCGATTTGCAACTTGGTACGCACACCGCCAATGACTGCCCAGTCTTCACTCCAATCGAACTGAAATGCCTCTCCGGGTGCAAAGGTAAGAGGGATGAATGTGCCACGTCCGGCAGTCTTGGCTAGCTCTTGTTGTTCTTGCCGCCATCGCTTGGCAAAAGCAGCAACTCGGTCATAGGATCCAGTGAAGCCAAGTTGAACCAAGTCACTATGCAATTGTTTTAGGCTGCGCTTTTGCTTGCGTCCTTTGCTCGCTTCAATCTTCAGCCATAGACGAAGCTTGTCGGCGTATTGATCTAACTTGCTAGTCGTCTTGCGTTTGGGATACTTGGGTTCGACAACTTTGTTTGACAAGTATTTGGTGATAGTTGTTCTAGATAACCCAGTTCGGCGGGCTATCTCTCTTATTGGCATTTGATCGCGAAAATGCCAACGCCTGATGCTGCTTAATATTGCCACGTTGATCACTCCTGTTTACTCCCGCTCAAGTTATGAACGGGACAGTTTCATACGTGGCACAAATTTAAGTGCAACTTACTGGCTTAGGTGGTCTAGTTTTAAGCGCAATTCAACAGGACCAGGACTACATGCTGTACCTGGGCTATCTCCCGGATTGTTGGGTACACTGCGAAGATTTCCATAAGGAGACCACGACCCTGCTCCCCCAGGCTGACCGCCTAACGTATAGGTGTTATTTGAAAAATTAAAATCAGCTGGATTATTAGGCTGAAGAACTATAGCAGTATGTTGAATAGGGTCGCCGGGAAATACGGCACCATGCTCTCCCACATATACTGCCGTACCCATTGGGTCACTATAGCCCGTTGGATTTCCCCCAACATAGGCATAAGTTGAAAAAGTTCCCCCTGCCAATCCAATCGGATCGCTTTGGACGTACTGCCCCATCGCCGGATCATAATACCGATGCCAATTTTGGTATAGCCCCGTTTCCTGATCAAAATACTGTCCGGGAAATCTCAAGTTTACTATTTCAACACCGAATCCCGAAGGATTCTGGTTAGGCTGTACCGCACCAAACGCATCACTTTCCCAGGTCCACACCACGTTACCTGACTGATCCATCGCTGCACGCGGCGTACCAAGGTGATCCAATTCGAAGTATATTATTTTGCGTGTGGGAATATGGTCAATCTGTGCATACAATTTGTCATCCGCCCAGACATACGTACGGATAGGTGTGCCGGTAGCGGTCAGTTCTTCCCACAGATGTCCGGCTTCATCATAAACATAACGTACTACCTGTGCTCCTTGTGGTGCAGCAGCCGTCGTTACCTTGCGGGTGCGCAAGCCGCGATAGTCATATGTATAAGTGGCAATCAGCGTGGTGCCATGCAGTACTTGAGCTAGTTGCCCTGCCTGATTGTAAGAATAGGTATTACCCTTCCCGTCATTGGTAATGTTGCCAGCAGCATCGGTTACTACGGTTACCCCATTACGGCTAACCAAGCGGTTGGATGTGGTGCTGTAGATATAAGTATTGTTTGAATCACTCAGGCGGACACCATTGGGATCGTAATGATAAGTAAAGTTTCCGGCAGGGCCGGATTCAGCGGTCAGGCGATTTAATGGATCGAAGCTGTAAGTCGTGGTTCCCAGTGTTGTAGTGCGGGTATAAACATTACCGGCGGGGTCGTACACCAGTGTTGCCGTATTGGCAAAGGCGGACGAAATGGTCAGCCCCGTTAACAACAAACACAAAGCGAAGCGCATAGTCAGGAGAGGTCTCATGGTTGTCCCCTCCTTCTGCGTCCAGATCGCGACTGCGCTCGCATAGTTAGCAACAGCAACGTGCTTCCTAAAAATATCTCACCCCATTCCGGCAGGGTTGGCACATCGTTATCCGAGTTGTCTACAACGGGAACGGGGGACGCGGGTTCAGCTGTGCCCTGACCGGAAAGACTATATGACATTGCCAGTGATACGCCATTACCAATCACATCAGAGGTCACTTGTCCGCTACCGTTATATAGGATATTGGAGGCAATCGTGGTGGTGATGCCCGCATTGACATTGTTTACCTGCTGAGTAAATCCGGCTGCATCCCGTGTCAGATTGGTAGTCTCTGCACCAGGTGAAACCGCCGATGCAGGACGATTGGCGGCATCGTAGCCGAAACTGGCAACAATGCTGCCATAAGGATCGGTGCGGGTTCGTATTGCGCCACACCTTTGCAAGCCATTTCATGATGAATGGAGGCAACATACTAACTCTGCAAAAAATACTGGGACATGCAAACCTGACCATGACGATGCGTTATGCTCACCTGGCGCCGGAACATCTGCTGGAAGCAAAATCACTGAATCCGCTTTCGCGGTTGACAGATTGTTGACAGTGTAAAAAATAAGGAGTTACACCCAAGCGTAACTCCTTGATTGTTGGTGGGCCCTCGCGGACTTGAACCGCGGACCAAAGGATTATGAGTCGGAATAGATGCGTATTTAACAATACTTCTGAATAGTTAAGCGCATTATTATCAAGAAGATGCGCAACTGTTGGTATTCGCTTATATTCTAATTTGTTCCCGTTATTTATTAGCTAGTGCCCCGCCAGTGCCCCGCAATATTTCATGCTCCATCACAGAAGAAATACTGCTGGGCTATCTCTCTTAGCGGCTTATGTATTGAACATGCGGTAAGCTATCACTGCATTCTCTTTTTTAGTTCGTCAAAGAGCAGTAATCCAGCTTCGTAAGTACCATCAAGAGGGTGCTCCTTGCAATAATTGTCTAACCATAATTGGACTTGTTTATAGTCGATATTTCTTAATATATCCACTTGAGTTTTTAATGCCATTCCACTTAGAAAGCCAATCTCCCAACTAGTATAGGCTCCGACTGTAGCCCAATGTTTATCCTCATCAGCACGGGAAGTTACCCAATCTCCGCAACTTACATTTCCACGTATATATACTCCCGGTTTATGTTCATCCGAAAAGCTATTTGTTGAAAATGCAATGGCAATCGTAATCAGTAGTATCTTTATGATTTTCATTCCTGCTCCCTTGTTCTAAAGTTTTGTTGTCAAGTTCACCTCTTTAGTTATTCATCAATACGCTTGAAACCTGCCGCGCCTGCATCATTCAAGCATTTATTGTATTCAGACATTGCCCCCATTGAAACAAGCGTATGGTCATTGGCTAGATAGCAGTATCGCAACTCACCCTTATCATTTTTCAATGTGCTTTGTGTGTGAGTAGTTCCGCAACCAGTCAATGCAATTAGTCCAACTAAAATATAAGTTCTCATTTTCATTTCCCTGATAAATAGCCACAAGATTGCGCCGTATTTAACAAAGGGTCAATATGCCAAACGGCCTAGATAATTTCATTTAACATATGCCGCATTGCCTTCAATAGTTTCGATACTTCCTGCCTTTGTTTAATTGATTCTTTAGTATAGCGCCCATGCGTCGGCTTCCTGCCCGCCTTCCCGCCGTGCATTCTGCATCGCCCGTTTTTCATGGCAGGGGATTTGCAGGGTTTGCCCGTAGTTCGGGCATAAGCACCACAACGAGGGGCGGCGTGTGCTTTGTGCATGGCATTACCCATTTTTCGAACCGACCCCCGCTTGCTTACCCCCGCCCCCGGTTACGTTACCGATTACCGCTTGCCCGCCCGCATTAACATTGACGTGCTGTACTGTCACCGTTTGATTGCCACCCGTGCGCAGCTTTTGCATGGTTAGCATTCCCTGTTGAAATGATGCTTGCAACCGTGCCACGCTATTAGTCAGGCGTTGCAATTCTGTTGCATCAACTTGGCGTAATCCATGGCCGTGCGTTGTCGGGTGTTGGATTTTCTGCACTTCACCCATGGCGGCATTGCCTAACTTCATCACCATTTCATGCGTCATGGCTAACTGGTGCGCTAACATTTTTTCAAGACTGTTATCAGCTTTAACCGTTTGTGCCGCATCTAGTGCCATGGCCGATATATCCATGTTTGGTTGCATCAATAAATCCGTGCGGGTAATGCTTGCCTCTTCGGTTATCAGGTTGCCATCACTCAGCGTGTTGGTTAGCCAAAACTTATTTGGTAGGTCGGCAATGTGTGGCTTGCACACTTCCCCCATGTTGGTAATTGGCGGTTCCGGTATGGCGACAAGTTCATCTGCTTCATTATCCAATGCTTCGGCAATTCGATAATTTACATACCCCGATTCGCCTTTATCACTTGCCAGTAATCTACTTATTTTAGCTTCGCGTCTTTTCAATAGTGCAACTTCAGTAAGCCTTTTATGGGTTTTCATTTAGGCCACCTTCACATGAAATTTGCTACGCTTTAAACGCTCAATAGCCTTTTCCATAGTTTCAACTTTTGGTGAGGTTTGCTTTTCCTTAACAGGGTACTTGTGAAATTCGCCATCATCCCAATATCCCCCCGTTAAGTCTGAGTCACTTTCGCGGGAGTATTCAGGTGCAATATCAGCCTTGGTTGGTTCTGTTACTTCGGGTACACCTGAATTAATACACCCTACATGGCACAATTCATTATGTTCACTTTTGGGGGGCGGGCTAGCATCAGTTTTGGGTATTGCAGGGTGTGTCCGTTCACCATTTTTGATGCTGTGCGCTCTCACTTTTGGGGGGCGGGATTTTTTTTCTTTAGGTTGCCAATCACGCCACGCACACGGTTGAAATCCCTGTAAATATATTCCGGCCTTGTTGGTGACTGATAACCAAGTTACGGCAAACTGTGCCGCACCTTGATGAAAGCCCCCGCTTTTGGTTTTGTAAATTATCCCGTGCGTAATTAGTTCATGTGTTGCGCGGCTTAGTGTGTTAACACTAAACCCGAATCGCTCCATGTAAGTGAATGTTGCTTGTAAATGCCCGTTGTTGTCTTTGGTCAATTGGCGAGTTATTAGAACAAGCAGGGCGCGTGCTGAAAAGGTTAAATCAGCATAGGCAGGGCTATCTATTACCCGATGCTCTGTTGCGGCGTAGGGGTGCTTAATGGAAGATTTAGAGGCCATCATTCACCCCGTTCATCCAGCGATATATTTTGCGCTTGTCGGCATCGCTCAAGTGATATATGCCAGGTCGCGTTAATTTTCCATCTCTGTCAATTGCAGGAACACGGTCGCACGGAAACTCTAGTCCACGCCTCCGTAGGTCAGCAATTAGTTCAGGCCCGTTTGATGCACCAGCTATGAGGTCTATTTCTTCACGCCTTCTAGCACGTGCAAGAGCGGCATGGATTACACGCAATTGTCTTGGGTTGTCTGTGCCGCTAAACTTACTAGGGACTTTAACTGTATAATCCTTGATGTCGGCAAGGGTCAATTCTGCAAATATTGGGAGTTGGCCTTTTTCCATTATTGCCCCCCACCAGATAACCATGAAGCGTACTTGTCGACATCAATTAGAACTTTGCGACCACGCCGGATAATTGCCCCTGTTTTAGCTAGTCCGTTCCCTTCAATCTTGCGGCCTTTAGAATCGAAGCGGTCTTGGGATTTGAAAATGTGTCCTTGGATTGCAGCGGGAGTCAGCCCCAACAAGGGAAACTGACTAGATAGGTTTTTGACGGTTGAAAGTGTTGGAATTGTTGCTTGAGGTGCGGTAGTCATTTTATGAACACTCCTAGTTAATCCTGCTAACTTTGCAGTGTTCGAGATACTATTTTTCAGACTAACCCTACTGTCTACCCTGCCACCTTCCCCAATTTTAGGGGAGGGTCATATAGGGTGTTGTGTCACCCTTCGTCTTTCACCAATGAATCGTCCCGAAGTCTTTGCCATGCTGTGTCAAAAACTTTTTTTGATTGAAACAATTGACCGTGTGTTTGCCGAAGTGTATCTCCACATTCTTTTTTAACACCAGCTTTACCCGAAGGTGCAACAGGTAATTTCAATGGGTCGCGTTTGTTCGATTTCAGCCAGTTTAGTATTGCGTCATTTTGCTGGCTTGTAACGGAGATGCGAATTACATCGGGCGCGGCCTGTACTAATGGCGATACTGTTTCGCTCGGGTCGGGGAATTCGCAATCAAGGTCAGGTTCGTTTATTTTAAGCCACGCATTAAGGTCTTTGCTTTTCGCTTCCTCGTAAGAATTTCTAACCTTTGATGCGTAGTTGCCACCGTATTGATAGCGGTCATTTTTTCCCGGTTCATATACCTTGAGCGCACCAGTTATAGCGGCTTCCATTAACTTACTTTGCATTATCTTGGGGCGTGAACCTGTTGCTTCGCTAATGAATATCGCGGCCTCTTCTAACGTGTATCGTCCCAAGGCGCGGCGGTCAGCTAATGCCTTTTGATGTATTTCAAATGAGTTACGGTTCATTGTGTTAGTTATGCCAATACTTTTAACCGTGAATTGGTCTAATTGCATTGCATCCCTAACTAGATTTGCGTCATCACCTGATATAAACCATTTGGCAGGGTTTGTTTTAACCAGTTCAAAGTCTGTGCAGGGCAATTCATTGAATGTGCTAAATGCTTCTATCTCTCTTCCTTCCAGCATTTTCAAGATAAGCGGTATTAGTCCCGGTATGCCATCGGCAGGCCACCCACCATAATTCATCTGAGTAACAACAGTGCGCCCCATAGATGAATCACTACCATCATCATCTTTTCCCCATTTTTCGGGGTGTTCATCTGCCTTTGCTTGCGCAATTTCCCATGCTAATTCTTGGATAATTACCCGGTCGAAATGGGATTTTGCAACTTGTGTGCTTTGTTTGATTTTCACTAAGCCACCCCCATTTTCTGCGCAAGTGCATTGCCAATGTCTGATACACGGGCGGGCGCAAGGTGTGCATATCGACTAACCATCGCCATCGTTTTATGGCCTAGAATCTTGCTCACTTCTAATGCGCTAACCCCGTTCATCATCAAGTAACTCGCGCAGGTATGGCGTAAATCATGCCAGTGAAAATTTGTAATTTCGGCTTCTTTCAATGCGACAGTAAAAGGAACTAGCAGGTCAATATATTCAGATTTTTTCGCTCTGCTCTTGGAAGGGAATATACGGTCATCGGTCAGGCTTCGCACTTTGGCGCGTTCCTGTAGCAACGTGAAGGCTTCACCGACTAGCGGCAACACTCTTGCGTCATCATTTTTTGTTGTGCCAGCGTAGAGCGTTGCGCGGCCTTGCTTAAGGTCTATTTGCCCCCATCGCAGCGACATCACTTCAGACTTTCGCGCCCCTGTAGTCAGTGCCAACAAAGCGGCAAGATATAGGTCAGGATGTTTGCGGCAAGCAGTCAGGAAGCGGGGCAATTCGGCATCATCTAGGTAACGCACCCGACCATCATTCTCTTTTGGCTTCTTTATGCTTTCAACTGGATTGCGTTCTAACCATTGCAACTCTTTCACACCATAGCCGCAAACACTAGATAATGCAGCAAGGAAGCGATTAGTAGTCGGCCCACTTCTTTTCTTATCTGTAGAGACACGCGACACAATGCCATCACCACCACGGCGGCGAACAGTCACAAACTCATTACGTAGGGCATCACGGCCTTGAGCGACCAATGCAGGGGTAATGTCCTGCAATAACTTTTCACCATACTGATTACGCCACCAATTAAGACGCGCCCGCATTTCTTTGGCCGACTTTAATGCTTTATGCTCTTCGCTCTTTTCGTAAGAATCTATCAAGTCGTTTAACGTGTGCCGCTTACTTGCCCCAAAGTGCCGGCCTGCTTTCATATCGGCTTCAGTCTTTTGTACCCACTCGCGGGCATCAGTCAGGCGTGAAAATGTCGCAGTCTCGGTGTCATATCCTTTCAAGCGAATCTTTACCCGATAGCTTGTTGTGCCGTCATCGTTTTTGCGCTTTTCGATATTTGCCATGATTTGCCCCTTGCGAGTTAGTCCGCAATACTTGCGAACACTCTACAGCAAAGAGCAATAAATCACAACACAAGATTAAATATCTCAATTGGCAATTATTTAATCATCACAAATTCATTAAGTTAACATAAGCAAAAGAATTAAAAGGGCAATGGCGGGGCATCTATGGCCGAAAAGTGCCGATTTTTCTGAGAATGGCAGGGGTAATGCGGGGATGGAATATGCAGGGGTTTTATTTTCAACTGCCCCGCTAGTGCCCCGCTAAAAGAAAAAGCACCCTTGATGTTATCGCAGGTGCTTGATTATTGGTGGGCCCTCGCGGACTTGAACCGCGGACCAAAGGATTATGAGTCCTCTGCTCTAACCAACTGAGCTAAGGGCCCTTAACTTTACTCTTCGCCGTCGAGGAAACTTTTCAGTTTTTCCGAACGTGAAGGATGACGTAGTTTACGCAGTGCCTTGGCTTCGATTTGGCGTATGCGTTCGCGCGTTACATCGAACTGTTTGCCAACTTCTTCCAGGGTGTGGTCGGTGTTCATCTCGATACCGAAACGCATGCGCAATACTTTTGCTTCGCGCGGTGTGAGGCTGTCCAAAATATCTTTGGTCACATTGCGCAGGCTGTCGTATACCGCCGCATCAACCGGTGCCAGGGTATTGCCGTCTTCAATGAAGTCGCCCAGATGCGAATCGTCGTCGTCGCCCACCGGGGTTTCCATGGAAATCGGCTCTTTGGCGATCTTGAGTATCTTGCGGATTTTGTCTTCCGGCATTTCCATCTTGACGGCCAGTGTTGCCGCATCGGCTTCCAAACCTGTCTCTTGCAATATCTGGCGCGAGATACGATTCATCTTGTTGATGGTTTCGATCATATGCACCGGAATACGGATAGTGCGCGCCTGGTCGGCAATCGAGCGGGTGATCGCCTGGCGTATCCACCATGTCGCGTAGGTCGAGAATTTATAACCGCGACGATATTCGAATTTATCCACGGCTTTCATCAAACCGATGTTGCCTTCCTGAATCAGGTCGAGGAACTGTAATCCGCGATTAGTGTATTTTTTGGCGATGGAAATAACCAGACGCAAGTTAGCCTCAATCATGTCGCGTTTGGCGCGGCGAGCTTTGGCTTCGCCATTGGTCATTTGCTTGTTGATCTCTTTCAGGTCTTTGACCGGAATACCCACGCGCTGTTGCAAATCGTACATCTTTTTCTGCTGATCGATGATCGCTGCCTGATAACGGGAAAGCGTCTCGCTGTATGGTTTCCTGGCGGCAATCTCTTGCTTGACCCAGTCCATGTTCTCTTCGTTTTGCGGGAACACCTTAATGAAGTGCTGGCGCGGCATGTGTGCTTTGGTAACACAGAGTTCCTGAATGCTACGCTCGTGGCCGCGCACTTCTTCTACCAAGCCGCGCATGGTGTCGCACAAGGCATCCACTTGTTTGGCCGAGAAACGGAACTGCATTAATTCATCGGAAATCTGCGACTGAATTTTGTCGTATTGTTTGCTGCGATAGCCATATTTTTCGTATGATTTGCCCAGCTTGCTAAACAAATCAGCGATAACCGCGAAACGTGCCAAAGCATCTTCTTTGAGTTGCGCCAAATTGGCTGCAGCAGCGGCATCACCGTCTTCTTCTGACTCTTCCTCGTCATCCACTTCCTCTTCATCGATATCTTCTTCGACAACAGGCTCTGCCACCGTATCATCTTGAACATCAATGAAGCCATCAATCACTTCGTCGATGCGCAATTCTTCCTTGGTCACTTTGTCAGCCAGTGCCAGAATTTCAGCGATGGTCGCGGGACAGGCCGAGATGGCCTGAATCATGTGCTTCAAGCCCTCTTCGATGCGCTTGGCAATAACGATTTCGTCCTGGCGTGTAAGCAGACCCACTGTACCCATTTCACGCATATACATGCGCACCGGATCTGTCGTGCGGCCGAAATCGGAATCTACGGTAGAGAGCGCGGCTTCTGCTGCTTCTACAGCGTCTTCATCTGCTGCAACAGGAGTTGCATCGGACATCACCTGATTCTCAACGTCAGGTGCCTGATCATGGACGGTGATGCCCATGTCATTAATCATGCTGACTACACCTTCGATTTGCTCGACTTCAAGCATTTCGGGCAAGTGGTCGTTAATTTCGGCAAAGGTTAAATAGCCGCGCTCTTTACCCAGCAGGATCAGCGCCTTTAAGCGCGTGCGGCGCTCCTCAACATCTTGCAATTGCTCGGCTGGATTTAACTCTTGTTTTGCATTGGCTGTTTGTTTGGCTTTAACTGCCGCTGGTTTGGCAGGAACGGGCTTTTTGTTCTGTTGCTGAGTCGCCATTTTCGGTGAATCCTCAAATAAAATTTTTACATACTGCAGCACCAACAAGACCGACACGGTGCCAAAAAGGTCGACGATTATATCAGATTCTCAAAACTTTTCCTCAGCTTAGACTAGCTTAACTTCTTTGCGCCACTTGCAAGTTACGTGCCTGAGCTTGTTTTTTCAGCTCTTTGCGCCTTTAATTGATTTCGTTCGCCCACAAGCTGCTCGTAACGTTTTCTTTCTTGCTCGCCCATTGCCAGCCCCCTTGCTTCCAAGAAAGCAATTTCCGAATCTACAGCCTCAAGCTGCAATTTTTGGAGAACACCCTTAAACTCAGCCGCAACATCGAAGTCTTCACCCCACTGCATAACTTCGCCTTGCGCCTGAGCAAAAGTTGCTTCATAAATTGTCCCTTGAAATTGCTGAATCATTGCTGCCGTACTCGTCTCATCTGCCGATTCACGCAACCAATCAGCCAATGCGGCAATGGCAGCCCCTTCCGGCCCTTCGCCCAGCCAATCATTTGGTAATTCGCGTGCCAATTCCGGACGCATTACCAGACAGCGCAACAAAGTGCGCAAGCCGGAAGGCGCGGAACGCTTGGCCTTGGGGGGCGCTGCCCGTTGTGGCGCAGCCACAGGCTTGATAGCGTATAAAGCCTCCAACTCTGCCTGGGTGACGCCCGCCAGTGCCGCTACTTCCTTGCGCAGTAGCAGCGCAGCGGTAGGGGCTGTGATGGCAGTAAGTAGCGGCTTTGCTTTTTGTAGTAATGCACTGCGACCTTCCTGCGTAAGCAGATCGACTTGCGCTGTCAGTTCGCGCAACAAATAGCCGGATAATGGCAGTGAGTTTTCAAGTTCGTGCTCAAAAGCTTCTGTGCCAAATTCGCGGATATAGGTATCCGGGTCGTGCTCTTCCGGCAGGAAAAAAAATCCTA
>Ga0224559_1000052_pt1 | contig 61998 bp, 55 predicted proteins | sample 714S33034metaG_FD_180676 | JGI IMG/M metagenome (GOLD analysis project Ga0224559, IMG submission 180676) | Peat soil microbial communities from Stordalen Mire, Sweden - 717 S3 30-34 | ecosystem: Environmental > Terrestrial > Soil > Wetlands > Peat | place: Sweden: Norrbotten County, Stordalen... | reverse complement strand
CTCAAAGAGCGCGAGCGACAGGTGGAACCAGTGGTACAGGCGCGGCAGGAGGGTCTGATTGAGCCAACTTGTTGCCAAAGCAAATAACGCGAGCGCAAGTCCCAGCACGAACAGCGCGCCCCGCTTGTGGCCCGACTCCGCCCGGGCACACAGCCAGCCCCACAGGGTCGCGGCGCCCCACACGCAGCCCACGCCGAGAACAATCAATAGCGTGGCAAGCAGGTGGTGCGCCGGAATGCGCGCGGCGCGCGCCCCCTGGAAAAGCGCGAAGGAGTCGTAGACCAGCAAGGGCGACGACAGGAGCAGGGCCACCGCGTGCGCGCCGGAAACCCATCGCGACCTGCCAAGCAGCTGTTCGAGCGCGAACGACCAGCCTGAGAACACCATCGCCAGCGTAGAACCGGCCATCGTGCCCAGTCCCACCCCCACCGCCAGCACGTGCAAGCGGTTGGAGAATCCGAGGAGATTCCCGCTGACTAGCAGCGCCGCCAGCGCATCGAGCACGCCCGCCAGCATGCCACCCCAGAAGCCCGCGAAGATTGCCCGCCGTACGCGACCCATGACTAGCCAGCCTCCTCGGCGATGGGGCGTGCGCAGCGCAGACGTTCCGCCACGGCCTGCGCCAGCCCCCGATGTTCTAGGTGCACGAGCTCGGGATCGACAGCGAGAATCGCCTCGGCCTCGCGGCGACCGAGCTCGACCAATCCAGCGTAGGTCGCGAGATCCGCGAAGCGCAGTTCGGGCATTCCGGTCTGGCGCGTGCCCTGCAGGTCGCCCACGCCGCGCCGGCGCAGATCCTCCTCGGCGATGCGGAAGCCGTCGTGCTCGGAAGCGACCACGCGCAGACGTTCGCGGGCCTCGGCATCCTCGGACGAGGTAAGCAAATAGCAGTGGGCTTCCTGACCGCCCCGCCCTACCCGCCCTCGCAACTGGTGCAACTGGGCCAGGCCAAAGCGCTCGGCGTCCTCGACAACCATGAGCGAGGCGGATGGCACATCCACGCCCACTTCCAGCACCGTGGTGGCAACCAGGATGTCGAGAGCGCGGTCGCGGAATTTCTCGACGGCGAGGCGCTGGGCTTCGCCGGCGAGCTGTCCGTGCAGAACCCCGATGCGCGCCGTGGGATGCTTGGTTCGCAGTTCGCGCGCCAGCGCATGCACCGTGCTCGGTTTACGCGAAGAAGATGTGCCCTCGCGCACGGCCGGACAGACCACGAAGGTCTGCTCGCCGCGTTTCAGCGCCTCTTCCACCCGCGCATAGGCCTGCGCGCGCGCGTCCGCGCCCACGCACACATGGGTCGCGACGGGTTTTCTCCCCGGCGGCATGGCATCAAGGGTGACCAAATCCAGATCGCCATACACGGTCAAGGCTAGGCTTCTTGGGATGGGCGTTGCGGACAGCACGAGCAGGTGGGGGAAGATGCCGTCTTGGGCGGCGATTTGCCAGCCGTTTTCTTCACTGCTCACGCGGCGCAGACGGGCGCGCTGGCGCACCCCAAAACGGTGCTGCTCGTCCACCACGGCAAGAGCCAAGCGCGAAAGGCGCAACCGATCGTCGAGCAAGGCGTGCGTTCCCACAAGAACGTCGAGTTCGCCGGCGGCGCTCTGGTCGAGAATTCGCCGTTGCTCGGCGGCGGCGAGGCCTGCATGCAGAAGGCCGACACGCAGACGCGCGCGCGCCCCCCACACCGTCAAGGTGCGCAGGTGTTGCTCGGCCAGCACCGCGGTGGGCGCCATGAGCAGGCTCTGGCCACCGGCGCGCGCCACGCGCACGCAAGCGGCGAAGACGACCGCGGTCTTGCCGCTGCCCACATCGCCTTGAAGCAAGCATTGCATCGGCGCCTGGCCAGACATGGCCTCGAAGATCGCCGCCACCGCGCGCTCTTGCGCGTCGGTGAGCGAGAAGGGAAGCCCAGCGCGAATTTCCGACCAAATCTGCCCGCTTTGCGCCTGGCACGCCAGCGCCTTCTGGCGCCCCGCTTGTCGCCGCTCGCGCAACAGCCCGAGCTGCAACACCAGAATCTCCTCGAAGGCGAAACGGCGCTGGGCCGGCGAGGCGCCCCGCGAAAGCTCGGCCAGCTCCGCTTCCGACAGCGACGAGGGTGGTTGGTGCACGAAGCTTAGCGCTTGCTCGAGTTCAGGCAGCCCAAGGCGTGCGCGCAGCGCGGCTGGCAAGGGGTCGACCAGCTCCGGCCCCAGAGCGGACAAGGCCGCACCGATGAGTTTCTCGACCGTGCGCCCGGGGACCTTCTCCACCAACGGATAGCGCGGCCGGATGCCCACCCCGCCGGCTTCGCCCACCATCGCCGTCACGTTGCTGGGATGAATTAGCTCGCACGGGCCGTCGTCCGTGCGGCGCAGGCTGCCGGCCAAGGCCACGCGCTCGCCGCGCACGTACGCCTTGGCCATGCCCGCGTTGGGCCGAAACCAACGCGCGCGCAAGCTCGCCCCATTTTCCTCGAGGTGCACGTCGAGCATGCGGCGAAAGAACTTGTGCACGCGCACGACCGGGCCGCGCACGACCACCGCTGTGCCAGGCGCAAGCCCGGCAAGTTCGGAGAGGGCATAAACGCGCCGGTAGTCTTCGTAGGCGCGGGGAAAGAAGAACAAGAGATCGCGAACGCAGCCGAGCCCGCGACTCGACAAGCGCGCGGCGGTGACGGGCCCGGCGCCCGGCAAGCGATCAATGCTCAACCCCGCCGCAGCATGAGCGGCAGCGGCTTCCGGCCTACTTGAAGGTGAACTTGAGCTGGTAGTCGCAGATCGAATAGATGTCTCCCTCTTCGATCTTCCGCGCCTCGATGCGCTCGCCCTTGTAGTCGATGCCGTTGGTCGAGCCCAGATCCTTGATGTAGTAGGCGCCGGCCCGCCTGACCACGGCGGCGTGCTTGCGCGAAATGTTGCCGTCGCGGATGGGCAGGTCCGAGGACTTGGCACCGCGGCCGATGATGAATTGATCCTTGTCGACCGCGTACTTCTGGTTGCCAAAGATGAGGTAGAGGGGAGGCATCATGCTGTCGCTGCTCCCCGATCCGGCCGGAGGCAGGGTGACCGACGCAGGGGACGGCGACAAAGGCGGCCTGGCCGCGAAGTGCGCCGTCATGCGCGCCACGGGCAAGGGCGGTGGCATGGCCGCTTTGGGCCCGTCGAATGACGGCGTCGGGTTCGCACCCGGCAGGTCCAGGGGCGACGACGACGCGAATCCGGAAGCCTGTGCGTCGGTATCCGGCCCCACCAGGTAGCCCATCTGCTCGGCCATCATGCGCATGGCCTCGTTGACCAAGTCGTCGACCCCGCGGTCCATGGCCTCCGACATCTGCTCGAACATCTGCCAAAGGGCATCGCTGCAATAGAAGTGCCGGAGCGTCTTGCGATTGGGGTCGATGGGTGTGCTCATTTCCGCCTCCGGTAAACCCCTAGCCGCTCCTGCCTTGCAACAGCTCGGCGACCCGTTTGGCCTCGGTGCCAACCGTCACGCCTTTGGGGAATCCCTTGATTGTTGCCCTATCGTCCGCAAGTTTCAACAACGGACCCACATCCTCGGGTCCGCCCAGGTGTCCCCTGGGATTGGACGGCAACGGCGCCTCGAGAGCCAAGACCGCGGTTATGCGCGCCAGCGGCGAAGGCGACGTCAGGGCTGCCAGCACTTGCGGCTTGGCCTTGGCACCGATTTTCGAGATGTCCTTGACCAGGAAGTCGACCACGTCTTCGCGCTTGAACGACAGCTGGCCAGAAAACGCCTGTAGCGCCGGCACAATCGCGTCGGCCTTGCCGACCTCCAGCGCCGCCTCGTGGGCGCGGTAGCGAACGATGTCGTTCTTGTCCTCGGCGATAATGCGAAGCAGTCCCTGCTGCGCCTCGGGCCCGCCAATCTTCTCGATGACCCCGAACACTTCCCCGCGCAGCTCCTTGTTCGCCTTGGCGTCGCTCGCAATCTTTATGGCCAGGGGCAAGACCGTCGGGAAGCGCGACTGCTGGAGCGCCTTGGCCGCGGCCACCGCCTCCTCCGGGCTGCCTTTGCGTACCTTCTCGGACAGAAACTCGGTCACCGCCGGACCGCCGAGCAGCCCCAGGGACAGCCAAAAATCGATCGGAATTGGCTTCATCGACGAAGCCCGCCCCAAGAGCGCCTTGCCGCCCTGGTCGCGGGTCGGCTCGTCGCACACCTTGACGAGTAGCTCGGCCAGCCCCTTGTAGGGCGCCTTCGGATCGCCGAGCAGCCTGACCAGCATGGGGCCCGCGGCCGGCCCGATCGCCGACAGGATCTTGTCGAGAGAATGCCGACCGCCCGTGAATCGCCCCTCGGCCAAATCCTTTTCGATCGAGGCCAAAAGCGCGCTATCGATGCGCTGCCGTTCCTCTGGCGGCGCGTACTGGCGAACGCCGAACAGGCCGTCGCGCGCATCCCGCGCCTTGGGCAGCTTGGGATTGGCCATGCCCTTGATGTGAATATCCACCAAGGTCTTGAGGATCTCCCAACGCGTCCCCGCCTCGATGTCGGCCATGATTTCGTCGACCTTTTCGGGCCGGCCGATGTCGACCAGCGCCGCCGCGGCCTCGGCGCGCAGCTGGGCGGGCGCGTTCGCGCTGCGCAAGGCCATCTCGATTTTGTCCGGGCCTTTTTGCGTGTTCTTCCACGCTTCGATCTTTTCGGAGCTGACGCTTTCACACGCCCCGAGCGCGAGTACGAAGAGTCCAAACGTGGCGATGGGTCTCATGGGAACCGGATGTTAGACACCTGCGGATCGTAGGGTCAAGGTCAACCCGGATTCGCCCTCAGCACGGCCAAGGCCTTGCGCGGGTCGTTGGTAATGATGCTACACACGCCCAGTGCCGCCAATGCCTGCATGCGGCGAGAGTCGTCCACGGTCCACACATTGACCGCGTAACCGTGCTGGCGCCAGGAGGTGACACGCTCACGCGTGCACAGCGAATCTTCGGGATGGACCGCGCCTGGACGCAGCCAGGGCAAGACGAGATCCGTGCGCAAGGGCCAGGGCCGACAAAAAGGGCGCGGGCGCTCGAAGAGCAAGCCGCATGGAACGTCGGGAAAGCGGCGACGCCACAGCCAAACAATCCCAGGACTGAACGACGAGACCAGCACTCGCGAGCCCGCGGTGGCGCGCGCCACAACGTCCGCCACGCCGGCCACCAGCGCCGCACACTCGACGGGAAACATCCGCGAATCCTTGATTTCGATGTTCACCAGCCCCAACGGGCCGCAGGCTTCGATGGCCTCGGCCAGCGTGGGGATCTCGCCGCCCGGCAGAAGTCGCACCTCGCGAAGCGCGGCCAAGGACAGCTCATCGATGCGCTCGCGGCGGCCGGCCAAACGGCGCAGGCTTTCATCGTGAAAGACCACCATCTCGCCAGTCTTGCAGCGCTGCACGTCAAGTTCGATCCCGTCGGCGCCATCGGCCATGGCACGCTGGAAGGCGGGCAGGGTGTTTTCGGTCGAGTGACCGCTGGCTCCCCTGTGGGCGATGACGAGCGGCCGTTGCGCCGCCGCAGGCGCCCAGGTTCTCCGACGCGACGGAAGTGCCGACGATACTGCCGACGATTCTGACGACATGGCACCTCGGTTTATAGCGCGCGCGAACCTACACGCGCTAGACTTCGAGCATGTCGAATCTCTTGCCGGCCAAGTCCGGCCTCATCGCACTGACGTGCGTCGCCGCGCTTGGTTGCGCCCACCGATCCTCCAGCAAGCCCACGCCGCTGAGCCCGGCTTCTCGCGCCCTTACCAGCGAGGCCAAGGCAGTTGGGACGATCGCGTGCGAAGAAGACTACTTCGAAGCCAAGATGATCTTCCAGGCCCTGCCGGAAGGGAGCGAGGAATACCTGCGCCTGCGCGGCAAGCTCTTCGAGTACTTGCTCGGCGCCATGGCCGCGCTCGATGCCGAGGCCCTGCGCCGCACACCCGGCCTGCTCGGCGCCGAGGACGACTTCGACCGACTCCAGGATTCCTTCCGTGAAGCGCTCGATCTCTTCTTGCCCGCCTCGTTGTGGCTGCCGGGCGGGCCGACGCTGTCCGCCCGCGAACGCGAACTTCTGCGCAATTCGGCCAAGCTGCTGGTGGCAGCCTACTCCCCGCGTGGTAACGAGCTACCCGTGGCCACCGCGCTTTTCACCTTGGTCACGATCGACGCAGCCGATCGCGAGTGGGCTTCCCGTTTGGACCAGCTTCTCGCCTGGGTCGATTCCGGGGCTCAGCTCTCGGGCGGCCATCAAGGTCCCCACCGCATGGCCTCGACCGCGGACATCCTCGACAACGTCGCGGCGGTGTGGCCGTCGCCCGAGGTCTTGTCGAGACTGACGGACGTCGTGTACGCGCGCCAGAACAAGGTCGCCGGGCTCCTGCGCCACTCGGTCGAATCGGGCGAGCGAATGCGCAGCTTGCTCGGCGAGCTGCTCCTCGATACCGAGTCCCTGTCGGCGGTGTCGGTGTCCGCGGCCGCGCCCTACCTGCGCTCGGGCCAATTCGCCAAAGCCAATGAAGTGGTCCAGCGCTTCGCCGACAAAACCGGCGACGATCCGGAATTCCGACAGCTCCTGGCAGGGGCGACGACGGCGCCGACCAAGGCCGTGACCTACCTCGCCCTGGCCCGCCGATTCTTGCCGCGCAACGATCTTCTGCGCGGCACCTCCACGGATCGCATCGATCCGGCCGCGTCCATGGGCATCGTGCGCGCGGCTCTGGCGACCTACCCCGACGATCCCGATCTGCTCCTCCTCGCCTCGCGCGTCGCTCGCATGCTTTCGGCACCGCTGCTTTCCCTGCGCTACCTCGACGAAGCAGTGGCTGCCGCGGGCAAGAGCGACATGGACATGCTTCGCGACCTCGCCGCCGAGCGCATGGACCTGTCGTTCCTGCGTTTGAAGATGCACATCGACCCCGACCGCATGGCCCAGGCCGAACGCGAGGCCAACGGTTTGCGCGCGCAATTCGCCGAGACGCGTGGTCGTTTCGGAGCCGCCCACTTCAAGCTCGACGACTCGGACATCGACTATGCGCTGGCCGGGGGCATGGTCGACGCTGGCCAAATCGACAAAGCCGCGCCCCTGCTTTTGCGCGCCCGGCGCAGCGGCGATTTCGGCGTCGACGTGACCCGGCAGCTGGCCAACCTCTCCATCAAACGCGGCGAACCCCAGCAAGCTATCGCGCTTCTGCAACAAGCGATCGACTTCCGCTCGCGCAACGCCCCCGCCGAGGACACCATTCCCTACGTCGAAGGTCAGGCCAAGCTCTCGTACCTGCTTGGCATCGCCTACGAGATTGCGGCCAACCCGCAAGACGCGCGCAAGGCCTGGACTTCCTCGGCGCGCGGCTGGGAGCGCCTCATGGGCGAGCAGATCCGGCGCAAGAATCTCTCCTCCTCGGCCGAGGCCACCTTCGAGGTCGGGCGCCTGTACTACCTCATCGGCCGCCGCGAGGAAGGACTGCGCAAATTGGACGAAGCTATCGCCCAAGACGAGGAACGCGACCAGAGCTACCTCGACTCCATCGCCTTTCTCGTGCAGCGAGGAGAAAGCGAGGCCGCGGTCGATATCTACCGGCGCGCTCTCGCCAAACCGGGACGCGCGGTTTCCGAGTATGTGAAGGTCTACGCGTCGCTGTGGATCATCGACCTCACCCGTCGCGGGGTAAGCACACCCGACGCTGGCGCCTTGGCCTATCTGCGCGCGGTGGCGGGCCGCAAGATCCACCTGCGTCCGGCGCGGGCCGAACCCTGGTACTGCGAGCTCGCCCGCTACGCCACCGAACAGATCGACTACGCCGCTCTCTTGGCCAAGGCCGACAGCCCAGGCAAACGGGCCGAGGCATATTTCTACGAGGCCATGCGTCGACTGGCGAGCGGAAAGCGCGAGGAAGCGCACGCCTTGTGGAGCAAGGTCGTCGAGACCAAGATGGTGTCGTTCTTCGAATTCGACATGGCCACGCGCTATTTGCGCACCGGCGCGCCTGTTCGGCCCGAGAGCGTGGAAGGCAACGAAACCATCTAGCGCATTAGGTCGGTTGCACGAATACGGGTTGACGATATCGCGGCTCCATGTGCTACATACAGTGGCTCCAGTTTCGGTGCCGTGGCCAAGTGGTAAGGCAAGGGTCTGCAAAACCCTCATTCCCCGGTTCAAATCCGGGCGGCACCTCCATAGACCGCAACATCGCCAAAGCAATCGAACGTGAACCTTCCCGTTACGGCGATCACACCCGACCCCCGGTGATTCGCGCGTGCGGAAAAGGAGCCGCGCCGATATACTGGCTCTAGGCAGCCGACCCCGCGCAGTCCCATCATGCCTCCCTCGCACGCAGCCCTCATCGTCGATTCCGATCCTCAGGGTCTCGAATCCCTGGTCTATGGGTTCCAGGGCGCCGACTGGCGAATCACGGCCTGCCAGGCGCCGGAGACGGCTTCCTTGCTCGTCAAAGCCTCGGGCGCCGAATTGGTCGTGGTCGCGGCGCGCGCCGAGCCCGACAAGGCGCACGCGTTGCTTGCCCAACTTCGCGCCAAGGACACGCTTCGCACGCTTCCCATTCTGGTCCTCGGCCCCGAGGCGATGCGCTCGTCCCTCAAGGAGCACGGCAACGTCGACCTTCTGCCCATGCCCACCTTCGTGCGTGACGTGCTGACCGCCAGCCGCCTGCTCGTCGCACCCCGGCCATCGACTGCCCAAGTGCCGACGGAGGAGCCGGGCTTCGCGGGCTTCGAATGTCCCGTCACCACCGCAGCGACTCTTTCGATGATTCGCACCATGGGGGGACTGGCCCGCTCGGGAATGCTTCAGCTCGAGCGCAAAGATCGGCGTGGCGAGATTCTTTTCCGCGAGGGCGAGCTGACCTTGGCCCAGGTCGGCCAGCTGCAAAGCATGGCGGCGCTTCAGCATCTTCTCTTGTGGAACGACGGCGCGCTCAAGCTGCGCCTGCGTCCGGTTGCCCGGCGCGGTCAGATGCACCAGAAGGCACAGGAGTTTCTCGAGGAGTTCGAACGCTTCCAGCGCGACTACAACCACGCCATCAAGGACATCGGACCGGCGAGCACGATTTACACCACGGACGAAGAGCGTCTTTCGCGTTCCACCGCGGAGGTCCCGGCCGAGGTCACGCCCGTGGTTCGCTTGTGCGACGGGCAGCGTAGTATCGCGGATGTCATCGATGAAAGCCCATTTCGCGTCCTCGACACCGCTCGCATCCTTGGCCGCTTGGTGGATCTGGGTGTCCTTGTGCGACGCAATGCTAAGCCAGCGAGCAATGAGGCGTTGGCGCGCACGGATCTCGACGCCTTCTGGGAAACGGCGCGCGTCGGCGGCGAGCTGGGCCCGAGCGGCCAGGCGACCTCCGCGGCAGCGCCGGCTGCATTGGTCGCAAGCACCGACTCAATGAACACGCCGGCGCCTGCACCCAGCGAGGGTCCGCCGGCGACCGTTTCCGCCCAGGATTCGATCGAGGCAGCTGCCGCCGCCGCCGTCGCTGCCGCGGGGACAACCACCGCCCGGGCACCCGAGCCGGAACAGCGAGGAAAGCAAGCCAACCGGCGCGAGGGCGAGCGACGTAGCCTCAGGGAAACTCTGCAATTGGGCGCCAAGCTCGGCGGCCTGTTTCGCGCCAACACGACTGAAACGCACGACAAGGCCGCCCCAGCCGACTCCTTGAAGATGAAGGAATCCGCCAAGCCGAGCGCGGAGGCGCCGGGGACGCGGGCCAGCGGCACCATCGAATTGCGCCAGGGCGAGCGGCGCTCGCAACCCACCATGCGGGGCTTCGCGGATCGCAGGTCGGTGGTTATCGACATACCGGTCGAGGCTGTCGAGGCATCCTCAGAGCAACCCGCCTCCGCTCTTGTCGCGGCCAATCCGATCGAGTCCAAGCCGGTCGAGACCAAACCCGTCGAGTCTCGGCCCGTCGTGGTGGCGAAGACGCCAGCGCCCGGGGTCGTCGTGGTCGAAAGCAAGGCTTCCGAGAGTTCCGGGGCTCGCATCACCGGTGTTCTTCAAGTCGCGCCCTCGAAGAGGTTGACCCGCGACGCGCCTTCGTCGTCTCGCGTTTCCATCCAACTGGACGCATCGCTGGAATCGCCGCCGGCAACACCCGTAGTTCCGGCCAACCCGCCGAACGAAACGAAGAGCGCGCCAAGCAGGACGCGTACGCCCATCGCCACGCTCGTGCTGTCGTCCGGAGGCGCGCGGCCCAAGGGCAGGACACCCCTGGCCTCGCCTTCGGTCCACGTCGGCCCGGTGGTGTCGGGAGCACCCGCCGCCACCAACCCGAAATCCCGGCCCTCGGGCGGCATGTCGAGCGTGAGCGGCCAAATCAAGAGCCGGCCAAGCGGCACCTTTTCGGCCGTGGAGAGCGACTTCTTCGAGCGCGAGTCCGAACTCTACCGGGTCGAGACGGCCGAATCGTTCACCGATCTCGACGAAGGCGCTCCCAAATCTGGTGGCAAAAACGGCTCGGGGAAAAAGAACGAGAAGAAACGCCGCAAGTAGAATTGAGCAACGCAGCGAACCCGGCAAGTGGCGGCGCACTTCGCGCGGCGATACACTGGACGTTAGGGACATTCCTGAATGGACCGCCAGACGCGCGTGATACTCCTGGTCGAGGACAGCGAAGACGACGCTGACCTGACCGCCCGCGCGTTTCGCAACAGCGGCGCGGACTGCAAGCTGGTGCTGGCACGCGACGGAAAGCAGGCCCTCGACTACATCTTCGCACGCGACGCGTGGGCGGGTCGGGATACGGCCGTGGCGCCGCTGCTCATTCTTCTCGACTTGAAATTGCCCTGTTCGAGCGGTTTCGATGTCCTGTACCAGCTGCGCCAAAGCCGCGAAGGACAGTACATTCCCATTGTGGTCATGAGCTGCAGCACGGAAGCATCGGATATCGCGACCAGCTACCGGCTCGGAGCCAACAGCTACATTCGCAAGCCGGTCGACTTCGTGGAGTTCGCCGAAGCCGTGGCACTCATTAGTCGCTACTGGTTGTCGCTCAACCAGCCTTCCCTGGTGAAGGGCGACCGGGGATGAACCGGCGGCTCCGGATTCTGTTCCTGGAGGATTCCGAGGACGATGTCCTTCTCATCGCACGTCAATTGAGAAAGTCGGGCTACGCCATCGAATCCCGCCGCGTGGATCGCCCGGGCGACTTTCGCGCCGCCCTCGACGAAGGTGAATGGGATCTGGTCATCAGTGACTATTCGCTGCCTGGCCTCAATGCCTTGGCCGCCATCCAAATCTTCAAGGAGGCCGGACCTGACATCCCCTTCCTCGTCGTTTCAGGCGCCGTAGGCGAAGAAACCGCGGTCGAGGTGCTCAAGTCCGGCGCGCACGATGTCCTCATCAAGAACAACCTCGCGCGCCTGGTACCGGCCGTGGAACGCGAGGTGCGCGAAGCCGCGGAACGGCGGGCGCGGCGGGCGGCCGAGGAAGGCCTGGCAGCGAGCGAGATCAAGTTCCGTCGCATCGTGGAGACCGCCCACGAGGGCATTTGGATGCTCGATGAGGACGGTCAAACCACGTACATGAATCGCCGTATGACCGACATGCTGGGACTCGATCCATCGGAAGCCGCGAACGCCGATCTCCTATCGTTTTTGGCCGAGAAGAAAGTCGAAGACGTCGTCACCCACTACCTGCGCGGCAAGACTGACGGCACGGCGACCTACCGCGCGCAATGCCGCCTGCGCCGCCGGGACGGTTCGGCCCTGTGGGGCATGCTCGCCTTCCACTCCATCGTCGACGAGAACGGAAGTTGCTTTGGCCACCTGGCCACCATTTTCGACGTCACCGAATACCGCCGCCTGCAAGAGCAACTCATGGTTTCGGACCGCATGGCCTCGGTGGGTATTCTGGCCGCGGGCGTGGCCCACGAAATCAACAATCCGCTCGCAGCCGTGCTGACCAATCTGCACATGGCGGTCGAGGCCATTCCGACCCTCAAACTCGCGGCGGAAAGCGAAAGCGCCCGCGTCGAGCTCGGGGAAGAACTGCGCGACGCCCTGGAGGCGTCCGAGCGGTTGCGCGACATCGTTCGCGATTTGAAGATCTTCTCACGCACGCCCGAAACCTCCATTGGCCCGGTCGATATCCAGCGCATCCTCGAATCGTCCCTGCGCATGGCGTGGAACGAGCTCAAGCACCGTGCCCGCATCGACCGCCGCTACCAAATAGTTCCCCCGGTGAACGGAGACGAGTCACGTCTGGGTCAAGTGTTTCTCAACTTGATCGTGAATGCCGTGCAGGCCATGGACGAGGGCCACGCCGACAAGAATGTCCTCACGGTGGCGACGGCCCTCGACGCACGCGGTCGCATCGAAGTCGAAATACGCGACACCGGAAGCGGCATGACCTCCGAGGTGCTGGCGCATCTCTTCACGCCCTTTTACACCACCAAACCCGTCGGCGTGGGAACCGGACTTGGGCTTTCTATCTGCAACCGCATCGTGCAAGCCTTGGGTGGCGAGATCACCGTCGAAAGCGAAGCCGGCAAAGGCACCAGCTTCCACGTCTGCTTGCCCGCCTCCGAAGCCACCGCCCCGTCGCGCCGAGTAAGCCGCGTCCGTCGCGCCATCGCCTCGCTCTCGGCCCGCATCCTGGCCATCGACGACGAACCCATCGTGGGCACGGCGCTGAAGCGCGTAATGGGCAAGGACAACGAGGTCGTCACCGAGACCAGCGCGCGCGCGGCCCTCGAACGCATCCGCGCGGGTGAGCACTTCGACCTCATTCTCTGCGACATGATGATGCCGGACATGACGGGAATGGATTTCTACAACGAGCTCAAGGCTTTCGCGCCCGAGCGCGCGGCCGACATGGTGTTCATGACCGGCGGCGCGTTCACCCCCAAGGCGCGCAACTTCCTCGATTCCGTGGCCAACGAACGGTTGGAGAAGCCCTTCGACATGGCGACCCTCAAGAACCTGGTGCAGGAGCACCTGCTCATGCATCCAGGCACGAGCGGCAAGAAGGCCTAGATTTCGGCTAGATTCCCAGCTTCCGCAGCTTGTCGATGAGAGTCGTTCGGCCGATGCCCAGGAGCACGGCGGCCTTGGACTTGTTGTTGTTCGCCCGGCGCATGGCCGTGCCGATGAGCGCCCGCTCGAAGCGCGCGACCGAAGTAGGCAAATCCACGCCGTGCTCGGAAAGATCCCACAGCGTGCGCGCCACCGCTTCGCTGGTTTCTCCGCCCAGCGTGGGAGGAATATCGTCGGTGTCGATGACCCCGTCGCGATCGAGAATCGCCATGCGCTCAACCAGGTTCTCGAGTTCGCGCACATTGCCCGGCCAACCATAGAGCTGCAACACCGCCATGGCCTTGTCCGAGAACACGATGGGACGATCCAACCGGATCGCCGCCATCTCCAAGAAGTGCGCGGCCAGGATGGGCACGTCTTCCAACCGATCGCGCAGCGGCGGAACGCGAACCGGAACGACGTTCAGTCGGAAGAACAAATCTTGGCGGAAACGCCCGTCGCTCACCATGGATTCCAGATCGCGATTGGTCGCCGCCAGGAATCGAACATTGATTTGATACGAACGCTCGGAACCCACCGGTGTCACGGTCTGGTCTTGCAGCACGCGCAAAAGACGAGCCTGCATCGACAGCGCGAGTTCGCCGATCTCGTCGAGCAGCACGCTTCCGCCGTCCGCCTCGCGTAGCTGTCCCAGCCGCGCTTCGTGTGCGTTGGTGAAGGCGCCTTTGACGTGCCCGAAAAGCTCGCTCTCGATCAAGTTTTCGGGAATGGCGGCGCAGTTGACGGCCACCAAGCGTTGGCCCGCGCGTGGCGACGAGGCGTGCAAGAGGCGCGCAATGACTTCCTTGCCGCTGCCGGTTTCGCCCGAGATAAGCACCGTGGCATCGGTCGGTCCCACCTGCTCGACCAGCGCGAGCAGGTCTTGCAGGATCGCGGACCTCCCGATCAGCATGGCGCCGTTGCCCGCGAAAGTGGGAGTTCCGTTCACCGGCACCAACCGTGGTTTGGCCGCGTCGCCGTCGGGTCGGCCGAGCGCCATCTCAACGACTTCGGTCAGCGCCATGGGATGAAAGGGCTTGGTCAGAAAGTCGAAGGCGCCTTCGCGCATGGCGCGCACGGCGTCCGGCACGCCACCCGCTCCGGTCAAGATGATCACCGCGGCGTGGGGACGCTTCTTGCGCGTGGCCCCGAGCACGGCAAAGCCGTCAGCGCGCGGCATGGACAGGTCGGTGATCACCACATCGAAAGAGCGCTCTTCGAGCCTGCGAATGGCTTCGGCCCCATCCGCGGCGTCCATGACCTCCATATCGAGACGGCGCAAGAACCTGCCCAGGGTCGAGCGCAGCACATCATCATCGTCAGCGACAAGCACCGACCTGCCCGGGAAGGAAGCTTCTTTCATCGAGTCCTTCCACCTAGATCGGCAGAGTCACTCCGCCTCTTGAATCCCCATCGCGCTTCTCTACTCGTCCAGAACCTCTCGTGTCTTCTCCAGCAGCTCCTCCGGCGAGAAGGGTTTGAGCATGATTCCCCGCCCGTGATCGAGAATCTCTTCGCGCAGGGTCGCCTCGTCGGTGTATCCGGTCATGAACAGGATCTTGATGCTGGGAAACCTCCTCGCGACCAGCGCCGCCAATTCCTTGCCGTCCATGCCGGGCATGACCACGTCGGTGACGAGCAGATCGATGGGCGTACCCATGCTTTCACATAGATCGAGCGCTTCGGCGCCACCCCCGGCGATCAATACCCGGTACCCGGCGCGGGCCAGGACGCGGGCGACAACCCTGCGCACCAAGTCCTCGTCCTCGACCAGAAGCACGGTTTCCCGACCCGCCGCGCCTTCGGCCGAATCGGAGTCATCGTCGCCGGTGAGTCGTTGCAGGTAGATCTCCGCGCAGGTTCCCTTGCCGACCTCGCTGCGCGCACTATTCAAGGCGATGACCCGCTGTTTTGGGCTGTGCCGCCGGGAAAAGGCCAGCAACCTCCGCGTGATGTCCGCCGCCCGTCCGGCGGCTTCCCGGATCTCGCCGATGTCGGCGCGCAGCCCATCGTCTTCTCCAGCGCCGAGGAGCGCCAGGTCCGCGAAGGCAATGATGGCGTTGAGCGCGTTGTTCATGTCGTGAGCCACGCCACCCGCCAGGCGCTCCACCACTTTCGATCTCCACGCCCGCTGTCGCTGCTCGTCGCTGGAAATATCGTCGAGAACCTCGCGCTGGAGCCGAAGGGTTTCGCGCAGGCATTCCGTCGCGCGATGCCGGTCCTTCAAGTTGGACAACCACGTCTCAAGCGTCGCTTGCGAACGCCAGGCGGCAGGATCCTCCCCATGCGGGGCATGGTAGAAGTTATACACGGCTTGGGTACCAACCACGGCCAGCGGGTGCGCAAGCAAGACGTCGAGAAGCGCCCCAGCGGGAAATCTGCCGCGTTCGAGCTGGGTCATGCCAAGCACGGCGCCACCACGGAAGAAGGCCGCCACGCGCCTCTCCTGTTCGAGCAAACGCTCGGTGCCCTGGGTTTGACAAAGCGCCCAACTCATCTCGCTGGTCACGCGCAGCGCGGACCAACCATCGGCCAGTGCCATCGCCGTCATCGCGTGTAACTGATCCAGCACGCGATCGAGCGAATGGTCCGCGCCGCGCGCGTACATCTGGGCCGCGGGAAGGAACGCGAGTTGCCCACGGGCTTGCGCGCGATCGACGTCGACTCCATTTGCGGCAAGCATGGTGCTCACCTCGCCCGGTGCGTGCACGTGGTGAACATAGACCACGCGCTGCCGCGCGACGAAGCCCGCTTTCACGAACGGCACGACGACCGCCTGATACTCGGATGCGCCGTCATAGATGAAGCAGGCGCTGTCTCCCACGCGCAGATCCTCCACCGTGCGCAACCTGCGTCCGCTTTCCCCGTCTAGCCCCCCGCTCTCAAAGCGATCGTCGAAAATAGGCATGCTATTTCTTTCGCTAGACCCAGCAGCAAGACCTGGGCCGCCGCGTGCGCCTTGAAATCATTCGACTTGCGACCGCGACCGTCGGGAGGCCAACGCCTTGCCGTGACAGCGAACGACAATTCACTGACGGCGACGCGGGAACAAAGAGAACCTGCGATCTCGATCCTCGCACCGTCGGCTCTCCGACGAAACGTCAGGTGAAATCGACGGAAGATCGACGGAGACGAGATGTAGTTCCGCGCACAGAAATCCTGGCCCGTGAAATCGCTGGGGAAGTTGCAATGTCCTCCACGATACAGCTCGGGCACAGGACTTGCCTATCTTGGAAGCGTGGAAGCAAACACCGCCCCGAACCTGGGCATGGGAGATACCCCTGCGCCCGAATTGCGGACTGCGCCAACAGGCTCCCGGGTGCTGGTGGCTGAAGACGACCACCTGCAGCTGCGCGCCTATGCCCGCGCTCTGCGCAACGTAGGCTTCGAGGTCGACCAGGCCGACAACGGAGAAACCGCCGTCAACATGTTGCTCAATGGCAGCTACGACGCGGTCGTCTCGGACATCACCCTTCCCTGCGTGGATGGCGTCGGGGTTTTGCAAGCCGCCCACCGGCGAGATCCGGACATGCCCGTGGTGCTCATTACCGGCACGCCCCGCCTCGACACCGCCGTCGCGGCCGTCGAGCACGCAGCTTTTCGCTACCTGCTCAAACCCCTTGATCCCGCGCACCTGCAGCAAACCGTCATTTACTCCGCGCAGATGCACCGACTTGCCTTGCTTCGACGCATGGCCATCTCCTCGGCGGGAGAGGCATGGAGCCCGGCGGAAGATCGCGCCGGCCTGACGCTGCTGTTCGAACGGGCCTTGCAAACCATCTGGCCCGCTTTCCAGCCGGTGGTGTCGTGGAAGCGCAAGCGCGTATTCGCCTACGAAGCCCTGCTGCGCAACGACGAGCCGACGCTGGCCAATCCATGCGCCCTGCTATTTGCGGCCGAACGCCTGGATCGGGTTACGGAGATCGGCCGCATCGTGCGCGATCGGGTAGCCGCCGAGATCCCCGCAGCGCCTTGCCCCTTCGTGTTCGTCAACCTGCACAGCCATGATCTGCTCGACGAGCATCTCTTCGATCAGGCCTCGCCGCTCTCGCGGGTCGCGCAACGGATTGTCCTCGAGGTGACCGAGCGGGCTTCCTTGGCATCGGTCACCGACATCGAGGCGCGCGTCGAGCGACTGCGCAACCTTGGCTTCCGCATCGCCCTCGATGACTTGGGCGCCGGCTATTCTGGACTCTCCAGTTTCGCCACCTTGCAACCCGAGGTGGTCAAGTACGACATGTCCCTGGTCCGCGGGGTCGACAGTTCGCCCACGCGGCGCAAGGTCATCCTGTCCATGACCGCCCTCTTTGCCGAGATGGACATGGAAGTCGTGGCCGAAGGGGTCGAGACCGTGGCCGAACGCGACACCTTGGTCGAACTCGGCGTCGACCTCTTGCAGGGCTACCTTTTTGCCAAGCCGGCCAGGGGATTCGCCAAGCCCGAATTGTAGAGCGCCCAGCGCGCTCTTCGGTTGCTAACACATAGAGTCTTGGGCCTGCATTCTGCCGACCCAGGGCATAAACCTATGTGGGTTCTACCCTTTGGCGCAATCAGGATATAGACTAAATGTAATGGAGGATGCGAAGGATCTGGAGGCGCTTGTCGTCGATCTCATTAAGCGCGACAACGTCAACATCCCCCCATACCCGATCATGGCCATGCGTCTGCAGCGCCTGGTCGGCACGGACAACTATGGCACGGGCGACTTGCAGCGGGTCATCGGTGGAGATCCAGTGCTTGCCGCGACCATCTTGCGCTATGCGAACTCCGCAGCCTTTCGCGGAGTGACGCCGGCCGCAACGCTCGAAACCGCGCTTACCCGCATCGGCGCCAAGGAAGTATGCAAGATCGCGCTTGCCACCAGCCTGGGCGCGCAAGCCATCGTGACGGGCTGCCTGTCGTCGCTCCGCCGCCGCTACTGGCGCGTGGCGATGACCAGCGCAATGCTGGCCCGGGCGCTCGCCTACTGGCGCAAGCAGAACACCGAGGAAGCGTTTGTGTGCGGCTTGCTGCACGACTTCGGCCAGGTCGTGGCCTGCGCGTGCCTCGAGGAGGTCATCACGCGCACGCGCGACTCCCGCATTCTGCCGGAATCCTCGTGGGCGGGCATTATCGAGCATTTTCACGTCGAACTTGGCCTGGTCACGGCCGCGCGCTGGAATCTACCGCCGCTCATCTGCTCGGTGATCTTCGCCCATCACACTCCGGAATCGGATACCGAGCATCGCTCCATGATCGACATCGTCAACACCTGCGATGCCGTGGCGGGCCTGCTCGACGCCAACCCGAGTCCATCGATTCAGGATCTCAACGCGATGGGGATGCTGAGGCCCGGCGAGGCCGAATTCATGCTCACGGTATTCCCCAAGGTGGCCGTCGAGGTGGCCGCGTTGGACGAAACCACGCCGGGCAAGGACACTGGCCTCTTCCGCGTCGGCAGCCGCGTGCTCACCCCGCATTCGCTGCTCACCGAACCGACCAAGCCCGCGACGTTTAAGATGCAAATCCTCCGCTCGACGGGCAACGCAAGCTACGACACCCTGTACTTCACCAAGGACGGAGTGGGTTTCTCGGGCGCGAGCAAGCAACGGGAAAACAGCATGGTGCGTATCCGCGTCGAATCGCCCCATGGTCCCATCGAAGTTCTCGCGGTGGTCGTGCTCTGCGCGGCCGAGGGAAACCTTCAGCGTATGGAAGCAAAGCTCTTCGCCACGGATCCCAACACGCTACAGGCATGGCTCGGCCTGTATGCGGCGCTGGGGTAGAAGCTCGTGATAAGGTCGGTGTCGCGGTCGCCATGACAGGAGAGAAGCAACGTGCTTTCGTATCTTGAACAGTACGCGGACCAGTACCGTCAGCTAGGGGCCGAGTCGTTCAAGCGCATCAATCCATGGGCCTTCCTCGTCGCGCTGGGCATGGCGGGCGAACTCGAGGACAGCCGGGGCACGAACACCGGCATCATCAATCTCTCCAACGGCATCCTCGAACGCGGTCGCATCGCCGGCCGTGTCTTCCCCCTGGTGAAAGCCCGCTATTCCCCCAAAGGCCCCATCACCATCGGGCGCACGTCCGAGAACGACGTGGTCATCGCCGAGTATTCGGTGTCGCGCAAACACTGCTTCATCGCCGTCGTCAACGGCGAATACCGCATCACCGATTGGGGCTCGGCCAACGGCACCCTGGTCGACGAGGTCGACATTGGCAAGCTCAAGCCGCACCCGCTCCACGGACGAGAGATCTTGACCCTGGGCCGACTGATGCTGCTCTTCCTGCCCCCGCAGCACTTCGCCGAGCACATCCGCGGCGTCAGCCCTCCCGGCGACTTCGAAGGCTAGCCCGCGGCAAAAGTCTCCGCGTCGCCAATCTGCGCCGCCTCGGCGTCGGCGGATAGGCGGCACTACGCGTGCGCCAGGGCTTCGGCCACGAACTGGTTCAGGCTTTCCCCACGGGCCATCGCCTTCAGCGCCAATTTCTTGTGCACAGCCGGCGGGATTCGCACGACGAATTTTCCGCTGTAGCTCTTGCCCGCCTGGCTCTCCGGCTGGGGCATCTTCCCGTCGACCGCGTCCTGCACCAGGTCTTCCACGATAATTGCCAACTGAGCCGCCACCTTGGCCTCGGTGGCACCGTGGCAGCACTGGCCGACCAAGGGCGGAGCGCTGCCCACATAGCAGTGATCTTCCTCGCTCCATTCGATGACGCGCGGATAGCAGGCCGACAGGCGGCCGATCTTGGCCTTGCGTTCGCGTTTTGCGTTCATTTCTTGCTCTCCTCAATGACCTGGCGGACATGGCGTTCCTGATAGGCGAGCGCGTCCGTCCCTTCGCCGTGCCCGGAAAGGACTGCGGTGACGCCCTTCGGATGCCGGAACTTGCGATGGCTCCCGCGGGCCGGCTCTTGAACGAAACCGGCCCGCTTGAGGTCAACGATCAGCTCCCGAAGTTTCCGCGGCACTGGTGAGTAGTATCATTCTGATACTAGAGGATTTCAAGGCCCAAAGTGGTCAGCCGCTTCACGGTCGAGAGATCCTCACCCTGGGCCGGGGCTGATGCTGCTCTTCCTGCCCCCGCGGCACTTCGCCGAGCACATCCGCGGCGTCAGCCCTCCCGGCGACTTCGAAGGCTAGCCCGCCGCCGCGGCGCTGTGCTTGGCGATCATCTTGGCCACGCGCGGGATGGCGGCCTCGGTGTGCTTCTTGCCCGTCGGGCGCAGCTTCTCGTAGGCCGTCTTGACCATCTGGTTCTTCGCCCGCTGGGCGCGTTGGTCGGTGATGCCGAGCAGGGCTTCGGCGGCCTCGCCAGTGCGCGCGTTGAAATAGCTCTCGACCGATTCGTTCTTGGCCACGGCGGCCTGGAAGAGCGGATCCAGCCGGTCGGCGAAATCGTCGAGCAGGCCGTCGATGACCTCGGGAATGAAGCCGGGTTTGATGGCCTTGACGACCGCGTAGGCGGCCTTGATGGGAATGCCCGTCAGCCCCTTCGACGAGACCTCCTGGTCGATAATCTGTTCGCAATCGCGAATCACTTGGGGACGGGCGCCTGGACGTGACAGTATTTCCTTGAGCGTGCTCATGGCGCGTACTTTACCCTGACAGACGCCTTCGTGATACCCATGTCCAATCCAACCGCGCCACGCGATGAACTGCCCCCACCCCGACCCGGGCTGGCGCTGGGGGTGCTCACGGGCATCAACGCCCTCAACTACCTCGACCGCTTCCTGGTCGCGCCGCTTCTGCCCCTCATCATCGCCGACCTCGGCTTGCGCGACAGACAGGCGGGTATGCTGCAGTCGGTGTTCATCTTCGTGTTCGCGCTCGCCTGCCCGCTCGCCGGCTGGCTCGGCGACCGAGTCCCGCGCCTCCGCATCGCCGCCCTGGGCGTGGCCCTGTGGAGCCTGGCCACCTTTGCGTCGGGGCTGGCGCCCACCTTTCTCTGGCTGCTGCTTCCGCGCGCCCTGGTCGGCATCGGCGAAGCGACCTATACCGTGATCACGCCCTCGCTCCTCGCGGATCACTACCCCGCCACGAGCCGCGGACGGGCCCTGTCGATCTTCTACGCCGCGATCCCATTCGGCGGCTTTCTCGGCTACGTGCTGGGCGGGCAGATCGGCGCCCACTATGGTTGGCGCCCGGCCTTCTTCGTGGCCGGCGGCCCAGGACTTCTGTGCGCCATCGCCCTGCTGCTGTTGCGCGAACCGACCCGTGGCCGATTCGACGCCGTCGCGAAGCCGGCGGGCAAGCTCTCGCTCGGCGACTTGCTGCGCACCTTGCGTCGGCGGCCGAGCTTCTTCTTCAACGTGGCGGCGCAAACCCTATTCACTTTCACGGTCGGCGGTCTGGGCGCGTGGATGCCGACCTATTTCGTGCGCGAACGACACCTGCGCGTGGATCAGGCAAGCGTCGTCTTTGGCGTCCTCTTGCTCGTCGCGGGCTTCCTTGGGACGCTGGTTGGCGGACCGGTGGGGGATCGCTTGGCACGCAAGTTCCGCGGCGCGCACTTCGTTTTCTCGGCAATGACCCTGCTTGCGTCGCTCCCCTTCACGGCATTGGCCGTGCTCGCGCCCCAGCCCAGTGTGTACTGGCCAGCCATGGGCGCCGCCCTGTTCTGCCTCTTCCTCAACTATGGGCCGCTCAACGCGGCCATGGTCAACGTCCTGCCCGCGCACCTGCGCGCCCGCGGACTCGGACTCCACACCACCACCATTCATCTCTTCGGCGATGCCTGGTCGCCCCTCCTGATCGGCCTGGCTTCCGATGCCGTGGGCCTGCGCTTGCCCGTGCTCGCCACCGGGCTCTTGGTCGGAATCTCGGGGCTCCTCCTCCTCGCCGGGCGCAAGTCCTTCGTCGCGGACTTGGAAAAACCAACATAGCGTGCGCTGCGCTGCCCTTTCCTTGATCGAACCAGGATGCTTGTCGTTCGCCAAGTCGTCATCCGCGCCGTAGCTTTTCCATCGCTGGCGCCGTGAGTTGGCCGGGCTGACGCCGGCAATGGCCATCGAGCATCGAAGTTGCGGGGCTCTTTCTCGGTCGTTGGATTCCAGGTACGATGGAGACCTATGTCCAGATTGGTCGACAGCCGGTACATCCTGGTTCTGGCAGTGGCCGCCACTGCCTCCTGTAGCAAGAACGCCGTGCTAGCCGGCCCTGGAGGAACCCTGGCCGTTGGCGCCTACTCCTCTCTGCTTTATTGCGACGGCTGTACTTGCGGCCCGTCCAACAACCTCTGCATCCCTCACTCTGTGACCGAGGTGCTCGATCTGACCTCATCCGATCCATCGGTGGTAGAGATCGTCTCTGGCCAGGACGTTCCGAGCGGAGGTGCCATGCAATCTTCGAACTACGTGCTGGGGAAAAGTCCCGGCCAGGCAACCCTGAGCTTCAAGGGGCGCTTCGACGACGGATCGGTCCGGCAGGCCAGTACGACTGTTCGCGTGGGCTCCCCCGACAGCGTCAAGCTGGTGGCGACCTGCGACGACGGGTCTTCGGTGACCAATCTTCTGGTCAGCGTGGGCACCCTGAATCACTTCGAGCTGAAGATTTACGAGGGGGCAGTGGAGCTGCAAGGCTGGCTTCCCAACGCGGTGACCGCCGACGGTGTCACCCAGCTGTATGACGAAACCGGGAACAATCCCTACCTTTGGCAGGCGCCCGGTGCGCCCGCGGTGCTGCAAATCCAGTCGGCGATCATCTCGAAGGTCACTGGAACGCTTACTGCATTCGACCCCAACCAGGTGACAGATATTGCCCTGCAACCATCCACCGACGAGCCTCGGAACGCCTTCATCACACCGGGCAACTTCAGAGTTGCACACACCGTCTCGGTCAGCGGGCAGTCGATTTGCCACCCCTTTCCGGTCGAGATCCACGGTTCGACCCCGGCCGTCTGTTCCCGACCGGCAGACGCGGTGGACTGGACGGGGAACAACTACAGCACCCTGGCAACCGCGCTCGCCGAGGGCCTCTGCACCCTCGGGGTCTCGCTGCCGGGTGGGCCCGTTCTCGCCAACTACAGCTTCCCCATTTTCTTCGTGAGTGCGCCACCCGCTGGGCTGGAGGCCGAGACCGATCCTTGCGCCATCGAGGGAGAGACCGCCTGCGAGGCCGGCTACGGCAAGGTCAGGCTGTGCAAGTCCGGTCACTGGATCGATCAGCCCTCCTGTCCAGTAGACCAAGTGTGCGATTTCGTCCCCGACACGACCTCGGGCTGCACCGCCGGGACTGTGTGCGCGCTGTGCCGCGGGCTGCGCTAGCGGCGAGCTGGCGTCACTGCGGAGCGACCCCCTAGGGAATGGAACAAGGAACTGCGCGGCCCTTTTCGCTCTACGGCTCGCTGACCAAGAAGGCTGCCGAACAGCGCTTGCCGCGCGACAGGCCCGACCGCTTCTTCCGCCACAGCACGCGACAGCTGCCGGCGCGGCCTGCTATGGTTGCACCGCATGCAGGACTTCTCCCGTGAACTCGAAAGCGCGCTCGCCGTGGCGATGCAAGCAGCGACGCTGGTGGCCGGTTTCGATCGGCGCACGCTGCAAGTCGACCACAAGCAAGGGGGCGAACCGGTCACCTCGGCCGATCTGGCCTCGAGCGCCCTGGTGGTCAGCGCCCTGCGCAAGGTATTCCCCGACGACGCCATTCTGTCCGAGGAACTGCCCGACGATGCCTCCCGCCACGGCAAAGCGCGGGTCTGGATGATCGATCCCATCGACGGCACGCGCGACTTCATCTCGGGCGACGCGGGCTACGTGGTCATGCTCGGTCTGTGCGTCGAGGGCAGGCCCACCGTCGGGGTGGTGGCCCAGCCAGCCACGGGCATGGTGTGGATGGGCGCGGTGGGAATGGGCGCCTGGAAGGAAACGCCCCGGGGTGGACGCGAACCCCTGCGCGTTTCCGCGGTCGACGACACCCACGACATCCGCCTAGTCTCCTCGAAGTCGCACCGTTCGGAATACTACGCACGCTTCTGCCGCGCGCTCGGCATCACCGACGAGCTGGCCTTGGGCAGTGTCGGCCTCAAGGTCGCGCTGGTGTCGGAAGGCTCGCGCGACCTCTACGTGTATCCCGGCAGCCAAACCAAGATCTGGGATAGCTGTGGTCCCGAGGCCATCCTCGTCGCGGCCGGCGGCAAAGTGACCGACAGCGAGGGAAACGCCCTTTGCTACACCGCCGAGTCCCTAAAAAACCCGCGCGGACTGGTGGCCTCCAACGGTCTCATTCACGACCGCGCCATCGAAACCATCGCCCGATTGCAAGCCGAAGCTACAGCGCGCGGCTGAAGGCCTTGGCCTTGTCCCAGGTCTCCGCCAGCTCGGCCTGGGACTGGGAATCCGCGACAATGCCGCCGCCCACCCACAGAGTCAGCTGACCTTCACGAATCAGAGCGGTTCGGATGGCGACCGCCAGATCGAGGTCGCCGGCGGCACCCAGCCATCCCGTGGCGCCGGTGTAGGGACCACGCCGGGCGGGTTCCAATTCCTCGATGATCTCCATGGCGCGAATTTTGGGCGCCCCGGTGACCGAGCCGCCAGGGAAAGTCGCGCGCAGGATCTCGGCCAAGCCAACCTCGGACCGCAACTGTCCGCGCACCGTGGTGACCATGTGATGCACGGTGGGCAGGGAAAGCAGCCGGCAAAGGCCATCGACGCGCACGCTTCCCGTCTGACAGATGCGTCCCAGGTCGTTGCGCTCCAGATCGACGATCATCACATGCTCGGCGCGATCCTTGGCGCTGGCCAGAAGCGCATCGGCGTTGGGATCGGCGGCCGTGCCTTCCGCGCGTGGTCGCGTGCCCTTGATGGGCCAGGTCTCGATCTGGCCATCGGTGTCGAGCCGCAAGAATCGTTCAGGCGAGTTCCCCACGAGCGCGGTCCGCGACTCGCTATCGGCCAGCCAGACGGCGTGCGGCGCGGGTGCCACGGCCGCGAGACGTTCGAAGAGCGACAGACCTGGGGCCTCGCCCGCGCGGTCGGGAAGAGAGCAGGTCAGCCGTCGCGCGAGATTCACCTGATAGACATCGCCGGCACGAATGTAGTCGAGGGCGCGTGCGACGGCGGCCAGGTGTCGCTCTGGTGGTTCCATCTCGACCAGCGCCCGAGCCGGCGAAACCGCCACTTCATGGTCAAGCCCGCGGACCGGCTCGATCCATTCCCAAAGAGTCCGAAAGGCCGCCGGCTCGTCGCGAGCCCAAATCTCGCACCGATCACTCCGCGACTCCGTAACGACCATGGCGTCGTAGAAACGAAATTCGATTTCGGGCCAAGGCGAAGCCGGCAGGGCCCGTCCGCGGATGCGCTCGAAGCGCCGGCCCAGGTCGTAGCCAAGAAAACCTATCGCCACAGGCAGACCAGAACGAGCGCAACTGCCCCAGGCGGCACGCGCCCAAGTCCACGCTTCGGCCAATTCCTCGACGCTGTCCCCACGCACGACGCGCACGGGATCGCACGCCATGACCAGGCGCGGTCCGAGCGGGTGGTCGGGCATGGACAGCGCGCACGGCAACCTGTGCCGACCGGCCGCGCGCAGAAGTTGCTCGGAAGGAAGCGGCTCGATCGCGCGAACGATCACGAAGGTGGCGGCGCCTCGCGCTTGATCCGCCCGAGCGAACGAAAGAAGCCCAGGACGTAGTCGAGGCCCGAGATGAGCGACATCCCGAGCGAGATGTAGAGAACGACGAGGCCAGCGGTGTTGTAGTCGATGCTGGCGCCAAGGCCCAGGACTGGGTAGCGGAAATGGACCAGGAGCATGGTCAGCCCCACCAGCTGTAGCGCGGTTTTGATCTTACCGCCGCCGCTGGCCGCGATAACGATGCCTTCGCTAGAGGCGATGCTGCGCAGGCCGGTGATGGCGAAGTCGCGCGCGATGAGCACGACCACCAGCCAGGCAGGCACGCGGCCGAGCGCCACCATGAAGACCAACACCGCAGTAACCATGAGCTTGTCAGCGAGCGGGTCGAGGAACATGCCGAGGACGCTGACCTGGCCGCGTTTGCGGGCCAGGTATCCATCGATGCCGTCGCCCGCGGAGGCCACGAGATACAAGATGGCCGCGATCAGACTGCGCACCGGACTGTAGTTGTCCATGTAGTAGAGGACGACCGGCACGACAAGCACTCGCCCCATGGTGACGAGGTTTGGGAGATTGGTGAGTTGGCTAGCGAGATTCGCCATGTTTGGATAGCAATAGCACTCCCTCGCCCTCGCAGAGAACATGGTGAAGGCCGTTTGCGTCGGGCTGCGCCAAATGCGCGAGACGGCCCTGCACCACCACGCGCCCCAGCCAGCCCGCCACACGTGCGATAGGAACAGTCAGCCGATCGCCTTCGGCGACGCGCACGGCGACCAATTCCGCCTCGCTGCCCACGATCACGACGCGACCGCTGCCACGAAACTGCAAGAGCGCGGTTCCATCGCCGGGCACCGAGCCCGATTCCCAGACCACCTCGTCACCCCACGCGACGGCACGCTCCTCGACGACGTAGAAGATATCGTGATCGAGCGATAGCGCGACCAAACCTCGTTTGGGATCGGGCGACACCAAGAGCAAGTCACCACCACCCTCGACGCGCAGGAAGCGACCACGCTCCGTGGCGAGCTTCTCGTCGGAGAGCTGCCCGCGCACCCGGCGCCGCGCATGCAGAAGCCCACCTGCCCCCAAGGAAACAAGAAGCGCGGATTCGCGCACGTGGGTTTCGACGCCAGCGATGAAACGCACGACCCCCTGCCCGATGGATGAAAGGGGTGTCGCGCTGGCGGGCAAGGCCAGAAGACGCGCACTCGCGAAACTGGCTAGCGACGTCACCAGCGCGGATGCCCGTGCGTCGGCTTCGGGCTCCGGCGTAACTTCTGACTGCTGCAAGAGTGGCCGCGGCGTCTCCCCTCCCGCGGAGGCAAGTCGGTCGGCGCCCGCATCGGTCATCGCGGACTCGGCTCGCCATGCGACCTGCGCGTCGACCTGCGCATCGTTCCGCGCATCTTCGGGCCGCGCATCTTCGGGCGCCTGTGTGGACGTGGTTGCCGCGCGCTCCATTTCGGCGGCCAGTTCGTGCTGCCCGGCCCGCCGAAACGCGGTCGCGGCCTGGGCCGGCGCTCCGCTGCGCGCATAAGCGTAGCCAAGGTAGCTGCGTGTCCGGCGGTCGTCGGGCTGCAAGCGTGCCGCGGCCTCGAGCTCGCGGGCGGCCTCGGCGAACGATTCGAGCTTGAGTGCTATCAAGCCCAGGTTGAGCTTGGTGGAGGCATCCTCGGGCGCGACTTCCGCCGCCAAGCGATACACCTGGCGGGACTCTTGCAAATTGCCGCGCTTGAAACGAACCAAGGCCAGCAACTTGAGCACGCGCAGGTCGCGAGGTGCGCGCTCGACGGTGATGAGCAGCTCGGCCTCGGCCTCGGCCAATCGCCCAGCCGATACCAGCTCGGTCATGCGGCGCAGTTGCGTGACGGGAACGTGGTCTTCCGCCGACGGGCCAGCCAGCGGAGGGCTCGATTCGGCATCGGGAAAAGGAGACGTTTGCTTGACGTTGGTTTCAACCACGTGTTTTACCGGGTTGGCATCGGGACGGATTCGGACCATACCGAAAGCGCCGCTTCCCGCCTTCTATACTCTTCGAAGCGCTGGAGTACAGCCGTGACATAGGCTCGCGTGGTCTCATAGGGAGGCATGCCCCCGTACTTGTCGACGGCACCCGGCCCGGCGTGGTAGCCCGCCAGCACCTTGATCTTCTCCTCGAACGAGCACACGAAACTTGCCGTCTTGCCCTCGGCGCCGCCTACCGCGGGCGTGTGGCAGTAGCGCTTGGCCAGAAGCTGCAAGAAGCGCGAGCCGCCCATGATGTTCTGGCGCGGATCCCAGACGTTGGTCACACCCATTCCGCGCGCGGTGGCTGGCATGAGCTGCATGATCCCCTGCGCGCCGGCACTGGAGACCACGTGCGGGTCGAAGTCCGATTCGGTGCGGATGACGGCGCGTACTAGCGCCTGCGGAATACCGTAGTATGCCTGCTCATCGCGAATATCGTCGTCGTAGCGCGAGTAGCGCGAGGTCGAGGTGTCGCGCGCGGGAACCAAGTCGGAGGATCCGCGGGTCGCGGAGGCCTTGCCAGGGCCCAGCCGAAAGAGAACCTTCCAGCGCTTGCCGACTGGCTGCAGGTTGGTGAACTCGACGATGCCATCCTCGCGCTCGCGCGTCCAAACCACGTTGGCAGGCCGCGCCTTCGGCAGCGAGAAGCTCTCCAGCGCGGGTTCGGTGGGCGCCGCGCCCGCGTACTCGGACACCGCGTTCCATCCCTTGCCGGTGCGCGGTGCGCTGGTGAACTCGACGGTGCCATCCGCGCGGGTGTGCCTCCACACCCTGGCCTGCGCCAACGAGGCGAGAAACGACAAGGCGAGCAGCGGCGGAACGACCCTGCGAAACATCCGATATGATCGTAACACAGCAACCCAGCGCGCGACCGGGGTTCTTTCGCTGACGAACCTTGGCACGAAAATCAATGCTAGATTTCCCAAACCTTGGAAGCTGACTACCTGGTTCTTGGATCTGGCCTCGCGGGTCTCTATTTCGCCTTGCGAGCCTGCGCGCACGGCCGCGTTGTCGTGGTCTCGAAACGCGAACTCACGGATAGCAACACCCAACACGCCCAGGGCGGCGTGGCGGGCGTGCTGGGGGCCAACGACACGGCCGAGCAGCATATCGAGGACACCCTGCGCGTGGGCGACGGTCTATGCGCGCGCGACGCGGTCGAGCGCTGCGTCCGCGAGGGACCCGAGCACATTCTCTACCTCGCCAACCAAATCGGCGTGGCCTTCGACCGCGATGCGAACGGTGACTTCAGTCTGGGCCGCGAGGGCGGCCACACCGCGCGCCGAATCGTGCACGTGCGCGACATGACCGGCGCGGCCATCCACAACGCCCTGCTGGACACCGTGAGGGCCTACGGCGACAGCATCACGCTTCTGCCCAATCACATGGCCGTGGATCTGCTGACCACGGCGAAATACGGTGGCCCCAACGCAGTCTTCGGCGCCTACGTGTTCGACCAGAACACGGGCGAGGTGAAGACGATCACCGCCCGCGCAGTCATCGTCGCGACCGGCGGCGCGGGCAAGGTGTACCTCTATACATCGAACCCGGACGTCGCCACCGGCGACGGGATCGCCATGGCGTATCGCGTGGGCGCCCGCGTGTCGAACATGGAGTTTTTCCAGTTCCACCCCACCATCCTCTACCATCCCGCAGCCAAGTCCTTCCTCATCAGCGAGGCCTTGCGCGGCGAGGGTGGCATTCTTCGCCTGCGCGATGGCTCGGCCTTCATGAGCCGCTACCACCCCATGAAGGATCTCGCCTCGCGCGACGTGGTGGCGCGCGCCATCGACGCCGAGCTCAAGCGCACCGGCGACGATCACGTCGTGCTCGACATGACCCACTTGCCGGGAGATTTTCTACTCGATCACTTCCCCAACATCCATCGCCGCTGCCTGGAGCTGGGCATCGATATGCGCGTGACGCCCATCCCCGTGGTGCCCGCGGCCCACTACAGCTGCGGCGGCATCATGGTCGACGGCAATGGCCGCACCAACGTGCGCAATCTCTACGCCATCGGCGAGGCCTCGATGACCGGCCTGCACGGCGCTTGCCGGCTGGCCTCGAATTCCCTGCTCGAAGCCTTGGTCTACGCCGCCCGCGCCGCCGACGACGTACGCGAGGTGAGCGTGAATCGACCGGCGCAGGTCGCGCCCTGGTACGCTGGCGACGCAACGCAAACCGACGAGGCCGTGGTGGTCAGCCACACCTGGGACGAAATCCGCCGCCTGATGTGGAACTATGTCGGCATCGTACGCTCCGACAAGCGGCTGGAACGCGCCGCGCGCCGCATGCAGAACATTCGCGAGGAGATCCGCGAGTACTACTGGAATTTCCAGGTCAATGGCGATCTCCTGGAGTTGCGCAACATCGCCTTGGTGGCCGATCTCATCATCCAGAGCGCACGCCGCCGCCAGGAAAGCCGTGGCCTGCATTTCAACCTCGACCATCCCGAGCGTGACCCGCGCCTGGCCAAGGACACAATCCTAGCCCGCGGCGACGGCCCCGCGGTTTAGCCGGCCCTGCTCCTCCGCCACCACACTACCCCACGCAAAAAGGCCCCGATGGAAGACCACCGGGGCCTTGGCTGTCGAGCGCGAACGGACGCTATTCGAGTTCGTTGACGATGAGCGGCTGGTGGCTGCCAGTCACATCGCCGTTGGAGTTGATGTTGCCGTTGCGGGTGAACGTGGCAAGCACGCCGTTGCAGTTCAGATCGCCGCGAGCAAAGGCCGTGAAAGTCGAGTTCGACCCAGTGTTGGCGCCGCTGTAGCCGGGCAAATAGTTGTGCGGATCGGGCAAGGAGAAATTGAGCGCCAACCAGACCACGTCGGTATTCCACACCGCATCGCCGCCAGCGCAACGGCCACCGACCGCGCAACCGCAGTCCGTTCCGCTATTCGCCCAGCTCGCGCTGCCGCCTGGGAACTGCTTAGCCGCCGGCCCGGTGCTCAGAATATGGTCGGTTTCGTAGTAGGTCAAGGAGCCGGCCCACTGCTTGTTCAGATGGCCAACCGCCTCGGCCGTGCGCGACTTCTTCACATACCGGGTGAATGCCGGGATGGCCACCGCAGCCAAAATGCCGATGATCGCAACGACGATCATCAATTCCACTAGGGTGAAACCACCGCTCTTCTTCCTTGTTTTGATCATGTGCTGGCCTCCTGGCCGCGTTGAATGCAGTCGCCGTGCCAGGATCGTGACAGTTGCCGCTATTCGACCCAATATCCTAATATCAAAGGGCAATTGCTTGGCGGTCTCGTCAGGTGCCAGCCCAGGAGAGTGACAACTCTGGGCTTCCCGGGCCAGTTCCGGAGAAGATCGGCGTCACGAAGTGCATCGCAGAACCTTGCGCTCATCACCACAATCCCGACTCACTTGCCGTGGCATCCATCGCCCCGTGCATTGAAACTCTTCATAACCATTCAAGATTTTCGTCGCGGCGAGAGACTCCGTGGGCTGGTTCCGGGCCATCGCCGACCCACTCGATAGCGGTGCCCAGAATTGGCAGTCAGGAATTGGGTCGGAGGAAATCCTGGCCGATCTTGCCCTCACGACCGCTCTCGCGCTCAATCGCTACTGGTTCTCGTCTGTCGTGCGAATGGCCGGAGAGTCGTGGGTCAGAATCATGACCGTCACGTAGGTATTGCTTCCGCTGTTGGGCCAACCGGCGATGCCACCCAGGTTGCACGCCGCGATGGCGTAGAACCAGGGAACGGCGGGCGGCGCCGCCCACAAGGTTGGGCCGATGGCGCCAGGAAGGGGGCTGCTCGCCGCGCCCGCGTTGGCCAGGTAGGTGCAATAGAGCGCGTTCCAGCGCGGCCGCATGCCGAGGATGCGCCAGGAAATGGGCATGTTGCCGTTACCGTCGTAGACCGAGACGGGCGTGCGAGCCGAATCGAAATACGCGCCCGGATCGCTCGGCCAGAACTGATTCGCATCTTCGCTGAGGCTTGGGTAGTCGGACGAGGTCTTGTGCGCTTCGATGTACTGTCCATTGTCCGAGAAATAGAGCATCTCCTTGGCGGCGAATTCGGCCAGCATCGCCGTCGCCTCGGACGTGCGCGCGCGCGCGATGTATTTTCGGTACCCCACGACCGAGATGGCCGCCAAGATGCCAATGATCACCACGACAATCATCAACTCGACAATTGTCATACCCAACGTCGTGCGAGCGTGCGTTCGCATGGTCCTCCTGTTTCATTGTAGGCCTCGTGGCGCCGCGAATCCAAATGGATCGACCGAGTGGCGGCAAAGCGGCCACATTGCCGGGCACCTCGCGCCGCGACGAAACGGGGAGCCCGGATGCGGTTGTCGGATTTCCGACGGTTCCCCGAGCAAGAAAACAGTCCTATTCCGTCGAATCCCTTTGATCCATGGATAAGCAACGAGGTAGAGTGATGTGGCAGGATGTATTACCAATCGCCCTTTGGGGCTGTTGACCAAGGAGCTCGATAGTGGCACTCACGCTTGCGATCGGTCAGAAGGCTGTCTATCCGTCGCGCGGCATCGCCGAGGTCGTCGAAATCGAGAAGAAAGAGATCGGCGGCAAGGTACAGGAGTTCTATGTCCTACGCCTGGCGACGAGCGATCTCAAGATCCTCGTCCATGTCGACAAGGCCGACCAGGTCGGTCTGCGCCCCATCGCCGGGCAGGCGGACGCCGACAAGGTGTTGCAGATTCTGCGCGAGAAGGTGATGCACCTCGAACGCTACACCTGGAATCGTCGCTACCGAGCCTTCATGGACAAGATCAAGTCGGGCTCGTTGTTCGAAGTCGCGGAGGTTTTTCGCGACCTGCACAGTCTAAAGAAGACCAAGTCGCTCTCCTTTGGCGAGCGACGCATGCTCGATACCGCGCGTGGGCTGGTGGTTCAGGAGCTGTCGGCCGCGCGTGCCGCGGATCGCGCTGCTGTTGAAGCGGATCTCGAACGCGCCCTCGACGAAGGACAAGCCTAGGTACCGATTTGAAAGCTGGGCGGCGCGCCCCATCTGCGGCAAGATAGGTGCCGCAATTCCCATGACCGACACTGCGAGCACAGGCGGCGGTGACTGCGCATCCGCGCGCCAACGCGTGGATGATTTGCGCGCCCTTATCGCCGAACACGACCGACGCTACTACGTCCTCGACCAGCCCTCGGTGAGCGACGCCGAATACGACGATCTACTGCGCGAGATGCGCGCCATCGAGGAGCGCTTTCCCGAACTCGCCACGCCCGACAGCCCCACCCAGCGCGTGGGCGGCAAGCGTTCCGGGCTGTTCGCCCCGGTGACCCACCAAACTCCCATGCTCTCGCTCGACAACGTGTTTTCGCGAGAGGAATTAGGCGAGTGGGTGCGCAAGTTGGAACGTGGGGCCGAGGGCGCCCTCGACTACGTCTGCGAATTGAAGATCGACGGTCTCGCCATTTCGCTCACTTATGACCATGGTGTCTTCTCCCACGGCGCGACCCGCGGCGATGGGCGCGTGGGCGAGGACGTCTCGGCCAATCTGCGCACCATCGCGCAGATCCCCGCGCGCCTCGAAGGACAGAATCTGCCGCCTCTCCTCGAGATTCGCGGCGAGGTCTATTTGCCCATCTCCACCTTCGAACGACTCAACCGCGAACTCGCCAGCCGAGGGGAGAAACCGCTGGTCAATCCGCGCAACGCGGCCGCGGGAAGTCTGCGCCAGAAAGATGCGAGCGTGACCGCCGCGCGCGGCCTTCGTCTGTGGTGCTACGGCATGGGTGTGGCCGGCGAAAGCGTGGACAGCCAGCGCGGCACGCGCCACTCCGAGGATTTGGATCGCCTGCGCGCCTGGGGCTTGCCGATCAATCCCACCATCGAGCGCGCGCGCTCGCTCGACGATGTGGTGGCTTTCGTCGACAAATGGCACGGCCAGCGCCATCAGGTCGACTACCAGATCGACGGGATCGTCATCAAGGTCGACCGCTACGACCAACGCGCCGACCTGGGCTCGACCAGCCGCGCCCCACGCTGGGCCATCGCCTACAAGTTTCCCCCCGAGGAGAAAACCGCGCGCCTGCTCCGCATCGCCGTCAACACCGGCCGCACCGGTCGCGTGACCCCCTATGCCGAGCTCGAACCGGTTGTCGTGGGTGGCGTGACGGTGTCCTCCGCGACCTTGCACAATGAGAGCGAAATCCGCCGCAAGGATGTACGCGAGGGCGACATCGTCATCGTGCGACGGGCCGGGGACGTGATCCCCGAAATCGTCGGCCCGGTCTTGTCGGAACGTCCACCGGAGTTGCAGGAATGGAAATTCCCGAGCCAATGCCCGGCCTGCGAGGCGACGCTCGTGCGCAAGGAAGATGAGACCGACTGGCGCTGCCCGAACCGCAAGGGCTGCCCGGCGCAGGGTGCGCGCTGGCTGTGCCACTTCGGCTCACCCGACGCCATGGACATCGAACACCTGGGCGAGCAAACCGTGGCCGCCCTCATGGAACGCGGCTGGGTCACGGATCCCGCCGACTTGTACAAGCTCGACGCCCCAAACCTGGGAACGCTTCCCGGCTTCGGGGAGAAGTCGGCGCAGAACCTGCTCGACGCCATCGCGGCTTCGAAGGATCGCCCCGTGTGGCGCCTCCTGGTCGGGCTCTCCATTCGCCGCGTGGGCACGCACGTGGCGCAGGTGTTGGCCAAGCGCTACCACACGATCGATCGTTTGGCGGAAGCCAGCCTGGACGAATTGCAAAGCGCCGAGGGCGTTGGGCCGGAAATCGCCGCCGCTGTGCATGACTGGTTTCACACCGCGGAGAACCTGGATCTCGTGCAAAGACTCGCGCGGGGCGGCCTGCGCATGCGCGACGACGTCGTGGAAGCACCCGTCGGCGCGCAACCCCTGGCCGGAAAAACCGTGGTCGTCACCGGCACCCTGACAGGATTCTCGCGCGACGAGGCCAGCCAAGCCGCCGAGCTGGCCGGCGCCCGAGTCGCGTCGAGCGTTTCCAAGAAGACCAGCTTCGTCGTGGCGGGCGCCGAGGCCGGTTCGAAACTCACCAAGGCGCAAAGCCTGGGCGTCGAGGTCATCGACGAAGCCGAGTTCGTACGCCGGTTGCGCCGCTAGTCGACCGGGTGCAAGCCGGTGTGGTCGATGCCGCGTAGGTGGTAGTTCGGATCCGCGATGAAGCTGGCGAAGATCCCGATGTAGAGGACGAGCAGCCGGATGAAAAGCGGCTTGTCCGTATACAGCGATTCGATTTGCTTCTTGCGAATGGCATCGTCGGGATTGGCGAAGTGTTCGAGGAAACTTCCGTCGAGCAAGCCGCCTTTGTCCTTGTGGTGGATGGCCGCCATGCCACCCGCCGCGCAGTAGTCCATCATTTCGCGCAGCAAGCTTCGCCGCTCCTGCCAGGCCAGACTGGAACTGGAAAGCAGGGCCGCCACGGCCCACTGCGCCTGCTCGCTGCTCGTGGTGGCCAAGGCGCGGAAGAGCCGTTCCGTGGTTTCGTCCAAGTGATCCAGCCGCTGCTGCCGCAGCATGCTCATGAGCACGACGTTCTTGAAGAGCTGCGAAACCAGTAGAACACATGCTTCGACATCTGGAACCACCACGCTGTCGTCGAGAACGGGCTGGTAGCCCGGCAAGAACAGCACGCGGAAGGCCAACTCGAAGAAGGCATTGGTCTCGGTCGGCGAGCGCTGCACGGCGATGTCCATGGTGTTGTCGAGGCGATCGGCCAGCTTGCAGCGCAGGAGATCCGGCATGGTGCGAACCCGGGATAAAACGACCCCCAGGTAGTCGTAGTAGGACTTCGACGATTGCCTCCATAGAAGCCCGATGCGTTCGCCGAGAAACCAGCGGTGGTTGGAATCAATCTTGTCGAGCACGCGCGCGAATTCGGCCTGCAGGCGATCCCATTCTGCCGGCCCCAGCTCGTCGCGGGTCAGATCTTCTTCCTTGTCGTGCAGGAGCGCGCCGAGCAAGTCGAGTGTGGTGGGCGCCGGCATCACGCGCGCGAGCAAGGCGGCGATGCGCAGGCAATGCAAGACGGCGCGCGGGCCGTTCTTGCGCCGGCGGTCGCCGTAGGCGTGGTGCAGGTAGCTGAGCGCCTCGATCAAGGGCTCCTGATCCACGACCTTGGCCGGGCCAAGGATAACGTGCAGGAGTGCACGCAGATCGATCCTGCGCGCGGAGAGATGCCAATTGATGGTGGCGGACAGGGTGAGGTGGCCTTCCACCGTGATGGTCGCCGGCCGCTGCTCTTGACCTGACAGCATGGTCGTCTGCTCCTATCCGCGCCGCTTCGCTTCAAGGGTGAGGCGAACTGGCGTTTTCTCCGACGCGGCGAATGTAGTCTACAACATTCATTCGGAATGCCCACCTTCCTCCTCGGTGGAACGAAGAATGTCGCTAGATTTTCTTGGAGCGCAGTAAGTCGCCCAATGTCCCAAAGCGCGACGGACCCGACGCAGCACGGGCCGCATCGAGGTCCTCCTGGGAGACGACGTCGCCGCGCTCGCCTATCCCGAGCGAAATGCGGTGGCGCTCGTGATCCAAGGCCAGCACCGTAACGGTCAAAGTGTCGCCCACCTTGCAAGAGTTCTTGGCCTGCTTGCCCGCACCCAATTCGGAGACGTGCACCAGTCCGTCCACGCCGGGAGCGAGTTCTACAAAAGCCCCGAAGACCTCGACCCGCACGACCTTGCCCGCCACCACGGTCCCGGGTGGGAAGCGGGCGGCAACATCCTCCCAGGGATCGCGCTCCATCGACTTGAGCGAAAGCGAGATGCGCTCGGGGCGCTTGGGATCGTCGGTCTTTTCGATCTTGATGATCTGCACGTTCAGGCGCTGCCCGACGGCCAGGATGTCGTTCGGGCGGGCGTTGCGCGAGAAACCCAGCTCCGAGACATGCAGCATGCCTTCGATGCCGCCCAGATCCACGAACGCGCCGAAGTCCTTGATGGTCGCCACCACGCCGGGAAGAACCGCGCCCACCACCAGCTTGTCACGCACCTTCGCGGCGCTGGCGCGTGCCTCCTCCTCAAGCAGCGCTCGCCGCGAGACCAGTAGGTTGGCGCCGCGACGATCGACGTCGTAGCGGGTGACCTTGAACTGAAACTTGTGCCCGATGTAGGCGCTGGCGTCCGCCACATGGCGAGCCTCCAGTTGCGAGATGGGGCAGAACCCCCGCACGCCGGCAACAAGAACTTCCACGCCGCCCTTGTTGACCGCGGTTACCGTTCCTTCCACGCTGAGGCCGAGCTGCGCCGCCTGGGACAACTCGGCCTTCGCCTCGGGACCGCGCGCCATCGCACGCCGCAAAACCACGCTTCCTTGCTTGCCCATGGTTTCGACCACGCGCGCTTCGATCTCATCGCCGACCTTGACGGTTAGGTTGCCCTCCGAATCGCGCAACTGATCCAGGTCGATCATCCCTTCCACCGCTCCGCCCGCAATCTCAACCAGGATCGATTCCTGACCGATTCTGGCTACCCGGCCGCGCACCTGGTCGCCCACGCCGGCCACCGGCCGCTCGCTGCGCTTCTCCCGGCCCTCGAATTCGGCCAGCAGGGAGGCAAAATCCTGATCCTTCTCGTCCTTCGAATTCATGGCCCCTCTTTTACTCGTTCCCCGATAAGCTTGCACGCCCCGTGTGCGCCGCCCAATGCGTGCAAATGGCGACGTTGCCACACAAGACGTAGTACAATACTTGGAAGGAGCACCTCTTCGAGGCAGCTTGGGAAAACCATGGTGGATTCGAGAAAGACCGTGAGCGTGTTAGTAGCCGCCGATGGCGTCCCGATTGTCGAAGAGCCCCGGTCACTCGACAAGACCCGCGAGATTGCCGTTGTCGCGACGCCGGGAGCCGACGAAGAAGAACAAGCATCCGACGTCCAGGGCGCTCCTCGCAAAGTTGTCGACGATGAAGCGACGGTTCCGGTGCACTCGTCCATCGAAAGCCTGCTGACCTTCGAGGTGCTCCGGCGCCAGTCGACCCCAGACGAAGACGATGACGAAGACGATGACGAAAAGAAGCGGTAGCCACTGCAACCAGCCATGAGCCTGGAGCCCTCCATCACGCCCCAAGCCGCCCTCTTGCGCGTGCTCATCACTGGCGAGAGCGACGGCCCCGAGATTATCCGCAAGATTCGCGACTGGACGGAGGGGCAGATCGAACTCGATGACCGTGCCCTCGATGACACCCTCGCCGCCCTGGAGAGCGCGGGCATGGTCGAGCGCCGGAGCAGTGGCCCCGACAAGCGCACCGGCGGGGCACGCCCAACCTTCGCGCTCACCCCAGCCGGACACGCATCCGCGGTGGAGATTCTCGCGACAAGCCTGACCCGCAAAGGGTAACGGTCCGCCGCGCAAAGCGCCCGCGGCGGGGCTGTTACGCCCCCTTGAGCCTGTACAACTTGAGCACGTTGGTCTGGAATGGTTCGTCGCCCAGCACCATGCCGAAGGTAATGGCCACGTCGTCCCCCGGCGCGGCCAGTTTGTGCCGCACAAGCTCCCGCTCGGTTTGGGCGACCACGCCCGCGACGCCTTGAACCCATTCGCCGTGCAAGGGACGCACGCCCCACAGCAGCCCCAACCGATTGAGAACCGTATCGTGGCGAGAGAACGCCACGATGTTGGCCAGCGGCCGCTGCGCCGAAAGCAAGCTCGCCGAGTGACCGCTCTCGGTGTACACGGCGATGGCGGCCAGCTTGAGATCCTCGGCGATTTCGGCGGCGGCGTCCGCGATGGAACTCGAGAAAGTCCGCTCGCGCACGTCGGGCCGCTCCTTGCCCTCGGTCATGTAGTTCTCATGGCTCTCGATTTCGTCGATGATGCGGCCCAAGGTCTTGACCGCTTCGACGGGGTAGTCGCCCACCGAGGTTTCGGCCGACAGCATGACGGCGTCGGTTCCGTCGAGCACGGCGTTGGCCACGTCGGAAACCTCGGCGCGCGTCGGGCGCGGGTTCTTCACCATCGAATCCAACATCTGCGTGGCCGTGATGGCGGGCTTGGCGCGCAGCTTGATCTCGCGCAAGATGCGTTTTTGAATCAGCGGCACCTTCTCGTTCCCGGCCTCGACGCCTAGATCGCCGCGCGCCACCATGACCGCATCCGCGGTATCGAGAATCGCTTCCAGGTTGATCACCGCCTCGGGCTTTTCGACCTTGGCGATGATGGGAATGCCGCCCGCCAAAGCCTTGGCTTCGTCCACGTCGCCCGGATTGCGCACGAACGACAGGGCGAACCAATCCACGCCCAGCTCGCGGCCGAACACGATGTCGCGCTTGTCCTTTTCGGTCAGCGCCGGTACCGACAAGGCCGAGCCAGGCAAATTCATGCCCTTCTTGTCCTTGAGCACTCCCCCGTCGACGACGGAGCAGACGACATCGTCGCCGCGCACCGATTCGACCCGCAGCTGTAGGAGCCCGTCGTCGAGGAGAATGGGATCGCCGGGCTTCACATCGCGCGCGAGTGGCGCGTAGGTGTGAGAAATGCGCTCGGCGGTGCCGAGGAAGTCGCCCGAGCCAAGCACGATGGTTTTGCCCTTCTGCAAAGGGATCTGCCCGCCCTGCATCTTGCCGACGCGGATTTTGGGGCCACACAGGTCGGCGAAAACAGTGATCGGCCTTCCCGCCTGTCGGGCGGCGGTGCGCACGTCACTAAACATTGCCCGGTGCGTGTCGTACTCGCCGTGCGAGAAATTGAGTCGCGCCACATCCATTCCCGCTTCGATGAGCTCGACCAGGCGAGGGACGCCCGCCGTTGCCGGTCCCAGGGTGCAAACAATCTTCACTTTGCGCATGCCGTGCCTACCTTTCGGCAACGATGGTCGCAGAAGCCAGCCTCCCGCTCAAGCCCCGTCCAAGGCCCACCCAAGTCGATCGTCACATCGCTTCAGAAATATCTGGAATCGGGGGGTGGAAATTGTCTCCCACATCTGTATGATGCGCCCGCAGTCCAACGTCATACCCAGTGGAGGACAATCGATGAAGCGTCTACTCATGGTTCTTTCGGTTTCGGCAATCCTGCCCTTGGCGGGCGTCGCCTTCGCGCAAGGCAAGCCCGCGGCGGCAACGGCGCCTGCCGCCAAGCCTGCGGAAAAGGCTGACAAGCCGGCGGCAAAAGAAGAGGTGAAGGCCGAGAAGGCCAAGGATGCAAAGGCGGAGAAGGCTGAGAAGGCCGAAGCCGCCAAGGCCGAAAAAGCCGAGAAGGCGGCGAAGGCCAAGGAAGAGAAGGAAGCCAAGGCCAAGGAAGCCAAGGAGAAGGCCGAAGCTGCCAAAGCCGAAAAGGCCGAAAAAGTCGCCAAGGCCAAAGCCGAAAAGGAAGAGAAGGCCGAAAAGGCCAAGGCCGAAAAAGCCGAGAAGGCCGAGAAGGCCAAGGCCGAAAAGGAAGAGAAGGCCGAAAAGGGCAAGGCCGAAAAAGTTGAGACCGCCGAGAAGACCAAGGCCGAAAAAGTCGAGAAGGCCGAGAAGACCAAGGCCGAAAAAGTCGAAAAAGCCGAAAAGAAGTAGTCGAGTCGAGGGGTGAGTTCCTCGCCTCTCGCAAAGAGTGTCAAGCTCGGAGGGCCTTCTGGTTTCGCCAGGAGGCCCTTTTCATATCTGGCGGCCTAGGCGTGACGTAGCCCACGATTCACCAACCGCGGATCTGGCAGCGCGGACTGTGAACTGGTATCTGTTACGTCAGGGAAAAAACCATGGCAAAAGCGAAAGTTGCTGTCCTCAAGTGCAAGCCTGAAACCATCCTGACCGACATTGCACGTCTGTGCGAGCTGGCCGGAATGAAAGAGGCGCTGGCGCCGGGCAAGACCACCATCCTCAAGGACAACATTTCGTGGCACTACCCGTTCCCGGCGGCCAACACCACGCCTTGGCAGATGGAAGGCGCCATCAAAGCGCTGCGCGCCGCCGGTTTTAGCGACATTTCGTGCGTGCAGAACAAAACCGTGGTGACCAATGCCTTCAAAGGCGAGGACCTGAACCACTACGTGCCGCTGTTCCGCAAGTACGACATCCCGGTGCTCTACAACTTCAAAGAGACCGACATGCGCTGGATCGAATACAAGCCCAAGGCGCGCATGCACGTTTTGCCCAGGATTTTCCCCGACGGAATCATGATTCCCGACTACTTCCAGGGCAAGAACATCGTCCATCTGCCCACTGTGAAGTGCCACATCTACACCACCACCACGGGAGCAATGAAGAACGCCTTTGGAGGGCTGCTCAACACGCGCCGGCACTACACCCACAGCTGGATCCACCGCACCCTGGTCGACCTTCTGGCCATTCAGAAGGAAATCCATTCCGGTTTGTTCGCCATCATGGACGGCACCACGGCGGGCAACGGCCCTGGCCCACGCACCATGATTCCGGTGATCAAGAACGTCATGCTGGCCAGCGCGGATCAGGTTGCCATCGACGCCGTCGCGGCCAAGATGATGGGTTTCGATCCGATGAAGCTGGAATACATTTCCGTCGCCCACGAGGACAAACTGGGCGTGGGCGATCCGCGCGATATCGAGATCGTCGGCGACGACATCTCAGGCGAAAGCTGGGGTTTCACCGTGGGCGACAACCTGGCCAGCCACGTCGGCGACATGCTGTGGTTCGGCCCGCTCAAGGCAATCCAGAAGCTCTTCTTCCACACCCCGCTGGTCAACCTGTTCGTCTTCGGCAGCGAGAGCTACCACGACTACTACCGCTGGCCGATGAAGGACAAGAAAACCTTCGAAACCTGGAAGCGCGAAACCACCTGGGGCCGTTTGTTCACTGAGTACGAAATGGGCCGCTAAGCTTCTTCTTGAAGGCGCCGCTGCCCATGGGGACGAATGCTGCGTCTTGCGCTTCAAGATGCGGTAGGCGAGGCAGCACGGGGTTCTCGAACCGCACTTGCCCCCATCGAATCCCTTGCGCGTCGCGCTCTCCTTCGATTTGATGGGGAACGTACGTCACCTTGATTGAGCTAGCCGGCGCCAAGAATCGTTTGCGGTGCAAGTTGCCGTTTTGATTCCCGATTAGGCGATGGCCCGGAACCTGCTGTCATCTGCGTGCACAAGGCAAGATTCTCCTCGCAAGAAAGGCACGAATGCATGAAATCCAAATTCGGAAGACCGTACCGCTTGGTGCGTTGATACTAGCTGTGTTCGACAAGGCCGCTCAGCACAGCCCCAAAGGTTTGTCCGGTGAAGGGTGCACGGCTGTGTGCGGAAACCTTCCAAGCCGACTTCTTTTTCCTGCAGTGTCGAAAGAGCGAGCCGAATGAAAGGGGCGGACCTGGCCACGATCGAAACGGTTGAAGCGGATATCGACAAACTGAAGGCTGATGTCAAGACTGTGATCGCGAACGTTGAGACAGAGACGACCCCAAAGGCAGCAGAAGATTCTGCCGCAACTAAGTCCAGGGAGGGGGAAGTCAAGACTATTGCTCCTACTGAAAGCAAGAATGAGGTCAAGACCGCAAGCACAGAGGATAATCAACGTGGATCTGCGGCCAAGCCCAAAGAAGGAGAAGCAAAGGCTGTTGCCCCTGCTCAAGACAAGGCAAAAGATGGGATTGAGAAGGCCAAGACCGGAGTTGTCTACATAAGCAAAGCCAAATTTTGGATAGCAGTTTGTTTGGCGTTCTTGTTTGGTGTTGCTGTCGGATCCTTCATTTGCACGTACGCCACGCGCTCTTCACCGCCCTCTTCGAGCCAATGAAGCGACGAGGCAGCCACCCAGCCTGCCTGGACGTCGGCGGCTGGCCAGTCGCGGGGCTCAAGTGAGACCCAGGGCGGTTGGTTTGGGACTCAAAGGAGAATCTCATGATAAATTTGAGGACAATAACGACCTCTGCACGCGGAAGCGCGCTGGTCGCCGCGGCCTTCTTACTGGGCTTATCGGCTGGCCCGGCCGAGGCCTATCCTGGACTGCCTACTCCCTCTATGGAGGTGACAATTATCCGGTCGGACCAGCCAGAGAAACTCCTGTGTACGGTTTGGCAGACGTTGATGCCGGATGGTGCTAGCAACATTCTTGTGCGGATCAAAGTGCCGAACGCTAGCACCTTGAAGTCGGTCCTGCTCAAGACCGCATCCGGCGAACTGGCTTTGGAAGTAATAGATTCGATACCGCTCGCTGGCGAGTATGAAATGCTTATTGACAACCAGAAGACCAACCGCGCAACCTCCGGAACCCTGTTTGTGGATGTGGAGGGGAATCTCGAAACCAAGACGGCCACTTGTGCTGGGATCCTTCTGCCCAAGTCCAGCCCCTGGGCCGGGCCAGTGCGTGTCTTCCCTCCAACGAAGGCGGCGGAATGCGCCGGGTGGCCGCGAGACGCGCACTATCACGCGTCCGGCCGACACGGGTACCCGCCCAATGGTGCCAGAAAATCACAGAGAGAATCAACCGTTTCCGGCAAAGGGCGATGTCTCGGCCTGGGTGGTATGACATTTGCCGCTTGGTGGACATGAACAGGCTTTCAAATGCCACAAGGAGACACACCGTGAAGACTATCGAAGTAACCACATCGACCGCGATCAAGAAGGCTCGATCAAACAAAAACTGGCACTACTCGTGCGTGACAGCGAAAGTCAGGGCGCCAAAATGAAAAGACTCGTGCTACTGCTGCTTCTTGTCGCGCTTGAACTGAGTGGGTGTTATATGGGAAGGCGTGGATGTGGCTGCCGACCGTTCGAAGGTCGAGGCGAGTACCGAGGCGAGCACCATAGATAAGCTAATCGAGACCGCGCAGCGTTTGCCGCGAAGGCCCCTTGAGTGGCTCGATTGCATTGTGTTCAGGCATCGCTGATTCCATTACCACAGGTGACGGTGCACTGGAGGCTGCACACAGCGTGCCACCGGATGTCACAGCGGTTTTCGCAGTGGTTTCACAAGTTTCTTATCAGACATTCTGCTGCGGTCGCGTTTCGGCGAAGGCAAAATGGCGCTTGTTCCGACTATGCTCCCGAATCATTTCTCCCTCCCTTTCGCGTGGAGCATGGTCACGCGCAGGCCGGCGGCCCTTGCCAATCTTGCCTGCCGGTCGTCGTCGGTTATGAAGGCGGGCACTTTCAAGATGATCGCGGCAGCTACGTGCAGAATGTCGAGCGAGCGGGTGCCAAGGATGGCCGTGTGCCGACGGCTGATGGATTCAGCCTGAGCATAGACGTCGACCAGATCGTAGACCGGAAGTTCCCAAAGTCCGGCCGAGACGTCTGCCTCCACATGGCCCAGAGCCTGCTCAACGATTGCCATGGGGATTTCGTGGCGAAGGACCTTGAGGTGCCATGCCGTTACCAACTCAACCCTGTGCAGGTGGGTCAGCGCTGCGGGCGGAGCGAACCGCGCGCGCACCCGAAGGGCGTCCACGCTATCGGGCTCGGGCAGGTACCACTTGGTGATGACGCTGGTGTCGAAGTACGCCGTCACACGCGCTCTCCGCGCAGCTCGCGAATGATTTCGCTGGGCGTTGCTCCGGTGAGCGTCGCGCCGGACATGAGCTGCTTGAGCTGCTTCAGCTGTTTCAGACTGGCGGCCGAGTCGGGCCAGCGCAGGCGACCCTTGGTGCGGGTCGCGGGAACGATGCGCGCGATCACCTTGCCGTGTTTGGTGACAGCAATCTCCTGACCATTTTGCACCTGGGAAAGGACGCTGGCCAAGCCGTGCTGAACCTCGCGCACCGTTGCGGTCTTCATGTTAGACATTATGTCTAACCGTTCGGGAGAAGGCAAGACCCCCTCCAGTGGCAAAAATGGATCGGCGAAGAACGAACTTGTCATGGGGCGACGACCGCGATAGGCGCGATCGAAAGACCGCGTAAATGCGTGATCGCTTCCACCAAGCCCCTTGGCCCTTGCCGTCTCCGTCTGGTGCGTAAACGCCTACGCCTTCTTCTTGAACGCGCCGTTGCCCATGTGGTGCTGGCGCACATAGTCGATGGTGTCGAAGATGGTGGCGCTCGCCTCGCGCGGGGCGAAGCCCAACTCTTGCCGAGCCTTGGCGCCGTCGAAATACCAGAAGTACTTGGCCTGATCCGCCGCCGTCGGCTCGATGGGCGGCGTGCGTCCGATGGCCTTGAATATCGCGGCTTGCGCGCGCGCCGCGAACCACGGCCAGTCGCCCTTGAGCTTGAAGCGTGGCGAGTACTCCTTGCTCAACCGTTCCATGCGATCGAAGTACTCGGCGAAGGTCATGTTGTGACCGCCGAGCAGGTAGCGCTCGCCCGACCGTCCCTTTTCCATGGCCACCGGCATGATGGCGGCCACGTCTCGGGCGTCGACGAAGTTGATGCCGCCCGGGGGCACCACGTGCACGTCGCCGGCCAGGAACGACACCACCTCGCGCGTGGAACCGATGCGCTCGTCGCCGGGCCCGAGCAAAAGGCTCGGGTTCACCATGACAAGTTCGACCTTGTCGCAGCAGAACTGGCGAGCCGCGGCCTCCTGGTAGAGCTTGCTCGCGTAGTAGGGCCAGCGGGAAATCAGCGCCATGGGTGGCGGCGTGGACTCGTCCGGCCACTCGTCCTCGCGCTCGGAGATGGCGATGGTGCCGCTGGTCGACGAAATCAGCATGCGCCTCACGCCCGCCGCGACCGCGGCCTGGCACACGGTGCGCGTTCCACTGACGTGCACGTCGAACATCAGGTGGGCATCCTCGGGCCGGCGCGATACGAACCCCGCCAGATGAAAAACGTGCGTGATTCCTTCCATGGCGCGCGCCACATCCGACGGCGAGGTGACCGTGCCGATGAGAACCTCCACGCCGTGCTTCCGCAGGGCCGGCGTGTCGAAGAGCGTAAGCACGCGAATCTGCGAGCCATCCACGCGCTTACACAGCTCGTCCATGAAATGGGAGCCCAAAAAGCCGGTCCCGCCGGTGACGAGATACTTCATGGCAGCCTCCGCCCCGCGATCGTCCGGCTATCACCGCCACGCTCGCTGAATGGTGGCGGCACAAGCGGCCCCAGCTTCTCGCCGTCCCACGCCGCGCGCACGCTCGCGACATCGAAACGCGGTGTGACCCCGTCGCGCAGATTCTCGACGATCCTCTGGGTCAAAGCCGAACACATGCGCCACGCTTCCTGGTGTGACATCCCGGCCGTGATCTGGCGCAAGAAATCGATGGTGAGAAAAGGGCCGAAGTGGACGCCCAGGTCGCGCTTCTTGGGAATGGTCGAGCCGACCGGCATGGCATCGTGTGCGCCCTCGATGTATGCGGGAAGGATTCCCACGTCGGCGTGCAACGACAGATAGCCGAGGCTGGGCAGAAAGTCCGACATCTCGCCGCTGCGCGAACGCGTGCCCTCGGGAAAGAGCACCAAGCTCCTGCCGTTGCGCAAGACTTTCTCCGCGATGCCGAGCGACTTGCGGATCGATCCGCTGCGCTCCATGGGCACCAGGTTGGTCAGGTTCTTGAAATAGGCACGCCGCCATTTGTTTCTGAAGAAGTAGTCGGCGGCGGCCAGCGACGCCATGTCCTTTCCCGCGTCGCCGAGCGCGACCTTGAGGGCGCCCATGTCGAGGTGGGAGGAATGGTTGGCGGCCACGATAAAGTTCGTGTGCTGTGGAACGTATGCCTCGCCGTGCACCCTGGTCTTGAGCGCCCGTGTGTAGAACAAGCGCTGCGCGCGGGCCAGACCGCGTTTGCCCAGCCGCGCGACGGGCAACGGCAGTTTGAGGTCGTCCGCCTCATTGTCGACGGTCTTGCGGGTTTCCTTCTTCTCGATTGCGGCGGAATGCCGTTTGCCCGTCACCAGATCGTGAAGCGCGGCCACGTCGCGAACACCGGCGAAGCTCGTTCCTTCGGGAACATGCACGCCCGCGTTTTCCAAACCCGCGGCGAGTTCGTTGTACGTCAAGCTGTCGAACCCCAGTTCGTCGAGGATGCTCCACATGTGCACCGACGCGTACGGCTTGCCACAGGCATCGGCCACGATTTCCAGAAACCAACTTTGGCCAGCTTCCGCGTTACGCGCGGTCTCGTCCATGCTCTCGTGGGACGCTGCCTTCTCGTGGCGCGCGCGCAATTCGTCAACCACCTCGCGTCGGCGGACCTTGCGCAGGTTCGTACGCGGCAGCTCGCCCTCCCAGAATTCCAAGGTGCGTACACGCTTCCAGAAAGGCAGCGGGGTCGAGATGGTGCGGAAGTGCGCCTCGATCTTCTGTTTGACCTCGGCAAGCGAGAGGGCCGGTTCGTGAGCGAGATCGGGCACCACCGCGCACGCGACGTGCTCGGCCACGCCGTCGGGCAGCCCAACCACCGAGATCTCCTTGATGTAGGGCGAATTCTTGTACAAGTCCTCAATCTCGTCGGGATAGACGTTCTTGCCGTTGGCGTCGATGATGACGTCCTTCGAGCGGCCGACGATGTAAAGGTTGCCCTCCTCATCGAAACGCCCGAGGTCGCCGGTGTGGAACCAACCGTCGCGAATGGCGCCCGCGGTGGCTTCCTCATCCTGCCAGTAACCGGCCATCACGTTCTTGCCACGCGCGATGACCTCGCCCACGCCGCTGTCGTCGGGGTTCTCGATCTTGACCTCGACACCGGCCAACGGTTGTCCGACCGAGCCGGCGATGGGTTTCTTCTTCGGCGTGCTCACGGCCAGCACTGGCGAAGTTTCGGTCAGGCCATAGCCCTCGAAAAAATCGAAACCCATGCCGTAGAACATCTTGAGCACGTCGGGCGGCAGGGCCGAGCCGCCGCTGATCATGTAGCGGATGCGTCCGCCCAGTTTCTCGTGCACGGGCAAGAAGAGAAACATGCCGAGGTCGATGCCCGTGCGCGCCCGCACCTCGAAATTCGCGTCGGCCAGCGCCTTGACCGCCGTCTCGAGAATCTCGGACTTGTCGGAGAAGCGCTGAAGCACGCGTCGGCGCATGGTTTCCCACAGCGCGGGCACGCCAACGATGGCGGTGATTTTGCCGTGCTTGAGGGCGTGGTTGATGGTGTCGCCGGTGAGATCGGGGATGTACGTGATGCGCGTGCCGTGCGACAGCGGCATCAACATGCCCGCCGTGAACTCGAAGGTGTGGTGCAAGGGCAGCACCGACAACATGCAGTCGGAAACACCCAGGTCGAAGATGCGCGACATCTCCGCCACCTCGAAGGTGAAATTCCGGTGCGTGAGCATGACGCCCTTGGGATGGCCGGTCGTGCCCGAGGTGAAAATGAGCGACGCCACCGCGTCGGCGCCGTGCTTGGTTAAGAGCGACTTCTTGCGCTCGTTTTCCACCGCCTCGTCGAGCAACTCGAAAACCGCGGCGAATGGCCACAGCCGCGTCGCCAGGCCCGCGTCGGAAAGCTCGCGCGAAAGGGTGGGGCGCTTGTCGAGCAGATCCTCGCCCAGAATGACACCCACGGCGCCAGAGGCGCGCGCGATATTCACGACCTCGGCGGAGGTCGAATCGTGCGCCACCGGCACCGCGGTTCCGCCCGCCTTGAGGATGCCGAAGTAGCTCATCGGCCACTCCGGAGAGTTCTTGGCAAAGAGGATCACGCGATCGCCGGTCTTGATGCCTTTTCCGACGAGAAACGCTCCCGCACGGTCGGCCAGCTCGCGCAGGTCGCGGTAGCTGTACGATTCCTGGCGGCCGCCGCGCTCCATGCGCATGGCCACGCGGGTCTTGTGCAACTTCGTCGTGGTGTCGAAAAGCTCGAGCAGGTCGCGGTAGGCGTACACGCTCTTGGGCTTGGGCGCGTAGGTCTCGTCGAGTTCGGGCAACACCCACCTCTGCAAACCGGGGAAGTGGATGTTCATGAAGTAGTCGTACCAGTCGATGGTCTCGGGCGACCATGGCGAAAGCGCGCGCTCCTCGGGCGGCAGGCGGTCGCGCAAGGCGCGAATGTTGTCGGCTCGCAGGACATAGGCGTTGTCGAGGATGAAGGGCCGGAACAGATCGATGTCGCGGCTGGCGTCCTTGGTGATGCGCTTAACATCGTCGACCTTCTTCTTGACCTGGTCCACCCAGTTGGCGAAACGGCCGCCGCCCCAGCGCGGGCGCACCTTGTCGAGCGCGTCCGAGACTTTCTCGGTCATGCGGCTGACCAGCGGCAAGGAGGTCCGGTCGTATTCCTCGTAGCTCACCGGCCGGAATTCCATGCGCGCGGCCAGTTCGTTGAGGAACTTGTTGCCGGTCTCTTTGCTTTGGAAGCGCTGCCGCTTGTAGAGGCCGGTCAGCGTGGTCACGCGGCCAATGCGCGAGGGATTGAGATCGCCGCTCGCCAGTTGGTGCACTAGCGCCGGCTCCTCCACACAAGCTTGCGCCGCCACCATGAGCATGGCACCCGCGATGTAATCCACCGGCACCATGTCGAGAATCAACGATTCCGACACAGGCAGTTTGTTCTGGCCCTTGAGCGCCAGGTACACGAGAGGCGCCGAAGTGGTGAAGCCCTCGTTCCAGCCCCGGAAAGGATAGGCGATCGCGCTCTCGACGATGGCGGGACGAACGATGGAGCGCACGATGCCGGCCTCGCGCGCCACGAGTTGATCGCCGATGCTCTTGGTATACGTGTAGATGTTGGGCCAGCCCCACTCCTTGGCGCGCTCCATTCCACGCTCGGTCAGCGCGGTGCGGATCCAGTCCTTGCGCTCGCGCGCGAGCCCCATCTTGAGCGCCGCCTCATCGTCGGGATCTCGGTTGGCGTCGCGCAAGAAATCGCGCGCCTTGTGCCGCAGACGCGCCACCACCTGGGCATCGTCGGCCTGGGCGCGCACCTCGGCGGCGATGCGCGCGCAATCGGCGATCTCCTGTTCGACATCGAAGCGGGTCGCGGGCATGTCGCCCCGCCGCGGGAAATAGCCATCGAGCTTTTCACTCTCCCAGATTTCGCCGCTGCGATTGCCGGCGACAAAGCAGGTGCTGGTGTGGATGAGCGCCGGCCGCTTCATGCGCTTGACGAAGGCGATGACGTTCTTGGTGCCCTGCACGTTGGTGCGCAAGGCGGATTCCAGCGGCGGGTTGAAGGTCACCTTGCCCGACGAGTTGATGACCACGTCGATGTCGCCGGCCACACGCGCGGCTTCTTCCTCGGACAATCCCAAGTTCGCCTCGGCGATGTCGCCGTCGACCATGCGAATCTTGTCTTGCAGAAACGCACGCAGTTTTTCCGGACTGCCGTGCTGCTCGCGCAGCGGATCGAACGTGTGCGACGGCACGACATGATCCCAGAAGCGCGCCTCGCTGGAGGTGCCGGTCCCGCGCCGGACCATCACGTAGACGCGGCCGACCTCGGGAAAGTTGTGCAAGAGCATGCTCAGCAGCACCTTGCCCAGAAAGCCCGTGCCGCCCAGCACGAAGACGTGACGGCCGCGGTAGATTTCCCGCGCCGAAAGAACCGAAAGTGAACGTGCCGCGTGCCCGCTCATGGCCTGCTTGCCTTGGCTACTCGACATCCGCCATCACGATGGGCGGCCACTTCATCAAGGTGATCGACGCCGACGGGCCCACGAATCCGCGGGCCATGGAAATGGCCTCGGTGAGCGAATCCGCCCGATCCCAACCCATGCGCGCCGGAACATGCGCGTTCTTGGCGCCGGCCACGATGACCTTGCCGATATGCCGACGGCCGTTCTCGCCCCAGTACCACATGAAGAACGGGTGCGCGCCGTGGTAGGCGTTTCCCCGACGGTACATCTCGATGTAGCTCGGGTTGTGCGCGAATTCTTCCTCGTACTTGTGCTGTAGCTTGTGGGCGTCGCGGGTCTCGGGCAGCAGGCGGTTGAAGAACTCGATGTAGCTCGGGTGGAACTTGTGATCGAATTCGTCGTGGCAGGGATGGCACAGGATCGCCGCCCCACCCTTGCGCAGAACCGGCTTGCCCCGATAGAAATTGTGGAAGTAGCCCATGCCCATCACCTGCACCAGGATGGGGTTCAGGATCGAATTGATGTTGTACGGAGACACGTACGGGATGGGGAAGATGACGATGTCGCTCTGGCCTTTCAGGCTCACCATGTACTGGTCGCTGAGCTTGGCCAGGATGCGCTGGTGAACGGGCTCGGTCTTGCCCGCATAGCAGGCAATGAGTTCGTACTCGGCCGGGATGTTCTGGAAGATCTTGCGCTTGGCCACTGTCGGCAGCTTCGACATGCCGAAGCGCATGGCTTCAAACTTTATGCGATCGAACTCCGAGAACTCGTCCTCGTTGCGGCCGAGGAAGTCGGTCGCGCTGCCGAACATGCGGTTGTTGAGCGCGGTTTCGATGTGGAACACCTTCATGTGCTGGTCGACGATGGCACCCTGGCGTTCGATCTTGGTGTTCATCTCGGAGCGCGGCGGATCCATGTAGCTGTCGCAGGCCGCGATGGTGTCGGGATCGTGGTGCACGCGCACGCTCTCGTAGTCGCACAACCCCACCGCCACCGACTTGTGCCCGCCGTCCATGGGCACCAGGTTGATGTTCACATAGATGACGAGATCGCTCTCGACGGCGCGGCGGTTGATGTTGACCGTCTCGCCCTTGGCGGTCTTGCCCAGGTGAACGATGCCGTCGGGATCCTCGGCGTCGTGGTTGTAGTAGCGGTCGGGATGGAAGGCGTCGAAGATCTTCTTGCCCACCATACGCTTCATCTCGGCCTCGGTCATGCGCCGGTGCAGCGAGTTGGCGATGACCAGGTGGATGTCGTCCACGCCGTTGGCGTCGAGGAGTTCGAGCAGGATCTCGATCACGGTCTGCCGAATATCCGGCGTGCGCATGGGCGGCAGCGGCAGGCTGATATCGTCGATGGCGATAGTTACGCGCATGCCCGGCGCCAGCTGCGCGTACAGCGGGTCGGTGTCGAGCGGATGGTTGAGCGCGTAACGAATGGCGGCACCAGGATTGTGGAGCCCCTCGATGGGTTGCTTGCCGTACACCACGCGCGTACCGACGGGCAGATCCTCGGCCAGGAGATCCTCGCCGGAGAAAATCAATCGTGGTGCCGAATCGTTGTCGATGTAGACGACCTCGTCGCCTTCCTTGTGACGGGGCGTTGGCCCGCGCAGGGCCTTGATTTCACGCTTGCTCATCGTTTTTATCGCAGATCCAGAATCGGCCAGTCGTGTTGCAGGGCCGTGTTTTTCAGGCGAAAGTCGGGGTTGACCGCCGTGGGGTGGCCGACCATGGACAGCATGGGCAGGTCGCTCATGCTGTCCGAGTAGCTATAGCATTCGGAGAGATTGAGCCCGTCTTTTTCCGCGTAGACGCGCATCCAGCTGGCCTTGGTGGCCGCCGCCATCACGGGCGGGAGAAGCCGGCCGGTCGCCTTGCCGTCGACGAATTCCAGGTGGTTGGTCACCATGTCGTCGAGGCCGAGGTGGCGCACCAGCGGAACGGCGGTGAAATCGATGGCACCGGTGACCAGCACCTGGCGCAACCCGAGGGCGCGCGATTTCTCGATAAGCTGGTAGGCGCCAGGGCGAATCGCCGGCTTGATCACCTTGTCGAACAGATCCTCGGCCAGGTAGCGTAGGCGATCTTCGGATTCGCCCTTGTAGCGGCGGAAGAAGATGTCGTTGAACAACCGCCGGTCGAAGAAGTCGGCCGCCATGAAAGCGGGAATGCCGACCACGGTCGAGAGCGTCCGCGTCACGCTGCGAATCAGCCCTTGCTGGTTGCGCGCGTTGTACGCGAATGCATGCACAAGATTGGTGCGGCACAGGGTGCCATCAAGATCGTAGAACGCCGCGGCGGCCATGGGTGGAAAGGCAGCGTATATCACACGCAAGGCCGAGGTTCACACTTGACAGCGGAAGCCAAGGGCAGCTGGGGCCGGCGGAAACGAGGGGCCGGCTGCTGCGCACTGCGCTTCGAGCTAACTTATCGAACCCCATTTCGGCTTTTTGCCAATGGGGTATAAATGCATGGCGATGCCTCAACTACAAAGCTCACGTGCCCTGGTCGCAAGTTTGGCTCTCCTCACAGCCTTGGCGGGCTGCGTGCACCTGGAACCGGCAGCCAGGCCGGTAGCCGCGGCGCCAGCGCCACCGCCGCCGCCAACGCGGCCACCACAACCGGCACCCAAGAAAGACAAGGTGGTGATCCTCCCACTCGACAAGCTGGCCCTGCCCGGCACGGCCGAAGAGATCAACGCCAAGCTTGCCCAAGTCAAACTGGCAGGTGCCGAAGATCCGATCATGGCTAACGCGAGCATGGAAACAGCTCAGTTGCAGACCGAATGCGCCGAAGCCAAGGACGACTGCTACGCCAAGATTGCGCGCTTGGTGGGTGCCGATCGAATTCTATGGGCCCAGATCGAAAAAGCCACGAGCAAGGCCAAGAAGAAGAAAAGCCTGAAGATCGAAATCGTCCTCTTCGACGTGCAGAAGCCCGGCGTGGTTGGCCGCGCCGATGAAACCTTCGTGGGACCGATCACCGGAGAAAGCTTGGACAAGCTGATTGCCGACGCGGTGGCCGCCACCAGAGCACCTGCCGCGACGACACCACAACCCGCGCTGGCACAACCCGCGGCGCGACCGGCCTACGCGCCTCAAGCGCAACAGCAGCAGCCGCAAGCCGCGCCACCCTCCGGCTATTCCCAGCAGCCGCAGCAGCCAGGCTACGCGGCTCCGCAGCAGCCGAGCTACGCGGCGCCGCAACAGCCGGGGTACGCGGCTCCACAACAGCCGAGCTACGCGGCGCCGCAGCCTGCCGCTCCCTCGGCACCCGCAACGCCCACCGCGCCGCAAGCGCCTGCGTCGGCTCCGTCGGCGCCTTCGGCTCCTAGCTACCCGTCTAGTCCGTCCGCACCATCCGCTCCCTCGGCGCCAAGCGCGCCTTCCTCTCCGTTCACGAGGCCGCAATGAATCCCGTAAGGTGCGCCAACTGCCGGCTGTCCCTGCCCCAGAACTGGGCCGGGATGAATGATCCGAATGGCAAATGTCCCTACTGCGGCAAGCCCTTCGCGGTCGCGGCTGCTCCCACGGTGGTACCGACCTCGGCGCAACCCGCGCCCAGGCCCGCTGGACCCGCCAAGACCATGTTGTGGGGAGCGGGCGCCGCCATTCCTGGCATGCCCAAAGCGCCGGTCGTCGCCCCCGCTCCCGCGCCCGCGCCCGTGGTCGCAAACGAGCCCATCGCGCCGCCACCGGAGCGCGACTATGCCCCAATCCCTTCAGCGTCCGTCCAGGCCGGCGCCTCGGCGGCGAACGCGGCTCCCTTCCAGGCAGGATCGAGCGACGTCGATGTCGAGAGACCAACCGAGCCCGCCCGGATGCCGAGCAAGGCAAACCAACCCGCCCCCACAGTGATGTTCGAGTCAGCGATCCATCCCGCGCCGAAGCGGCAAGATTTCGACCTGCCCGATTCCGAGCCGGGGGCCGACGACCAAGGCGCGCCAAACGCATATGTCGATCCGGAACCGTCGGCGGAGTCTAGCCCCAGGCCGACCCCGGCGAGACTCAAGGCCAAGTCGAAGCCCCAGCCGAAAAAGGGAGGCAAGCCCCGCTCGTCGATGCCCGCATGGCGGGGTGTGGAGGGGGAGGAAACCTCGAAGTCCAAAGAGGGTTCCAGCAAGAAGGGGATCATCATCGCGGTCTCCGCCGTGGTGCTGGTGGCGATCATCGTCGTTGGTGCGCTTGCCATGCGCCCGAAATCCAAGGTGGACGGCGCCACGTCGGAACCGGCCAAGGCCGCGCCCGAACCGACGCCCACCGAGCCCGCCGCCACCGAAGAGCCTGCGGGATTGGCCGCCAAGCCGGCGCCAGCGGAAGCCGTCCCACCCACGCCAGCTCCCAAGCCAGCTCCCGCAGAACCCGCGGCGAAGGAAGCCGCGGCGCACGTCGAGAAACCCGCGCATGAAGGCAGAGGAATCGCCGAGAAACCCGCGCGTGTGGAGAAAACCCCGGAGAAGGGCACGAGCGCGGCCGCGGAGCCTGCGCCCGAAAAACACGAACCAAAGGGCAAGTGGCCGAGCGAGGAAGACCTTCGGCGCGCCAACGAGGCCTATCAACGTGGAAACACGCAGATGTTCCAGGGCAACACCGCGGGCGCCATCGCGGAGTTCAACCAGGCCCTCAGGCTGAACCCGAAGGATCCTTCAATTCACCGCGGGTTGGGGCTGGCCTATGCCCAGTTGAACAATTCCGCCGAGGCCGTCAAGCACCTCAGACTCTACCTCAAGGCCGCGCCCAAGGCGAACGACCGGGCCATCATCGAGAAGCGCATCGAACAGCTCCGTTAGATCTACGCCCGGTTGCGGGCGACGGCTTGGCGGGCTAGGAGATCGCAGCGCTCGTTCTCGGGCACGCCAGCGTGGCCTTCCACCTTGACCATGCGAACTTGCGGAAACCCGCGCAAAAAGTCGCGCAGTTCGGCCACCAGTTCCTGGTTGGCCTTGGCCTTCCAACCCTGCGACAGAAGCCCGATGGCGTAGCTTGAATCGCTGTAGACCCGGATCGGGCGATGGGCGCCAGGGGCGAGTTCCTCGGCAATTTCCAGCCCGCGGCGAATCGCGGTGAGCTCGGCGATGTTATTGGTGCCCTTGCCGAGGTACTCGCCATGTTCCTTGCGTTTGTCCCCGGCCACCACCACGATGCCGATGCCCATCGGTCCGGGATTGCCGGAGCATGCCCCGTCGGTCCAGACATGAATGGTCTCGCCGCCTGCTTGCGGGGCCGCGGCCACGCGCGGTGGCCGGCGGGGCGGGCTCTTGGTCTCGGAACCCTGGGAAGCGGCGGCGACGGCGCCAAGGTTCGCGCCAAGGTTCGCGCCAATGTCCGGGCCAATGTTCGCAAGGTTCGCGGGCAACGGTCGATAGGTGCGCGAGTCCTCCTCGCGGTACTTCATTTCGGCGCGCCCTTCGGCATCCAGAATCGGGCGGCCGTCCTCACCCACGCGCACCCATACCGACTGGCCCTTGAAGCTCATGCGTGACCAAGACATCGTGGTGGGGATAACATTGCTTGATTTCCCTCCGAGATTCCACTTGCCAAGACATTCCCATCTTCGCGGCGCCCTCACCTTCACCGTCCTGTTGCCGATGCTCGCGGCGCTGGCCGGTTGTCGGCGCGCCACACCCCAGCCCGCGCAAGCGATCGACCGCCCCGGCGCCGAGCGCATCGCCGCCGCCCTGGCGCTCTTGCCATCCGACACCGGCACCGTGATTTCCCTCGACCTCGATCACCTGCGTGGCCTAGCGACCTGGAACCCACTTCTTGCCAGCATCGTCCGATCCTTCGGGCCTCTCCTCGACAGCCTTTTCGCACGCACCGGATTCGAACCCACCCGGCATGTGCACCGCCTGTGGATCGCGCTGCCTGGCGAACGCGACCAGACCGAACGTTTCGCCTTGCTGGCCGACGCGGACAACCTGGACGATGCGCGCCTACTCGCCTGGCTGCGCGAGAGGACGGGAGACACGCTCACCGCCTTCGTGCGCGACCACACCCAGCTCGTGATCGCCGCCGGCGCGTGGAAGGCGCCGATGCTCGGCCTCGCCAAGCAGCACCACCTTTCACCAAGCGCGGCGGACAACCTGGAACTGCGCCGCCTGTGCGAGCGACAAGCAGACGACCACGGCGTGTGGTTCGTCTCCCTGGTGACGCCCCATCTGCGCCGCGTCCTGGTCGAAGACGGGCGCTTCCCGGACGCGGCCTCCATCGCGCGCGTCGCTGGCCACATCGACCTGGAGGCGGGCCTTCACGTCGATTTGGAAGGCGAATTGACCAACACGCCAGACGCCGCCCACCTGGCCCATCGCTTGGTGTTCTTCATGAACCAGGCTAAACGCGATCCCGAAATGCTTGTCTTGGGACTCGCGCCCTATCTCGAAGCGGTGCGCATTCAGGCGCGCGAGGCGACCGTGCACGCCACCCTTGACGTGCCCTCAGCGCAATTCGCCGACGCCGTGGAGCACATCGAAGCACTCGCCCACGGCTCGCTGAGCAAGTATTCCCGGCTCCCGTGAGCAGTCTAGCGCTAGCCCTAGCGCTATCCATTTTACCTTCTTGGCCGACGCTCCATCTATATCGATACATTTCTATATTGACATCGGTCGATGTATCATTCATCTTGCTTTCGTGACCAAACGTCTCGCGATAGCGGAAACCTCCCAGCAGCCGGTCGGGTGCTGCTCGCGTGTCACCAAGCTACGAGCCAAGGATGTCGGCGCGTACGCGACCTTGTTCAAGGCCCTCGGCGACGAGACCCGGCTGAACATCTTGGGATTCCTCATCACGAAGGGGGATGCTCTCTGCGCGTGTCACATCGAGGACTACGTCAAGGAGCTTTCTCAGCCCACGATTTCGCATCATCTGCGCCTACTCCGGGAGGCTGGCCTGGTCACCACCGAACGGAAAGGCACGTGGGTCTACTACTCCATCGACAAGGCCGTGCGGGACCGCCTCGCCGAATTCGTCGCGCTGCTCGGCTAGCGTTTGCCTCTTTCTTGCTCTTTGCATCGAAACTTTTCAATGGATAAAGGAGATCGTGATGGCCAAGTCAAAGTTGCTGTTCGTGCAACAACAGGGAAGTGAATCCGCCTGTTGCGGAGGTGAAGGTACCTCTTCCACAGACGACATCCGCGAGGTAGTTCGGGAGCGCTACGGCAAGGCGGTAAAGGCCGCGGTTCGCGGAGCAAAAGCTTCGTGCTGTGGTTCGTCCACTGCCGCAGGGCTCGGCGGCACCGATCCGATTACGCGCGATTTATACACCGACGACGAGACCGCTGGGCTACCCGATGAGGCGCTCAAGGCGTCCTTCGGTTGTGGCAACCCGACTGCCCTTGCCGAGCTTGTGCCCGGTGAGACCGTGCTGGATCTCGGTTCCGGCGGCGGAATCGATGTCCTGCTGTCTGCTCGCCGGGTCGGCCCCACGGGGAAAGCCTACGGTCTCGATATGACCGACGAGATGCTAGAGCTTGCCGAGCAGAATAAGGCCAAGGCCGGCGCAACCAATGTCGAGTTCCTGCGCGGAACCATCGAGGCGATCCCGCTGCCCGACCACGCCGTCGACGTCATCATCTCCAACTGCGCGATCAACCTGTCGGCGGACAAGGACAAGGTCCTGCGTGAGGCATTTCGCGTGCTCAAAGCGGGAGGCCGCTTCGCGGTTTCCGACATCGTTCTTCGTCGTGAGCTACCCGAGGATCTGCGCAAGTCCCTGAATTTGTGGACCGGCTGCGTGGCTGGCGCGTTGGTCGAAGCCGACTACGTGGCCAAGCTGAAGGCGGCCGGATTCCAAGACGTTGCCGTGGAGGCAACACGCATCTACACCAAGGACGATGCAGCAGAGATGGCGTCGACCTCGTCCTGCTGTGGGAGCGAGACGTCCGGAATGTCGATGTTGGCCGGTCTCGATGGGGCCGTCATGAGCGCGTTCATTCGCGCGAGAAAGCCATGAGCGCAGGCAGGCGACTCTCCATCGTCGACCGCTACCTCACGCTCTGGATCTTCCTAGCGATGGGGATCGGGGTGGGCGCCGGCTTCGCCTTTCCCCAGCAGATCGAAGGTCTGAACCGCGCCAGCAGCTCCGGCACCACATCGATTCCCATCGCCATCGGGCTCATCCTGATGATGTTTCCGCCACTTGCAAAAGTCCGCTACGAGGAGCTTGGCAAGGTCTTTCGCAACCGGCGCGTGCTGGTGCTTTCGCTGGTTCAGAATTGGGTGGTCGGCCCGATTTTGATGACGGCGCTCGCTCTCCTATTCCTCTCCGACAAGCCCGAATACATGGTCGGGCTCATCCTGATAGGGCTCGCTCGTTGCATTGCCATGGTCATCGTGTGGAACGACCTCGCGGAGGGCGACACGGAATACTGCGCCGGCCTCGTTGCCTTCAACTCCGTCTTCCAGATGTTGCTGTACTCGGTCTACGCCTACGTGTTCGTGACCCTGGTTCCGACCTGGCTGGGAATGAAGGGAGTCGAGGTTCGGGTCACCATGGGCGAAATCGCCAAGAGCGTCGCCATCTACCTTGGGGTGCCCTTCTTCGCCGGGATGGCAACGCGGTTCCTCCTTGTTCGGTTGAAGACTCGGGCTTGGTACGAAGGCAGCTTCATCCCGCGCATCAGTCCGATCACGCTCATAGCCTTGCTGCTCACCATCGTCGTGATGTTCTCTCTCAAGGGCGAACGAATCGTCCAGGTACCACTGGATGTCCTGCGCATTGCCGTGCCGCTACTTATCTACTTCGTGGTGATGTTCATCCTGTCGTTCTTCATGAGCCGGTATGCCGGTGCCGACTACCCGCAGTCGGCGACATTGTCGTTCACCGCAGCCTCCAACAACTTCGAGCTGGCCATCGCCGTCGCAGTGGCCACCTTTGGCCTCAACCACGGTGCAGCCTTCGCCGCAGTGATTGGACCGCTCGTGGAAGTTCCGGTTCTCGTCGGATTGGTGAGGGTTTCCCTCTTCATTCGCAAACGGTGGTTCGTCACGACCCGCACAGTCACCGCAGGAGAAATGTCATGAAAATCGTCCTATTCGCCTGCGTTCACAACGCCGGCCGGTCCCAAATGGCCGCCGCAATCTTCAACCAACTCGCCAACCCGGCACGAGCGCGAGCCATATCGGCAGGCACGGACCCAGGCGAGCAGGTTCATCCCGAGGTCGTGGTCGCGATGCGAGAGGTTGGCGTCGACGTGTCCAACATTCGCCCGCAGAAGCTGACGACGGCACTCGCGAAGGATGCCGCGCTCTTGGTTACCATGGGCTGCGGTGAATCCTGTCCCGTCGTGCCTGGTCTCGAACGCGACGACTGGCCGCTTGAAGACCCCAAGGGCAAGCCGCCAGAGCGTGTGCGAGAGATCCGCGACGAGGTCCGCAAACGAGTTCGGGCGCTCTTGGTCCGCCGTGGATGGGCGATGCCAGTCGGCCAAGACCTTTGCGACTCTCGGCCTGACGACGATGTCCAGCTGCGCACCTTTTTGGAGACGGTCGGTCTCCCCGCCGACGACGTCGAAACCGGGCGACAGGAATACCTCCTCGCACGCGAGGGCCAACGAATCGTTGGCTGCGTAGGACTGGAGGTGATGGGCCCTGATGCACTCGCACGTTCTCTTGCCGTCGCGCAGGATCGACGTGGGCTCGGCCTTGGGAGAAGGCTTCTCGATGCCGCCATCCAGCGGGCGGTTACCCGCGGCATTGAGACGCTCTACGCCCTGACGACAACGGCCGAGGCGTACGCTGCCGCAAGGGGCTTCGAGCGAATTCCACGGAGTGAGGTTCCGGAAGCGATTGCGTGCCTCGCCCAGTTCCAAGCGCTCTGTCCCGCAACGGCTGCCTGCATGCGCCTCACGCTATCCCCTGCGAGCTGAAGCCCCCATACCGCCGAGAACTCGCGGATGTCTGCCCTCGATCTGCCTCGGCCCTCACGGCGACTGTAGCGTGGTTCCGCCGCCTATGCGCGAGGTCCATTTTGTTCTTGACCGCACAATATGAGTTGTGGTTTATATGAGTCAGGACTGAATCGTGCCCTTCTCAATCACATCCGTCGAACGCTTCTTTAAGCTCCTCGGCGACGGCAGTCGCTTGCGCATCGTCGAAGCACTGGCCCGCGGGGAAGCGTCTGTTTCCGAAATCCTAGAACGAACCGGCCTTGCGCAGACGCTGGTTTCCTTTCATCTGCGCATCCTGCGCGAAGCCGGAATCGTGGCGACCGACCGCCGTGGCCCGTTCATCTTCTATTCCCTCGTCGACAAGTCGTTGCCGAATCTTCTCGAAGCATGTTCCAAGTACGCCGAGACCTGTGGCAGCACCGAGCCCGCGTCGTTTCAATGGCCCCGATGGTCGACCATGCAAGAGACGACTCGGCCCCGCAAAAGGTAGCTGGGGCAAGCAACTATCGTTCATCCTCAACTTCCATCCTCAACTTCCACCCTCAACTTCCACCCTCAACTTCAACGCCACTCGGGAGACGACTATGGATCCCAATCAAACAAAGAACGCCACCCCGGAAGGCATGGCCATGCCCGCCATGATGCAGAAGATGATGGGCCCTGACTTCAACCCGGCCGTGATGTGCCAGACGATGATGACGGCTGTGGGAAAGGCGGCGGAAATGGCCGCCTACGCAACGCCCGAGGTGCGCACGCTTTTCGAGGAGTGGGCTCACAGCGTCGAGGGGGAGGTACTCGCCACAGTGAGGCAGCAGGGGCCTATGGACCTCGCCGCGCTCGGCGCTGCCCTGCGGGTCAGCCCGGACGGCGTCTTCTTCTTCCTGGGCAAGCTCATCCGCGATGGCAAGCTGACAATCGCCGGCATTTGCGCCACGCCCGAAAAGTGACGAGACGGCGGCATTGCAACGAGAACCAACCATGAACCGAAATCGAAAGCTTCTGTTTGCAATCGCCCTTGTCGCTGTCGGTGGTGTCCTCGTCGCGACCTACGACTTCGTTGCTCTCATGCTGCATATCCCGTTGTTCTGCCCATTCGCAGGGAAAGGTTGCGACATCGTCCAGGATAGCCCCTACGCCGTCGTCTTTGGTATCCCCTTGTCCTTCCTAGGAATCCTCGGGTTCACGTCCTACGTCTTGTTCTCGTGGCTGGCCGCCCGTTCGGACGCGAGACGGTTCCGGTATCTTCTGGCCCTGGCGGCATTCTGCGCTATTCAGCTGACCGGCATGGCGTACTTTTCATATATCGAGCTCACCGTGATAAGGGCAGTGTGCTCAATCTGCGTGTTCTCCGCTGCCCTCCACCTGACGCTTGCCACACTGATCATCTCTGCGCTCCGGAGAAATTCGGCCGAGCCTCGCGCGGCGTAGTTTTCCCAAGGCAGAGCATCTCCGCGTTCCTGTCCGGGCGGCCCGCGTGGTCGTCAGTTTGTGGGCAGTCAGCGTGTTTCTTCGGCGTATCCATTTCTTCCCCCGGCACGTCTTTCGAGTGGACCAAAAGAACCCTTTGTTTGAACAGGAGGATTGACGATGTCAACAAGCGAGCTATCAGCCAAAGAAAGGGCCTTGGTCGGAATCGGGGCGGCAATTGTGGCGGGGTGCCGACCTTGTACGCAAACCATGATCCGCGCCGCGCGGGCAGCCGGGGCCTGCGAACGAGGCATCAGTCTGGCCATCGAGACTGGCCTGTACGCAGGAACAAGCGCAACCCGAACGATGGCCTCGTGGGCCGAATCAGAGCAAGGAGCCGCGCCCGAGCTGGATACCGAGTTTCGCGTGGAGAAGGAGAAGATCACGGCATTGATTCTGGCCGGTGCCAGCTTGGCGGCGAATTCCACAGAGCTACTGGGACGCTACGTAGGAGAAGCCGAGGCTGTAGACTGGTCGAGGGGACAGATTGATGCCGCGCTGGTGGCGGCGCACACGGTGTCCAGGACTGCCGCGACGAAGATCGAGGCTACCGCGAACCGAATGGGATTCTCGCTACTTGGCCAAGCTAGCGATTGCTGTTCGCGCGCAGAGGAGACCGAGGCGGTCGAGCCGCCGGTCGGCGGCGGATGCGGCTGCGCAAAAGACGCAGGGTGCACGTGAGCCAGGTCGGTTCGAGCGGAGCACCACATGACCGCGAACCCGGAGTCGTGCGACCATCACTGGCCGTAGGCATGAAAGAATCCGTCGACCTTTGCCGGTA
>Ga0224559_1000051_pt1 | contig 62079 bp, 47 predicted proteins | sample 714S33034metaG_FD_180676 | JGI IMG/M metagenome (GOLD analysis project Ga0224559, IMG submission 180676) | Peat soil microbial communities from Stordalen Mire, Sweden - 717 S3 30-34 | ecosystem: Environmental > Terrestrial > Soil > Wetlands > Peat | place: Sweden: Norrbotten County, Stordalen... | reverse complement strand
GACCAGGACCCTGGCCTTCGCCATCTCGCGATAGACCGCCTCGGGCGGCTGCAATCCCAGGAATTCGATCTTCCCGTTCCTGGCCGCGCAGGAGCGCACCTCGCCGGCCATGGGGCCATCGCCAATGATTTTCAGCCGCAGCGGAATGCGGCCGGTATTCCACGCCGCCAGCAGCGTCCGAATCCCCTTTTCCGGCGACAGCCGTCCGACAAAAAGCGCAGCGTCTTCGCCGGTTCTCTCTGCCTGCCAAGTGTCCGAAGCGACAAAATTCGGTTTCACCACGACTTTTTCGGCCGGCAAGCCGCCGCGAACCAGAATCTCGCGTTCAAAGGCGGAAACCGCGATGAAAAGATCGACGCGCTCCCAGGTGCGCAGCAGGCGATGAAAGGCATAGGCCGCCGTGACGACCGCGCTGCCCGCACGGCTGCCGCGATAGCAGCCATGGAAGACGCCATCGAGCGGGAGCGGCTTGCCCAGGCAGTCCGTGCAGATAACTCCATCGCGATAAAGCAGGGCGTTGGCGCAGAGCATCCTGAAGTTATGCAAGGTCTGCACCACGGGCACTCCCGCGGCGCTGGCTTCCAGGATAATCGCGGGCGACAGCATGGGAAACCAGTTATGGACGTGCACCACATCCGGCCGGAAATTTTGAATCGCCAGCCGCATCCGCTTCCGCGCGCGGGATGAATAAAAAATGCTCGCGGAGGCGATCAGCTTGCCGCGCAGGCCGCGGATTGCTTCATTATCCTGCTCCAGCAGCTCCACGCCGTGGCCATAACGCCGGAGCAGCCCAGCCTCGTCGCGCACCACCGCGTCTTCGCCGCCGCCCAACTGATACCGGTTATGCGCTATGAGAATTTTCATGTAGCTGGCAGGAATCCGCTTTTTCTCGCTTTGTAAAAGATTATCCGGAGGCAGAGATAGACCGTGCGCGGGCGCCGGCGATCATTCCAGCGGAGGCGCCGAGGATGATGGCGATGATAATGTACAGAATATAAAAAGACCCCCTCAAAGGCGCGGAGAACTCGGTGGCGGCCATTCCATACCCCAGGCAAAAGATAAGCAGCACCAGCGCGCATCGCACGGCGTGGCGGGGTGCGCTGTCCATCGCCGGACGTAGCAGAGTTTGCCTGCCGGCGAAGCACCACGCCACTTTGATGGTCTTCGCCAGGATGATCAGATAGACCGCCAGCGCCAGCCATCCGGCCCCGGCCAGAACATCGAAGAATGTATTGTGAGCGGTCCCGAGCTGACTTAGATTCTGTCCCGTGGTCAAAGAATAATACTGCCTGAAGATCACCCGGAAGCCGTCAACGTATCCCATCCCCCACGGATGGGTCGTGCAGTAGCGAATGACAAAAGCCCAGATTTCCGTTCGGCCGCTGGCGCTTTCGATACCCTCAGTGTTCTGTCCCCGGTTGAATATGTACCAGATGCGTCCTCCGCCGGCAGACACGGCGAATGCGCCGAAAAGCAGAATGGAAGCCATAAGGCCGGAGATAAACGCATAAGCGGAGCGCTTGCCGGTCTTTGCCCATGCAATGCCAAGAATCGCGAGAGATAAAAGCAGCGAGAGTTCCCCTGCTCTCGATCGCGTGAATACCGTACCCGCCAGGCCCGCCAGAAGAAAGAACATGGATCGTCTCTTGGGCTCCAGCGAATACAGAAAGCCATAGGCCGAGATGATCGCTATTACGGCGCAAATCAAAGAGGTTGACGCCACCGCGCCTCCGGAAAAGCGCACTCCCACCACGGGCTCGATTTCAACGACAAGATGCGGATTATAGGCGAAAGACAAGAGGAGCATCAGCAGAAGAAGAAACGAGATGAACCTCAGATGAAACAGGCACTGCACCCAATCGGGCGGGTTGCGATAAGCGCTGGCGATAAACTCTGCGACACATATCCAGGTAAATATATAAAAGACGGAATATGCCGCGGTTGCGAAACGGCTGGGAGAGTAGATCGCGGACAGCAGGAACAAGAGTCCGAGAAAGAAGGCGTACTTGAGGATGGACCGAATCTGTTTAGGAATAAGAATGGATTCCGCAGCGGCCAGGCGCAGGACCGTCCTGAAGGTAACCGCGCAGAGCAAGCCAGCCTGCAAGAAACTCCAGATGTCCACCTGCCCCTGAGTTATATCGATGCCCTCTTTCCCCCTGAATACCGGCGGGCCGAAGGCCAGAATGAAAATAGGGTAGCGCACTAAAAACCGCAGGAACGAAAGGCGCCTGCGCGGCTGGGTTCCATGGGTCTCGCATTCGCTGATCCCACGGGTCTCGTATTCGCTATTGCCTGTCCATCCGGCGGTTTGCTTCATATAGGTGATTGCCCTTTTTCAGTAACTTCAATTTCCCGTCTCGGCTTGCTTCCGGCGGGGCCGAGCTGCGGCCCGCGGAACGAAAATCCGGCCGTTCGAGGCCAAAATACTCAGCCTGAACCCCCGCGCCCAACAATGCTCTCCGTCAGCCTGGGCCATGATAGCTCGTTGGCCCTGGCGATGGCTCCCGCCGACAGGCGCTGCCGTTCCGCGGCCGGCATCAGCGCCAGGGAGATCATGGCATTGGCAATGCCGTCCACCACCTGGGCCTCATCGGCGCCCGCGGTTGGAACAACGATTCCACAGGACTCGTTGACCATGACGCCAGGACCGCCGAGGTCGAGGCAGACGACCGGCACGCCGTTTTGCAGGGCCTCCAGCACCACGAATCCGCCGGAATCATGCAGGCTGGGAAAAACCAGCGCGATATAACCCGGAAGCGAGCCCAAAAGCTGCTGCCGGGGAAGCTGGCCGGAGAACTCCACCGCATCCGCCACGCCGCATCGTCTGGCCAGAGCGCGCAGCCACCGCTCATCCGGGCCGCTGCCGACGAGAGTGAGAGTCGCCTCTGGAACCGTTCGCCTGGCTTCAGCCAGCGCCCGGATCGCAAAATGCGCGCCCTTCCAATGCAGCAGGCGCCCGGCAAACACAAAGCGCGGCAGCGCTGCCGGTGGCCGCCGCTCAGTCTGTGGGAAAGTTTGACTGCGAATTGCGACACTAAGATGCACTTGCGTCTTATGATGCCACTTAGGTAAAACCATCCGCAGACTGTCCGGCGTCACCACGTAGATGCGTTCCGCCGCAGCCAGCGCCGTGCAGGTAAGTGGGCTGTAGCGCTGCAACAGAATTCCCAGGTCGCGCAGCAGTTCGCTTGCCTGGCCGCGGAACGGCATTCCGCGACGCAGACGCAAAGGCGCTCGTTCTCCGCCCGCGATAGGCCCGATTACAAAGGGAATTCCCAGCCGGCCCATAAAAGATCCGGCCTGCATCCCCGAGAAAGTTACATGGTAAACGTAGTCGAATGGTTTGCCGCGGTGGCGCCTGGCAGCCACACGGTATGCTCCCCACTGCCAGAGGATGAAGTAGACGGGAAGAAACCAGGCCTGCTTCTTCAGCCTTAAAAGCCACCGGGGAAGGTCGTAGTAGATGAAATGCAATCCGGGAGCATGGCTCAAGGGGTCTGCTTCAATGATTGCCTGGTTATTGGCGCGCGTCAGCACCCACACCTCATCGGCGTGCGCCACCATGTGCAGCGCCCTCTGCCAGCCGATCTCCGGCTCCGACCCTTTATTCGGTTCACAGGCGTAGGCCGAAAGCAATACCCTCATAGCTTCTCCATAAGCCTGTTGACGCCATCGATTGACCTGACCGCCCGCTCCACCTCGGCAATCACCTCGTCCAGCGGCTGCGCGGCATCGACGATCGCATATTCCCGCTGCTGACGAACAAAGGCCAGATAGGCCTGGCGCTGGCGGGCGGATTCCGCCGCAGTGACCTCCTGCTTGCGCGCCTGCAAGACCTCCGCCGGGGCATCCAGCAGCACCCACAGCCGCGGCCGCGGCATCAGACGGCCCACCAGCCGGGCCGCACAGAGCGGCCCGCCGTAGCGATACCGCAAGGGATCAATTAGAAGATCATGGTAGTAGCGGTCGCAGATGAGGAGCGTTCTGTTTCTGTCCATAAAAAGATCGGCGCACCACTCTTCGATGAGCCAGACGAGTATCTTGGCCAGCGAAGTCAACGCCGACCGCGGCGGCTTGCCATGAGGGTCTGTGACTATGGCTCCCGGCTCGCCGCGCTGCGGAAGAATCACTTGCGGCTTCAGGTGGCGCACCTTCACGGCGCGGCCGCCCGGTTGATCCACCCGTCGCATCAGTCCTTGTATGACCGAGCTTTTGCCCGCTCCATCCGGTCCTAGAATGACGATTTTCAGTTTAAAATCTTCCCTTGACCGTAAATTTTCAAGCGCCGTTCCGGCATTTGTTTCCAGAGCGCGGCGCGGAATACCGCCGCCAAGCCCGGCCGGCGCAGCCTCTTCTTGAACCGAATCGGCGAACCGCATCGGCCTGCGCGGATTCACGCGCGACCTCCGGTGCGGCCTTCATTGCCACCGGCGGCATCGGCGGCATCGAGGGCGCGAAAACGTCTCTTGAGCTGTCTCGCCGCGCGTCCCGCCAGTGTATCGATGATAGCCGCGTAGGCCTCTTCCGCGACGCTGCCGGCCGCCTGGCTGGCGTCCAGAAGGACGCGCCTGTTTCCGGCCTTCGCAAAGGAGCGACCGGCTTCAGGCCGCCTGAATTCTTCCGGCGGTAGAGCCTCTTCGCCCTTCGATTCCCGCCCGTCCGCGTCCGCATCCCCGATTGCATCCAGGTCCGCAGCCAGCAGCAGCCAGAGATCGGGGGATGGGAATAGCCTGCCGGCCAGCCGCGCAAACCACATGGGTCCGCCATCATGGCGCCTTTGGGGGCCGGCCAGCAGGTCATAGCCTTCGAAGATGCACAGCGTCAGGGCTTTCTTTTCCGCAAACCGGCTGCGCCACTCTTTCAGCAGCTCAAAAACGAGCTTTGCCATGGAGACCAACGGGCCGCGCGACGACCCGGCAGAGGAATCCGCGCCCGCATGGGCTCCTGACGCCTCGCTTGCGCAGGGCGGCCGCCGTGGAAGAAGCCGCTTCTCCACCACCCCCGCCGAGGAGCGCAGCATGGGCGCCAGGGCCTCGATCAACTGGGTTTTGCCGCAGCTATCGGAACCCAGCACGCACACGGTTTCAAGCTGTTGCGGCGAATGGCGAAAGGCGAATACGCGCGCATAATGCCGCGCGACGGACAACGCGCCGCGCACCGGCCTCCGCAGCAGGCTGCGCCGGGCCAGCGAGGCGCGCAGCGGCCCGATGCAGCCGAGTATCCTGTCGCGGCTGCCATCGATCACCGCATCCACCAATCCCGTTGCGGCCTTGTCTCCGAACTGCGGCAGAAGCGCGGCGATCGCCCCGGACCTGTCGCCCGCAAAGGTCCGCTGCACACCGGGAAAGTACTTTTCCTTCAGCCAGCCGCCAATGAGCAAGCTGCCGAACAGGGAGATGATCGCCTCGTGCACCGGGGAAGGCACAAAAAACTCCAGATTGCCGGCCTGGCGCGGAATCGCCGCTTCGAGCACCGCCTCGGCCGACAGGTAGGGCAGCCCCTTCCAGGTCAAATTCAGGTCGAAATCGATCTGCAGCGCGCGGCTTCCCGGAGCCGGGCAAACCCCCGCCAGAAACACGTTCGCCACAAAGGGAAGCTCGGTATAACCACTGATGCGCACCTGCCGGATGGAGCGAAGCGCGCGGATGGCGCGTGGCAGCTCGGACGGGAGGATCAGGAAATCGATGTCGTTACCGGCATTCGCGGAGGGAAAGCCTTCATAATTCCGCAAGACGCAGAAGCGCACTCCCTCGCGGGCGAGCGACTGAAACAGCGCCGCGAGAAAGCTGCTAAACGGCATGGCCTGAGTCCGCGATGGCGGCGGCAAAGCTTCTTGCATTTTCCTCCCAGTTAAACTCATGTTCGACGAGCGAGCGGGCTTTTTCGCCCATTGGCCGGAGCTGGTCTTCCTCGTACAGTTGCTGGACGCGCCCGAGCGCGCGCTCGACGCCGGCCGCCGAGGTTTCGTCCAGCACCAGGCCGGCTCCGCTTTGTTCAACATAACCGGCAAGGTTGGTCTCGCGGCTGACCAGCAACGGCACGCCGAGAGCCGCCGCCTCCAGGCAAGCCATCGGTATGCCCTCCCAGCGCGAGCTGTGAATGAAGGCGTCGCAGCCGGCAATTAAATTCAATTTCTCCTCGCCGTACCGGGCGCCGAGGAATCGCATCTGCGCCGCTGCGCCGCTTTCTGCCGCTTGCCTTTCCAGCTTGGCGCGGTCCTCGCCGTCCCCGATCAGCCAAAGCTCGCCCGTGCCGCCCTTTGCCTGGTAGGATGCGAAGCCGGCAATAAGAAAATCGAGCCCTTTGGATTGCTCGTGAAGCCGCCCGCAAAAGCCGATCAGCGGGCGGCGGACCTCGGCCGGCAAGACGCCAGAATGGGCCGCGAGCAGTTCCAGGCCGTTGGGAATCAGCGCGATGCGGGCCTGGGGAGCAATCCTCAGAATATCCGCGATTTCACTGGCGCCGATGGCTTGAATCCAGGCCGCATGGCGCAGGTACCCGGCCTCGCGGAGGGCGGTGTAGAGGCGTTTCTTCCAGGGATTTTTCCTGAACACGCCCGGCGCGTAACCATTGTGAGGCGTAATGCCGTACGCGAAACCGCGCCTCTTCAATAGCCGCGCAATGGCCGGAAACTCCGGAATGAAAACCGAATGGAATTGGACCCATGTGCCCGGTTCCAGGCGGCTGAGAGCGGCCTTGATCTCCGGGCCGAGGGTTATGCGCAGCCGGGTCAGCGGAAAGAGCCGCAGTTGGTACTGGCGCTGGTGCGCTGGCGGGGTCATCGACTCGGCCAGCCCCCAGACCTCGACCTCGTGCCCCTGCCGCAACTGCGAGGTGGCCATCCAGTGCACCACCCGGTTTACGCCGTTGAGCGTCTCGGGATTTGCCTTGCCCTTCAGAATATGAACAATGCGCATCAGAGCGCCTCCGCGTTGAGACCGGCGGATTTCCGTCGCACGCCTGTTTTGGCACGCGGCAACCCCGCCGCCGCCAGAATGCACACGGCGGGCATGACCGGCAGCCGGTAACGCGAATTCCCGCCTGGTTCGGCCGCCGCTCCCGTGACGGCGAGCAGATAAAGCGATGTTCCCAGCAGCAGCCACAGACAGGCTTTGTCTGCGCCCCGGCAAAAAATGCCGCGCACCGCAAACCCATACAGCCCCAGCAGCACAATGGAAAAAATAGCCCTTTCAACCGTTTCCCGAGCACCTTGCCGGGCGGGCAAAACCCCTGAACGTCTCTGCTCCTCATAGGCCGGGCTAGAGGTATACTCGGTGACCCCGGGATAAAGCAGGTGATCAAAATACCGCTCGCTGGGAATGACGGCACTCCGGAACAGCGACAGCAGAGAGCTTCGCAGGTAGATTCCATAGTGCGCGGAGATGATGCGGGCAGCCTCGGAACGCATGAAGGCCAGCCGCTGCCCTTGATTCCATCCCGCCTGCTCAGGGTGCGCCGCCAGGTAAGCCGGGAAAAGGTAGTTTTGCCCGCTGTTACCGGTAAAGCCGGAGTAACCCAGTTCCTTGCGCACCTCCAGGAAGGGGCGGTGCTCCATGTTAGAGGCAACGCCCGCGGCAAGCTGAAAGTAGAGGTTGATCTCCCTGGCGCTCGAAAACCCGCCGTAGCCGGTCTCCATCCGATTGCGGATCTGCCAGGCGGCCAGCCACGGCAGCACGCAGAGCAGCAGCACGGCGGGCGCCTTCCAGCGCAAATTGGGAACGCGCGCCAGCGCAAGAAACAATCCCGCCGCCAGCGCCGCCGGCAGGTAATAGGTGATCGGCCGCACAAAGGTCGCCGCCGCCAGCCACAGTCCCGCCATCGCCAGCGCGCTGAGGTTGCGCCGGTGCAGGAACGCGGTGAGCCGCTCCAAAACAAGCAGAAAGAGCGCCAGGAACAGAGTATCCGACAGAAGAACGCCGGCGTGAATGATCGACTCCGGCTCGAAAGCGAAGAGCCAAGCCGCAACCAGCGCGATACGGCGGTCGCCGAAGACCGCGCGGCCCAGCTTCCAGACGAGGATCACGGAGAAGACGGAAAGAATCACATTCGCCGCGGCCGCCACGGGAAAACCGCCAAGGCTGGCGATGGCGAGAAAGAGCGGGTACCCCGGCGTGCGCACCAGGTCCGGAACGCCATCGGCAAAGAAGCGGCCGTGCAGGAGCAGATTGCGGCCCGGCTCGAGGTAGCTGTCGGTGTCGGAAAGGAAAAGGCTGCCGGTCCCAAACCGGGCCAGGGTGATGGCCAGCAACCCCAGACGAATCACTGCGGCCGCAATCACCGGCCCCGCCAGCGCCGGCGTCCACCAGGCGGTTGCAAGGCCGCGATCCGCGCCAGGCCCGCGCGGAATGGCCGCGCCTGGCAACAGCAAGCTGTCTGCCATTTCGGGGTGAATTGTCTTGCCCTGCTGGCTATGCACTGTCAAACCTCGCTTTTCTTCAACAAAATTGCAGGTTAAGCTTTGCCTCCCGGCGCGGCCTGAGCCCGGCGACCGAGGATTCCTCCGCGCCGGCGGGCCGGGACTTAGGGTCAGGGCTTTGAATCGGGCTTCAAATCGGGCGTCGAGTCAGGGCTTCGAGTCAGGGCTTGGGCTGCGGGCTCGATTACGTAAAGGCTCCACATCCTGCCGGAATAGGGATACTCGCCAACCTTCTTGTAATTTGGGTTCAAGCTGTTCTGGTAAATGCTGTCGGAAGTTGCACCGGGATAAAGCTGATCCTGATGCCGCCCGCCTTTCAGCAATCGCTTCAATAAGTTGATCTTCCTTGCAACCCAATTTGATTTCGGCCGAGTGCGGGCCAAAGCGGGGCGGCGCGGCGAACCGCTTGGAGGAACATGGGGTGAACTGGGAGCCTTCACGCTGGGCAGCATCACCGTCGGGATTTCGCCTCTTTGCAGCATTCCTTCGACGCACCCGTTGCTGCAACTGGCCCGCGTGGCGTCATGAAAGATGGTGTCGATGACCAGGGCGGGGTAACGGTTGTCATTCGAGAACCAGGGAAGCGAGAAGACTTCATTGGTGGTGAAGATGGGCTTTTTCATCAGCGCCAAACGGTCGCCGAGCGCCGCGGCCTCGGCGTACTCGGCCGGGGTGGCGATGCCCACCGTTCCGAATGCGTGCGGATGAGCCCCGCTGGGCACGGTTGCGGCCTGGACCGCCGGCTGCACGCAGGCGAAGAGCATGAGAGCGTTGACGAGCTTCCCTGGCGCGGTAAAGACGGCCATCTGCAGCAGCGTGGAACCGGCCACGAATGCCTCAAAAAGGTACTGGTCCCAGGCTCCCACTTTGGTCATTCCCGCCAATCCGCCAACCAGCGCCACGGTAAAAACGGTGAGGAGCAGGCGAACGGCTGGATCGGCCTTGCGCGCGCCCGCGGCGAGCAGCAGCGCGATCGGGGCAAGTAGCCAATAAGAGTTGGCAAGCAGGGATTTCGGCGCAATCTGCAGGGCCCATATCAGGCTGAACTGCTTGACCAGGCGGGGCGCGACAAGAATGTTGTAGCGGTATTCGGGAGTTCCCAGCAGAAGCGTGGCCGCCACCAGCGCCGCAAAGACGGCGATCAGCACCGACAGATTGCGCCACCGCTTGTGCAGCAGAAGAAACAGGCAGAGGCCGGCCAGCGCCAGAACCACGGACTGCTTGAACGACCAGGCGAAATAGAAGAACAGGCCCGCCAAAGCAAAGCTGTAGCGCGACTGCCGCACGGCCATCCAGAGGGCGATCATGACCAAAGCAGCGGCGGCGATGTCGGGCCGTATGGCGAAGGCGTACCCGCGAATGATCGAGGCGCAGAACCAGAGGCCCAGCGCGAAGAAAAGCGACAAAGCGCTGCTGGCGCCGCGCAGGTTCAGATGAGTCTGCACAAGCTTCCACTGCGCCCATGCGCCCGCTATCGCGAATGCGGGCGTGAGCACGCATCCCCACGTCATGATGCCGCCGCCATCCGCGCCCACCAGCTTCAAAAACGCCGCGTAGGTGTAATAGAAGAGATAGTTGTAGAGCGCGAGCGAAAAGGGGAATTGGAGCGGCCAACTGTACACGGGAAGGTGGTGGACGGCCTTCCAGACGGGGTAGATCACCGACGAGGCGCCGCCGGCGCCAAAAAACAGCGCTCCGTAACGCCAGACGCTGATGGCGTGGAGGCAAAAAACCGCCAGATTCAGGACCGTGAACAGCAGTACCACGGCGGCCCGGAAATGCGAGACGCCCTGGCCTGCGTTCTTTGATAAAAACTTCATGTTCTTCCCTTACTCCGCCCCGGCGGGAGACTGAAGTATGAGCGGCGATTGCCGCGCCACGCGCCTTGATCTGACGAGCAGGGCGGCGCCAACAATGCTTTGAAATAGAATTTGAGCGCCCAGAAGCCCGAACAGCGAACCACTCAATCCCAGCCACTTGGCCATCGGCCCCGCAAAGGCAAATGCGAAGGCCGTCATGGCCAGGTAAGACCAGAAAATCGGCACGGTAAACTCCAAGGCCTGCAGGCCGGCGCGCAACGGGCCGCCCACAAAAATAATCACGTATAACAGGGCATAGAGCCGCAGGATGTAGCCGTAATGCGCCATCCCGGGTCCGTAGACCAGCCGCAGCCAGAGGCCCGGCGCCGCCGACATCGCGATGGCGAACAGCAGGGTCAGCCCGCCCCACTTCAACAGAACTGACCGCGTGTAGGCGAGCATCAGGGGCACTCCGCCCTGGCGCAGCCGGCGCGCCGTCTCGACGGGAACGACGTTATCCAGCCCTTGAAACCAGACGTGAGTGGCGCCCATCAGGTTCTGCGAGGCCTTCAGCACGCCCGCGGCAGCGGCGCCGTAATAGACCGGGGCAGCGATCACGAACAAATTGCTCGAGGTCCATTGCAGCAGCGCCGCGCCGCCCAGCCAGCGGGAGAAGCTCCAGTGGCGGCGCGAAGCCGCCTTGATCGCATTCCATTTAAAACTCAAATGCTCCATCCAGAACCATACCGGCACGAGGCCCAGGATCGAGGTCCCCGCCATCACCCACAGGGCGGTGGCGCTGGTCAGGTTGCCCGCGCGATGCAGCAGAAACAAGAGAGGAAGCTGGGGGAGGTAGCTGAGCGCATCATCGGCCAGCGCGCGGCGGCCCTGGTGGGTGGCGAAGAAGTAGCGCCGCCCGAAATCCTGCATCTGATAGGCGAAGGCGGAGACGGCCAGCGGCAGGGCGAGCTGCCGCAACTCCGCGTGGGGAAAGAATCCGCTCGATAACTTCAGGGCCGCAAAAACCAGGATGAAGCAGAATAAAACCAGGACAAATTCCTGGAAGACGACCGCGCCGAAGTAGCAAGGCCGGTCTTTTTCCTCCTGCTTGGGGCCCACGCTCATCATCGGCGCAATAATCAGCGCGGTCTGGATGCTGTTGACAAACAGCACCGACATCCAGGCGAGCGCGAAGACGCCAAACTCGGTCAAGCCCATGAAGCGGGCGAGCATTACATTGGTTAAAAAGTTGGTTCCGCTGACCACCGCCTGATCGCCGAGTGCCCAGCTTTCCCGCCCTGAAAGCTGCCGGCGCAGGGCATTGCAAATTCGCTTCCAGAGTATGATTTTTGCACCCATCCCGCCCCCAAAGAGCGTGTCTTTATCTTTATGCCGCAATGGCCCGCGGCAACTTCTCGGCGGGCAGAATCGCTTCCATGCTCTTTACCGGGCGGAATCCGCGCATCATAAAACAGTCCCTTGCCGCAAACCGTAGCGCAACTATATGCTTGCCCCCTGCACTCGCAGCCCGAAGGCGCCGTGCCGCGTCAGCTTCAATACGGCCGCGGTTAGCGAGTGGCATAGATGGTCGCCGAGGCGGCGGTCCCGATAAGCCCCTGCGCTGAAGAAAATGCTGCCTTGAGCTTGCTCATGGGCACATAAACGATGTCCTGTGCCTGTAGCGCGAGGGGCGCCTGGGTCCCCTTTGCGATGCCATCATAAGAAAGAGGGAAATCCAGCACGGTTCCGTCCGGATTGCGGCGAATCACGCGCAGGCCGCCGGTGTTGGCCTGCATGACCGTTCCCCCGCTGAGTGCCAGGGCTTCGGCGACGTTCATCCTTCCGTCTTCCTGCATCAGGTAACCGCCAGGCCTGTTGACCGCGCCCAGGACATAGACGATGCCCGCGCGCGGCACGATGACCGAGTCGCCGGGACGCACCACTATGGCAGCGGCCTGCGGATTGCCGCCACTGCGAGCGTAAGGAATCTCCTCCTCCGGCGCGGCGTTATCACCGGTGTGGCGAATCCTGATGTGCGCGCCCGCCAAAGGCGTCACGCCGCCGGTTTCGGCCAGGATTTCACTCAGGCTTGTGGGAGCGATCAAGGCCACCCGTCCCGGACTGGCCACTTCGCCCGTCACGGTCACGTACTGGCCGGAATATTGCAGCACATCGACGCTGACCTGCGGCTGAACCAGAATCTGACCTTCCTTGAGAGCCTCTTCCAGCCGCTTGGCCGCCTCCTGCAAGCTCAGCCCGCGAAGATGCACTTTGCCGCACAGAGGAAGCGTCAGGTCTCCGGCGAAATCAACGCGGTAGGAATTGGTGAGCTCGGGAGCCTCGTAGACATTGACGCTCAACAAGTCTCCAGGCGCGACGCGAAGCTCGGAAAAGTCCTTGGGAACAATGGTTGGCCCCTGACCTTGACTCGAAACTCCGGTCTTGCCGGTGGAGGTGGTCAGACCGGGCGCTAAAGCCGAAATGGCCGGGCCCCCCGCCGCCTGCGCATTTGCCGGCGTCAGCATCATCGCCGGTTGCAGTGCAACACCGAGCAGAAGCAAAAGCCCGCGGCTGAAAGCGACCCTACTTTTCGCCATAATAACTCTCCACGTTGTAGCCATACACGCTCCGGTATTCGCTGGCGGACATATCCACTGCTTCAATCACGATGCCGAGAATATGAATGCGGTTGCGGGCAAGGGTCTGGACAAAGCGGCGCAATGCCTTTCGGGAGGTCCGGCCCGCGCGCAGCACGCCGATGATCCCATCGCAGTGCGTCCCGATCATAATCGCGTCGGCGACCGGCAAGACGGGCGGGGTGTCCACCAGCACCAGGTCAAACCGCTGCCGGGCGGCCTCGAGGACCCCTCCGATCTCCCCCGATCCCAGCAGTTCCGAGGCCAGCGGGGATTGGCGGCCGGCCGGCAGCAGGGTCAGATTCGGTTCCACCGGATGCGGCGTCAGGGTCTCGTCGAAGGATTTCAGGCCGGCCAGAATATCAGCCAGCCCATCTTCCCGCGCCACGCGAAAAAGGGCGTGCTGGCGGGGACGGCGAAGATCGGCGTCGATGAGCAGCACGCGCAGGCCGGTGGCGGCAAAGGCCAGCCCCAAATTATAGGCGGTGTATGACTTTCCCTCTCCTGGCAAGGCGCTGGTAATGGAGAGAACCCGCAGTTTGCGCCCCACGCCGGACAGGGTTAGACCCGATCGCAGGCTGCGGAACGACTCTGCCGTAGCGCTGGCCGGAGCTATCAGAAAAGGACTCGATTCGCCGGCCAGGGTGCCTTCGTGCAGCTTGGCTTCCATGCGGTGAAATGGGATCATGCCCAGCACCGGCAGGTTCGTCAGTGTCTCCACCTGGAAACTGTCGGCGAGCGTATCGTCCTGGCTTTCCAACAGGTAGGCCAGGCCGAGGCCCAGAATCAGACCACAAAAAAGGCCGATCTCAACGAACAGGGCGGGTTGCGGCATCCAGGGCGTGCCCGGAGGACGCGCCGGGTCGGCGACGGTGACATTCGTCGCGCTGTTGCCCGCGTCGATGTTCGCCTCCTGCAGCCGGGCAAATAACAGGTCGTACAGCTCCCGGCTGGAGCGCGCCTGCCCCATGAGAACGCCCAACTGCACGATGTCGTCGTTCATCTTGCCGGTCACCAGCTTTTGCGCTTCAAAGGCGGTGCGCAGCGACTGCTCGTTCTTCTCGGCCAAGGTAAGATCGTTTTTGGCGCGCTGCCTGATCTGCCCGATCTCGTTTTTAATCTGCCCGTGAAGGGAGTCCAATTGATTGGCGAGGTCGGCCAGATGAGGATTTTTGGCGCCGTATTTTGTTTGCGCGCTGGCATAGGCCACCCGCGCCGCCGACTCTTGCTGCCGCAGCGAGTTGAGCATCTCCAGGCCATTGCCCTGGGAGAGAACGGACGAGTTGGAAAGACCGGGAAGAGAACTGGAGCCGAGCGAGGAAACCAGATCAGGATTCTCCGTGGCCGTCAGGCGGTAGATCGCCTCGTCCGCCATGCGCACGGCCTCGGCCTGGGTTACCTCGTCATTCAGCGTCGCCAGGCGGTCCAGTTCGGGGATGTGCGCCGAGCCGCCGCCACCGCTGCCGCCTCCCTTTCCAGGCACGGAGCCTTCTCCCCCTCCCAGAGAGGACAGGCCCAGCATCTCGGAGGAGAGATTATGGGCGCGCTCGAACTCCGCTACGGCCTGCTGGGACTTGGTGACCTGATTGGAGAGGTCGCCCAGTTGGGCGGAGAGCCACTGCGACACATCCTTTGATGAATTGAAATTCGAACTGAGCAGATAGTCTTTATACTCGGCGACCACCTGGTTGGCGGTCTGCGCGGCCTTCACCGGATCCTCGCTGGTGTAGGTGATGGCAATCAGACGCGAATTGCCAACCTCTTTCACCTTCAGATGCCCCTCGAAGTTGCCGATCAGAGATTCCCGCTTGCTGGGGGAGAGAGAATCCACGTTGACCAGCGCCCCCGGCTGCTGGTTTGCCGAGTCCGGCTTGGGCAGGTGGAGCACTCCCATCTTGTCCATCACCGCCAGCGCGATCGAGTCGTTTTTGATGACCGCGGTTTCCGTCTCGATCTTGACCTTCAGATCATCCGGTTCTCCCGACGCCATCGAGGCCATGCTGGAGAGCAAGCCGGCCCCATTGCTGCCGCTCTGATTGAGTTCGATGGTGGCCGTGGCTCGATATTCCGGACGCATGGTAAAGCAAATGAAGATCGCCGCCAATGCGCATAAGACGATGCTACTGAAGACAATGCCCTTCCGCTTCCATGGAACCAGTGCGAGTTCGCGGAGAGAGATTTGATCCTCTGGATCGAAGAAGCGGCTGCTGTCGGCGGACCAGCTCTGGGGGTGGCCGGCTTGAGTTTCGTTCTGTTCAGTCAAGTAGTTCCTCTTCTCCGGGTTTCGGCAAGCGCTCCACGGAGCTGATCTGATTTACGCCGCTGCGCGGAATAGGCCCAGGCAAAACAGCCGCGGAGAATCTTCCGTCGCTCTAGAAAAAAACCGGGCAGCCGGGCGGCTTATTCCGCGCCGTAATTTCCAGCGGCAGGCTCTGGTCCGCGGGGCGGAAGCAAAAACCGCCGCTCGCGCCGCGGCTCATGCAAAATTAGAAAAAACGCGACCCTGCGACTTTCGTTCAGGCCAGCCGCTCCCTGATTGGCGTCCCGGTTCTGCTGCCTGGGCTTCACGTATATCACCGCTGATCTTGCTATGGAACTATGTGCGCCATTAACTTTCTTTAGCGCTACAGTCCTGAATTTTGGATACAACTTCGCCATCCTCACTGGGGTGGGGGTGGTTTTCCGCAGATCATTCGTGCAGGGAAAATAATGGCCGCTCCCACTCCATATCGCTCATGGAATGGAAGAACCGGTATGATTCAAGTCACGCGCCGGATCCTATATCGTCAACAGGCCCAAGCTGCTTAAGTTTAGACTAACAACCGCTGGTACATCAGTCAATCCGCTAGCCAGGCGATTCAAGCCGCGAGGCCAATCCCTGCAAAAAACTGCCACTCCAGGCCCCCGCCACGCATCTGAAGACCATGAAGCAGGAAAAAGCCACCTTCGGAGCTGGCTGTTTCTGGGGAGTCGAGGCGGCCTTTGCGGACCTTCCCGGCGTAACGGCCACGGCCGTCGGCTACGAGGGCGGTTCGCTCGATGAGCCCAGCTACCAGCAGGTCTGCACCGATCGGACCGGCCACGCCGAGGTGGTCGAGGTGGACTTCGACCCCGATCGGATCAGCTATGAGCAGCTTCTCGACGCCTTTTTCGCCCTCCATGACCCCACCACCTGCAACCGTCAGGGTCCGGACCGGGGTACGCAATACCGTTCGGTCATCTTCTGCCACTCGCCGGAGCAAGAGGTGCAGGCCCGCGCCAAGATCGAGCAGTTGACCGCCGAAGGCCGCTTCCAGCCCCGGCGCATCGTCACCCAGGTCGAGCCCGCGCAGAGCTTCTGGCGCGCCGAGGCGTACCACCAGCGCTACCTGGAGAAGCACGGCCGGGCAAGCTGCCACATATAGGGGTCAGGGAACAGGGAACAGGGCTCAGGGCTCAGGAATCAGGGATTCTGGCAACCAGCGGGCGCGGGTGCCCAGAGCCTGCACTGAGCGGAGCCGAAGTGTCCCGATTCTGGGACCTGGGAAACCACAAAAGCCGACTCTACTGCTCGCCTTGCGCCGAAATCTCCGCAGGATTGCCAGAGGGCAGTTCGGCCGCCACGACTCCTGGCTCGTCGAGCCACAGCCAGACAATCCACCACAACTGCGCCGCCAGGTACACTACCTGGTTGGCGTTCACCAGATTGCTCAGAAGGTGGAGAATCTGCTCATATTCGGCCCGGCTATGGGGATGCGCCGCTTTGGCGATTGACTGCTCCGCCCCCTGCGTCGCCAGCAGGGCGATAGCCGCCGTCGAGAGCCCGATCACGATCATCTGCGTGTGGCTGCGCCAGCCGGCCCTGAAGCGGCGGCCAAAGATCACCACCAGCAGCCCCAGCCCCACCGTCAGCAGGGCCACCAGCACATCGCCCTGCTGCGCCGCCAATTGCATCAGGCGCAGCTTTCCCAGCAAGGTGTCCAGGGCCATGTCCTTCCAGACCGGCCACGGTCCCCATACCGCGAGAACCCCGCAGGCCACCACCAGAAGCCCCGCGGAGTTCACCATCCACAGCGAACGGGGCGCACCGGCAAAGGCCCGTCGCGCCATCTCCACCACCACCAGCAGGCCCAGGATCACCGCTAGGTCGCCCATGGTGAGCAGAATCTCCTGGAAGGGGAGCATCGCCATCCGGCCGGCCAGTAGCATCTCGGCCATCAGGCGCAGGGCGAACAGCACCGCCGCAGCGGTAAACCACGGATAGCGGCGCATACGGTCGCGGCCCAGCAAAACCACTAGCAGAACCAGTTGCGCGGCAAAGGTCAGCGTCCAAAGAACCTGGCGCGTGGAAAAACCCCAATTCAAGTGCATTTGAACCCTGTCCGGGCCGCGCGTGGAATCGCTCAGCGGCCCTATTCCAGTCTGTCACACTCCCCTGTCTCGCCGGTAGTGTGACAGATGTGCGGGCCAGGCGGTAAGGAAATGGATCGATAAGGTTTAAGGCAACTTCCAAAGGCCGCGGAGCCCCAAGTTCGTACTGGATGGCTTTCACTTCCGCCTCCGCGGCGAAGACCTGTCCGCCGGGGGCTTCGGAGACCACACCAGCGGCAAAGATCTGTCTCAGAAAGTCCCGGAGAGGGAAAAGCCATTCGCAGTGGCGGCTTCACAAAATGCCCGTTCGGAAAATGCTTTATGGTGCGCCCGGAGAGATTCGAACTCCCGACCTAACGCTCCGGAGGCGTTCGCTCTATCCAGCTGAGCTACGGGCGCGCACTACCAGCATACCGTACTTTGGACTTCCAGGGCCAAAATCGCCCTCGCCCACGCAAAGTGCGGAGCTGTTCAGAGAAATTCTTCCCCAACACTGTCAACCTTATATGTAGCCGCGCTAGAGCGCCGCCCCGCACCCCGAGCAGAAGCGCGCGCTCAGCGGGTTGGTCTGTCCGCAGCGTCCGCAGGCCGCCAGCAGACCCGGCTGCGCCACTGCCATTGCGTTGGCGGCCACGTTGTTCCAAGACGGGGGCTGACCCCAGCCCGGCGGCGCCATTCCCAGCGCCGCCGCGATTCTCGCCGCCTCCATGGCGTTGAACTCCCGCACCCGGCCGGGCATGAAAAAGCATTCGATAAAGCCCAGCAGCGCCGGAATCCACGTCCAGAAAAAGCAAAGGTAGAGAATCCCCAGCCCGATGCGGCGCAGATAGAAGTGATGAATGCCGAAACCGCCCAGAAACAGCGCCAGCAGAATGCCCGCCAGCTCGTCGCGGCGCGCCGCCTCGTACTGTTGATAAAAGATGGCCTGCGCGTTGGGTTGCGGTTGACTGTTCATGGCCGGTTCTCCTTGGCTTTGCCGTTACTCCCTGGCCTTCTTGAGAATACGCGACAGGCCGCCGGAGGGTTCCCCGCCTCAACTGGCATTCTTCTGAAATCCTTGAGCATTTTCAGGATGACCGTGGAATCGCCATGTGCGCCAGGAGGATTTTTTCTTGAACATCCGCTCCGCCGTAGCCGCCAACGAGCAGACCACGGCCTCGAATGCGATCTCCGCGCCGGCCAGCCACATTTCGGGCCTGGCCAGAAACAGCACATCTGCGGCCGAGGAGGCCGACGGCGCCTGCAAGATCATTTTCGGAAATTGTGTAGACCTGGATTGCATTGGTATCCCACCCATTTCCGCAACAAACGCGGAAATGGATGGGGCACGGGAGCCTACAGTAAAAGCGAAAATGCTCTAGAACCTCTCCAGACTGGTGCATGAAGGGAATCGGATTATCCACCAGTTCTACATCGCCGCCGACGCTCCATCAGGCGGCAGGGCGTAACAGGCTGGAGACAATCCGGGTCAGCGGCGCAATCCATTGAAATGAGGCTGTTGAAATGTCTTTTTTAACCGATGAATAACCCGTGTGCTCAGGCCCTTTTTACGAAAGGGCTTGGATTCGCACGGAGGGGGACGTACGAAATGAAGTCTATTTTGAGGAACCTGCCACTTTCCCGCAAATTCGCCTTGGCCTTTGGGCTGATCTGTACGCTGTGCCTTTTGCAGGGAATCGGCGCCCTGATGGGGCTTTACAGAATCAATACACTGACCCAGGATCTTACGGGACACGCGCTTCCCGCCGCGGAAGCCATCACGGAGATGCGCGGCCAGATGCAAACCATCCGCCGCGTGGAGCTGGCCTCGCTGCTCTGCACCGACAGAGTATGTGCAGCCCAGTACCCCCCCATGCGCGCCGCCGCTCTGGAAAAATACCAGGCGGCCAGGCAAAGATTCGAGCCCCTGAGCACTGACCCGCGGGAACAGAAGCAGTTCCAGGCCGCAATGAAGGATTTCGACGGCTATCTGAGCCAAAGCGACGCGGTCATGAGCGAGTTTTCCGCTTCCCAGCAAAAGGACATGAACGTCCTCGTGAAGCGGGAACAGCAATTGCTGGGCAATTTCAACCACTCACTCGATTCGGCGGTGACCCTGACCGCTGCCTATAGCCAGCGGTGCGCCACTGACAGCGAACAGGTAAACGCCGCCAACGCGGTGTTGCGCTGGCTGGCAATGGGCATGATGGCGCTGGTGACGATTCTGTGCATCGGCGTGGGGATGATCCTGACGTGCTTGATCGTGACGCCCATCCTGGCCGCCACCGAGACTCTCGAACAGGTCGCCGGGAAGAACCTGACGGTCTCGGTTGAGGTGCTGAGTGAAGACGAACTGGGAAGGCTCTCAGGCGCATTGAACGACACCGTGGCTTCCATGCGGAAGGTGTTGCAATCGGTGGCGAAAGGGGTGGATACGCTTTCCGCCGCGGCCGAGGAACTGAGTGTGCGGTCTGAGCAGACCAGCGAAAATACCCAGGCGCAGGCCGGCAAAATCGACCAGATCGCGGCGGCAGCCGAGGAGATGACGGCCACCATCGCCGAGATCAGCCGCAACTCCGAGGCCGCCTCATCCTCCAGCCGCGAGTCGGCCCAAATGGCCAACCAGGGCGGCGAGGTGATGCAGGCCGCGGCCACCACCATGCAGCAAATTGCCACGGCTACCAGTTCGGTGGAAGAGAAGATGACCTCTCTGGCCCATCGCTCCGAGGAGATCGGCAAGGTGGTCAGCGTGATCCAGGAGATCAGCGAGCAGACCAACCTGCTGGCGTTGAATGCGGCCATCGAGGCGGCCCGCGCCGGTGAACAGGGGAGGGGTTTTGCCGTGGTGGCCGGCGAGGTGCGCCGCCTGGCCGAACGCACCAAGGGCGCCACCGAGGAGATCGCCGGCACGATCCGCACCATCCAGGAAGAGGCGCGGGACACTCTGCAGGTGATGTCGGCCAGCCGCAGCACGGTGGAAAGCGGATTGAACGAGACGGCCGGAGCCTTTGCCAGCCTGGAATCGATCATCATGTCCTCCAAAGAGGTGGAGGGTCAGATTCAACTGATCGCCACGGCTGCCACCGAGCAGACCGCTGCCTCAGGCGAGATTGCCGAGTCCGCCAGCCAGATCTCGCATCTGTCCACCGAAAACTCGCAAGCCGCCGAAGAAGCCGCCTCGGCCTGCAAGAACCTCTCTGAACTGGCTGCCAACCTGGACGGGATCATTCGCCAATTCCAGATCGACGGCGGAACTCAGCAGGTCAACCGGCTGAGCGGAGCGCGGCGCGTCAACTCGCTGACTCCCGCGCCGCACCGGGCTTACTAAACCACATCTCCTCCTGATTGCCGGGCCGGATGCTCAATCGCATCCGGCCCGGCGTTTTTTTCTGGTCGCTCCCGCGCCGCCGGTTTGACCCTGCGCGGTCAAGAGCAATAGCTTGGAGGAATGGCGCGGAGGGGCTTTTTGCTCTCCGAAAGCTGAAGATCGGGTGGAAATCTGCTTTTTTCTGCCGAAAGTCCATTCCTTGAGGAGTCGCGAAGTGGAATCGAGTCTAAATCTAGCTGTGGTCATCATGGCGGCGGGCAAGGGAACCCGGCTCAAGTCGCAACGGCCCAAGGTGCTGCATGAGATCGGCGGCAAGCCTTTGCTGGCGCACATCATCGCCGCCGCCAGCCGCATCGTGGCGCCGGGCGGGATTTTCGTCGTCGTCGGCCACCAGGCGGAGCGGGTGAAGGCCGCGGTGGCCGCCTCGGGCGTTCGCTTCGTTGAACAAACAGAGCAGCGCGGCACCGGCCACGCCATCCAGTGCGCCCGCCAGGCCATCGCCGGCTACGAGAACATTCTGGTGCTCTCCGGCGACGCGCCGCTGATCAGCCCCGAGACTATCGCGGGGCTTTGGCGCTTTCATCAGGCCGAGCAGGCGGCGATGACCATCCTGACGGCCACGCCCGATGACCCTACCGGCTACGGTCGCATCCTGCGCCCATCGCCCGGCTCCGCCGAGGTCGAGGCCATTGTCGAGCAAAAGGCTCTTACTGCCGCTCAGCACTCGCTGTGCGAGATCAACTCCGGGATTTACGCCTTCCGCACCGCCCCCCTGCTGGCTCATCTTGACAGCCTCGACGCCAATAACGCCAACCGGGAGGTGATCCTCACCGACATGGCCGGCCTGCTGCGCGCGGCTGGCGAGCGCGTGGTGGGCGTTCAGGCCGCTGATTCCGCGGAGGTTCTGGGCGCCAATACCATCGCCGAACTGGTGGCCCTGGACGCGACGCTGCGCGCGAGGACGGCCAGCCGGCTGATGGCCCAAGGCGTGACCATCTTCCAGCCCGGCACCTCTGTCATCGACGCCGGGGTCGAGGTCGCCGCCGACACGGTGATCGAGCCCTTTGTGCAGTTGCTGGGCCGCACCAAAATCGGCGCCAACTGCCTGATCCGCTCCTACTCGGTGATCGAGGACTGCACGCTGGGCGACAATGTGCTGGTGCTCCAGTCCTGCGTGCTGACCGAAAGCGCGGTCGCCGACGGCGCCAAGATCGGCCCCTTCGCGCACCTGCGTCCGGGCAGCGAGATCGGCGAGGAGGCCCACGTGGGCAACTTCGTCGAAACCAAGAAGACCAAACTCGGCAAGGGCGCGAAGGCCAACCACCTCACCTACCTGGGCGATGCCGAGGTGGGCGAGCGAACCAACATCGGCGCCGGGACCATCACCTGCAACTACGACGGCGTCCACAAGTCCATCACGCGCATCGGCAAGGACGCCTTCGTGGGCAGCGATTCCACGCTGGTGGCGCCGGTCGAGGTGGGGGATGGGGCCTACATCGGCGCCAGCTCCTGCATCACCCAGAACGTGCCCGCCGACGCGCTGGCCGTGAGCCGGGCACGCCAGATCGTCAAAGAAGGCTGGGCCGCGGCCCGGCGCGCCCGCCAGCAAAAACCGTAGGGGTGGCGGCCAGCTCGCGATCCGCCGATCACGCGAAGGATTTTGACCTCGCAGACGCTGCCGACCGGCTGGCCTGACGCCGCCGAGGCCGTTTACCCGCTTCCGCGTCCAGCTTTGCCGGCTGACGCGCTCCCTAAAATCCGTAAATCTGGATTTTGGAGCGTTTATGCTGGCCTTGCGCTCCGATTGTCTGGTTTCGCAACGCACTTCCAGCCCGTCAGAGGCCGCTCACCCTCCTGCAAGCGCCTCAGCGGCGACCATCTCTTTCGCCTTGAGCCAGCTCCCTGGTTGCCTGGTTGACCGTTGAAGGCTTCAGTAAATTCATTATTATTAACAGTTTACTGAGCTCTGAGCGGCTTCAGTGCACGGCCGATTCTCTCCTAGAATCCCCCATGCAGCCGTTTAGTTCAGCCCCTGAGCCGTTTTTGAAGATTGCTGGCCAGTTAAATTTAAAAAATTTCGATTATTGTATTTGCTTTCTTCTGAATCTATGCTATGGTGTATATATTCCAGTTGAGGCGGCGGTAGCGTATACCGCCAACCAAGGCTGGAAGTGGTTTGCGTCACTGGCCTCCCGGCACGAACAGCTTCACCGTTCGTGCCGCCTTTTTTTTGCGCCAAAATCGTCGCCACTCCCGCCTGCGCTCAACTTCCCATAGAGATTCTGACGAAAGCGGCTGATCCCGGCCACGCGTCGAGTGGTCTGAGGGTTGACGAGAACGAGCTTCCGTTCTTGCTTGGGCCGCAATTCAGCCTTTTGACAAAACGTCACTCGCTACCCCAATTCTGCATTGCATCTGAGCCCGGAATCTCAAGGAACCCCTGTAGGCACAGCCCTCAGAGCCATTCAGCCACTTTCAACTGAACGCGCTGCCTGAGTCCCAGTATCTCGAAAACCCAGCAAAATCAGGGGGTCTACCAGATTATTGCCAAGAACCGGCAAATCTTATTGTTTCGCCGACACGCTCGCCGACTTTGTACCGAGCAGAATCTGCACGCCCATATACGCAATCCAGTCGGGCTCGCTGTTCTGGCGCGTTACCGCCTGGATCGCGCGCCCGCCCATGAACATCAGGCGCAAGTGTCCGGCGCGGTCCAGCGTTTTTCGGCCCCCCAGGTCGAGCGTCAACGCGCGCTGCCTGGGCGCGCCGTCGATGCGGTTTACGTCCTGCAGGTCGTAGATCTCTCCGTATAGCTCAAACCGCTCACTGAACTCGTGCCCGGCAATAAGCCCGCGCCCCCAGCGGCTGGGAACATTACGGTTGCCGATCCAGCGGCCCAACTCGCCGTTAAAGTTCACCGGCCCCAGTTTGGTTGTGAATTCCACCGGCAGATAGTACTGCGGCCCAGGTTCGACAACTCCGCGGCGCACGGCGCTGGTGGGATTGTTGATAACGGCCTGTGGATAGGTTCCCAGCGAAAAATCCATGTTCTCGTCGGACTTGGGTTCACCCGCGCGATGATGCTCGTAGGGCCGCCACTTCACGCCGAACTCCGATTCGCCCAATCCGGCCTGTGTGGCGCTGCTTTGGTTATTGCTATTGCTCGGGCCGGTTGCAACGGCAAGCGACAGCTCGTACATAAGCTGAATGCGGTCGCCCCAGCCGTAATTCACGTCGATGTCGGGCAGCCGGTAGCTGGCTGCGCCGGGGTTGTGGCCGCCGGTCAAACCGAGATTGATCTCCCACTGCCGGTTGCCGGGCGTGCCGGGATCGTCAGTAATAAAAGGCGGGCCGCCCTGCGCGAGCGCCAGCGGGGCAGCCAGAGCCAGTGCAAACAGAAGCATAAGTTGGAGGAACCGGCTCATTCGAGCGATCAAAACTTTCCGCAAAATGGAATTGGCTGAAAAATGGGGTTTACTCGCGTGCGAGAACCTCTTTGCTCACGGTAACACTTCAGCCCTTGCCGGCGTAAACGGTCTCCAGTTGAAAGTGCGTCACTTCGATCTGGCTTCAAAGGTGGCGCTCCGCAAAGAACCGCAAACTCCTCCGCCGCCGGAAATCATTTTGTAAAAGCCGGGTCGATCCCTGCCCGCACAGTCTGCTGAAAACCACTCCATTTGCAGGAACCGTCGGCCTGTCCGCAACCGGGAACGAATACGGGCACGCGTTCGGGAGGATGGTCGAGAGTTAGCGGCGCCGCGTTGCGCATCTGGTCGAGCGTCTGCGCCATGTAATAGGTGCGCACAAAGTAGTTAGATCCTCCGCGCTTGCTCCATAACTCGAAGACCAGCGCCCCGCCCGGCGGGGTGTCGTCGCGGCGGCCGTCAATCAGCCAGGACAGGCCCAAGGCTCCGCTGATGTTGGCCAGGTTCGTATCGTGTCCCACGAGAATAAGCAGCCGGTCGCCGGGTTTGGTGAGCGCGCCCTTCACGGGGTGCGACTCGGCGGCCTGCTGCATCGACAGAAGAACGTGCCAAAGCAAGTTAGAAGACTGCGCGCGGGCTATATAACTGGAGCGCCCGGTAATTTCCTCATGTGCGGCATGAAGCTGCATTAGTTCGCGCAGTTTGTGAATGTCCACTCTCCCCCAGCCGACTTGGGCCGCGTCCATGCCCTCGGCGTATTCCAGCAGCATATTTTCCGCCATGGTGGAGGCAACCCCAAGAGGCGTACGCAACTCGACCGGATGCTCGCCTCTTCCCGGAGCGATCGAGGAAGGAAGATCAAAGAGCGATTGAAGCTGGGCCGAGCCCGCGCACTTGTCATTTGAGTTACAACCGCGCGAGCTGTATCCGCGCAGAACCTCTTCCAGCGCCTCCATTTGCGGCCTGTAGGCCTCCGTAAGTCCCTGCGGATTGCCGCCGATGCGGCCCGCGACAGCCGCCGTCGCGAGCAGCTTGTCGGGATGGCCGACTCTGGCTTCGAGAGGATGGAATAAAGGATCGGCGCTTCCCTCGGGAAGCGACTTGACTCCCAGCACGCAGCCCGGCGCAAGCCCTGCGGCCAAAGCCTTGCCGGTTTCGCGCGTACGCTGCTCGGAGTCGGCAATGATGCTGATTCGCGACGCATCCGCGCAGCCATTGGGCGCTAACAGTCCCTGCGCGGCCCATAACTCGCGGTCGTATGCGCCGAGCAGCGTCATAAGTTGCGCGCCGTGCGCGGTAAGATAGCCGGGAGGAACGCTCCACTTGGGCCACGGCTCCCGCGAGTACTGATTCAGTTCATCGGGCATGCGTGTGGGCGAGCGCACGCCGTGGCGGCTGATGACGACAACTAACTTGAGTTCATCGCCCTTGGGGCCGTCGTTTTTCGCTGGGTCGGCGTTGACAGCTTGCGACTGGAGAAGGCAAGCCCCGCAGAGATGAACGCCAAGCAGAATTGCTGCAATCCGTCCTCGCTTCATTGAGCCATACCAGTTTTGGCCGTGGAATAGACCCTGATCTCCGCCGGGGTCAAGCCAGCGCCCGGTACCGCGACGTAAAAAAGATTCTGTGCAGCAACGAAAAGCGCTGTTTTGGCTGCGTCCGCTGTGCGCAGGACTCCAAGCGAATGCAGTTTTCTAGCCTCATCCACCTGGAACGCGTCCACCTCGCCAGCACCGCTGATCACATACACGCGGCCGAGTGCAGGGTCATAGAACAGATCGTCGGCCTTGCCTGCCGCGGGCATGCTGCTGACCTCTTTGCCGGTCGCGGCATCCAGGGCGATCACCGTTCCCGGAGTGCGGCAGGCGAGATACAGCAGATTATGCGCGCCGTCGAAGGCCAGCGGCACATTATCGGCGGCCTTAGTCAGCTTCCAATGAGCGGTAATGCTCTTGCTAGCCTCGTCAACCACTGTAACTTCATGCGAATCGGCGATGTTCGCGAAGACGCGCCCGCTCTGCGCGTCGATGTCGAGCCCCTCCGGGTGTGTCGCCACTGGAATGTCGGCGACCAGAGTGAAGCTATAAACGTCCACCATGGCGATTCTGGCGGGATTGGCAGCGTCCGAGCCTCCGTGGCCCACAAAAAGCAAATGATGAGCCGCGTCATAGGCCATGTCGTCCGCATCTTCGGAGAGCTTGATTATTCCCGCCAGCGCGAGCGGAGTTCCTTTATAAACTCTGAGTTCTCCGAGCACGCCATCAGAGATGTAGAGGCTGCCGGTGGACGCGGCCCAGGCCAGTCCGTGCGGCTTGCCCAGGCCGGTAATGCTTTGCCGCACCTTGTCCGTCTTCAGGTCGATCACTTCCACCGAGTGATTGCCGGGGGCGGCGAGAAACAGTTGATTGCCCGCCGCATCGATGGCGAGGTGATCGAATCTGCCATTCACTCCAGGGAGCGGAATACTCCGGCTGAGCGTAAGTGGAGCGGAGGTCTGCGCGCTGGCTGCGACTGCGCTCAGCAGGATAAAGGCGAGTGAGATAGCAATCTTTTTCATCGATTCTTTCTCGGTCCGCCGCGCTTTTGGGGCGCGGCGGCCCAGCCAGGATGGGTTAAGGCCAAAGCTTTCCTATGGCCGCTGATAAGTCTATACGGGCCGCAAGAAAAGCCGTGAGTCAGATGGACGTCCCCTTAATTGTCGTGGTGAGAGGTCCAGCGAAGCCCTCCCCCGTAGGTCGGGTGGTAGTACTCGCGCTGGGCAATATATTGCAAGCTCCCGTAGTAGAAGCCGAAGACTTCGTTATTGAGATTCAATCCCTGCGCATAGATTTCGATGCCCTTGCCCAAACGATAACTCGCCTGGGCGTCCACTTGCAGGTGAGCATACAGGTAGTTATCGCCAGTAGGCCCCTTTACTCCCCCAACCCGCGAAATGGGTGAAGTCGTTCCATCCGAGGAGTTCAGAGCGAGATCCTCGTATTGGTAAGAGTAGATGCTCGCGCCATTGTACTCGAGGCCCAAATGAACGGAGATGTGCTTGTTATCATAGCTGGGGCCGATGTTCCAAGTGTTGGGTGTCTGGCGCAGCAGGGCCGGACTGTCAGTGCGCAGCGGATCGACGCCCTTGGCCTGCGAATCGCTGTAGGTGTAGTTACCGGAGAAGCCGAAGCCGCTGAGGACTCCGGGCAGGAACGAAAGCCGCTGCCGATAGCCGATTTCAAAGCCGTAAACCCATGCGCTGCCAGCGTTGATCGGCTGCGTCACATTTGTCTGGTTCTCCTGGCCCTGATTCAAGATCGTCAGTTTGGACGCCTGCGGGTCCGAGAGCGATTTGTAGAAGAAGCCTGCTTGAACGAGTCCCAGGGGATTCAGATAATGCTCATACAGCACGTCGTAGTTATAGGCGTGCTCGGCAACCAAAGCCGGATTTCCGATGGATTCGGCGATGGGCGTCTGCGAGGTATCGAGCGTGATATACGGAATCAGATCCTGCGGGTCGGGGCGGGCGATTCCGCGCCCGAAAGAAGCGCGAATGTCCGAGTTGCTGGTGAGTGAATACCTGGCCTGCACGCTGGGAAGCACATCCAGGTACGACTTGGAGCTGTTCACCGGCGTCGTACCGCCCCACGAGCCATCAGGATTGGTTGCAACCAGGTATCCGGTTGTCTTGATGTTCGTTTGCTCGAAGCGTAACCCGGCCTGAAGGCGCAGCTTACCAAACTGCGTTGTGTTCATGATGTAGCCGGCAGTGATTCGCTGTTGCAGGTTGAAGTTGCTGGCATCGGAGCCGATGTGGGTTGCGTCTATGTCCAAGGGAAACAGGGCGGGGTTGGCGTTGCGGTAGGCAACGATCGAATCGAAATCGGTGAGCGGCCCCATCTTGTAGCTGCCATCATAGTAGTTGTTGTTGTGAAGGGGGCTGAGAAATTGGCTCATCAGGATTCCGCTGGGTTCGTTGTCGTAGGTGGGAGAGTAGGCGAACTGTCCCTTGTGCTGATTGCGAACCTTGGCGCCGAATTCCAGCGTGGAGTAGTGCTTGCCAATGTTATAGTTCAATCCATAGGACGCAGAACCCTGCAAATTGATCTGCGTGGTTTGTCCGCTGGTCAGATCGAGTTCGGATAACTGGTACTTGGTCGGATCGAATGTCTCCGATCCCGCCGCCGTGCAAGCTGCCTGCCACTGGGGGCGGTACTGGCTTGGATTTGCCGCAGGGTCGTAGTTGCATTCGTTGCCCCAGAATGCGTCCCCCTTGTCGGCTTTAATAATCTTGAATTTTGCTCCAGGATTTCCTGCTGCCGCAAGCTGACGGGCTCTCGATACAGCTGCTTCCCACTTGAACCAGGAATTCGTGAACAAATGATTTCCGCCCACGGCCAGCATTCCCAGGCCATAATCGGGAGCGCGCCTCGAGGTTGAATACTTTGGCGCGCTGCCATTGTTCAGCGTGTAAACCCACTTATCGCCATAATCTTTGAAGTCCGAGTAGAAGACCTTGGCGAAAAGGAGCGAATTATCCGATAGCTTGTAATCGAAGCTGGCCGCCGCGCCCCAGCGGGTGCGGTCATAGCGATACTCGCGCAGATCGATGCTGTCGTAACTCGGGACAAGAGTGCCCGTATCCAGCGACGGCTCGATGTCATCGATGCCGCGGCCGTTGTAGTCATAGGTGAAGTTGCCGAGAATGCCAAGCTTCTTGTTAAAGTAGCGTTTGCCTGCCGTGATGCCGTACTGGCTGGCATGGCGGCCATCGAAGATTGGGGTGTAACCGCTATTGCCAAAGGCGGTAATCGTCGGTCGATCGCCAGCCGATTTGGTTACCAGGTTCACGGAACCGCCAATGGCGTCGCCGTCCTGGTTGGCGGAAAGAGTCTTGTTGATTTCAACAGACTCGACGAGATCCGCTGGAATGGTATCGAGCTTGATCTGGTTTACCGTGGACTCGGGCGAAGGCACCAGGACGCCGTCAATGGTCGTATTGCTCAGGCGCGGCTCGGTGCCGCGAATCTGCACGTACTTTCCCTCGCCCTCGTCGCGTTCCAGCGTCACGCCTAACATACGGCCCAGCGCATCGGCCACATCCGCGTTGGGCAGGCTCATAATCTGATCGTTGGTGATGACATTGAGAATGTTTTCGGAACTATTGATGCGGTTGATCGCTTCCGCGTCACCATGAACACCGGTCGCAGTAACCAGAATCTCTTCCGCCGCCGAGGCTACTTGCATTACAGCTTCCAAGCGCGCTGGCTGGCCTGACTTGACGGTTACTGTTGCTGTTATAGGCGCAAAGCCCACGAAGGTAATCTTCACTTCGTAAGAGCCAGGCACAAGGTTGGGAACAACAAACTCACCCTGCTTGTCGGATACGAATGAGGCCGAGCTTTGCAGAATCTCAATATGCGCGCCTTGAAGTACGGCCCCGGCGGTGTCGGTGACACGACCGGTCAGCGTTTCCTTGCTGCTTTGACTCATGCCAGCCAGCGGCACGATCAGCAGCAACAGCACGGTCAGAATTGACAAGCGTCTCATGTGGTCTCCTTATATAGCCGCGGGCGCTATATGGCCGCGGGCGCTGCGCGAAACAAGAGTTGCCGCTGGCAACGCGAGGCACTTTCCCGGCTGGCTATAGGCAGAACTCTAAGCCGCTTTATTCAAAGCCCGTTAACAGCGAGGTAAAAAGTTTCTAAGGTTGGGAGCGCGCCTTCGCTGCCTGGGTGGCGCATCTTCACGGGCGAATGTGAATCTGCGATGAATTCACTTTTGGAGGCCTGTCATTTTCCGTCTATCGAGCTTACTCTGGAGATGACTGAATCCATGCGAATACTGATTGTCGAGGACGAGCCGCGCATGTTGGAGTTGTTGCGCCAGGGGCTCTATGAACATGGATTTACCGTGATGACGGCCGCCGATGGCGAGACCGGGCTGACCATGGCCACGGCGCATGAACTGCACGCGATAGTGCTGGACATTGGCCTTCCGCGCCTGGACGGCTGTTCTCTGCTGCGGGCTCTGCGGGCGAGCGGGCGCCGCACACCGGTGCTGATGCTGACCGCCCGCGACACCGAGGACGAGATTATTCACGGCCTCGACGGGGGCGCGGACGATTACCTGACCAAGCCCTTTTCCTTTCCTGAACTGGTGGCCCGCTTGCAGTCCATTACTCGGCCACACCGCGAAGAGACAGATAGCGCCATTCGCGCTGGCGACGTGGTGATCGACCCGGTCCGGCGCATGGCCTGGCGCGGCAGCGAAAGCCTTGGCCTGACGCGCTTGGAGCTGCTGTTGCTCACCGGCCTTGCGCGCCAGGTGGGCCGGTGCGTTTCACGGAAGGCGCTGATCGCGTCTGTCTGGGGCGCGGAGCACGCGGTGGGGCCGGGCGCACTGGACGTGCTGGTGAATTCGCTGCGTTCCAAGCTGGATGCGCCGGGCGGCCGGAAGCGGATCGGAACGGTGCGCGGCCGGGGCTATATCTTTCGCGGCGCGGCGGGTGCGGGGGAAAAAGCCTGATGCGATCGCTGCCTATCCGTGTCCGGCTCACGCTGTGGTATTCGCTGGCTATCACGGTCACCATGTTCACCATCGGCCTGGTCTCGCTCTGGATGGTGCACCACGCCATCGATAACCTGGAAAAGATCGAGCTGCAGGAACGTGTGCGCGGCGTTCGGCGCTTTATCGAAAGCCGCCCGGAGGGCGAGACGAGCGCGGCGCTGCATGAGGCCATCACCGCCGCTTACAGCGCCAGCCATGGCAGCAAATGGCTGCAAGTTATCGACGAGCAGGGCAACTGGATCTACCGCTCACCGCACGTCGCCGCCGTCTATCCCGAGCTGGCGCTTCCCGCGCAGGCGCCCGACCCCGGTTATTACTTCACTTATCACGCCGAGTCTTCTTTGGTTCGCGCGCTGATCGCGCCCATTGCGGTGCATGGCGTCCGCTACACCGTGCAGACCGGCCTGACGCTGAACAAGACGCTGGTTATTCTATCCGACCTGCGCATTCATCTGTTTCTGCTGATTGCCGTGGGACTGCTCGTCTCTTCGATTGCCGGACACTTCATGAGCCGCAAGGCGCTGCGGCCGGTGGCCGCTCTGGCCACCGAGGCGCGCCGCATCAACGATCGCAATCTGGATATTCGCCTGCCCGTGCCAGGAGCCAGGGACGAAATCTCCGACCTATCCGAGACGCTGAACCAGATGCTGGAGCGCATCGACAGGGCTTTCGCGAGTGTGCGCACCTTCACCGGCAATGCCTCGCATGAGCTGCGCACGCCCATCTCGCTCTTGCGCACCGAGATTGAGGTTGCGCTGATCCGGCCGCGCGATGCGGCCGAGTACCGCGCCATTCTCGAGCGCCTGCACGGCGAGACCGTGCGCATGACGGGGCTGGTGGAAAACCTGCTCTTTCTGGCCAGGGCCGATGGCGGAGCCGAAACCATTGCGCGCGCGCCGATTTGCGCCGCCGAGCTCTTTCAGCAGGTTGCCGCTGGCTGGAAGAGCGCCATGGAGGCGGCGCGGCTCGATTTTCGCGTCGAAATGCCGGCAAAGGGGCTGGCTCTCCTGGGCGACCGGCAGCTCGTCGCGCGCCTGCTCTCGATTCTGTTGGAAAACGCCAGCAGGTACACGCCTGCCGGGGGCTCGGTAAAGCTGTACGCAGCCGTTTCCAGAACGCACGTCATGATCGCTGTCGAAGACACCGGCATCGGCATCGCCCCCGAGCACCGGGAGCGCATCTTCGAGCGCTTTTACCGCATTGCGCCGGCGGGCGAGCCTGCTCCGGCAGGCTTCGGCCTGGGCCTTTCTCTGGCGCAGTGAATCGCCGGGCGTCACGGCACCGAGCTCATGCTGGAAAGCGAACCGGGAGCAGGAAGCCGGTTTTCATTCAGCCTGGAAAGAAGCCTGGAGAAGGCAGAGATCGCGATGTAGCCCCAGTGGCCGGGCCGCCACCCCTGCCAAACGGCCAACTTGCTAACCCGCTCTCGCCGCGCAGCGGAGGGCGGAAGTGGGCAGTTTCACAGGTTCACACGTTGTGTGTTTTTGTGCGGGAGGCGTGTAAAAATCTTTTATTTTGAATTAGTTAGATGAGGCACCACAGTTTCACAGGCAAAAACAGAAAAAACCACCTGCGGTCGGGCCAATGTTCCCCCCTAATGGCTTTTCCGTTCGATAAGGGGCTTCTATCTGCCAGTATGCGCCAACGGAGGGCTATTTCCGGCAAACCAACCGCGGTGGGGCTAGACTCCCAGGTCTCAAAAGCGAGACCTGGAAGTTCTGCAACGGCTGGCGCGCGGGATTTTGCGCTACTCAAACAGCGTCGCTACTTTTGCCAGCACCTCATCCAGGATTTCCGGCGGAAGATCATCCACTTTCCGGCCTCCGCGCGCGGCCAGGCCGAGCACACACGGCTGATCGCAGCGGATGACCCCGGCGGTGCGGATGCCCTTGATGGGAACCGCGAAGCCGAGGCGGCGGGCAAACTCGCCGCCGCTGGTGATGGGCAGAACCACCGGCAGTTTTGTCGCTTCGTTGAATGCCGTTGGCGAGACGACCAGGACAGGCCGCTGGCCCTGCTGCTCACGCCCTTGCCTGGGATCAAGCGAGACCAGGTAAATCTCGCCTCGCTTCATAGCAGTTCACGGCCAACGGGAGGCGCGTCAAGCCATTCCCGTTCTTCCGGCGTCATGGGCTGAGAATAGTCGGAAATGGCCAGCAGTTCGTCCAGCGTGTAGCGGGGCCTGGGACGGGGTTCGAGGATCAGGCGTTCCCCGTCCACGGCCAGACCCACGGTGGCTCCGACTTTGAGGTGAAGCTGTTCAAGAATGACGGGCGGAACGGCCAGCATGACCGAGCCGCCGACTTTGCGCAGGTTGGTGATGTGCATGGCGAAGCCTCTTCTTTTGATTATATCAAAATATAACAAATAGCAATTCTCGAAGGAACAGGTTTCTGCATGAATTGGGGGCTGCGGCCCACACTGACCATCTGAAAATGAACGGGGGCCCCAGGTCTCGCTTCTGAGACCCGGGAGACAGCGATCTTCGACCATCCATTCCGGGCCTTATGGGCTATTCACGATCCGCGGAACCTGAGATTTCCCCGGCCTCAAAATCGAGACGCCCTTCGACAGGCTAAGGGCAGGCTCTGGGGCACCCGATCCTGGCAGGGACTAAGGATGCGGCGCGCGGCCATTCTCCAACTCTTCCGGCGGATTCTGAAGCCTTCAGCCAAACCTGAATCACTGGGCTGGAGCCGCCGGCTGGGCCGGTTGGGCCGGTTGGACCGGCGCCGCGTCTTTCGGCTTGGCCAGGAATTCATCCACGCGCTTCTTGAAGTCACCCTGGTCATCGTGCTCCCAGCCGCTATAGTTTGACACCACTTGCATCTCGCAGCCCGTATCTTTCGGTACCAGGGTGACGTGGTTGGTTCGCTGCAGGAGCGCTCCGGAGATGTTGACATGAACGGAGTGCTTGGGATGGAAGGAAGCTGTCAACTTGCTGTCGTCGCTCTTCACATCCGCGTAGTTTTTCGGATTGCCAAGGGTGTCTTTGACCGCACCCCACAGCTGGCTGCAAGGAACAGAATAGGTGTTCTTGTAAGTCTCGCCGAAGGCTGGCAGGGCAAGAGCGAGTGAGATCAAAATCACGAGTTTAGTCCCCATCATGGCTTACCTCCTCCTACCGATGTGCTTCCTGGAATGAGAAAAAACTGAACAGGGCGCCCCAATTTTAACTGGCAAGCGCAGAATACTCCATCGAAAGATCTGGTCTGTGCGTCAAGTCACATCATGTAGTGATGTGAGCGGTTTTTTCAGTCAATGCGGAGTTTCGAGAATCGCGCACGGCGGCTTTAACTTTCACCCCAGGCGGGTGCCCAGGTCTCGCTTTTGAGTGAGACATGGGGCGCCCGATCCTGGTGGAGGTTGGGATGTGAGGGCACGCGCGGGCGGGTGAGCCGGGAAGCTAGCCAGCGCTTTCAGCGTCGTAGGCGATGCGGCCTTCGCTGATGGTCCAGCGGACCTTGCCTTGCATCGTCCAGCCGTCGAAGGGGCTGTTGTGGGACTTGGATTTGCCTTCGTGGGCGCGGTAGGTCCACTCGGCCTTGGGATCAAAGACGACCAGGTCGGCGAAGCTGCCCACGGCGAGGGTTCCGCGGCCCTTCAGGTTCAAGAGCGCGGCAGGCTGGGCGCTGAGCAGGCTCAGGACGCGGCCCAGGGGCATCTTCCACTCCCGGTGCAGCCAGCGCAGGCTCAGGCCGAGAGCCGTCTCCAGGCCGATGATGCCGTTGGGGGCGAGGTCGAACTCGACCTCCTTCTCGTGGACGGCGTGGGGGGCGTGGTCGGTGGCGATGGCGTCAACGACACCGTCCAGAATGGCCTCGATGAGGGCCTCGCGGTCGGCGGCCGAGCGCAAGGGCGGGCACACCTTGGCGTGAGTGTCATAGAGGCCGACGTGCTCGTCGGTGAGCAGGAAGTGGTGGGGGGTGACCTCGCAGGTGACGCGCAGGCCGCTGCGGCGGGCCTGGCGAACGGCGTTCAGGGCGGCGGCCGTCGAGATGTGGGCCACGTGCAGATGCGGGCGGGCCTCGCGCAGGCTGGTGACCAGGCGGATGTCGCGCTCGACGATCGAGGACTCGGCCTCGTTGGGCCAGCCGCGCAGGCCGAGCTTGAAGGCCACGGGACCGGCGTTCATGGCGGCCGTCATGCCGGGGATTTGGGTGAGGCGCGTGTCCTCGGCGTGCTGGATGACGGCGAGGCCGGCGCGGGCCGCGGCGGTGAGGGCCTCGCGCATGACGCTTTCCTTCAGGATGGGCAGGCCGTCGTCGGAGACGGCCACGGCGCCGGCGGACTTGAGCGCGGCGTAGTCGTTGATGGCCTCGCCCTTCAGGCCGCGGGTGGCGGCGGCGATGGGAAAGACGCGGATAGATGCGTTGCGGTCGGCAGCCTGCATCCAGCGGGTGGCCTCCGGCGAGTCGTTGGGCGGGCGCGTGTTGGGCATGGCGGCCACGGCGGTGAATCCGCCGGCCGCCGCCGCCGCCGTGCCGGTGGCGATGGTCTCCTTGTGGGTCTGGCCGGGCTCGCGCAGATGGACGTGCATGTCGATGAGGCCGGGGGCGACGGTGAGGCCGGTGGCGTCGAGGACCTGGGTTCCGTTGGCCGATTTGAGCTTGCCGGGGGCGGCGATCTCGGCGACGCGGCCCTCCTTGAGCAGAATGTCCTTGAGGGCGTCGATGCCGGCGGCCGGGTCGACGAGGTGGCCGCCGCGTATGATCAGTGCCGTCATGCGCGGCCTCCGTTTCCAGCCGTAGCCGGCAGGGTTCCGGTCGAGTTTTCAGATGAGGCCGTGAGGGCCCGTTCGAGGACGGCCATGCGGATGGCGACGCCGTGGCGGACCTGTTCGAGAATCAGCGACTGAGGGCCGTCGGCGACGCCGGCGGTGATCTCGAGGCCGCGGATGATGGGGCCCGGATGGAGCACCAGGGCCGAGGGCGCGTAGGCGGCCAGCCGCTGGCCGGTGAGCTGGTAACCGGCTTTGTACTCTTCGAGTTCCAGTTGCAGGCCGGCCAGCCGCTCGGCCTGAATGCGCAGCATCATCACGGCTTGCGACTGGCCGAGGGCGGCTTCGAGGTTGCGCTCGATACTGATGCCGGGACCGGAGGCGGCCGCCAGCTCGGGCAGAAGCTGCGGAGGGCCGCAGAGCAGGACGCGCGCGCCCAGACGCGGGAGCAGCAGCATATTCGAGCGGGCCACGCGGCTGTGCAGAATGTCGCCGACGATGGTGACGGTCACGCCGGCCAGGGTTTCGGAGGTGAGCTGGCCGATGGCTGGGGCTGGCGAGGAGGAAAGAGACGCAGGTCCTTCGACTCCCTCCGCTGCGCTACGGTCGCTCAGGATGACAGAGTTTTTATCGTATTCAAGATGAAAGGTTTTTGTAGCCGGGTCGAAATGGGCCAGAATCGTCCGCAGGTCGAGCAGCGCCTGGGTGGGGTGCGCGTGCATACCGTCGCCGGCGTTGAGCACGGGCAGGCGGGTTGCGGCCTCGAGCAGCCAGGGAGCGCCGGAGCAGTTGTGGCGCAGGATGATGGCCTCGGCTCCCAGGGCGCGCAGGGTCAGGCCGGTGTCCTTCAGCGACTCGCCCTTCTCAATGCTCGAAGAGAGGTTGGAGACCAGCGCGGTGTCGGCGCCAAGGCTTTTGGCGGCCAGCTCGAAGCTGGTGCGGGTGCGGGTCGAGGATTCGTAAAAGAGCAGCGCGATGCGGCGATGGGCCAGCGTGCGGGCGCGCGGCAGGGGGTCCTGATTCTCCAGAGCCGTGGCGCGGGCCAGCAAATGGCTCAGAGCTTCCAGGGTCAGATCCTGGATCGAGAGCAGAGAGCCGCGATGATAGGGAAACGGCGAGGCCGGGACGGGCGGAAGATGAAGCTGGCGGCGGGTTGGGGTGGCGGTCGGAGTCATTTTTTCAACCTTTATTGATTCGGCCCGATTGCGTGAGACCCTCTTTCCCACCCATTCCGCAAAATACGCGGAATGGATGGGGCACCCAGGTCTTACTCTTGAGGGCCGGATCAATAACCATTAGCTTTTCGCTGCCAGCTTCTAACTAAGAGCTAAAAGCTAACGGCCAAAAGCGGTTTGTCAGTCCACGCGCTCGACCAGTAGCACCTGCTCGTCGTCGTCGACCTCGCGGAATTTGACCTCGATGATCTCACGGCTGCTGGTGGGCACGCGCCTGCCAACGTAGGTGGCCTCGATAGGCAGCTCGCGATGGCCACGATCGATGAGCACGGCCAGTTGTACGCGACGCGGGCGGCCGTAGTCAAACAGGGCGTCCAGCGCGGCCCGGATCGTCCGGCCGGTGTAGAGCACGTCGTCGCATAGGATCACGTCGCGGCCATCGACATTGAAGCCGATGGAGCCGGCCTTCACCGTCGGGCGCGCGCCCGCCGTGGACAGGTCGTCACGGTAGAACTGAATGTCGAGCTCGCCGGTGTCGATGGGGCGCTTCTCGATCGAGGAGATCAGCTTGCCCAGCCGCTCGGCCAGCGGAACGCCACGGCGCTTGATGCCGACCAAGGCCAGATCGTCGCTGCCGTTGCTTTTTTCAACAATCTCGTGGGCCAGGCGCACCAGGGTGCGCTCGATCTCCGAGGCGGACATCAGCCTGCCCTTGATGCGCAGGGAGGGTTGGTTTGCGACTTCGCTCATGGATGCTCTCTCATGGCCTGCTAGAGCGGTTCTCCAATACACGTGCACTCACCAGTTCTGTGCAAGGTGGCTTTTTCTTGAAGAAAAAGCCACTCAGCGGCGGTGGTTTCGGGGTAGAGCAATTGGAGAACCGCTTATTGGCAGATAATACGAGGGTTGGGGCCAGGGAGCAAGTGAAGCGGAAGGCCCGGGCCTGAAGGCCCTGCTCATTTGCTCCCTTTCAGGGGGCTGAAGCCCCCTGCTCCCTCCAGAATCTTCGATTTACAACGGTAGTATTAAGAAAAAGCCACCTTCCACGCCACCAGTAACACGACGTAAACAGGAGAACCGCTCTAGACCTGGGGCCGGCGTTTGCGCGCCAGCAAGCGGGCGCCCAGCGCGCCGCCGGCGACGGCAAAGAGCAGCAAAAAGAGCGCATTGAAGGCAAAGCCGAAGGCTACAAAGCCGGCGTGGCCCCAGGGCGAGAGCATCAGCGCCTGGATCTGCGCCCGGGCGGCCTGCATTTGCGCGGCGTCGGCCATGCTCATTCCCGAGGTCAACTGCTGGGCGACCTGCTGGTTCAGGTCCACCTGGGACTTCCAATCGCCGTCAATCTGGGCCGAGTGGTGCAGGAGGAATCGCTGGATAAAAAGAGCGCCGCCGCTGACGCCGAAGGCCAGCCAGCCGGCGATCAGGCCGGTGACCAGGCCGATGCGCGCGCCGGCTCCGGGGGTGATCCACGCGGGCCGCTGGCTGCGCATATAAAGCGCCACGGCCCAGGTTGCGGCTGCCGCCATCCAGATGAGTCCAAAAAAGCCCACCGGGGAAATGCCGCTAGATAAAAATCCGGCGGGAACCGCCAGCAGCAGAGCCGCGCGCAAGGCGGGCTTCCACTCCACGCAGCTGGCATCCCGCACGGCTTCGTTCCACCTCTCCGGCTGGCTTTCTCCAGGGAGTTCGCCGGCCTCGTAGACCAGTTGCGGCAGTCCGCAGGCGGGGCAATAGCAGTTGTCGGCCTCGACGGTCCGGTGACAGCGACTGCAGGTAATTTCCATATATATACGAGCCTAGCACCTTGGCGCCCCGGCCGGCTGGAGCAGTTTTGGACTACGCCGCGTCGTGGCTCTTGTTGTGGCGCGAATGGTGCGCGCGGCGCAGTTTGAGGAATTGTGGCAGAAAAGTAAAGGACCGTTCGTGGCAATTTGCGCAACGCACCGGCAGACGCAACAGGAGCAACTGCGCCAGATCCAGCGCCTGAAAACGGAAGCGCGAAGTTCGAAATTCCGATGAACCGCAATGGCGGCAATAAATTGTCATACGAGCCTCCAATTCTTGAATAAACCCAGGGGAAAATGCTGCAAGAAAGAGGCGACAACCTTACGCGCCGGCCACCGGTCAGTTAAATCTACTCAGGTCATTTTAACAGGCGCGCACTCGGTGCAATGTTCATATGGAAAGGCGGCAAAGCACATTGAAAAAGGTGAAATTTCACAACCAGTTGCGCGAGTTGAGAAGTCTCCGGCCGGGTTTGAGTTTTGAGATTTCAGTTCGCAAGGCGGACAAGCCTGGCGGCCACGATGGCTTCGGCGGCGGCTACAACCTCTTCCAGCGTCAGATGGGTCGTATCAAGCAGAACGGCGTCGGGAGCCGGCTTGAGCGGCGAATCGGCGCGGTTGCGGTCACGTTCGTCGCGGGCGCGCAAGTCGCGGATCACCTCATCGGGCTGCTGGGCGGGCTCGGGGCCCATCTGGTCGTAACGGCGCATCCCTCGCACCTCGGGAGCGGCATCCAGGAAGATTTTGACCTCGGCCTGAGGGAAGACTACGGTGCCGATGTCGCGGCCCTCCATGACCACCCCGCCTCCGGCGCCCATCTGCTGCTGCAGGCGGACCATCCAGGCGCGAATGGCGGGAAGGACGCTGACCCTGGAGGCGGCGTCGGTGACGGTTTGATTGCGGATCAGGCCGGTCACATCCTCGCCGTCGAGCAGAACACGATTTTCCTCTTCACCGGATTCCAGGCGGATGGCGGTTTCCGCGGCCAGGCTCTCCAACCCCCGGCTCTCGTCCAAAGGCAAGGCCGCGCGCAGGGCCTTGAGGGCAAAGGCGCGATACATCGCCCCGGTTTCCAGGTTCAGCAGGCCGAAATGCCGAGCCAGATGGCGGGCGATGGTGCTCTTGCCCGCTCCGGCAGGGCCGTCAATGGCGACAATAATCTTGCTGGTTGGATCAGCAGAGCTGAAGGAGGTTTCGTCCGCACTCATCCGCGTTTCTTTGACTCCTGCTTGGGCCGGGCGGTAAAGCCAAACCGCTTGCTGTTCCCCGCCTTGGCGCTGGCAGCCAGGCCGGGCTTGCGGCTATTACCGCTGCGCGCCGAAGCGCTGCCGTTGCGGCTGTTTGCCGCGCTCTTGGCGCCGTTGGAATGGCCGTTGCCGTTGCGCTGGTTCCAGGAGGAGGAGTGGGTAGAGGCTGCGCCAGAAGTGCTGCTGGCCGGACGGGCCGCGGCCCGTCCGCTGCTTCCGGCAGAGCGGCTGCCACTGGCCGAACGCGATGCGGCGGGCCTGGACTCCGCGCCGGCGCGCCTCGCTGGACGGCTGCCGGAGGCAGATTGCGCCGGCTTGCGATCGCGGGAGTGGGTTGCCGGGCGGCTGAAATGGGGCCGGGCGGCGGTTTTTCCGCTCGCCACCGGCTTGCAGGCAGCGGCGGGAGGCTCGGGGGAATCATCCGCGGCGGTTGCAGTTGCTGGTTCGGCCGCCAGATCTATCTCCTTGCCGGCGGGCTCCGCCAGTTCCTCGCCCCGGTCGTGGTCTTCAGAGCGCAGAAAGTAAGCGGATGCGGGCATGGAGACGCTGGCGTAAGCGGTGGGCTCGGTGGCGAACTCCGGCAGTGTGCCGGCCACATAGAAGTGAGGCGCGTGGCCAAACGAGATCGTGTGCACCTGGCGCGTGGCCAGCAGGCCGCGCAGCACCTCGCGCACTTTGCTGCGGGCGGTGAGCGAGGAGAGAAACAGCTCCACATCTTCCATGGTGGCGGCGATGACCGCCTGCAGGTAGATGGAGGCAAGCACGGAGATGGCCGTCACCTGCGAGGTGGAGGCGCCTTCGGCGATGGCCTTCTGGAAGCGCAGGCGGAGCAGTTGCCACTGGGCAGCCTCGCCAGGCGCGGAGACAGTCGGAATGATGCGGAGCTGCTGCCAGAGTTCGGTGATGGCGCGCAGCACGGCGCCCTCGGTCACTTCCCGGCCCAACGCATGGGTGAGCTTGGAAATGGTAGTGTCGCCTGCCTCCAACAGCTTGTAGGCCTCAATAGCCAGTGGCGAAACCTGGCGCGAGCCGGTCAGTTGCGGGCTGCGGCGCCAGTCGCGGTCTCCGCGCAGGGCATAAACGTAGGGCAGAACCCAGCTTGCGACCACAAAGTCGGGCTGTTCGCCGGGCAGGCCCAGAAGGTTCAGCCGCACGGCGACGCCATCGGTTTCCAGACGCACCAGCAACTCTTCGGCCACGAGAATTTGACCAGGGTCGGGGGTGGCGTCGCGCTTGCCGGCTATGGCCTCAACAAACGAAGGCACGATGGAGGCGGAAAACTGCCGCTTGGGCAGGAAGAGACACAACCCGGTCTCCTCGATCCACGTCCGGGCGTCTTCCAGTGTGAGTGCCCCATTTCCGTTCAGGCGCATCCTTTCGGCGCGCGATGCTTCCAATTGTTCCGATGTCAAAGAAAAACCTCATTTCCAGGCTGGCGTTCGAGCCTTTTCAGGAATAGAGCAAGGTCACCTGGGTTTTTGTCAGGCCACGACTTCAATTGGTTGCGCTGGCTTAACTCTTCTGCTCACCCAAACCCGTTTTCTGAAAATGCTATGCGTCAGGCGGCCCCTTACCCTAAGGGGAGAGCTGCCCACCTTCCACTAGAGTTCAAATCCGATGGAAGGCCCGCTGGATCTCCTTCCAAGAATACATCAAAGCTATTGGACGTCCATGCGGGCAACTGGTTGGGTGGCTGGTTTTTGCCAATTCCAACAGTAACCATTCCATTCGAGCCGGGTCAAGGGGCGTGTTGACCTTGATGGCGGCGTGGCAGGCGATGGAGGCGGCAATGCGCGTGCGAATCTCCGTAAGATTCTGATTCTGGCGGGGTTCGTCTGAATCCTCGCCGGATTGCTCGATTATCTCGGCCAGCGTCCGCTCCAGCGCCGCACCATCCAGGCCGACAGGCGCGGCTTTGACCGCAAGTGTTTGATGGCCAAAGGGTTCTACCTCGAAGCCATTCAGCTCAAGCTCTTCCGCGATGCTGGCGAAGACCACCATCTGCCAAGGCTTCAATTCCACCAGCAGGGGCATCAGTAACCTCTGGCGCTGTACTTTCTCAATCTGGCGGTCACGCAAAATTTTTTCAAAAAGTATTCTTTCGTGTGCCACATGCTGGTCAATAATCCACAGGCCGTCGTCGCCGGCAGCTAAAATAAACGACTCGCGCAACTGCCCCAAGGGACGAAGCGAGCCCAGGCGGTTGAGGTTGGCCGCAGCCTGCTCGGCCTCGATCCGCGCCGTTTCCACGGCGGGATTCAGAGTCGCCGGATCGCCGGGAGCGGGCGCGCTGGAGCTTGAGGCGCCGAAGTCTGGAGAGCCAGGGTTGGAAGTTCCAGGGCCTGCTGGAAAGCCAGAACCAGGAAAGCCGGAACTGGAAGAGCCAGAACCGGGAGAGCAATCGCCGGCGGGCGGCAGGCTGGCCGGCTGAAAGAGCGCGGCCGCGGCCTCGCCCCAGGCCTGACGGTCCTGCCAGCCGTGAGGTCCGCCGACGGGCTGAAAATTCTGGGCGGCAAAAGGCAGCCGGCCGGAAACGGGCGCGGGCCTCGGCGGCGTCAGGTCAAAGGGCTCGGCGTCTGCCCTGGCGGCCGGGAAGGCGGCCGGATCGGAGTCGGGAAGCGGCGGAACGGGCCCGGAATCCGGCGCGCCGGGCAAAGGCGAGGTGGCCGGGGGCATCAGCGAGGGGCTGGCGGCCGGAGCCGAATCCAGCGCGGTGAGAAAACCGGCGGCGGGCCGGGCTTTAATGAGCGCCGTGCGCAGGCTGTCGCGGACAAAATCGTGGATCAGGTTCTGCTGGCGGAAGCGGACCTCGGTCTTGGCCGGGTGGACGTTCACGTCAACTTCCTCGGGCGGCATCTCGAGAAACAGCAGCACCACCGGGAAGCTGGTGGGCGGGATCACGTTGTGGTAGGCCTCGGTGATGGCGTGCATCAGGAGCCGGTCGCGGATCAGGCGCTTGTTGACGAAGATGTAGATCGAGTTGCGGTTGAGCTTTTGCAATTCGGGCTTGGAGTAGAAGCCGCTGAGGCGCAGAGAGCCGGGAAGGCGAGTGGGCTGGTCCGGGTCTTTCTTCCAGGGAGGCGGCTCGGGCAGGCCGCCGTGGGCCAGCGGGGCTTCGGCGGCCACGGGCAGCAACTGGGCCAGCGTGTCCTTGCCGAAGATCTGGTAAATTCTTTCCGCCGTGCGAGTTACAGGTGGAGCGGAGACGATGGTGTGGGTGGCCGAGAGCAGCTCGAAGTGCTTTTCCGGGTGGGCCAGGGCGTAGTGGGAGACCAGAGCAGTGACGTGAGCCAGCTCGGTCGATTCGGCGCGGAGAAATTTGCGCCGGGCCGGAGTGTTGAAGAAGAGGTCGGCGACGGCGATGGTGGTGCCGCGCGGCAGGGCGGCGTCGTCCACGTGGAGGATTTTTCCGCCGGCAATTTCGACGCGGGTTCCGGTGGCGCGGCTTCCAGTTTCGGTGCGGCTGCCGGCGTCGTCCTCGTTCTCGGCTTGGCCGTTTGCGGCCGGGCCGGTGGCCGTCTCCAGCGTGACGCGGGCCACGGAGGCGATCGAGGGCAAGGCCTCGCCACGGAATCCAAGAGTGGCGATGGAGAGCAGGTCGTCGGCGGTGCGCAGCTTGGAGGTGGCGTGGCGCTCGAAGGCCAGCAGGGCATCGTCGCGGTTCATGCCGTGGCCGTCGTCGGTGATGCGGATCAGCCGCCGCCCGCCCGCCTCGACCTCGACGCGGATGCGGCTGGCGCCAGCGTCCAGGGCATTCTCCAGCAGCTCCTTGACCACTGAGGCAGGCCGGTCCACCACCTCGCCGGCGGCGATCTGGTTGGCGACTTGGTCGGGGAGTATGCGGATGCGGCCCATACGGCTTTAGGGTAACGCAGGGACGACCTGCGGAGGCCGGTTGAAAAGCGGACACAAATTCGGAGGAGAGCATTTTTAGAGCATTTTCGGAAATTGTGTAGACCTGGATTGCATTGGTATCCCACCCATTTCCGCAACAAACGCGGAAATGGATGGGGCACAGGAGTCTACAGTAAAAGCGAAAATGCTCTAAAGTCTTTTGAAGGCAGGCGAATCGGGCTGCCGGCGAAAGATTGTTGGCTCCCAATCGCTTCATCAGGCGCAAAATGAAGGGGCGGGAGGTTAGCATTTTGATGAATTCCAGCTCATCATCCATCGCCGGGCAATCTGCCGAGCCTCCGCGTCCGGAGTGGCGGCAGCAGTTGGAGGCGTGGCGCGATCTGCTTGCCCAATGCGCCCGAAAGCCCAGCCGGAGGCGCGTCCATGCCCTGCGCGCCCTCACCTTGCGCATCGCGGTGGCGCTGGAGTACGGGCTGCGGAAGCAGGCCCCGGAACCCGCCGCGGAGCGGGCCTTCAAATGCTGGGAAAAAGAGGGGAAGAAGCTGCGGCGGGCGCTCAGAAAGGTTCGCGATGCGGACGTGTACCTGGCCCGGCTTGATGGACTCCGCGGGGCCCATGGAGTGGCGGCGGAGGGAGAAGTGGAGCTCAGCCCCCGCAGCCTGGCTGAGCTGGAAAAACTTGCGAACCGGCTGAAAAAGCGGCGCGAGGCAGGAATTGGCAAGCTGATGGCCCTGCTGGAGGCTCGCGGCAAGCGGCTGGACCGGCTCAGCAGGAAGATGGAAGCGGCTTTTGCGTCGCGCTTGCCCGCAAAGGCAAGTTCCCTGGCGGAGGCGGCACTGAAAATCTTCACCGAGCTGGCCAGCGATCTGCCCAAGCTCGACAGCGCCAACCTGCACACCTTCCGTAAGCGCCTCAAGCCTGCACTTTACCTGGCCGAGGGCTCAGCTGCGTCCGACCCAGTGGCCGGGCAGTTGGCCGCCGCCTTCAGAAAAATTCATTTGGCTATCGGCGAGTGGCACGACTGGCAGATGCTGGCCGAGGAGGCTGGCCGCATTCTCCCTGGCCACGGCAAGCCCGGCGACGCCAGCCAGGACGGCTCGCTTCCCGTGCAGGATGGCCTGCTCTCCGTGCTGGAGCGGCTGAAGGAGGGGGCTTTCAAACGGGCTCTGGGGCACTGCCGCCGTTCTACGGCGCGATTTCATGGGGCGCGATTTTCTGCGGCGCGATCTCTGGCGGCGGGCTCCTGAAGAGAGGGGACGCGGCCAGTTGACGCTGGCGGGGCAATTTCTTTTCTGATTCGCCGTGAAATTCTTGCGATTTCCCCTTGTAGCTCACGCGATTTGCTCACCAGTTTGCGTGATTTTGCCGCCGGGTTTGGCGGGGAACCGGGGAGTTGGTATACTGTCTTCAGTTGTTGCAGCCGAGTGTCCGTGGACAAGCTTCCTTCTCCGGCAATGCTGGAATCCGCGCAGGAAATTGCAACGCAAAGTTTGCACTGAGGCCAGATAGCTCAGTGGTAGAGCGCGGCCCTGAAAAGGCCGGCGTCGGCGGTTCAATCCCGTCTCTGGCCACCACTTTTCAATAAGTTACAAGCCCTCCAGCCAACGGTTACGTTCCAAAACGTTCCAAACGCGCGGCGGAGTCGGTCTACTCCCACCCCAGAATTGTCAGAAATCTCGGCCGTTTTTCGGCCCAAGCCCTTGACACGGGTTTGCAATCCCTCATCCAGCCGATTTTCAGTCGCGCCACATCCTGGCTCTGCCAGATTCGTCCTCTGAAAACGCCCATCGCGACGCTCATTCTTTGGCAAATGATTAGAGTGCGTCTCTGGCGCCTTCTGACCGCCGAGTTCGCTCAGGATTTGAGCTTTCCCCTCAAGGTCCAGGAACAGCGTGGATTGTCGAGCTAAACGCCGAGCTTCTGGCTGATTGCCGTCATGATGAGAGCCGCATCCTGGCCGGCCGTACCCAGAGTGTCGGCACGTTGTTGCTCATCGAAAAAGAACAACTTGTGCCGCTGCCGCCGCGATCTGGTCGAAATCAGCTTCCCGCGCGTCGATCAAGCAGGCTGCGCGAAGGTCCGCACCAACTTCTATGCCCTATGCAATGCCGCGACCGAGACGCGCGTGAAGGCGGTCGCTTCCATCAGTACCTTCAATCTCGGCGAAGCGCGTCGGGAAGGCATGGGCACGATCTCCTACGAGGAACGGATGAAGCGCCTCAAGGAAGCTTGCCAGGCGCGTTCCCGCGAAGCTCACGGTGAAGTGCGAGCTTGATCACGGTAGTGCCCGAGAGCCCGGCCAGTTTTACGGATAAGACACCGCAACTCTACCGTGAAGGATATGATTACTACTGCACGCCGCGGGCCCCGCATCCGAATTTGCCGGGCAAATACATGTAATCGAGCCTTCCGCAACAGATAGCCTACTTCCCATTCGAACAGCTCGACACGATTTCACCACGCCCGCTGCTCGTCATCGCCGGTTCCAAGGCAGACACGCGCTTCTCGATCGAGGATGCGTACAAGAAGGCCAAGGAGCCCATGAACTTTACATCGTCGAAGGTGCCACCCACATCGACATGTACGACAGGCCCCAATTCGTGACACCAGCGGTTGCTAAGCTGACGGAATTCTTCGGTCGCCATCTCGGCTAGACCCGAAGACAAGTTAGACAATTGGCGAGTTCAGCCTAAGGCACTGATTAAACATCGGTTACGCGCAATTCTTAGGATTACTCCCCTGGGGCGTTTGCCGGTCCCGATCCGATCAAACGGCTCTGATCTCTGCCGTGAGAGAAGTGCTTTTGATCGTAACTCATTGAAAAGATGATCACTGCTGGCTAACAAGAGTACTCAAGGGCAGTGGAAAACACGGACAGAAACTGCTTCAGCACCCAACTCGGCATCCTCGCCACTCTTCCCAAGATTTTGTTGTGCAAAGGCAGCGGTCGACCGAAACCGGACTGTGCCGCTGCAGAGCCGAGGCCCGGCGTTGTTTGGCTGTTGCCGTTGATCGGCAAAAGCCCGTTTCGGTCGCAAACGCACGTGCGTCATCCCGCTCGATTAAGCGATAGTTTCGCCAATTCGGGAAGCGGACACAAGGAGGTGTGATGTCCGACATCGCATCAATAAGTCCCTGGTACTAAAACATCTCAATCCTGGGAGCCTGCGGATTCCCGGTCGCATACTCCACCCCAAGATATCGACCGGCTCATCCGATCGAATAGCCATGAATCGCATCTTGTTCACCCACGGCTCGAGTGTTCATAATGGGGTCACGAGAACATCGGAGGATCAAGACATGAGCACTGAAATCGCAGAACTCGTATCACGGCTCGACTTGGCAGACTCTCGCGAAGATGGCCTGAGGCTGCTGCAGTCGTACCCTCCTGGCTTGTCTGACGAACTGGCAGAATCGTTGTGGGCCCGTGCCAATGAGCTCAAAACGGCCGGAGAGAGTGTACTCGGCGACGACTTCTCCGCCTGGGCGTCCGAAGCGCGCTCTATCGTCACTCTCCGGCTTGCCACATCCGCAATAGACACGGCGGCCCGCGTGGAGTTTTTACGCACTCACGTGGATCGCTTTGATGATGGCTTCTACGAAGTGTGCTTCGGAATTACATCTGACGGTCTTTTACGGGTACCTCAACTCTTAGACGCCGAGGAGCCCGAGAGCGCCGCGGTTGACGACGCCCTGGGGAACGCCGACCAGTGGGTGCAATTCTCCACCGTCATAGCAGTGATCACGGATAATCCGCAATATCGGGCTAAGGCTACCTTCTTGTCGGGGACGCTTCTACTCTTCCGCTCCCAGTGGGAAGCCCGCCAGGGATGTGCGGCTGAAGCGAGCAAAACCTCTGCCGAGGCTTTCGAGAAGCTACAGTCGGCATCTTCCAACTCTGTCCTTCCTGCGGAGCTGCGGGCATATGCCGAAATGCGTCTGGCCGCGCTCGCCGGTCCATCGAATCTGGCCGCGTTGGCCCAGCACCAGCAGACCGCGCTCGAAATCGCCGAAGCCGGTAAGGCCTGGAACATCGTGACCACGGTTCGCAGGGACCAGGCTTACTGGGCGCGGCAGCGTGGTGACTGGCACGCAGTCTGGGACTTGTATCGCCAGAACATCGAGTTGAGTGAAAGAGAGATGTGGGAGGCCCGTGTGTCCGGGCAAGCCGCTGCCGTGGAGGACCAAACCCAGGCCGACTATGAAGGAGCCGTCGAAGCCTGCATGGAATTGGCAAAATCCGACCCTAGCTTCTATGAACGCGCGTTGGAAAGCGCCGAACACGGCAAGGCGCGGGCCTTCTTGCGTGGCTTGGCGACGGTGGCGACAGCGTTGCCCGATGCGCCTCCCAAGCTGCAAGAGCGTCGAAACCGGATCTTCGCGAAGATGTCCGATCCAGCTAAGCCCTCTGAGGAGGAGGCAGAACGGTTGCTTCGCGCACTAAGGACGGTCGAAGACCAGATATGGAAACACCCGCGAGCTATTGCATTGGATATGCAGTGCGTGCCGTGCACATACGAGAAAATGTGTGCCTTGGTCCCACGGGGCGGAGTTATTCTCACCTACTTCATCTTGCCGGATCGCTTGCTCATCTTCGTGCTCGGGGAACATGGCCTGGCAGGCCCGCCGGCAGAGGTAAAAGTCTCGCGAAGTTACTTGATTCGCTGGGCGGTAGAACTCCGGCTCGTCATCCAATTGCGAGGAGACTATCAGTCCATCGACGACATGCAGAAGAAGCTCGAGATGCCGGTGCCTGCATTTAACTCGGCCATGTACCTGCGCCAGCTTGGGAGGGTTCTGCTGGAGCCGGTGGCCTCTCACCTGGCCGGCAAGCGCCTCATTGTTGTTGTCCCGCACAGAGTGCTGAGCGGCTTGCCGATTCATGCGTGCACAGATGCCAATGGCAGGGCCCTGATCGAGGATGCCGCCGTGGTGTATGCCGCGGGGTTGTCGGTGCTCCGCTGGTGCCAGGACCACGAGCGAACCGATCTGAACACCTGCTTCGCCGCAGGCGTCAGGCGGTTGGCCGGCGGACCAAAGTGCGCCGAGTTGGAAGCTGCAAAGGTGGCGCAGGCATTTGGTGTCACTCCGTGTCCGGCGACACGCACCTCCGTGCTTCAGAAAGCGGGTGATTGCGACGTCGTTCACTTAGCTTGTCACAGCGATATGGAGTCTGCGTTCACGGCCTTTGCCGGTCTGGCGCTTGAAGATGGTTCGCTATCGCAGCGAGAAATCGCCGGAATGCGATGCCGTTCCAACCTGGTCACCTTGAGCGCATGTCAAACTGGAGGAGCCGACACGTTATCACGACCCGGCGCCGAACTCGCGGGCTTGGTAGGTGCGTTCTTTCGCGCCGGCTGCCCGTCAGTCATAGCTAGCCAGTGGCCAGCTGACGACGCGGTTTCCGGTGCTCTGGCCGAGACGTTCTATGCAGCGTTGAAGAGGGGTGCGAGCAAGGCCGAGGCCTTGCAAACCGCCCAGTTGGCTATAAAGGCCCGGACCGCAGAAGGTTATGACGATCCCTACTTCTGGGCGCCGTTCGGCCTGTGGGGAAACAACTAGCCATCGAGTCGAACCGCAATAATGGAGAGGAAAGAATATGAGCTACGAGAGTCCCAAGGGGCCTATCGAGAGCGAAAAGCGAATCATGGTGCCGGCCTTGCCGATTATGGATGGCGAGGTGAACGCCACTCTGGAGTTGATGAAGCAGTTTCCCAACGTTGTTGCTTACGGAATGCTGTTGCTCGACAATCCTAAGCACGCGATGGCGCAGCTGGTTCGGAAAAAATGGTCGGAAATCAGCAATCTAACTGGGGATCGTTTTGTCCTTTTTTCTTTCGAGCGACCTGCAACTTGGACAGAGAACTATGTGTGCTATTGGCGGAACAGACTGGGCAGCGAGTTCGAGCCCACTTGGAAAAAGTGGCAAGATGCCGTGGATCCTGGAACGGCATACAGCTATATGTCTCTGTTCAAGCCCGCGTTGACTCCCAATGACTTGCCTTGCCTCGTGTTGTTCACCGATCCCGAGGAGCGCAAGGGCGTCATTCGCCCGATTCCCGACTGGGACGAGGACAGCCTGTTCGACCTACTCAGGGCAATTGCCACCACCGTGCAAGAGTCTGCCGACAAACCCAAGGAAGAACGGTTGGAGTGGCTTGCAGAGGAACTGACCTCGCCCAGCGCCCGCTTCCGCGCTTCTGCAGGACACGCCGGCTCGCTGGCGCTGGACTACTGCAAGCAGCATCCGGCTAAAGTGGCTTCGATCGGCATCAGCCTCGTACTGGCCCTGAGCGGCGCCGGCGTGCTTGTCCTTCCGCCGGCGCTTGTCGCCGTAATCAATGTCCTGAAGGACACGATTCCCGGTGCCAAGGAATCGAACAAGTGACCAAACGTGTCCGATACGGATGTCGGCACACGGAGTTAGTCGGGCAGTTAACCAGGACGCGTCGCTCGGTGAAATCGAGTCACCAATGACCGGCACACTGGAATATTCCCGCTATAGTCGGACGGCGGGCGCCTCTTAGCGGCGGACGGTACGCCGAACGAGATTGGTCCTGATATGTCGGCAAGTGTCATGGAATATGTTAGATGCGATCAGAGAGACGAAATGCCATGGCGCTACGGCGTTCCGAGGACCAATCCTGCAACCCTCCTTATCTGGCAGCGTGAATTGCCAGTTCCGCCTGCGCGGTCTCATTTCATGGCTCGGAGATTCTTCGTCACCTGGTCAAGCCTGAAACGGACAATCCCGAGAAGAATACTGAACCTTGCAAACCGTCACTAAAGGAGGCAACGGCGTTTCTGAAGCCATTTTAGCGACGCCATGAATTGTTCAGAATAAACTCCTCTATAGTCAGAGGGGATTTACTCGAAATTTACTTGACAGGGATCATCTCTAACGACTATCAATTCCACTATCTCGATCAAGCAGGACCTTTGCGGAGGTGGCCATGCCTGTGAAGTATCTTGCCATTACCATTGCTGGCGCAGTTTCTCTCGGAAGTTACGAGGCTGGAGCTACCTATGAAATCCTCGATGCCATCCGCCAGCACAACGAACACCCGGAGACCATGGCCAAAGGCGATTTCATCCGCATTGATGTTCTCACCGGGGCGTCCGCCGGCGGCATGACTGCGTCGATCATGGCTCGAAAGCTGCTTTTTGCCAAGAATGAGTTCGTCGGGCCGGATGGCAAGTCCCCTTCTCCCTACGACAACCCCCTGTACAACACCTGGGTGCAGGGAATCGACTTGCAGAGACTGCTCGACACCGTCGACAAACCCTTCCCAGGCGGAGATCCCGCCACGCTTTCTTTTTTGTCGTCCAACCTTATCGAGAGAATCGCACAGAACACCCTCGCGCAGACCGACTCCACGGGCCTGATTCCGCTCAACGGGGGTGCGCACAATGCCATCGATCCCGCCCGCGGCATTCGCCTCGGTTTGGCGCTGACCAACATTAACGGTGTCAATTACCAGTACACGATGTTTGGCGGCGATCCGTTCTGTTACACCGACTTCAGCGACCAAATGCTTCGGCTTTTCCCTGTGAATGATCGCTCTCTTACTCCCTGGAAGGAGATCAGCGAGGCCGCCGTTGCATGCGGGGCGTTCCCCCTTGCCTTCCGCACCAAGGATCTTCAGCGGATCATGGCCGACTATCAACCCTCTGACACACTTGTACCATTTCCCACCAACCCATACACTTTTACCTACACTGACGGCGGAGTCTTGCAGAATCAGCCCCTCGGCATGGCCAAGAATCTGGTCGATGAGAACGACAATCACCTCGAAAACGACAACCGTTTCTATCTCTTCGTCTCGCCCTCACCCATGGGTGGCAAGCAGAACCTAGGTCTGAGCGAGGCCAACGCCAACATGATCCAGGTTGCCAAGCGTCTCTTTGATGTTTACACGGGGCAATCGACCTTTCGCGACTGGATTCAGGCCCAGACAGTCAATCAGCAGGTCGAGCTCCTCGACCAGCGAGCCACCGGGCTGGCCCACGCCCTTGAACACGATCAGGTCGATCCTTCGGTCCTGACCGAAGCTTCGCAGCAGATTCTGACTCTGCTCTACGGCACTGGCGCAGCCGGCGAATCTCAGGCACAAGCGCTGGCGCGCCTTTCCGTCCAGTACGCTAAGGAGATCGGAAATCCCGGCGCGGTCGATGGTCTGGGCGGAACAGGCTCCGCGAAAGCAAATGCCTTCCTTTACGCGATCCTCGCCTTCGAAAAAGCCGCCAGCTTGGGGGAAAAGGACAGGATGCAGATTTACGGCATCGTCACCAAGGACGGGTTTCTGACAGGCGCCGGAGTCTTCGCGTTCCTTGGATTCTTCGACATACGCTATCGCGATCACGACTATGACTGGGGCCGAACTGTGGCCCAGCAACTCCTCGGCAAACCGGAGTTCAACCAACCCGGCCAGCTCGGCCCAATCCGCTACACTTCAGCTCCCATACGCCCCATCGATGCGACGCTGACCGGGTTGCATCTCAATCAGGTACCGGACAGTGAAGTTGCAGCCCTGAAGGTCGGCCTCACTGCGCGGATCAACGAGATCCTCAAGGACCTACTATCCAATCCGTTGAAGCGTTATCCTGCCCAATTGGGCGCAGACCTGATCCTGAAGCTGCTACTTGACCGGGAGTTCTCGCGCAACATTCAGGATTGAATGCAATCCATGCAACAGCAGGGAGCAGCGGGCAACCGCTGCCTCTATGCCGATCAAGTCAACCGATGTTTACCCATCTGCTTATAAGGTTGGATTCCAAGCTGCGGTCAACTGGCGACAGGCCGAGTCACTCATTGAACCAGGAGTTGAGTCCAAAGTTGCCATCGGCGTTTACGGGGACTGATCGAGTGACGTGAAAGCTTCTCTGGAATACCGCACGGTGGAGCATTGAAAGCGGTGGTCCATCTGCGTCTAGAGATCATGGCGCTTTGCTGCGTTAAGTCTTTGGAATTTCCCGTCAATTACCTTGCTCAGTACGCCCTTGAGACCAAATCCAGAAGCCGGCTGCCCACCTGCAAAAGGCCTTTGGAAAACAGAAGAACTCAGTTTCTTTCGACACCAAGGGCGACAGCTTCCTGCTCCCCGGCGCCACCCTTACCACCCAGACCCGATACGCCTTCACCACCAAGCTCGCCATCAACTTCAAAATCGCCGGGAATCTTTCTTTGTCGCCCACCTACTCCGACTTCTTCTTTGAAAATCAGGGCATCTCCTCCCAGCGCACCAGCCTGATCGACACAACCTTTTCCATCGCCGCCAAGTGGTATTTTGCCCGCGATGCCCAGGTCCCCTTCCACAAGCAACTCTGGTTCGCCGGCCCAGCCTCGATGGACCAAACCAGCTCAGCTAAAATTAAATAGTTGGCACTGAAAAACACACATCAGGCCATTTGCATATCGATTTCCGGGCGGTCGAGCGTCCCTAGAGACAGGAGTCGGCTCAGGATAGCCCTGATTTTGAGTAGCAGTTTTCGATCTGCCGCCCTCAGCAGCTTCTGGAAGTTCATGGCGGCGGCGGCCAGGACGGCGTTGACCGCATCACCGGCAACGCCCTTCAGGCGGTTACGTTCCAACCGGTGTTCGTTCTTCAGGTGTCCGATGCTGGGTTCAACCGCCGCTCGGTGTTTCATTCTTCGCCAGAGCGGCTGCGGTGTGCGGCCTCGCTGCCGTTTGTCTACATGGATCGTGGCGTCGCCCTAGTAGTTGTGGCCGCGGTAACCCATGTCCACGTGCACTTCGCGAACCCGGTCACCGATCAACTGCTCAACCTGTTTCATCTGCGCGGCTAGCGTGTGCCCGTCATACGGATTCCGAGTAAAGCTCCTGGCGCCGACGAACCATCCGCCTCGGCTCGTCACCGCCACACTCACCTTGTTGCCGAACTCGTACGGCTTGCCCGCCTTGCCCTTGGCGATGCACTGTACATCAGGCTCATGCACGGAGCAGATCTTGTTCTTGTCATGCTTCTCTTGCGAGTGGATCTGATGCGCTGATGCAAGTAACATCGATAACTTGGTCGATGGTGTATCAACCTGGCGTTCTATCTCGCAAACAACGCGTCCTAACTGGGTTTTCAGCTTGCGTGTGCAGGCGCGTGCGCGTTTCATCTGACGGGCATGCGCATAGCGGCCGGACTGCATCAACAGGCGCCGGCCAACGTGCTCATAACTCTGCTTGATGGTCAAGCCCTCTGCCCGCGCGGCCTTCACCAGCCGCTCGCGCATGCGTTGATAGAGCCTGGCATCGGTGGGGAAACGGATGGTCTTGGTCTACACAGTCGTATCCACGTTGATGCGCTTCAACTCGGCCGGACGAATCACGCGCATCTGCACGCTGGCTTCGATGGTGGCGCGAAGCATTTGCTCGGCTCCGGCATCGCCCAACCGCTTGCGCCAGCGCGTCATGCTCGACGGATCAATCGGCAGCCGATGCTGAAAGTCCCGCATACGGCTGAAATGCTGCCAATAGGGATTTTCAACCCACGCGGCAACCACATCTTCATCGCTCAGATCGTGCTGATACTTCAGGTAATGTAGCGCCACCATCAACCGCGTCGAGATGCCGGGAGCACCCTGACTGGGATGATAGGTGCTGCCCAGCCTCGCCTCGAACAATGACCAGTCGAGGCACCGGCCGAGACGAACCAGAGGATGGTTCATGTCGATCAACTGCTCCAAATCTATCTGAAACAACTCCCGCAGTGGCTGCTCAGGTTCACGATTGGGCCGCATCATTTTTCCCCAGATAATGCTTCGGTTCCTATGCCTTCAGGAAAATATTAGACCAGAATATGTCGGCTTTCCTCTGCTTTTATAAGCTTTTCAGCGGTTTTTCAGGGACGACTAATACTAGAGAGAGGTGAGGCAGAATTTGTCCATCAGAAGGAGAATTCACCTATGTCAAACCCCTCTTTCGCCGTTGCCGACCTCCAATCCAAGTGGCACACCCTCCACGATCTGGACCGCGCCTGCGCCGTCCATGCAATTCACCAGGCTGGCACCAGCCTTCGCGAACTCGCGAAGGCCCTGAACTGCAGCGATTCCCTGCTCCGCCATCTGCTGGCGGCTCTCCAGGCTACACCTGCGGACCGCCTCCTCCTCCGCCAGCGAAAGATCAGCACAAACGAACTTGTCCGCCGGTCCGAAGCGGCGGGAATTCGCCGTACAGCCATGCTCCGCGAGGCTCAAGAGTTTGAGTGCATCCAGGCTGAGGGAGCAAACGAGTGGGATGAGAGTTTCAGCCTTCGAAGCCCCAAGCCTGTGCAATCGTCTCAGGGAAAACGCGACGCCGCAGTTCCGGCGCGCTGCAACTGGCTTCAGCACAGGTCGCACGTGAATGTTCCAGGACGCCGAGATTGTTTTTGTTTCCTCCACTTCCGCACTACTGGAAGAAGTGCGCGGCGAGGGATACCAAACCCTCGATCCCGCCCGGGAAGAGGAGCAGGAAAATAACCCGGAGCCGGCGGAAGCATCCTGACCTTTCACCCCTGCAAGAGGCGCTCCGGCTCCTGCCGCAACATCGAGCCAGCATCGGAATCGATCCTATTCCTCACGGCCGCTCAGGATATATCGCTCTTGTCATGCTCATATTGTCTTTTGGCTGGCAGAGTTGCCTTAACTGCGGGCTATGGAAGGCACAGAAGAAACCCGAGGCGGCAACCGGGTTGGTTGCCGCCTTGGGGGATGCCGCGCGGTGGATACGGCGCAGGACCGTGCCAACGGTCACGGAGTAATTACCTCCTTCTCTGAGGCGCGGCGCCATTCAACCGCTTGTTGTACTGCTCGACGAGTTGATCGCGCTGCTGGAGATTGTGATACAGTTGCGGGTTGATCTCCTGCAGCCGTTGATTGGCCCTTTGTGTCTCGGCGGAATTCAACTTGCCGGCATCAAGGGCCGTGGCCAGTGCCAGTCCTTCATTGATCAAGGCGTTGCTGCGCTGCTCGATCCCGCGAATCTGCATCAACAGCAGGGAACAGTTGCAGGAAGGGGTAGCCTCCTGCACGGGTTTCACCGACTTCCATGACTGTACCAGGAGGCCAAAGTTGCTGCGCGGAGTTGGTCTGGTCGCATCCATGACCTGCATGTTCGACGAGGATCTGGAGGTCTGCGGGGTCAGCTTTTGCGTGACGATGGCCTGAGGCGCAGCGGCCTTATTGAATCCTCCCTTGGCTTGCGCTTCAGGAGAAACAACGGTCTTGACGCCCTGCGACTGAGTGATGGGATTGATCTGTGGCGTGCCGCCCAGTTGCAGAACAGGCGTGGTTAGTGGATACTGTCCGAGTTTTTTGGTGAATGCTTCCTGGTCGAAGAAGAGCGTAGGGGTGGAAACGCCATCAATGGGATCCTGCAGGCTGGTGAGCGAAACGAAGTTGCGATTGCTGCTGGGCGGGACGGAGAAGAAGTTCATGTTCGCGCTGACGTCCATGATGGCCTTGGAGGTGGACGGATCCTGCACCCAGACGACCAGCGGATCCTGATCGGCCACGCCAAACTGTCCGACGGTTGGATTGCCGGCAAGCTTGGCGCTCAAGGTGCTGACGGCCGCAGTTACTTCACTAACTTGCTTGGCATAGGCCGCATCCGGCTGGTATTGGCAATCGACCAGAGCGGATGGCAAATGATATGAGGAGTACAGATCGCCCTGCTTATTTGCGCAGGCCTTTCTCAGACCTATACGCGGGCAGGCCAGCACGGTGGGATTGGTGTGGGGCATGCTGGCGAGACCCTGTGCCGAAACAGGTCCCGTAGCCTGACCCAGTTTTGCTGTTTCTCCAGCCTGCGGCGCGACCGTTGAGGCCATGTTCTGCACATTCTGGGCGATGTGGGTATCGTTCACCTGGTAATGTGCAACAGGCTGTCCCTGCGCCAGTCCTCCAATGATGCACTTATGCGGCGACAAGGTGTCCAGATAGGCCTTGATCGCCTGGGCTGCCTGTGGGCCCAATTGCGAAGTATCGATTAGGCAGTTGTCCTTGGCTGACACTCCAACGCTCGAAGCCCATTTTTCGCAATAGGTGTAGTCGTCCAGCGTCGAACAATAATACGCGCCTACAAACTGTTTGCACGCCGGAGGCTGCAGCGTGCACTGCGAGAACTGCGAGCCGCTGGCACTCGCCCAGTCCATGCAGTAGTCGTATCCCTGCTGGGTGCAGACGTACTTTCCGTTTTGCACCGGACAGTCAGGCGGCTTCATCGTACACTCATGCGCCACTTGCGAGGCATGGTTTACGCTGTATAGCACCCGCGAACAGCGGTCGTAGTCCTGCTTGGAGGCGCAGGCCAGTTGGGTGCCCGATTTTGGGCAAAGGTAGGAACTGATATAGGAGCGGAAGTAGTCGGTGAACTCCTTTGGACCATGCTGGCCTACGTATGTGCTTTGGCACCAGGAGCTGTTCGACGGCGTCTTGCCACGGATGCTCTGCAGCGCTTCCACGTCCGATGTAGGTACGTACTGCTCGTACACGTTGAACTGATCGCTTACCCATCGGTCGACCACCACGGCCAGAGTCTGCCTGAGGTCATTGGTGCATTGCTTGACGATCCAGTCGCTGGGCAGATCTTGAACCACGGCTGCGCTGGCAAGCTGCTGGAGTTTTTGCTGGTCGTTAAGGTAATTGCCGCGGACCGTGGCCACTTGCCACAGGATGCCGTTCGGCGTGGACACCATGTCGGCGTTCCAGTGCGCCCCCACCACTCCCTCGTACATCTTTTCGGCGTTGTCGACAGCCCAGGAAGGGAAGTTGAAGGTAAAGCCCATTGGCAACTGAATGTTCAGTTGCGCGGGATTCGCGCTGGCCTGCGCCCGCAGTTGCTTGAGCAGGCTGTCATATTTCTTGCTGCTGTAATCGGTGGGCGCTCCTATGTCTTCTATCGCCGCGGTTCCGGCATCGATTTCCGGCGCATAGACCCAGGCATAGGCGACCTTGTCCGGCGGCGAAGTATCGCCGCAGCCTCCCAGCCCCAGCGCGCACCCGATGTCATCGACTGCGTCGGCGACGGCCTCGCCGACATCCTCCAGGAATTCGACGATGGCTCCTCCTATATCGGACAGCACCTCAACGACCTCTTTGACCAGGTCGCATAAGGAGCCGCCCGTACCGCCCGTCAGAATGTCGAGAATAATGCAGGGAGCATCGTCCTTGAGCCACTGCACAGTGATGCTGACGATGTCGCCGAAGTTGCCAGAAGAGACCGCTGTGTAGAGATCGGCGACCGTTTGTGCATAGGGGCCATTCTCGCCGGCCGCCTGCGCGCAGATTCCGATATTTTGAGTGGGATCAGCGAGGCAGCGGATGAGGGAATCCAAAGCCGAGCCGCCGGGGATATCGGGTTTGACCTCGTGAATGGCATCGAAGATCTCTTCTACCGTGCTGACCGTATCGGCCGAAGCTCTGAGCGGAGCAGCGAGAATACACGCCGCCAACAGGACGATGGAAATGAGCCAGTTCTTCCATTTCATCTCGCACCCCCCTTCTGCCCGCTCTGCGGCGACACGACTGCGGGCTTGCGCTGGAGTTGAATCTGTCCGTGCGACGTGTGCGCGGTTTGGGAAAGATACTGTTTCAAATCGCCAACCGTAACCTGTTTGCCGTGCTGCGAGACCAGGACCTTGTTGTCGTTCCCGGGCGTTTGTAGCAGGTTCTGCCAGAAGTTCTTGTCCGTAGTTGTGGAGGAAATGGAGACTTTCGGGCCGGAGAGATTATGAGACTGGGTAAGATCCGAGAGCTTGCGGCCCAAGCGCTTTTCGATGTAGGGCTGCAACAGGCGGATCTGACCCACGGTTATGCGCCCTCCCGATGGGAGTTGCAGGGTGTCGCTATCCGGGTGTCCGTTGAATGCAGTCATGAATTCCGTCCGGTTTTTGACCGGGGTTCCCTTGGCCGCCGGCCTGGCCAGCAGCGCTTGCGGCAAGGGCACCGGTTTGACAGCGCGCATCTTTTGCGCGGCGGCATCCAGGCTGCGCAGCGTGCCAAGACTCATCAGCTTGCCGTTCTGCAGCTGGACCATTTCGCTATCGGGGTGCCCGGCAAGAGATTGCACCGTCATGGACGAGGTGAATTTCATAGGCCCGCCTGCCGCAGTTGCCGTTTTCTGCGCGGCGGTTGCCATCCCGAGAGCAAGAAAGACGTAAATACCCAATGCAAAACAGAGAGACGTTTTCATAGCATCTTCCTTTCGCGAGTCAATTCTCTGGATAGAAATACCGGAATTACTATACACTTGGGCAGTTTCATGGACAATGGATTTTTCACGAAGCCGATGCATTATTCGTTATCAGGAGGCCTTCCCGGCGGGTGAGGTGATTCAGATTCTTTTACTGCCGGAGCGAAGACGCTGTGGAGGTGTACGCGGTGGAGCAAATGTATGGTCTGCCGCCATTCAGCAAGCGAAAAATACAGGTAGCAGGTTGGTCTGCGCAAATGTATACGGCCTTTGTTGGAGAATTTTCTCCTGGTGTCGTCGATCATCCCAAAACGTATAAATCTGGACAGTTGCCGGTATAGAACAGCTTGATATCATCCGCGCCGCAGGCGCAATCATCCGTCGATCATCATCGAGAGGCTTGAAGTTGTAAGGTGTTTCCGGGAGAAGGCGGACGAAAAAGAACCCCGCTGTTAGCGCAGCGGGGTTCTTTGCAGGTGGCCTTCATGCCAAAAAGAAGGCAACCCAGGAATTGGTTTTACCTTGGCATGAACCGCTGCCGTTGTCAAAGTGCTCGCCGCTGAAGTATTGCATGTAGGGATTTTCAACCCAGGCATACACCACTTCCTCGTCGCTCAGATCGTGCTGGTACTTCAGATAATGCAAGGCGACCATCAGGCGCGTGGAGATGCCCGGTGCCCCAAGGCTGGCATGATAGCTGGCGCCAAGCAGCTGATCAAACCGGGCCCAGTCGATCTGCTGAGCAAGGACGGCTAACGGATGACGAAGGTCGATCAACTGCTCCAAATCGACCTGGAATAACTCCCGCTGTGGCTACTTCGGCTCGGCTTTCGGACGCATCGATTTCCCCGTAATTCGTTGATATAACTGGCCGCGCTCAATCTCGAAGTGCAACATTTCGCTTTGGGATGATGTTGCATGGGGAAGTACTACGAGCAGTTGAGTTTATCTGAGCGGGTTTACATCCAGGCGCAGTTGGAGTTGGGTTTCAAGGCCGCCGCCATTGCCGCCGCCTTGAAACGGAACCCGTCGACGGTTAGCCGCGAACTGTGGCGCAATGGGTGGGCGGGCCCCGCGCGGAGCCACGCAAAGGCGGAGCGCAGGCCCTGTCCGCCCGGCAGCTATCGGGCCGACCGGGCACAGCAGAGAGCCGAGCAGAAGGCCGCTTTGCCCAGAGTGCCGCGCCGCCTGGCGCCCGGTACGCCGTTGTGGGAGATGGTGGTCGACAATCTTCGCGCCCGCCTTAGTCCCGAGCAGATTGCCGGTACACTCAAACGCATGGCCCCGGCGCTCACTCCCGTCCGCCTCTCGCATGAAGCGATCTATCAGGCCATCTATGCCATGCCCCGCGGCGAGCTGCGCACCGAGGTCATCGCGCTCTTGCGTCACGGTCACAACAAGCGCCGTTCTCGTGCGCGCGGCCATGATCGCCGCGGGCAAATCCCCAACATGGTTCCCATCTCCGAGCGCACCGCGGAGATCGAAGAGCGCCTTATCCCCGGCCACTGGGAAGGCGATACGATCAAGGGCAGGTACAACCGCTCCGCCGTCGGCACGCTGGTCGAGTGCTCCACCCTGTTCACCTTGCTGGCCAAAATGGAGGGCACGGGCGCCGAGGCCGCCGTCGAGGGCTTTACCCGTGTGCTGGAGCGCGTCGAGGCGCAGAAGCGGCTCAGTATCACCTATGATCGCGGCAAGGAAATGGCCCAGCACGAAGCCCTCTCCGCCCATACCGGAGTCAAGGTCTGCTTTGCCGACCCGCACGCGCCCTGGCAGCGCGGCGTCAACGAAAACACCAACGGACTCATCCGCCAGTTCCTGCCCAAAGGTGAAGACCTCAGCCTTCATTCGCAGGAAGAACTCGACAAATTCGCCTGGCTGCTCAACGCAAGACCAAGAAAATCGCTGGGCTGGAAATGCCCCGCAGAACTGTTTTTGCCAGACTTCGACTTCGTGAAATACTACTCGAAGTTCTTTGCACTTCGAAGTTGAAACCGGCCTGCGATTACTGAGAATATTATATCACCAAACCAGAACGTATGTCATTGATTTAATAATAGGTTGTGCGTATTTCAGAATCGACTAAATAGCGATGGCCAACCCTCGCGGCGAAGACAGCATTGCTCAACCCCGCAATGCTGTCTCCGCCGCACCCCTTTAACACGCGATCTCCATCGGACGCCCGATCATCTTTCGCAAGTGGTCCACCACCTGACCTACTGAATTGGTCCAGAAGGGAATGCGCTTTGCCCCCTGTTTGTCGTAGCCTTGCACGGACGTATTGGCAAGTTGCATAGAGCTGAGCTGCAACTGTGATCTTGCCCCAATGCATATTTGTAAAAATCTATCGTCGCCCGTACCGTCGATTTTAGGCGAGCGACATAGATTTGGACTCGATGGGAGTTGCGGTCGTTCCTATCTACGGATTGCATTTCGAGCCGTACGCGGCACTCTTCGGGGAAAACGCAATTCCGAAGCGTTGTGCGATCATTGCAGACGGAGACCTGAAGCCGTCGGACGGCGAATATGAGGACGCGGACGAAGATCTCGCAGATGTCCAACTCGGCACGCACGACTTAGCGGCGCTAGAGCCTGTTATTAACTTTGAGTAGCTGCACGTGTTGCCCGAATGCTCGAAACCCGCGTAGAACGCACTTCCTGCGAGACGTGGCATGGAATACATTTGCGGTTTTTTCTAAATCATAGTCACGTCGCAAAACTTGCGCTGATTCTATTGGGTTTACAGGCGCAAAGTTAATAACAGGCTCTAGCACTGACCTTCTCAGGGAGATACAAGGCGTTCCGCTTCTCCACCGTCCACCGGCAGCAAGTGGAGACCGGTCGGCCTATCACCGTGACCACGTTCCTCCGCATCTGCGAAGTTTTCTAAATACCCATGTCAAAGCTGGTGCAATCTGACTGGACACCTGGCAGCGGCGCTCTTCGAATTGATTAGGTTCAGTATGCATACTGCTCGTTGGACATTATGCGTAATGGGCATATCGTCTGATAAGGTTGCCATCAAGGAGATCATGCAGGCGCGGCTGCCAAGGGCGGAGTCGATGGATGCACACGAGAAGCGCGAAACAAGGTGGGCGAGGAAAAAGGCCGGGACTGCGAAGGCACGTTAGACTGTCACCGCCAGATTTGGCTCTCTTTTGAAGACGAGCTTGGCGCTCCTCCCAGTCCGGCAGGTAGGCCACTCTTCGCTATAGTGCCGGTGGTGCCCAAAGTTCCAGGTGCGAGTCGAACCACAGACCGAACTGCAGTGCCAACTCCGGTTTCTCAATGGCAAGCTGAGAAATTCCCTGACCCAATTCGTCGCAGCACTTCATGTACGCATTTAGGTGAGTCTTGCATGATTGAGTTTGGAAGCGGTGACGAGCCGCGTCGAAATCTTGAATTGCGGCCTCAAGGGTCGGGATGAAACATGAATCTGATGTCGCTTGGGTTTGCGCTTAAGTTCTCTTGCTCATGAAAATAGCTCCTCACCTTAGATGTTGGTAATCAGTCTTTGAGGCGGGGCTGCTGCACGCTCTGCCTTCTAGCGTTGACCTAGCGTGATAATTTGGGTTTTAATCCCCTTTTTGAGCCCTCACGTCCTGGCTTGGAGTAGCCGGTGAACCGTGCTC